>Ga0308009_10000003_pt1 | contig 323308 bp, 251 predicted proteins | sample Neamet127_FD_203134 | JGI IMG/M metagenome (GOLD analysis project Ga0308009, IMG submission 203134) | Marine microbial communities from water near the shore, Antarctic Ocean - #127 | ecosystem: Environmental > Aquatic > Marine > Unclassified | place: Southern Ocean | collected 2014-07-24 | reverse complement strand
TGATGAAGTTCCTCTCGTTGAAGGAACTCCATCGTCTGCCGCCGCTGCCGCAGGGCAAAACCTCAGCGCAAGCGCGCTACCTCACCGCCACCACCACTGCCGCGCAGCGGCTTCGTGCTGTGGGCGATTCCGGCCAACCAGCCTTTCCCATCAGAATGCTATTTCGGGAAAGGTCATTCATTCAAGGTCCTCGCACGTCCCGCCGGGCCGCTGCCCGTCGCCCGCCGCGCTATGACCGACTTCCTTCCTGTCGCGCATGGCAATCCCATACCTCAGCCGCGGATCTACGCTGGCCCCCTGCGTCGAGTACCCAAGCCTCCACTCGCCCTGCTGGTGTCGTCACCCATTCAGTTCCCTTCACAGTGATCGTGAACTCGCCCAGACCACGGTCATACTGGTAAAAAGGCAGCGTGAAGCTCGTCCCCGTAGCCAGCGGCAACGCCGCGAAGGTCGGCGTCAGAACATTTCGTCCAGTAGAAGGTGAAACAGGAGCTTGCGTTCGTCGGCATCTGCGATGCCGTACTGCTCAAGAAACCGGTCTTGCAGAGATGCATCGAACTCCCCGAGACGGTTCCATGATAAGGCCACGTCCTGATAGCGGTCAGCGTTGCCAACCCTTCCGGCGTCGATGCAGCCGACCACATCACCATCGATCATCAGAATGTTGCATTTGCGGTTTGTTCACACGACGGGCAGCAGCTATTGTTCTCGGGTTCACAGAAGTAGCGCGGCACGCCGCCGTGCTCGTGACGGTTGGCGTTTGAGGGGAGTGCACCCGCAACCGAAACCGACAAACGTACTAGCAAACGAGACGTATTGCCGTTCAGTCATTTCGCGGGCGCGTGCGCACCCATGGCCGCAAGTGATGATCGCGCTTATCGTATAGCGTTCGTTCGCTGGCTCGCGACTGCATCAGACCGATCTCATCCAGGCCGGCAAGCAACAGGTGCTTCTGCAGAGCGCCGATCTCGAACCCTGTATCCAGATCGGCACAGCATAGTCGCTGGCTTGGTAGGTCGATCGCGAACGTCGCCAACGCATCGCCTAAATCCATCAACGCCTCCACTATCGTTTCCGACAAGCGGATCGCCAGCACGCCGTTCTTGAGGCAATTGGAGTAGAAGATGTCGCCATAACTGGGCGCGATGACGACCCGAAATCCCATTCCGCGCACCGCCGCCGCCGCGGTTTCGCGCGAACTGCCGCAGCCGAAGTTGCGGCCGACGATCAGCACCTGGGCGTCGAGGCGCCGGGGATCGCCGAACGGATCGTCCGCGCGGGGCCGCCCGTCCTCGTCGAAGCGCAGCGTCTCGAAGCCCCAGCGCACCACCGCGGCCGGCCCCTCCAGCACGCGTGCGATCGGGGTGATGACGTCGGTGTCGACATTGTCGAGCCGCAGCACGACCGCGCGGCTTTCCACCAGCGCCGGATAGCCCGGGTTCACGCGGGGTCTCCCGGGGCGGCGATCCGGCCGGCGATGGCGCAGGCTGCGGCTGTCGCGGGACTGGCCAGATGAGTCCGGGCACCCGGACCCTGTCGTCCGACGAAGTTGCGATTGGAGGTCGAGACGCAGCGCGCGCCGCTCGTCACCATGTCGCCGTTCATCGCCAGGCACATCGAGCAGCCCGGTTCGCGCCATTCGAAGCCGGCGCGGCGAAACACCTCGTCCAGCCCCAACGCCTCGGCTGCGCGGCGCACGCCCTGCGAGCCCGGCACCACCCAGGCAACGACGCCGGCTGCGATATGGCGCCCGCGCACCACGTCGGCCGCGTCCTGCAGGTCCGACAGCCGACCGTTGGCACAGGATCCGATGAATACCTGATCGACCTTGGCCCCGACCAGAGCGCGGGCGGGTTCGAGGCCCATGTAATCAAGTGCCTGGCGTATCTCGGTGGCCTGCGCCGGATCGGCGGGCAGGTCCGGCACCGGATCGCCCAGGCGGATGACATGGTCCAGTGTCACGCCCCATGTGATCTGCGCGCCGACGTCTGACGCATCGAGCACCAGTTCGCGATCGAAGGCGGCATCGGCATCGGACGGCAACCCGCGCCATTGTTCCACCGCGTCGTCCCACATCGCTCCGGTCGGGGCGTAAGGGCGATCCTCCAGATAGGCGATGGTCGTCGCGTCGGGGGCGACGAGGCCGAAGCGCGCGCCGAACTCGACCGCCAAATTGCAAAGCGACATACGCTGCTCCATCGTCATCGCCTCGACCGCAGGGCCGGCGAACTCCAGCGCATGGCCGACCGCGCCTGCCGCGCCCCATTCGCCGATGATGTGCAGGATCAAGTCCTTCGCCCCGACGCCCGGTCGCAACGCTCCGTCGATCCACACACGCATCGACCGCGGCTTTTCGAGGATCAGAGACTGGGTGGCCAGCGCCTGCATGATCTCGGTCGAGCCCAGCCCCCACGCCAGCGCACCGAATGCCCCCTGCGTGCACGTATGGCTGTCACCGCAGACAATCGTCAGGCCGGGCAGCGTTAGCCCGAGTTCCGGTGCCACGACATGGACGATCCCCTGATCCGCCGAGTCGATGTCGAACAGCGTGATGCCCGCGGCGGCGCAGAGGCGGCGAAACGCGGGGAGGGTGCGACGGCTCGCTTCGCTGCTGTCGTCCGTGCGGCCGGGCATAGTGGCGACGCCGTGGTCCGGCGTGGCAAAGGTCTGACCCGGCGCCGCGACCTGCAATCCGCGGTCGAACAGTGTTTTCAGCGCGCTGGGACCGCTCAGATCGTGAAGCATGTGCAGATCGATCGCAATCATGCACATGCCTTCGCCGAGGTCGTCGACGATATGCTGCGACCACAATTTCTCGAACAGACTGCTGCCCATCAGCGGTGGTCCATCGCGGCCAGCACTGCGTCGCAAAAGTCTTCGGTGCTCGCCTGTCCGCCGACGTCGCGGGTCAGCGCGCGCGCGTCCGAGAACACGCGGTCGATGGCGTCGCGCAGGCGTTGCGCCATCGTTTCCAGTCCGAGATGATCGAGCATCAGCGCGGCGGAGAGGAGCGTCGCGGTCGGATTGACGATGCCCTGCCCCGCGATGTCGGGGGCGGTACCGTGCGCGGATTCGAAATAGGCGTAGCTGGTGCCGTAGCATCCGCTCGCCGCGACCCCAAGGCCACCGATCAGCCCTGCTGCGGCGTCGGACAGCACATCGCCGTAAAGATTGGGGAGAACGAGTACGTCGAACTGCTTGGGATCGCGTACCAACCGGTGGGCGCAATCGTCGACGATCAGCGTCTCGAACGCGATGTCGGGATACTCCGACGCCAGCGTGCGCGCGACGTCGATGAACAGGCCGTCGGTGAGCGGCATCATGTTGAACTTGGCGCTTGCGGTCAGCTTGCCGGGATGCCCCTGCGCCTTGCGTCTGCGCGCCAGGTCGAAGCCGAACCGCAGCACGCGCTCGGAGCCCGCGCGGGTTATCGCCTTGATGGCGTAGGCGCCTTCACCCATCGCCTCCGGTGCGATCCGTGCTGTCCGGCTGACGAGGTTCAGGGGGGCAAGGTCGCTGAGGTCGCCCTCGAGCAGGACATAGGCGTCCTCGAGATTTTCGCGCACGATGACGAAATCGATGCCTTCGGGCTTCGCCAACGGGCTGGCCATCCCGGGCGTCCACCGGGTGGGGCGGACGTTCGCGAAGGTTTGCTTGCCCCACCGTAGATAGAAGAGTGCCGCGCTGGCCGGTCCGGCGGTGGCGCCGAAGAGCGTGGCATCGGCGGTGTCGATCGACATCTTGGCCTCCGCGGATAGTCGCCCGGCGTCGTCCACCACCGTGTCGCACCAGCGCCAGCAAATCGCCGCACCAGCGCGTTCGAGCAAGTCCACCGACGCGCGCACGGCATCGGCCGCGGCGTCCTCTCCCGGTATCACGCACACCGTTCGCATCACGTCTCCACTCCGTCGGGTCATCTACAGGTTCCTATCGCGCGCGATCGGCCGCAGCGGCGCGCTCCGCCGCGCGGACCACTCCCAGCTCGACGACGAAGGCGGCACGGGCGCGGGCAAGCAGGAAGAGCGAGACGGGCAGCACCAGCCACGCCGCCGCGATGTTGCCGTACCCGATCGCCGCGGGCCCCTCGAACAGGCTGCCGAGCCACGGGATCAAAAGTCCACCCGCCGCCGCGCCCACGATGTTGCCGCACATCAGATACACCGCCGCCATCTGCGCGCGCAGTCTGATCGGTGCGAGCCGCTGCGCCGAGATCATCGGTAACGTGTAGAGGCCTGAGATCGACAGGCTCACCACGAACCCGGCCGCCAGCGCCCAGGGCAGCGAGTCCAGAACGAACAGCGGGATCATGAACACCGCGGAGAGCGTGCCGAGCACCATCGCGATCGGAACCACCGCATCCGGTGCCCCGCGCGCGAGGATCCGGCCGCACACATAGGGTGTGAGAAAGCTGCCAATCACCGCGCCGATACCGATGGTCGAGGTCACCGTCACGCCAGCCTCGGCCGGTGTGAAGCCGCGCGTGCGGATCAGGAACGGCGTGACCCACAGGCTCATGCCGAACAACATGACTTGAAGCAGCGCGACGCCGACGAAGAGGTTGCCGAATAGCCGCGAGCGCTCGCGGAGATAGTTCAGGCTTTCGCGTACCGTGGGATGCGCGATCGCGCGCGGATCGTGCGTTCGCGTCGGCTCGCGCACGATTACCGCAAAGACGAGCCCGGCGATCAGCGCGGGCAGGCCGACCAGCATGAATGCGATCTGCCAGTCCGCAAAACCCGCAACCACCCTGGGATAGGCAATCTGGAGACGGTCTGCCATCTTGAGGACGCCCGCGCCGATCGCTCCGGCGCTCGCGCCACCGATGATGCTCGCGCCAAAGAACAGACTGGTTGGCCCGGCCCGACGCTCGACCGGAAACAGGTCGGCCATCATCGACAACGCCGCGGGCACCAGCACCGCTTCGCCCAGCCCGACGCCCAACCGGCACACGAGCAGGCCGCCGAAACTGTCGGCGAACCCCGAACAGATCGTCATCGCGCCCCACAGCGTCGCGCCGGCGGCGATCAGCAGGCGGCGATTGCCGAGATCGGCATAGCGGGCGAGTGGCAGGCTGACCGTCACGAACAGCAGCACGAACGCCAGGCCCGACAGCGCGCCGATCTGGACGTCGCTTAGCCCGACGGTGCGCTTGATACCTTCGGCAAGTAGCGAGATGATGACCCGGTCGACATAGGAGAACACCGCCAGCAGGCAGAGCATCCCGACCGCGGTCCACGCCGCCGCACCAGGCCGGGTCGCCGTCGCCATCAGAACCGCCCCTCGAGACGCAGGCCGATCGAGCGGCGGTTGCCGACGATGCAACGCTGCGGCGTCACGCCTGCGCCGCGAACACCCAGGATCGTGTCCGACGTCTGCGACACGATGTAGGTGCAATATCCCTTGTCGAACAGGTTGTTGCCATAGGCCGATAGCGACAGGCGGTCGCCCGGCAAATGCAGCGTCAGCCGCGCGCCGAACAGCTGATAGCCTTGCTGAATGCTTTGTGGGTTGTTGTCGGTGACCCCGCCGATGTTCGCCGCCGACGTGAAAGTGACGTCGCCGCGCGCGGTCGCCCGGAAGCCGCTGCCGAGCGCCGTGTCATATTGTACCCCGGCAGCGCCCTGCCACTTGGGCGAGAAATTGTTGCGCGTGCCGGTCAGGTCCTGCGTGGTCGCGGCAGCGCCGGTTGCCGTGCGTTGGCCGGGCAGGGGGGAGGCGTTGGCGTAGCTGAGGAATTCGGAATCGAGATAGGCGACCGCGCCGTTGAGACGAAGGCCCGTGATGGGGCGCAGCGTCGATTCGGCTTCGATCCCTTGCTGCCGAAGCGAGCCGGCGTTGCGGACCGTGAAGCTGGTGCCGTCGAACGAACGATCCTGGAAATTGTCGATATCCATGCGAAACGCGGTCAGGTTCAGGAGCACGGCGCGGTCGAGAAACTCCGTTTTCGCGCCCAACTCGTAATTCTTCACCGTTTCGGGATCGAAGATCCGGCGCTGGCCGAGCGCTTCGGCTCCACCCGAGGAGTTGAAGCCGCCCGATTTGAAGCCGGTGGAATAGCTGGCGAACAGTAACACGTCCGGTGTCGGGCGATAGCTGGTACCGATCCGCCAGGTGATCTTGTCGTCGTCCTTGGCAAGGTTCACCGTTTCGGGTGCGCGGCTGATGCGCCCGGCGGCGTTGGCGGCCCGCTGGACGAACAACCCGGTCTTTTCGTCGCGCGTGAAGCGTCCGCCCAGCGTCACGTCCCATGCAGGCGTGATCTTCGCCGTCGCCTGGCCATAGCCGGCATAGCTCGTCGTCGTCTGATCGAACGAGCCGACCGTGGCGCCGACAAGCGGGGTTGCGGCGCAGCCGGCCCCCAGCGGAGCCGACGACAGCCCGATCAGTCGGCACAGCGCCGGCGTATAGTCGATACTTTCCGTGAGGTCGTAGCGTTCGCGGAAATAGTACAGCCCTGCGACGAAGCTGAGCCGATCGTTCAACAGGTCGGGCGGGGATATCAACTGGAACTCGTGGCTCTGGCTGTCCGATCCGAAGGTCGAGTCGCGGCTGTTGAACAGGATCGGCAGAAAGAAGACATCGCCGTCGGTCGTGATGTTCCGCCACGAGCGATAGGAATTGATGAGCCGCGTGGTGAACGCCCCGACATCGTAGCTGAGATCGCTGGTGATCCCCCACTGGCGATCCTCGAGCGTGTTGGTGATGAAGCTCGAATTGGTCCCGTCGAACGGATTGTCGAAATTGGGCAGCACCGTCGGTGCGACGTTGCCGTTTGCGATCGTCAGCCGCGACAGAAGCGTCGCACGTTGCGCGGCGTTCACGGTGTCGCTCTTGAAGACATAGTTTGCCGTGCCGTCGCCGTCATTGTGCAGATAGTCGCCGCGCAGGATCCATGTCAGCCGATCGGTCGGTGCGACGCGCAGCGTGCCGCGGATCGCCTGGGTGTTGATCCCGCCGATCCGATCGCGGTTGACCAGATTGCGAAACTGTCCGTCGCTCGTGGACGCCAGCGCGGCGACGCGCACCGCGACCGCGTCGGACACCGGCACGTTGACCGCGGCCTGAGCCTCCAGCGTGCGATAGCTCGACCCGTCGAGCGAGAAATTGCCCTCGTAGACATCGGACGGGTTGCGGTTGTGGATGCTGATCGCGCCGACGCTAGCGTTGCGCCCGAACAACGTGCCCTGAGGGCCCCGCAGGACCTCGACCGTTTCGACATCGTAGAAGCGGGAAATCGCCGCGCCCGGACGCGGTACGTAGATATCGTCGATGAACGATGCGACCGATGGCTCGATCGCATTCCCGCTCGATGCGCCGACACCGCGGATGTTGAGCCTGACGTTGGCGATCTGCCCCTGCCGCGTGCTCGTGAAATTTGGGGTGATCCGCTGCAGCGCCAGCACGTCGGTGACGCCGGACCGGGTCAGCTGCGTGGCACCGAATGCGACGATCGAGAGCGGAACGTCCTGGACGTTCTCGGCGCGTTTCTGAGCGGTGACGACGATGTCGTCGATTGCCTCCTGATCCGTCTGCTGGCCGGTTGCCGGAGCCGAGGCCTTGGAAACTCCGGTGTCGATCGTCTGTGCGTGACATGCGCCGGCGAAGACTTGTGCGCACAGCATGGTAGCGACGCTGCACAGCAGCTTTGCCGACATCTTCATCGTAATCCTCTCCCGACCTCGATGCGACGCCGTCTGATGACGGTCGTCATTCGCATGTGCCGTGATACGGCACAGCGTATCGTATAACAGTACGTTGTTTAAGGTTCAAGCAGTTCGTAATCCTGTCGAACTGATGTTAAGCCGTGCTATCGTGCCAAGTTTTGCGGTAGTTGTGCCGCGACGTGGAACGAAGGAACGAGGAGCGATGCGCCCAGTAGAACTGGCGTTCGATGTGATCGAACATCTCAGCCAGCATCAGCCGGCGGGCGTCAGCGAGATCGCGCGTCTGGCGAACATCCCCAAATCCACCGCACAGCGGGTACTGTCGTCATTGCACGGCACGGGATGGATCGAGCCGACCGGCGGCGACCGGCCGATGTGGCGGCTGACGTTGCGCGCGCTGGTGGCTAGCGGGCAGACCGGCGCGCATCATGCCGCGTTTCGAGCCGTCGCGCTGGGCGTCATGGAGGACCTGCGCCGTCAGTCGGAGGAAACCGTGTTGTTGACCCGCCGGTTCGAGGATCGCCTGGTCTTGATCGAACGTCTCGACGGTCTGCGGCCGGTGCGGTATTTCTTTCCCTACGGTGCGGTGTCGCCACTCCACTCGACCGCGACCGGGCAGGCGATGCTCGCCGCGCTCCCGCTCACCGAGCTTGAGGCGTTCCTCGCGCGCCCGCTCGACAGGATCACCGGAAATACGATCACCGACCCGGATGCCTTGCGGTCGACGCTAGCCGAGATTCGCGGTCGCGGATTTTCGGTCAATCTGGGCGGGAACATCTTCGATGTGCATGCCGTCGGTGCGGCGATCTTGGGTCGCGACGGAACCGTCGTCGGGGGGCTGAGCATCTCCGCCCCCGCCGAGCGGCTCGACGATGCGACCGCGTTGCGTATCGGGCCGATTGTCGTCGATGCCGCGCGCCGGATAACGCTGGGGCTGGCCGCCGAGTCCTCCACGCGCTTCTAGATCGATGATCGCCGATGCCACAGCCTCTGCCGACGATGCGACGGCGTTCGACATCTGCCGCTGGATGGACCCGCCGGCGAGCGCTGCGTCCGACGCGGCGGTCCGCCTGCGATCCTATCGTGCGGGACAAGTGATCTATCGACAGGGCGAACCGGGGAACGAGATGTAATGCATCGTCTCCGGATCGGTGCGGCTTTCGGTCGGCAGCAGCGATGGGCGCGAAGTCGTCTTCGTGATTTTCCGCGACGGCGCATGCTTCGGGGGGACGGGGAGATGCGGCTGGCTTTGCGACTGCCGCAGTCCGAACTGGCATCGATGGTCGGCGCCTCGCGTCAAAGCGTCAACAAGAGCCTTCAGCGGCTGCAGCGCGACGGGCTTATCGTGATCGATTACAACGTCATTCAAGTGCGCGACGCGGAAGGGTTGCGGCGGTTGCTCGAGACGCAGTGAACCTGTCGCGGATTTGACAGATCGACGCGATCCCCTCGGGTATGGATGAGCGTCACGTACCCACGAGCCGCATTTTAGAGGAGATGACGCCATGAACGGAGCGCGCGCTCTTCTGTCGACCTTGGTCGTGCGCGCGGGCCAAGGCTGATCGAGGCCGCGGTCTAGGCCCGGTTCGGATCAGCGGTTCGGTTCAACGGTTCGGGCGAGCTCAGCCAACCCGAGCGAACATCGCCGCGACACTCGGCTTGGGAGCAATTGCCGGTGATGCTTTGGAAGACCCGGTAACGCGTTCCAACGCGGTCGAGACGGCCTCGCCGCTGCCGAACATCGCCTCGATCGCGCGGACGCAGAGCGTCACGTCGTCATCCGCCAGTCGGTAGAAAACCTGTTTCGCCGCGCGGCGCATCACGACGAGATCGGCCTTTCGCAATTCGGCAAGCTGCTGGCTGAGCGCGGGTTGGACGATCCCCGTCGAACGTTCGAGCTCGGCGACGATCTGCTCGCCGTCGAGCAGTCGGGACAGGATCATGAGCCGCTGCGGCTGCGCATAGGTTTTGAGACGATCGGCCGCGGCATTGGCGCGCTCGCGGGACTGATAGATCGCCGTCATTGATCGAGCTGGCATCGATCGGGCTGGGTCTGATGGAACCAGTCCGCGGGGGCATCCTCGCCGATCGCCGTCGCCGCGGTCTGGGCCGGGGGAACCAGCACGTCGTCGCCAGGTTGCCAGCCGGCGGGCGTGAGGACGCTGCCATCGGCGGAGCGCTTCAGCGCGGCGAGCATGCGGACCATCTCGTCGATCGAGCGGCCGATCGTCATCGGATACCAGGTCACGCCGCGGATGATGCCTTCGGGGTCGATGAAGTATGTTGCGCGCACCGCGGACGCATCGGTGGCATCGTCGTCGATCATGCCATACGCCCGACCGACCGCCATCGATGGGTCCTCGATGACCGGAAAGCGGATTTCGACACCGAACAGCTCTCGGATCGCGCGCAGCCATGCGATATGCGAATACAGGCTGTCCACCGAAAGCCCGAGCAGGACAGCGTCCAGTGCCTCGAACTGCGGCATCGCCTTGGCCAGCGCGATGAATTCGCTCGTGCAGACCGGCGTGAAGTCCGCCGGATGCGAGAAGAACACCACCCAGCGACCGCGATACTGGTCGAGACTCACCTCGCCACGCGTCGTGCGGGCGCGAAAGTTCGGCGCGGTATCGCCGATCCGCAGCGGTCGGGGTCCCGTAGCGCCAGCGTGCGCTGCTTCTGCGTTTTGTATCATCGCCATCTGATTGCCTCGACCCGCCCCCACACGCAACGCACATACGTAATTACCGATATATTGTAAGTGTGAAAGCGACGCTGTATATGAGCGCTATGACCGACCCGATTCTCGCCGCAGCCGCAACGCAAGTATCCGTCGCTCGGGAGGGGCCGGCGCTCGTCGTTCGCAGCTTCTTCGACGAGCCGACGAACACCGCGACCTACGTCGCGCACGATCCGGCGACGTTGCGCGCGGCGATCATCGACAGCGTGCTCGATTTCGATGCGGCCGCAGGCCGGACGGATACCGCTTCCGCCGACGCGATCATCGCGTATGTGCAAGGGGAGGGGCTGACGATCGACTGGCTGCTCGAGACGCATGCCCATGCCGACCATCTTTCGGCGGCACCCTATCTGCAGAAGGCGCTGGGCGGCGCGCTCGCCATCGGCCGCGATATCCTGCGTGTGCAGGACGTGTTCGGCAAGATCTTCAACGCCGGTACCGAATTCGCCCGCGACGGCTCCGAGTTCGACCGGCTGTTCGACGACGGTGATGCATTCGCGATCGGTTCGATACCGGCGATCGCGCTCCATGTGCCGGGTCACACTCCGGCCGACATGGCCTATGTCATCGGCGAGGCGGTATTCACCGGTGATACGCTGTTCATGCCCGACTATGGCTCGGCCCGCGCCGATTTCCCGGGCGGCGACGCGCGGCAGCTCTACCACTCGATCCGGCGTCTGCTGACTCTTCCTGCCGAGACACGACTGTTCCTGTGCCACGATTACAAGGCGCCCGGACGTGACCGCTATGTCTGGGAGACCAATGTCGGCGCGCAGCGGACCGGCAACGTCCATGTTCATGACGGTGTCGAAGAGGACGCGTTCGTCGCGATGCGGACCGCCCGCGACGCGACCCTGGGGATGCCGAAGCTGATCCTGCCGTCGATCCAGGTCAACATGCGCGGTGGCCACTTGCCCGAGCCCGAAGCGAACGGCACGCGCTACCTCCAGATTCCGCTGAACGTCCTCTGATGAACTGGACGGGCGCCATGCCGCTTGCCGGGCTGACCGGCGGCCTGCTGATCGGCCTTGCCGGCGCGATTATGCTGCTGGGACTGGGACGGATCGCCGGCGTCAGTGGCATGGTCGCACGCGCGACGGGTATCGCGCCGGGCGGGACGCTATGGCCGATCGCCAGCGCGTTCATCCTGGGTTTGCCACTCGGAGCCTTGCTGATGGCGCTAACCGTCGGACCGGTGACGACACGTTTTCCGACATCCATCGCGGCCCTCGTGCTTGGCGGCCTGATCGTGGGCTTCGGCACGCGCATGGGTAGCGGCTGCACCAGCGGTCACGGTGTCTGCGGCCTGTCGCGCCTCTCCCCGCGGTCGATCGCCGCGACCGCCAGCTTCATGGCCGCCGGGTTTGCCACGGTGGCGGCGATGCGCGCGCTGGGGGTGACGTTATGATGCGCCGCGTCCTGATCGCTCTGCTGGCGGGCGTCCCGTTCGGTGCGGGCCTCGCGCATTCGGGCATGTCCGACCCCGCTCGCGTCCGCGCGTTTCTCGACCTGTTCGGCGGCGCGTGGGACCCGACCCTAGCTTTCGTGATGGGCGGCGCAATTCTACCGATGGCGGTCGCCTGGAGGATCCATCGACGGCTCGACTCCCCGCTCGCCGACACGTCCTTCGTGCTGCCCGCGACGACCGGAATCACGCGGTCCCTTGTCGGCGGGTCGGTGCTGTTCGGCATTGGCTGGGGCATCGCCGGGCTTTGCCCCGGGCCTGCCATCGCCGATCTCGTCATCGCCCCCGTTCCCGCAGCCATCTTCGTCGCTGCAATGCTCGGCGGCATGATCCTGCACCGCCTGCTGCCTGCCCGCCCGGTAAAGCGGCCTAACCTGGAGAATTCCCATGTCTGATACATCGACGGTCGGCCTGCCGCGCACCCCGACCGCGTGCTCCGTGCAATGCTCTACTACCCGATGAGCAACGGTCGCTCGATCCCCGAAATCGTCCGCCTCGTCACCGCGATGCAGGCAAGCGATGCAAACGGCGTCGCGACGCCCGCCGGTTGGCAGCCGGGCGAGGACGCCATCGTGCCGCCGCCCAAGACGATCGCCGCCGCCGCCGGCCGCGAGGGCGAAGGCTTTGCCTATACCGACTGGTATTTCTCGAAGCGCCCGCTCGCCGCCTGACTTCGTCTCCGGCGCGCGCGTTGCGTTCCGGAGCGCCCCTCGAGGACGATCCGCATGACCATCAAGCTGCTTACCCCCGCATTGTCGGTATCGCCTCAGCTGACCGAGGCGGATATCGCCCAAGCGGCGCGGGACGGGTTTCGCGCCATCATCGACAACCGGCCGGATGGCGAGGAGCCGGGGCAAGTATCGGCCGCCGACATGGAGCGGCTTGCAGCGGCGCACGGCATGGCGTTTGCGCATGTGCCGGTCGTCCCGGGCAAGATCGGCGATGAGGATGTCGCGCGCATGGCCGATGCGCTGTCGCGTCTCGACGCTCCGGTCCTTGCCTATTGCCGCACCGGCACGCGCTCGACGTCGCTATGGGCGCTCTCGCAAGCCGGGACGCTGCCGGCGGATACGATCCTCAGGACGGCGAGCGACGCCGGCTATGACCTGACCGCGCTTCGTCCCCGACTTGAAACACCCGCCGTGATTCCGGAAGGAGCGGGACCATCGCGCGCCGATGTCGTCATCGTCGGCGGTGGCTCGGCGGGGCTGGCGACGGCTGCGTCGCTGCGCGAGCGTAACCGCTCACTCGACATCGTCGTCATCGAGCCGCGTATCGAGCATGACTACCAGCCGGGCTGGACGATGGTCGGCGGCGGCGTGTTCGATGCCAAGGATACGCGGCGGCCCGAGGAGAGCGTGATGCCCGCCGGCGTGCGCTGGATCAAAAGCGCGGTCGCCAGCTTCGAGCCCGAGCGCGATACCGTGACCCTGGAAGACGGATCGACCGTCGGATACCGCGCCCTCGTCGTCGCGCCGGGGATCGCGCTCGACTGGGCCGGGATCGACGGGCTTGTCGAGACGCTCGGACGCAACGGCGTCACCTCCAACTACAGCTACGAAACGGCACCCTATACGTGGGAGCTGGTTCAGTCCCTGAGGGACGGCACTGCGCTGTTCTCCCAGCCGCCGATGCCGATCAAGTGCGCAGGCGCGCCACAGAAGGCGATGTACCTGTCATGCGATCATTGGCAGCGGCAGGGCGTGCTAAAGGACATCGACGTGCAGTTTCACAACGCCGGGGGCGTATTGTTCGGCGTAAAGGAATTCGTCCCGCCGCTGATGGCCTATGTCGACCGCTACGGCATCGACCTCCAGTTCGAGTCCACCCTGGTCGCGGTCGATGGATCTGATCGAACCGCCACCTTCCGGGAGAAGGGCGGAGAGATCACCAAGTCGTTCGACATGATCCACGTCACGCCGCCCCAGAAGGCACCGGCATTTATCGCGCACAGTCCGCTCGCCAACGACGCGGGGTATGTGGATGTCGATCAGACGACCCTGCAACATATTCGCTACGCCAACGTGTTCGGTCTGGGTGATGGCGGATCGACGCCCAACGCGAAGACCATGGCCGCCGCGCGCAAGCAGGCGCCGATCGTTGCCGAAAATCTGCTGTCGATGCTCGCCGGCAAGGCGCCGACGGCGATCTATGACGGCTATGGCTCATGTCCGCTGACGGTCGAGCGCGGCAGGATCCTGCTCGCCGAGTTCGGCTATGGCGGAAAGCTGCTGCCGAGTTTTCCGAAGTGGCTCATCGAGGGCACCAAGCCCCAGAAACTGTCCTGGCTGCTGAAGTCCGAAGGCCTGCCATGGATCTACTGGAACGGTATGCTCAAGGGCCGCGAGTGGATGGCGCATCCCGAGCATCGCCAAGCCGCCTGAGCCAGCTCCGCCGTCCAAGGTCCCAAGGTCCGTTTTCATGCTCGATACCATCCAATACCTGCTGGGCGCATTGTCCGGAGGTCTAGTCGGCTTCACGCTTGGCCTTGTCGGCGGGGGCGGCTCGATCCTTGCCGTGCCGCTGATGGTCTATCTCGTCGGCGTGACCAGTCCGCACGTGGCGATCGGGACGAGCGCGCTCGCGGTCGCGGCAAACGCCGCGACGGGCCTGCTCAGCCATGCGCGGGCCGGTACCGTCAAATGGCGCTGCGGGCTGATGTATGCGGGGGCAGGGGTACTCGGCGCCTTTGCAGGATCGACGGCGGGCAAGGCCGTCGATGGCCAGCATCTGCTGTTCCTGTTCGCCATCGTCATGGTCGCGGTCGGCATCCTGATGCTGCGTGGCCGGCGCAACCTCGGCGTCGAGGGCGCTGCCTGCAATCGCGCAAACGCCCCGAAAGTGCTAGGCTTCGGGCTTGGTACAGGAATTTTCTCGGGCTTTTTCGGCATCGGCGGCGGATTTCTGATCGTGCCCGGACTGATCGCATCGACCAGGATGCCGATGATCAACGCGGTCGGAACATCGCTGGTCGCCGTCACTGCGTTCGGGCTGGCAACCGCCATCAACTATGCACTATCCGGACTCGTCGATTGGCCGCTCGCTGGCGTCTTCATCGCTGGCGGTGTCGTCGGCGGCATGGTCGGGACGGTCGTTGCCAGGCGCCTCTCCGGCCGCGGGACGCTCACGACCGTCTTCGCGATCCTGATCTTCGTCGTTGCAGCCTATATGCTGTGGAAGAGCGCGGCCGCGCTGTGACGATCGGCAATACCGTCGCCCTCGGTCCGCTGGTGCTATCGACCGACCGATTGCTCGCGCTGCTCGCGATAGCGGCCTTTATCGGCCTGGTGTCGTTTCTGACGCGCAAATCGCCCCGGCCGACGTCGAACGCGGCCACGGCGGCGGTCGTGGCGGGCTTGGTCATGGGACGCATTGGCTATGTCGCCATGCACATCCCTAGCTTCAGCGATGATCCGCTGTCGGCGCTCGCGATCTGGCAGGGTGGATTTTCCTTGGTTGCGGGCATCGTCGGGGCGGCGTTGGTGCTCGTCGTCACGCTCCGCCGTTCCGCCGCGCTCTATCGGTCGCTGGCGAGCCTGGGTATCGCCGTCATGGTCTGGGCAGCGGCTGCGCATCTCCTCGTCGAGGATACCGCCAGCCCCCTGCCCAAGGGGCTTATCGCGTACACGATCGATGGACAGCCGGTTGCTATCGATAGCTTCCGGGGAAAGCCGTTCGTCATCAACCTTTGGGCGATCTGGTGCGGGCCGTGCCAGCGCGAGATGCCGATGCTGGTGCGGGCCGCGGCGGCACGTCCCGCAGTGCCGGTTCTGCTCATCGATCAAGGCGAGACGTCGGAGGCCGTAAAGGCTTTCCTGGCCACGAAGCGGCTGACATCACCGCATCTGCTGGTCGATCATAGCCAGGATTTCAGCCGCGCTGCTGGTTCGGGAGCCCTGCCGACCACCGTGTTCGTCGCTGCGGATGGCATGATACGCGAGAGCCATGCCGGTGAGATTTCGCGTGCTGCACTCGACGACGGTATCGACGATCTTCTGGAGACCAATCAATGACCTGTAATCGCTCCTTGATGGCGCTGCTCGCAGTGCTAGCGATATCCGGCGTCGGCATGTGGTCCACGGACGCGATGAACCCGGCGGTCGCCGCAACGATCACCAAGTCGGCAATCCTGGAAGATCCAGTCGCCCCGAAAGTCGCGCCTAAAGGCTATGACATCACGATCGTTCAGTTCGCGGACTATAATTGCGGCTATTGCCGGCGCATGCATTCCGTAATTGCGGCGCTGATCGCCTCCGATCCGAAGATCCGGCTGGTCTATCGGGACTGGCCGATTTTTGGGCCCGTGTCGGTAGAAGCCGCGCGCGCCGCCATCGCCAGCCAGTGGCAGGGCAAGCACGAAGCCTTCAACGCAGCACTGTATGCAGGGGCGGGGAAACTTGATTCTCTCGCGATAAGGACCGCCGCAAATCGGGCAGGGGTGAGCTGGCCCCGGCTGCAAACCGATCTTGTAAAACACAAGGTCGAGATCGACGCGCTACTCGCACGAACCAGCGAGCAGGCCCCGGCAATCGGCCTCCAGGGTACGCCCGCTTTCATCATCGGCGCCTATCTCGTGCCCGGCGCGATCGACCTTGCGACCCTGCGCAAGGCTGTCGCGGAAGCACGCCGGAACCCGAATGGTCCGGCCAAGGCGCGCTGATCGTCAGCTGGTTCAACCGGAAGCAACTGCGCCCTCGAATCGCGTTTCGCCGGGGACGGAAGATACAAGGCCGAGATCGCCGTTGTGGCCGCGAAGGATCTGCCGAGCTAGGGCCAGGCCCACACCCGTGCCTTCGGTCTTGGTGGTGAAGAAGGGGCGAAAGATGTCGGCCTGATGTTCGGCGGGAATGCCGGGACCGGTGTCCGTCATGGTGAACTGTGTCTGGCCGACCATTGTCGAGACAGCGAACGTGACACGAGCATCTGGCGTGTCGTGCAAAGCTTCGGCCGCGTTCTGCAGGACTGCCCAAAGTGCGGCGGTCAATTGGTCCGGGTCGGCGAGCAGATAGGCCGGCGCGCGTTGAAGGTCCGTCGTAAAATTGATCGTCGGCCATCGGGTCGTGAACAGCGCCTTCAGGTCGTTCACGAATCCGGCCAGTGGGATCCGTTCCGGGCTGGGCGCCGGCAACTTCGCGAGCGCTCGGTAGCTTTCGCCGAAACGGTGCAGGCTGGCGGCACGGCGCGCGACCGTCTCGATTGCGTCGCGGACCTTGGGTAGCGCGGGCTCGGGATCGTCGAGCATCGCGACCGCGGTCTCGGCGAGCGAGGCGATCGGGGTCAGCGCGTTGACGATTTCGTGGCTCAGTACCTGGACGAGATCGCGGAGCGCGGCGGCCTCGGCGGCCTTCAGTTCGGCGTCGATATCGATCAGTGCGCCGATCCGCGTCATCCGGCCTGCCAATGCGAGGTCGCCGGTGGCGAGCGCGAAGCTCCGGACGTCGGTATCGTGGCCGATGTCGATCGTGGCGGTGCGACCGGGGCGGGTATCGGAGAGCGCGGCCACGAGCCCGTCGGGCGGATCGGCGACGAGATCGCTCGCTCCGAGCAAACGCCGCGCGGCGCGATTGACGGCGCGCAGGCGGCCGTCGTCGAGCGCTACCAGAGGCGCGGGTGACAGATCGAGATAGGCGTTCAGGCGGCGGCGTTCCTCCTCTCCGGCAGAGACCGGCGCGGGGGGTGGCGGCAATGGCGGGCGTTGGCCGGTATCGACCAGGTTGAGCGCCGCGATCCAGACGGCGAGCAGCGCGGCGAGCAACGTCGTGGCGTACAGGCCACGCGTGGCGGCGAGCGCACCGGCGGCACCGGCTGCGGCGATCACCAGCGCGCGTAGCATCGCGCGAACCCGTTCAGAGGCCATAGCGCGCCATCCGTCGATAGAGCGCGGCGCGCGTCAGCCCGAGCTGGGCGGCGGCGCGGCTGACGTTGAACGCGTGGCGTTCGAGGGCTGCGGTGATCAGCGTCTCCTCGTTACGGGCCAGCGAAAGATCGGGTGCCAGCGATTGGGGCTCGGCCATATCGGGGGACAGCCTGAAGTCGGCGATCGCATAGGCCTCGCCGTTACCGAGCAACACCGCGCGCTCCATCGTCTGGCGCAGGCCGCGGACATTGTCGGGCCAGCGTTCCGTCGCGATTGCATGCGCGGCATCGTCGCCCAGCGGCCGGTTCGGTTTGCCATGGCGGTATGCGAACAGCGCGAGGAAATGGCGGGCTAGCAGCAGCGCGTCGCCCGCCCGATCGACGAGCGAAGGAAGGGCAATCTCGATCGTGCCGACCCGGTCGAGCAGGTCTTCACCGATCGCTGCCCGAACGCCGGTGCGGTCCAGTCGCGTCGTGGCGACGACCCGTATGCCAGCGAGGGCGGCAAGGAGGACGCCGTGGAGTGCGCGGGGCAGCCGGTCGATGTGATCGATCACGAGCATGCCGCCAGCGGCGTCGGCCGTTTGCGCGGCGATGACGGCGGCGTCGGCGGCCTCGGCGTCCAGCGTGACGAGTGGTAGGTGCGCATGGGGCGAGGCCTGATGGATCAGCCGCGCGATCAGCGTCTTGCCCGTGCCCGCGGCGCCGTGAACGAGGATCGGAGCGGCGGTTGGCGCGACGCGAGCGATCAGGTCTCGTGCGCGCGCGATGCCGGGACTTTCGCCGAGCAGGATGCCGTCGGGGACGCGCGGCGTCGCTGCCGTTTCCAGCTTCGCGCGACGCAACGCCAGACCGCGTTCGACCGTCGTCAGCAGGCGTTCGTTGTTCCAGGGCTTGATCACGAAATCGGTCGCGCCACTGCGCATGGCACGGACTGCGACCGCGATTCCGCTATGCCCGGTGACGACGATGACCACCGCACGCGCATCCCCCGCGATCAACCGGTCGAGCATCGCGAAGCCTTCCTCGCCGGTGGTCCGGCCGCGCGCGAAATTGAGATCGAGCAGGATGACGTCGACCGGCTCGCCCGCGAGCAGGACCCAGGCCGCCTCCGGACTTGCTGCGGTCGATACGCGCATGCCGTGCCGCCCCAGCAACAATCTAGCGGCCTTGGCGATGTCGGGATCGTCGTCGATGACCAGGATATGCGATTCGGTTGACATGGTGGCCATAGTGTCCGGAAACGGACAGTCGGTACAGTCTGCGCGCTGGCCGTGACCCTCGATTGCCAATCTCTGACTATATTACAGCACTTTAGTCTGTTTGCATGAGGTCCCGTACACTGTCCGCATGACGCAGACGACCCTGCCCGGAACTGGCGCCGCGATGGACCGGCGTATCGAGCGCCCGCACGCCAAACGGCGCAAGCTGATCGTGCGCGGCGTTATTGGGCTTGCCGTCGTGGCGGCAGCGGTTGCGCTGTGGCTGCTCATGCCCGGTGCGAACGCGCTGACCGTCGATGCCGCCGCCATCCGAACCGGCGAAGTCACCCGCGCGCCGTTCCGCGATTTCGTGCCGCTGCGCGCCGAGGTGGCGCCACTCCGCACCGTGTTCGTAACCGCGATCTCGGGCGGACAGGTCGCCGAAATGGCGGCGAGCGACGGCGCGATGGTCGTCGCCGGCACGCCGCTCGCACGACTCTCCAACCCCTCGCTCGAGCTCGATGTCGCCAGCCGCTCGGCCGAGATCGTTGGGCAGTTGAGCGCGATCAGCGGCCAGCGGCTGTCGGTGCAAAGCACGCGCCAGGACGGCGCGCGCAATCTGGCCGAGGCGCGCAACGCGCTGTCCAAGGCTCGCACGCTGCTCGCGCAGAAGCAGGTCCTGTTCGACAGGGGGATCATCACGCGGGCCGCGATCGATCCGGTGCGCGAGGATGTCGGTTACCAGCAGGCGCGGGTCGCTGCGCTGGATCGTGGCACAGCGGAAGCGGGTGCGACGCTGGCGGACCAGTCCTCCGGCATCGCCGCGACCGCGCGGCAGTTGCGCGAGAGCCTGGCGATGGTCCGTGCCAGCCTGTCCGCACTGGTGCTGCGCGCGCCTGTCGCGGGGCGGCTCACCGCCTTCACGCTGCAGCCCGGCCAGACGCTCAAGGCTGGTGATCCCGTTGGGCAGATCGACTCCGAAGGCCAGTGGAAGCTGACCGCGGATGTCGACCAATTCTATCTCGGGCGCGTCCGGGCCGGGCTAGGCGCGGCGGCCGACATCGACGGGCGCGGCTATCCGATGACGGTCATCAAGATCCTGCCGCAGGTCACCGAAGGTCGGTTCCGTATCGAACTGGGCTTTCGCGGGGCGGCGCCTGCGGGGCTGAACCGTGGCCAGACGCTCGACGTCCGGCTTGTCCTAGGGGCGGACCGGCCGGCGGTGGTCGCACCGTCGGGAGGCTGGCTCGATGCCGGCGGCACCACCGCGTTCGTGCTCGACGGCGACCGAAAGGCCGTCAGGCGCGCGATCGTCACCGGCCGCCGCAATCCCGATCAGGTCGAGATCGTCTCCGGCCTCGCCCCCGGCGAGCGGATCGTGACGACCGCGCTCGGCACCTACACCCCCTTCCAGACCCTTCTCATCCGATAGGATTCGATATGATCCAACTACAGGACCTCAGCCGCACCTATGCCTCGGACGAGATCGAGACGACCGCGCTCGGTGGCATCGACCTTGCTGTCGAGGCGGGCGAATTCGTCGCGATCATGGGGCCGTCGGGCTGCGGCAAGTCGACGCTGCTCAACATCATCGGCACGATCGACCGGCCGACCGACGGCCGCTATCTTTTCGAAGGTGCCGACATTGCCCATGCGCCGGAAGCGCAGCTGGCCCGGCTTCGCCGCGACCGGCTGGGCTTCGTGTTCCAGAGCTTCAATCTGATCGACGAGCTGACGATCGCCGAAAACGTCGCGCTGGGGCTCGCCTATCGGACGATGCCCGCGCGCGAGAAGAAGGAGCGCGTGGCCGCGGCGATGGACCGGGTCGGCATCGCGCATCGCCAGCGGCATCACCCGCATCAATTGTCGGGCGGCCAGCAACAGCGCGCCGCAATCGCCCGCGCGATCGTCGGCGAACCGCGGCTGATCCTCGCGGACGAGCCGACCGGGAATCTGGATACCGAGAACGGTGCGCAGGTCATGGATATCCTCGGCCAGCTCAATGCGGAGGGCGCGACGATCGTGATGGTCACGCACAGCCCGTCGCACGCCGATATCGCCAAGCGGACGGTGCATATGCTCGACGGCCGCATCCTGTCGTCGGCACGGCGTGCGGCATAATGCGCCGCTCGCTTCAAATGGTCGTGCTGCTGCTGCTCGTAATGGTCCTCGTCCGCCATCTCGCCGCGACCAAGCCCGGCCCCATGCCCGTTAGCGACGCCTAAAGGAACCGCCATGTCCGCGCTCACCAGTCTCTATCGCTCGCTCGCCCATCATCGGTTGTTCGCGTTCCTCAACATCGGCGGACTGGCGCTGGGGATCGCGACGTTCCTCGTCCTGTTCCTCTTCGTGCGGTTCGAAACCGGCTATGACCGGGTGCTGCCGCAGCAAGACCGATTGTGGGTGATCGAGGAGCGCTATGTGATGCCGGGCTATCCGGCGGAAACCAATCCGAACACACTGGGCAGCGAACTCAAGATCCTGCAGGCGGACTACCCGCAACTGGTCGGCACGCGCTACATGAACACCGCCGCGACCGTGCAGCAGGGCGGGCAGGCGACGGCCGAGGATCTCGCCACGGTCGATCCGAACTTCTTCGATCTCATGCGCTTTCCCGCGGTCGAGGGCGATCTCGCGGCAACGCTCGCCGATCCGAACGGCCTCGTGGTCACGCAGAAGACCGCGCGGAAATATTTCGGGAGCCAGTCGGCGATCGGCCGGACGCTGCAACTGTCGATCGACGGGACGACCTATCCCTACAGGGTCGGTGCGGTGCTGCGCGACATGCCCGACGACGTCACGATCAAGAGCGAGATGTTCGCGCAACTGGCACGGGCGCGGTTCGGCAACGAGTGGTGGGATCACTGGGGAAGCGCATCACTCACTACGCTGCTCCGGTTTCCCGATGCCGCCGCCGCACGGGCGTTCGAGGCGCAATTGCCGGCGTTCCTCGATCGCCATGCCTATGCCGGCGGTAATTTGAAGAAAGGCGAGTATTTCCAGTCGCTCCGGCCGCTGACCGCGATGCATCTGTATAGCCCGGGCGATCGTGCGATCGTGACGACGCTGGGCGCGGTCGGGCTGCTGACGTTGCTGATCGCGATCGTGAACTACGTCAATCTGGCCACGGCCCGTGCCGGGCTGCGCGCGCGCGAAGTGGCGATGCGCAAGGTGCTGGGGGGCACGCGGCGGTCGCTCGTACGCCAGTTTCTGGGCGAGGCACTCGCGACCGTCGCGGTGGCAGCGTTGATCGGGCTCGCGCTCGCCGAGATCGCGCTGCCGTTCATCAATGCGCTCGGCGGGACGACGCTGGCGATCCGCTATATCGGATGGAACGGCGTCGTCCTGCCGCTGGTCCTGTTGGTCCTGAGCATCGCCTTGGTCGCGGGGCTGTATCCCGCGTTCGTGCTGTCGGGGTTTCGCCCGGCCGCGGTGCTTGCGTCGACGCGGGCGCCCGGTGGCGGGCGCAGCGGCACCCGGCTGCGCAGCGCGCTGGTGGTCGTGCAGTTCGCGATCGCGATCGCGTTCGCCATCGCGACCGGGGTCATGCTCAAGCAGACCGAGCATATCCGTGACGCCGATCTCGGTTTTCGCCGTGATGGTTTGATGATCGTGCGGTCCTTGATGACCGGCGGGATCGATTCACCCCAGCGCGCCGCGATCCTGCGCAGCCTCGCGTCGGTACCGGGCGTCACCGGCGTCACGGTCGCGAACAACGCCCCGGGCGACCAGAGCACGACCAATTTCTCGGGGTACAGCCGCGCAGGCGCGTCGGGCGGCAAGATATCGTTGATGGATGTCGGCACCGGTCGCGACTATTTCCACGTGTACGGCGCGCGCCTCGTCGCGGGGCGCTTGTTCGACGCCGCGCATGCCGACGACCGCGGCCTGTTGACGCCGGCCGAGCGCAAGCGGGCAGGGCCCAACGTGGTGATCAACCGGACGGCGGTGACCGCGCTGGGCTTCGCGTCACCGACGGCGGCGCTGGGTCAGGCGATCAACGATGGCGAGCGGGACTCGACGATCATCGGCGTGGTCGACGATCTGCGCTTCCGGAGCCCGCGCGACCCGGTCACACCGGTCGCCTACACCTACAACACGGTCGACATCCTCTCGCCGTTCGCAGCAGTGCGCTATGCCGGTGTCGACGCGAAGACGATGATGGCGGCGCTCGAGGCGGCGTGGAAGCGCGTCGTGCCGGGCGTTCCGTTCGAGGCGCGCTCGGTCGAGGACAATCTGTATCAGCGCTATTACAAGGCCGATGCGCAACGCTCGCGGCTGTTCACGATCGGGGCGGTGCTGGCGATTCTCATCGGCTGCATCGGGCTTTACGGCCTGGCGGCGTTCGACACCGCGCGGCGCGTCAAGGAGATCGGTATCCGCAAGACGCTCGGCGCCTCGACCGCCGAGGTGCTGCGGCTGTTGATCGGGCAGTTCCTCCGACCGGTGGTCCTCGCCAACCTCGTCGCGTGGCCGCTCGCCTATGTCGCGATGCAGCGCTGGCTCGGCGGGTTCGACGATCGGATCGCGCTGTCGCCGCTGTTCTTCGTTGGGGCATCGCTCGCCGCGGTGCTGATCGCGAGCGGCACAGTCTTCGGGCAGGCGTGGCGTGTCGCCCGCGCGGAACCCGCGCGCGCGCTGCGCCACGAATAGGGGCCGATCGATGTGGCTCACCCTGTACCGCTCGCTCGCCCGGCATCGCCTGTACGCGTTCCTCAACATCGGCGGGCTCGCGCTCGGCATCGCGGTGTTTCTGGTCCTGTTCCTGTTCGTTCGGTTCGAGACCAGCTACGACCGCGTGCTGCCGGGATGGGAGCGGGTCTGGACGGTGGAGCGAACGGTCCAGTTTCCGGGAAACCCGGAATTGCCGATCCCGTCCTCGCCCACGCTCGCCGCGCAATTGGCAGACGCGTTCCCCGACCTCGTCGCAGCGCGGATGACGCCTTACGACACCGCGACGCTGCTGACAGGGAACACCAGCATCACGCGAAAGCTGGCGTTGGTCGACCCCGCGTATTTCCGGATCTTCCCGTTTCCCGTCGTCGAAGGCGATGTCGCGACGACGATCGCGCGGCCTGACGGGCTTATCGTCTCGCAGAGTGTCGCGGAGAGCTATTTCGGCAAGACGAGCCCGCTGGGTCGGACGCTGACCGTCGCGATCGACGGCAAGCCCAAAATCTATCGGGTGGGGGCGGTGATTGCCGACCTGCCGAAGAACCAGACCTATACTAGCGACATGTTCGCCGCGATCCCGGCCAAACCCGCGGATGACACGCTATCCGCGAGCTACGGCGTCACGACCCTCCTGATGGTTCCCGATGCAGCAACCGCGGACCGGGTCGGCACATTCATGCGGCGCCACCCCGATCCTCAGTTCAATGCCGAGGCACGTCGATTCCTGAAAGAAGGGTTGAAGCCGCTTTCTAGCCTCCACCTCGCCGACAAGGGCGTGAGCACGGTCGTCGCCGTACTGGGTACGGTGGGAATCGTCGCGCTGCTGCTGGCGATGGTCAACTACATCAACCTTGCCACGGCGCGGGCCGGTCTCCGAGCGCGGGAGATCGCAATACGCAAGGTCGTCGGCGCAACCCGGCGCACGCTGGTCGGCCAGTTGCTCGGTGAGGCGCTGATCGCTGTGACGCTCGCGGCATTGATCGGGCTCGCGCTTGCCGAGATCGCGCTTCCCTTCGTCAACACGATCGGGGGTACCGACCTGTCGATCGCCTATTGGGGAACGCGGTCGATCCTGCCGCCGCTATCGGTCATGATTGCGATGGTGGCGTTGCTCGCGGGGTTTTATCCGGCCTTCGTGATCTCCCGGTTCCAGCCGGCCGGCGTTCTTGCCGCGGCACGGACCCCTGGCGGCGATCGATCAGGCGCGCGGCTACGCAAAGCGCTGGTCGTGCTCCAGTTCGGTATCGCCGTCGCGCTGATGATTGGTACGGCGGTACTGTATGCCCAGACCCGGCACGTCCGGCAGGCGGACATCGGCTTTGGGCGCGACGGTCTGATTATGATGACCGGTTACGGGGATCGCGCACTCGATACGGAACAGCGTGCCCGGTTGAGGGACTCGATCCGACGAACCCCCGGCGTTGCCGGCATCACGACGAGCGGTGCCGTGCCCGGGGGCGGTACGTTCGCGATCGCCAAGATGAAACGCGCTGGCGCAACCGGCGAACCGCCGATGATCGTCCAGTCCACGGTCGGCGATCGCTTCTTCGCGATCTACCGCGCCCGGCTGCTAGCGGGCCGCGTCTTCGATCCGGACCGTTTTACGCTTGATGTCGACCGTGAACGCTCCGGCGCAACCAACCACAAGGATACGCTGAACACAACAAACATCATCCTAAACAGCACAGCCGTCCAGCGCCTGGGGTTCGACCATGCCGCCGATGCGATCGATCAGGTCGTTTCCCTGGACGACGGCATGGTAAGGATCGTCGGGGTCATCGCCGACATGCGGTTCGGTACGCCGCGTCAGCCGGTCGAGGCGTTCGCATATCGCTATCAACCGGGGGGCGGGAACCGCTCGATCCTGGTGGTTCGCACGTCAGAGGATACCAGACTCGTCCTGTCGCGCCTGGAAGCCACGTGGCACCGCGTCGCACCAGCGGTGCCGCCAGTCGCGACGACGGTCGACCAAACGCTGTACGAAGCCTATTATCGCCAAGACGTCCAGCGTTCGCGGTTGTTTACGACCGGGGCGGTGCTCGCGGCGCTGATCGGGTGTATCGGTCTCTACGGTCTTGCCGCGTTCGACACCACGCGTCGGGTCAATGAGATCGGTATCCGCAAGGTGCTCGGTGCCTCGACTGCCGACGTCATGCGATTGCTTCTCGGTCAGTTCCTGAGACCGGTCCTCCTTGCGAACATGATCGCGTGGCCGATCGCGTGGGTCGCGATGACGGACTGGCTGAACGGCTTCGACGACCGAATTGCCTTGTCGCCACTCTATTTTGTCGCCGCGAGCGTGCTGGCGCTGATCATTGCAACGGGAACGGTAGCCAGCCACGCATGGCGAGTCGCACGCGCCGAACCTGCGCGCGCGCTGCGCCAATTTTAGGCGATGAAGCAGGCGTGGTCTCGGGCCGGGAACGCTATGCACGCCAAAATAAGCAGGTCGTGGGACTGTCGCTGCTCCAGACATAAAACACCGGGTAATTGATGTCGTTGTCACGCGTTTGCGTTCGAGGAGATGGACGTGATCTGGCTGGCTGGTGACGACGACGCAGCATGGCTGGCGCTGCGCGGCATATCGACGAACGGAGGAATGTAATCCTTTACATAGACGATTTATAACAATAATACCTTCGGAAGCCGACGCTAAGACGTTGGGAAAGGAGAGGTGATCATGATCACGGCACATGCGGCGATCAGGAAAGCATGTACAGCATTCCGATGAGATCGGACTGGCCTTTCGCGTGTTTCGGCCATGGCGTGTGGAAACACGGTGGCGCGAGAGTTACTGATATGCGTGCTTGGCCATCGCTTCCAGTAGATCATCAGGTCCGCGCGTTCTTTGGACGCAATCAAGTATTACGTCAAAACGACGCTAATATACTTCGAAGCACGTTTGTTGGGGAGTATCTTGAATATGGCGACGGGTGCAGATGCGCCGGCGTTGTGAAGGTTGTGCGTGACGACAGGAATCTTGGGCCGGCAACGCAATCCATATTAATAGATCAATTCCAAGATGTACCGCGTCTAGCGTGCGTTGCTGTCCACAGGCGGGGGAATGAGCGGATGAGGCGCGCAATTTCTTCGTGGCCGACAGCCTCGGAAATCGCCTCAACCTCGCGCTTCAACCTTCGCTCACGGTCGTCGCCCCGTCAGCAAAAGCCGTAGTAAGCCATCAGGGGGCTTGTAGATGTTAAATAGTATACGTGGATCTTAAAATATTTTGCCGACCTATTTCGGCAGGTCGGTAGTGGTATAAACTCAAAATCAAATTCGAACGATTATCAGTCAATTCAATATTAGGTTAAAAACAGACCATCGAGCAATAATAGCTTCGAGGTAAATAATAAGAACGAATCTGATTAATTTAGATCGGTACAGGGAGAGGAAGTATGAAGAGATTTACTGCGCATACGTGTCTGTTGCTTAGCAGCGCATTCGTTACCGCTCCGGTGTTTGCACAGGAGATGACCGTACCCACGCCCGGATCGGTTCAGGGCGGCGCCACCGCGATCCCTCAGGAACCGATACCGGCCACCGCCGAGGCGGGCCTGGATAGTCCGGACGCAGGCTCCGAGATCGTCGTTACCGGCATCCGCAGCAGCCTGGCCAATTCGGCGCGGGTAAAGCGGGACTCGCAGCAGATCGTCGACAGCATCAGTGCGGAAGACGTCGGCAAATTCCCCGACTCGAACATCGCCGAGTCTCTCCAGCGCATTACCGGTGTCGCGATCGACCGGTCCGGCGGCGAGGGTCAATTCATCACGGTTCGCGGTTTGGGGCCGGAATTCAATACGGTGCTGGTCAATGGCCGCATCATGGCGACCGACAATCCGGGCCGTGAATTCTCGTTCGATGTGCTGTCGTCGAACATGATCCAGCGTACCGACGTGTTCAAATCGAACGTGCCCGAGCTTCAGGAGGGCGGCATCGGGGCCACGGTCAACATCATCACCGCGCGCCCGCTGTCGGGGCGGGACGGTTTCCATTTCTCGGGCTCGGTCGGCGCGATCTACGATACCTTGCGCGACAAGGCGGGGCCGGATGCGTCGGCTACCGCGTCCTGGACCAACACCGAAAAGACGTTCGGCGTGGTGTTGTCGGGCTCGTACACCAAGCGCAAGAACCAGGAAGACACGATCGCGATCGACGGCTGGATCAACGGCCGGCCCGACATCATCTCGGTAATCGGCGGCACGCCGACGCTGATAACTGGCGCCGACCCGCGATACCCGGCAGCGGGCAACGTCAACGTTCCCCAGAGCCTGTACTACCAGCGCTCGCAGGAAGAGCGCGAGCGGATCAACCTCGCCGGTGCCGTCCAGTTCAAGCCGCGCGACAACCTCGAGATCACGGTCGACGGTATCTATTCCAAGTTCACCGTGTCGGGGGTGGTCCGCAAGATGGATAACTTCCTGGCCGCGCCCTATTTCGAGCCGACGTTCGACAGCAACGGGACGGCGACCGGGCTCGGCATGATCGGCGGTGACTTCATTGCCCAGAATCCGGGGTTTCTGGAGGCTAATCGCGACAGGCTGACCAACAACGGCCTCAACTCGAAGATCGACCATGTCTATAATCTGACGAAGCGCGAGTCCGAGAGCTATCAGTTCGGCGGCAACATCAAGTGGAACCCTGCCGAAGACGTCGAAGTGCGGCTCGACGCGTCCGTCACCGGCGCGAACCGCGTCTCGCCGAACCAGTATCTCGTGATCGGTGCGTTGCTGCCGTACAGCTATCAGTTCGACCTCAACCCCGGCCAAGGACTGCCGACCGCGTCGTTCGACAACGCGATCATCAACGATCCCGATCGGATGCGGCTGCATTACATGGGCATCGACACCAATCGTTCGCGCGACCGCGGCTCCGAATTCCATCTCGATACGAAGTACGACATCCAGGATTCGGTTCTGAAATCGGTGCAGATCGGCGGGTCCTATACCCAACGACGCAAGATCAATCGGCAGTTCAACAACAGCGATTCGAACTGCACCTATTGCGGATACCAGGTGCCGATCGCGTCCGGCCTGCTGGAGGGATACGACTGGACCAACCTGCTGGGCGGGGGGCAGAATATTCCGCCCTCGCTGTTCCAGTTCGATCCACAGGCGTTCCTCGCTTATCTCAACGATCCCGCCACCCTGTCGATCCCGACCAATGGCCGCACGCCCGAACAGCAGGCCGCATATGCGCAGCAGGTGCTCGCACTGCCGGGCGGACCGTTCGGTGTGCGCGAGCAGCTTCGCGGCACGGTCAACGTCCAGGAGAAGCTGACCGCGGGCTATATCAGCATGCAGTTCGGCGGCGATCGCTGGGCGGGCAACGTCGGCGTCCGTGTCATCAAGACCGACGTCGTGTCGTCGGGCTTCAACACGCCCGTCGTCAACATCGCCAACACCCCCGGCGACGACACGCTGCAGTTCACCTACGGGCCGGCAACGCCGGTGTCGGTAAGCAACAGCTACGTCAACGCGCTGCCATCGGCGAACATCCGGTTCAACGTGACCGAGAAACTGCTTGCTCGCGCCGCGTTCTCGCAGACGGTGACGCGCCCGACGCTGACCGATCTCGGCGTCAACAACGACTTCGGCGGACGCATCTCGGTGCCGCAGTCGAGCGGCGGCAACCCGAGCCTGTTACCGTTCAGGTCGACCAACTACGACCTCTCGCTGGAATGGTACATGACGCCGGTCAGCTATGTCAGCGTCGGCGGGTTCCACAAGGATCTGAGCGACTTCCTCGAACTCCAGACGCTGCCGGTAAACCGGTTCGGCCGCGTGTTCCAGGATACCCGCACCCGCAACGGGCAGACCGGCTATATCCGCGGCATCGAGGTGGGCGCGCAATATGCGTTCGACTGGCTTCCGGGCTTCGCGTCGGGCTTCGGCATCACCGGCAACTACACCTATGTGGACAGCAAGGTGCAACGCGAGGACACGCTCGCCGACTTCGACTGCGGCTATAACGGGCTGTCGCCGCATTCCGCCAACGGCAGCGTCTTCTACGAAAAATACGGCATCTCGGCCCGCACGTCGTACAACTGGCGCTCGGATTACCTGCGGCAATGCCGGTCGAGCCAGGGCCGCCCGCGCAACCGGTCGTCATATGGCCAGCTCGACTTCAACGTCGCCTATGACCTGACCCGCAACTTCCAGGTCTATGTCCAGGGCGTCAACGTCACCAACGAGCGGGTGAACGAATGGTCGGCCGTCGAAGACCGTTTCCTGGCGCTCCAGGAAACGGGCGCGCGCTATAATTTCGGTGTGCGCGTGAAGTTCTGATCGCAGGATCCGGTTCCGGACCACGGCCAAGCCGATTGGGCTTGGTCGTGGAACGGGGCAGGGGTGGATGCGTAGAATGGGTAGAGTTAACTTCGCTACCTCGTAAGGTCGGTGAGCAGCGAGCGGTAATAGATGATTGCCAGCGGAATGTTGTCGATCGGGGTGCGTTCGTTCAGGCCGTGGCTGAAGTCGTCGGATTGCTTGATAAACGTCGGGCTGACGCCGTAGCTCGGCACGCCGACCGAACGGTACCACATCGAATCGCTCGCGCCCGCCGACATGCTCGGGAACACCGGGACGCCGGGGCGGATCTTGCCCATCGCCGTCTTGACCGCGCCGGTGAGGTCCGCACGGAGTGGCGAGGCGTCGGTCGGGTTCGAGCCTTCGGTGACGTCGCTGAACTTCACGCCCTGATCAGCGGTGACCTTCTCGAGTTCGGCCATCACCGCGGCTGGTTTCACGCCGGGAAAGATACGGCAATTGATGTTCGCGGTCGCGCGCTGCGGCAGGGCGTTGAGGGCATGGCCGCCGCTGACCATCGTCGTGACGCAGGTCGTGCCGATCTGGCCGACATAGCCGGGATTGGCGGCAAGCGTCTCGATCGCCTTCTGGTCTTTCGGGTTGGCCGCGAAGGCGCGCATCGCGGCGCCGATCTCGGGCGTCTGGCGCGGCGCGACGCCTTCGAAATAGCCCATGGTGATCGGCGACAATTGCGGTGTGAAGCGGTAATTGCCGATCTTCACCAGCGCGGCGGACAGTTCGTTGATCGCGTTCACCTTGCGCGGCGCGGACGAGTGGCCGCCGGGGTTGGTCACTTCGAGCTGGAAATCGGCATAGGTCTTTTCGGCGGCACCGATCGTGAAATACTCGGCCTTGCCGTTTTCGGCGTATTGCCCGCCGCCGCCGTCGATGTTGAGCGCCATCTCGGCGTTCTTGAGCTGGTCGGCGATCAGCGAGGACGTCTTCATCACCGTTTCCTCGTCGCCCGACAGCGCCAGGACGATGCCGCGCTTGGGAGCGTAGCCCGCCTTCTTCATGTCGAGCAGCGTCGCGACCGCGAGCGCGGCGTCCAGCTTCATGTCGGTTGCGCCGCGCCCGTAGAGATAGCCGTTCTCGACCACAGGGACGAACGGGTCGCGCTGCCAGTCGGCGGGCTTTGCCTCGACCACGTCGATATGCCCGGAGAGGACGATCGGCTTCAACGCGGCGTCGCTGCCTTTCCAGGTCGCGATCAGATAGGCGGTGTCGTCGACCGGGGTGATCGTCACGTCGCTAGCCGCAAAGCCGCCTGCGACCAGCACGGACTTCAGATACGCGGCGAGCTGCGGCGTCTGATTGCCGGGGCCGCGCACGCTGCGGAAGGCGATCATCTTCTTGGCGATATCGAGGCCGTTGGTCGCGGCGGTAGTCTGCGCCTGCGCCGAGGCGGGGAGGGCGGTCATCGCTGCCGTGCAGGCCAGGAGAAGCTTGAACTTGGACGTCATCATCATCTTTCTTTGGAAGGGATACTCACGATCCTGCTGCTGGCGAAGAAGGATCGATCAATTGTCGAATGAGACTCATCGTCCCGCAGGTCCCGTTTCAGACACGCTTTGAGCAGCGGCTCCGCGACGTGAAGCCGGTTGTCGTGCAAAGTCAGCGCGGACTGCACAGGATCGTTCGGCCAGCGGGGGTTCGGAATGGAAACCATCACGCCAACTCTCCGAGCGGACCCTGTCGGCGTCAAGCGCGGAAGTGTGCGACGAAACGCGAGGGTGTCCTTCGTCAACAAATCGAAACATCGGAAACGCTTACGCGATCGAGGTAATCAGGCAGCGACAAGATCTATGTTTGGGTGCCCAGCGATGATGTCGAGTATGGTATCGAAATAGGTCTGGCCGGTGCCAGCTTTCAGTTCGGCGAGTTGGCGGTCGATCCGCGCTACGTCATACCGGTCCGGTCGCTGCAGCTTAGCATCCAGGAATGCGCACGTTGCGGCAAAACCGAGATGGGAGCGGGCACGATCGATATCTTGCCAGACGAGTATAACGGGCCCGCCTCCACGAACCGCACCGTACCCGCCACGCAGCATGTCGTCGAGCGCATCGAGGCTTTCGCCCAATTTCCAGTCCTCATTTGCCATGAAGACGCGGTTGATCTCTGCGTAAAACGACGGGATGTCGTGAATAGCACTCCCGACGATCGTCAGGATGGGGGTCGTCGTCACTGTACCATCCCGCATCGCCGGCGTTCTGACGGGTTTCCAAGGCTCATGTCGAAACGTCGGCTGCCGTAATCAGGACAGGGGGCTCACCGCCCAACCGGCTGACGAACTCTCGGCGCGCGATGCGATGGATGTCGGCCTCGAACGCAACATACGTCTTGACCGCGGTCTCGCTGTCGATACCGTCGAGATCCGGGTTGATCAACTCGGCCAATGCCTCGCTGGTGATCAGGAACTCGACCATTCCGAGGGCGGTGTGGCCCAGAAACAGGACGCCGTTCCGCTCTGCCGACCACACATACTCGCCGCGTTCAAACCGAACACTCGCTGGCGCCATGCCTCAGCCCTCGTCGTTCGCACTGGGCAGCCGCTCGGCCAGCGCGGCGATCCCGTCGCCGGTGAGGGATACATGCGATGCGCCGTCGATCAGCACGGGGCGTTCCGGGGTGAGCACGGCAGCGTCGCGATGTGCGCTGTCGAGTGCGGTCCAGGCACGGACAGCGCCCTCCAGGCTGGTCACCTCAGCGACGTCTTTGCCCCCGCGGGGTACGTTCTCCAACGCGGCACTCATCCGCCAGTCGATCTCCGGCGTCTTCACATCGTCGCCCCAGGTCGCTTCCGTCATGCTCGTACCCCATCATTGCCGGCGATGCCGGTTTCCGTCTGGTACAGCGCTCACCTTCGAACGCTGGTTCCGCCGAAAGTGGCGTTGTGTTTCGATCACGAATGCCGAACCTTCCGCGTGTGTCGATGCTTGATGACACACGCTGCGTACCGTTAGATACTCGCGCTTGAGATTGTACGGGCGGCTTGCGCGGGGCATGGTAGCCAAAAGATTTCCAGGGAGAGTAACGATATGAACCGACTGCTAACAGCCGGGACCTGCCTCGCCACCTTGGGTGCCACGGGGGTGGTCGCGCAGTCTGTCGCTCCCTCGAAGGACATCGCCGCGGCCGTTGCGTCGCCGACGCGGGCGCCGGCGAACCGGGCGCGCGATCGGTATCGCCACCCTGCGGAAACGCTGGCCTTCTTTGGCGTGAAGCCGACGCAGACGGTGGTCGAGTTCCTGCCGGCCGGCGGTTGGTATACCGAGATCCTCGCGCCGTTGGTAAAGGGCCGTGGGCGATATGTCGCCTTGGTGCCGACCGCGCAGGCGGAACGCACGCGCACCGTATTTGCCGAGAAGACCGCGACGTACGGCGCGGTTCAGGCCGCGACGATCGACTTCAAGACTGGAGCGTTGACCATCCCGGCCGGGAGCGCCGACGTGCTGCTGACGTTCCGCAACGTCCACAATCTGCTGATGCAGGATGATCCGGCGGTAGCGGAACGCGTATTCAAGGCGTTCTATGCAGCGCTCAAGCCCGGTGGCGTGCTGGGCGTGGTCGATCATCGCCTGCCAGAAGAGATGGATACGGCGCGCGAAAAGACGAGCGGTTACATCAAGCGATCCACGGTTGTTCGACTGGCGCAGGCGGCGGGCTTCAAACTGGCCGGGGAATCCCGGATCAACGCCAACCCCAAGGATACCCACGATCATCCGGAAGGCGTCTGGACGCTGCCGCCGAGCTATCGACTGAAGGACGTCGATCGCCCGAAATATGCAGCGATCGGCGAGAGCGATCGGTTCACGATCAAGTTCGTGAAGGGGCGCTAATCGAGCATCGCAGGCTACGGCCGTGGGACGCGTGCCTCAGACCTGGGATCGCGACGGGCTCGGCATCGTTACCTATTAGTTCGCGAGCCTTCCGTCCGCGACGCTGTTCGAAGGGCCGATGCCGATGAAAGCTGCCGAAGTGTTCACGACGCTCGACGTCGAGTTGAAGCCCGATCCGTCACGGACCGTGATCCGGCCGTTCAGCTTCGGGTATCCGGCAGCGTTCGAGGCCGATCATCCGCCGCGCAGCCAGGTCGTCGTCGACCGTATCCGGGCGCTCGATGATACGATGCGCGAGCGGATGCGCGACCTGCTGCTGACGCCGATGCGGGAGCGCCATCGCAACGTCGAGCAAGTGCTGCTCCGCCGGTTCGAGGATGTGCGACACGAGATAGGCGAGGGCGAGTTCGACGACGACGAACGGCTCCTGATCGGCGCCTATTTCAGTCAGGAATACGCGTTCGAGTCCGCCGCGCTCTTCAACCCCAGCATCGTCTCGTTGACGGACGAAGAACCGTCGGAGCCGGGCGCGGTGCGTTTCGTCATGTCGCTCCGCGGGATCGGCGAGGGGCATATCTCGTCGATCACGTTTCGGACCGGCGAGTGGGGACCGGGTGATCGACTGGTGATCGACCCGTCCAGCCCGCACGGCGTCCCGCCCCGGATCGAGCGGCACGACGACGCCTGGGTCCGCCTGGTATGCGAAGACAGTCAGGACGCGTCGGAAACCGTCATCTTCCCGGTCCTGCCCAGCCAGCGTCAGGGCATCGAGGATCTGCGGCTCGTCAACTTCACCGATCACGATGGGGTCCGCAGCATCATCGGCACCTACACCGCGTTCGACGGCAAGGACGCGCGCCAGGAAATACTGCGCGGCATCGATCTGCGGCGGGTCGAGATGCGACCGCTTGCCGGCGCCATGACCGGTTACAAGGGGATGGCGCTGTTCCCGCGCCGGATCAACAACCAGTTCGTGATGCTGGGCCGCCAGGACAGCGAGAATATCTGGCTGCTGCGATCGGACGATCTGCATACGTGGGAAACCGGAACGCCGATCATGGCGCCGAAATACCCATGGGAGTTCGTGCAGCTTGGCAATTGCGGGTCGCCGATCGAGATAGACGAGGGTTGGCTGGTCTTCACGCACGGCGTCGGCATGGTCCGGGGATATTGCATCGGCGCCTGCCTGCTCGACAAGGACGACCCGTCGAAGGTGCTCGCCCGCACGCCGTCGCCGCTGCTGTTTCCAAGCGCGGAGCAACGCGGGGGCTATGTGCCGAACGTGACCTATAGCTGTGGTGCGCTGATCCGGGACCGCCGCATCCTGCTGCCATACGCGATCGGCGACGAGTATTCGGCGTTTGCCGTCGGAGACGTCGACGACCTGTTATCCGTGATGCAACCCGCCTGATCCATGCTGGCTCGCAGGGCGCGGTGCCGTTGCGAGCAGATGGTTTACGTCGAAAGCTCCGGACCGGAGCTCAAGACCAAGGCTTACGGATCGTCCCGGGGCACTTTGGGATATGGTCGCACGGGGCCCGCCAGGGCTATTCTACCGGTGTAGGCGTCAACAGTATCGCCCCGTCGACATTCGCGACCGTGCGAATGAGAAAGCTTTATCGGATTGCGCCGATGAACTTAACCGAATCCGATGTTCCAAAGCGATCGCCGACACGAAGGGAGGCAAGGCGGTCGTCGGCCACCACGATCGACGCGGCGGATTTCGTCCGATGCTTCACTATTCACAGGCTGGAAGTCTTGATTTCCGTAATGTCGCCGTTTGAAAGGACCGTAGTTTCCTCGCGGAGGAACTCCTGGAGTTCGCCGATCTCCTGCGGTCCGAACTTCAGGTCGAGAGCGTCCATTCGGATGCAAATCGATCTCTGCCGGTCCGACGGCAGGCCCGCAACGATATCCATGCACGCTTCGAGCGTTCCTCGACCCACAACGTCCGATGTCGCGTCGTCGCACACCTCGACCGCGTAGATTGTAGCCGGTTCACTTAAAGGGTAGGTCGTCATAAGTATTCCTTACCTGTGATCGTCGATACGAGAACGTACAACGCCGTATATCGGGCACATCGACCTATCTTCGCGACCGCGTTGCAAAGCATTGTGCCCTTCCAATCGCTGATTATGATAATGTCGGCAGATCGCCAGCGTATGACTCGCGACCGGTCCGACCCCAGAACGAAGCGGCAAGCTAGCGTCGCGCGCGAACGGTCCGTGGCAACCGAAATCCAGTGCCGACCGTTACATCTACCGTGCTGGGTCGTTCCGTCTCTCATATCCGGATGCGATACCTCGCAGCGATCGGCCTGCTGGCGTGCTCGTCGGCGTGTACGACCTTGCCGCCACCGCTCATGCAGACATGCCTGCCCCCGTCCACGACGTCGGCTGCACAAATGTCGCTCTCGGCGGATGGCGCCCGCGCCAGCACGACATTCGACGTCCTGACATTCAATATCGAAGGCCTGGGATGGCCGGCGCGCGCGAAGCGTGGTCCGGCGCTGGCGCGGATCACGGCCGCGCTCCGGCAGATGGAGGCGCGCGGCGATGCGCCGGACATCGTCATGGTGCAGGAGATGTTCAGCAAGGCTGCGGTCCGGGCGGTCACGGGCATCGGCTATCCCAACATGGTTTTCGGGCCGTCACGCACCCAGCGCAAGAGCCTGCCGGGCGCGGATCGCATGGGGGGACCGTATCGGTGGAAGAAAGGCGAGCTCGGCCTGCATATGGTCGGTTCGGGCCTTGCCATCCTGAGCCGCTACCCGATCGTCGAGACCCGGTCCGAACCGTTCGGACGGCGCCGGTGCGCGGGCCTGGACTGCCTCGGCAACAAGGGCGTTCTCTATGCGCGGGTGGCGATTCCGGGCGTTCCCGGTACGATCAACCTCTTCAATACCCATCTGAATTCGCAGCGCTCGTCGCGCGTGTCACCCCGGCGCCACGCGCGCGCGCACCGCCTTCAGGTCGACGAACTCGGCGCCTTCATTTCCGTGGTTGGCGACCAGAACGTGCCGACGATCCTCGGCGGCGACTTCAACATGAAGGACTCGGCGATCCGGTTCGACCGGTTCCGGAACGTGACGGAGCCGTTCGAGATCGTGCAGGAATGGTGCACCGCCAACCCACTGCCATGCGATACGCGCATATCCTGGGATGGCGACGAGCCCTGGATGGACACCCAGGATCTCCAGCTCTTCGAAAGCGGGTCCACCGTCACCGTGACTCCGATCCGCGTCGAGGCGGTCTTCGACGGCTCGGTCGGCAGCCCGCGATTGTCGGATCATGACGGGTTTCGGGTCACCTACAGGGTGAGCTGGCCCACGCGCGCTCGGTCTTGGACGGGTAGCGCGGAGGCCTTGCCGAGCTGTGGTGGGCGAGCAGGCTGAGCAGCCGCAAGAGCCGCGGAGATCGCCTGGCGATTATGGGCGTGGTTCGGCGGTGGGCGCCATTTCCCCGCCGGGCGGCGAATGAAAGCGCAGATCGCGCTGCGGCACCGGGATGGTGACGCCGTGCTCCTTGAACAGATCCCAGATGCGGAAGAACACGTCGCTGGTGACGTTGCCGACCCCGGCCTCGGGACTGTCGATCCAGATCCGCAGATCGAACTCGACGCCGTTGTCGCCGAATTCCTTGATCCAGCACACGGGCGCCGGTTCGGTAAGCACGCGAGGCGAGACCGTCGCGGCCTCGACGGCGAGCCGTTGCGCCAGCCGCAGGTCGCAATCGAACGACACCCGAAATCCGACATGCACCCTGACGTCGCGGCTCGAGAAGGACCAGTTCTCGACCTCGTCGGTCATCAGCCGTTCGTTCGGGATCAGATGCTCCTTGCCGTCACGGGTCAGCACCGAGACTGCGCGAACGCCGATCTTGTTGACCCAGCCGAAGGTATCGCCGACCGCGATGACGTCGCCGGGCTTGATCGACCGGTCGAGCAGCAGGATCAGCCCCGCGATCAGATTGCCGAGCGTCTTCTGCAATCCGAAACCGATCGCGAGCCCGAACGCCCCCGAGAATACGGCCAGCGCGGTGAGATCGATGCCGAGAAGGTCGATACCGACGAAGATCGCGACGGTGACGACCGCGATCTGGGCGAGTTTCTGGAACAGCACGCGTTGCGCCGCGTCGAGAAGCCGGGCCTGTCCGATCCAGCGCAGGATCAGCCCGAGCAGCGCGCGCGCGGCGAGGAACAGCAGGAGCGACAAGCCAACCGCATTGACGATGTCGAGCAACGAGATGCGGCGGGTGCCGACCCCCAAGCTGGCGCGGTCCAGTCCCGCGATCAACGGGGTCAGGCCGCCCAGTCGGCTTGCCAGCACGATCAGGAACAAGGTGGCGGCGATCAGCGACGCCGGCCGACTTTGCAGGCCAAGCGCGCGGCCGAACTCATAGGCCAGCACGGCGACGGCGATGCCGAGACCGGCAGCGAGGAGAAGATCCGCGCCGGGGTTCAGCCCACGGACGCCGAGAAACGCCGTCAGGACCAGCGCCGTCACGCCGGCGCGGGTGATCGCCATCAGTCGCGGCGCGATCACGTCGGCATGGCGTGGCGCCAGGGCGGGCAGGAGGTACCGACAGGCGAGGCGCGCGGCAACGATACCCAACAGCAGCGCGGTGCTCAGGATCGCGACAGCGGCGATCAGGTCATGAAACGGCAGCGCCGTCCATCGGTCCAGATAGGTCTGCCACCAGGCATCTTGTTCCAACCGGTTCTCCAATGCGAGCTCCTTGGCGTCGTTCGCCCGACAATCACCCCGACAACACAATGGTATGCACGTCTGGTAGCCCGACCTGTGGTAGCCAGAATCGGTGCCCCGGTCAGCCCTTGTCGCCATGCCTCATTGCCGCATAGCACTTCGCGTAGATTGCGGGGGCACGCGGTCAGCGACCGGCGCGGACCACACCATTAAAGTCGAAAGCAGCCGCCGACGACGGCGGTTCTCGATCGAGGGCCACGCCGCGGATCGCGCCTTTGCCGTCAGCCACGATCGCGATCGTCGAAGCGGGGCGCGCGGTCGAAATCGGTTTTGCCGAACGGTCGGTCGCGGAAGAGGTAGCCGTAGTAGAAGGTGCGGAGACGGTGGTGGAACGCGCGGATGCGGTCCTGATAGGCGAGCTGCGCCGTCAGGTCGGTGTGCGCGATCCGGGTCAGCAGCGCCTGCACCCCCACCGAAGGCAGCACCCAGCCGAGCGCGCGCGCCGCGGCATCGCGCGCTTCCAGACCTCGGCGATAGGCGCGGACCGCGGGGGCGACGCTTTCGTCGCCATTCTCGTGGAAGGCCAGATACCATTTATAATGGAATTCGGGCCCGAGCGGCGCTGAATCCGCCCATTCGGGATGACGGGCGTAGAAGCGTCGCATCGTGGCTTCGCGAGGCACGTCCCACGCGCCGTTGACCGCTTCACGCTGCGCCATCGCGATTTCCGCCCCCTGATTGACGGGGATCGCAGCGTTGATCGCGACGTTGCACAGGGTCGGGACGATCAGCACCAGCACGAGCCATGCCGCCGCCAGCGCCGCCGCATTCGCGACCGAACTCCAGCGCAATCGACCGACCAGCGCGGCGAGTGCGATCCAGAACAGCAGATAGGCAGCGATCACGGCAAGGACGATCAGAATGGGTGCGACGGCGACCCCCGCGAATATCGCAGCGATACCGAAGGGTATGCCAAGCGCACCCCATGTGAGCAGGAAGCGAAGCAGCGTCCGCCGGCGCCACAGCGCACGGCCCCCGTTCGGCAACGCGTCAAGCATGCGCTGCCGCCCCGCCTCGCGCTCGGCCGACCTGAGATCGTGAAACAGCGCGATCACGAACAGCGGCGCGAGGAACACCAGCACGAAGGCGAAATCGAACCGGCCGGGCAAGGCGAGTTCGGGATTGAAGGTGTCGCCGTCGTAGATCTGCGCCTCGAGCCCCAGCGCCCGCACCCGCAGGATGTACGGCGAAACGTCGCGCATGCCGAGCGTAGCGAAGGCGAGCGGCGCGGGCGCATCCCAGGTCGGGTGGAAGCTGTAATAGGCGGCGCTCCCTGCGTCCCTGGTGTGGTCGACATAGTCGGCGACCGCCCCGATATCCTCGGCCTGGGCGGCCGGGATGGCGGCGATAGCGGCGCGCTGGCGGGCGACTTCGGCCATCCCCATGGCAAGGGCGGCCACCGTTAGCAGCGCGAGCAGGGCGAGCGCGCCGACCGTCAGGCGCTGGCGCAGCAACAGCCGGAGTTCATAGCGGAACAGGCCCATCATCGTGCTCCCAGTCGACGCGACGCGACCATCAGCAGGATCAGCGCCCCCGCCAGCCAAGCGAACACGATGGCCAGCCCGGGCAATGCGGCGGCGGCGAGTGTGCGACCGTCGGGCGCGATGAACCGGAAGTCCGGCATGGCCTGCCAATTGCGCGCGGAGACGCGCTTCCGACGGTCCGCGCCGGCATCGGTCGCGCCGTCGTCGGCATAGCTGACGTCCTCCATCTGCATCCGGTTCAGCCGCTGGACGAGCGCGTAGCGATAGGCCTCCGCCTGCTCCAGGAACCGCTGGTGCCCGGCAAGATCGGTGCCCGCGGCGGCCATCGACAAGGACCGCAGTGCGATGGTCGGGCTCAGCAACCCCACCGCGTCGACCAGGGCATTCTGTCGCGCCTGCGCGACGTGGTTCGCGGTCGCATAGCGGCCATGGACCGCCGAGGTCAGCCGCTCGCCCTCGATGCCGACCGCACCCTTGTAGTTGATCGGCAGATCCTCGACTTTCGCGACGCCGTAGCGCGCGAGCAGCGCCCGCTTGAACTGCGCGAAATGGGGATCGTCGGGATTGTGGCTGTCCCCCATCGTCCGCAGGTCGCGCGCGACCGCGACTTCGGTCTGGAGCCGGTTGGTCAGGGGAACCGCGGCGCTGGCGAGATCGGGTGCGACGCGCGGCAACAGCACCACCGCGACCGCCCACACTGCGACCAGCGCGAGCAGCGCGTCGCGGCTGCGGCGGACCGACGCCGATACGAGCAGGATCAGCACCGTCCACAACGCCAGATAGCCGGCATAGCCGAGCGCGATTGCGAGCATCGGCCAAGCCAGCGCACCGGGTTGGCCGGAGATCGCGGCGAGGCCGATCATCGCCGGCAGCCCGGCGAGCAGCGCCGCCGCACCCAGCGCCAGCAGCTTGCCGCGAACGATCTGCCCGCGGCCGGCACCTTGCAGCATCAGCACGCGCACCGTGCCGCGTTCGGTCTCCCGCGCCAGCGCGCCATAGCCCAGGAAGATCAGCAGCAGCGGCGCAACCACCTGCAGCACGAAGGCGGGCGTCAGCTGGCCGAAGCGCACCAGCAGCGAGCTTTGCCGCACATCGCCGAAATTGGCGCTGTTCTGGCGATGCCCCTCGAGGAACATGCTGTTGCCCGTGAATGCATCGACGCCGGGATCGAACGCGGCGAGCGGCCCCAGCGGGCGGAAGATGAACGTGCCGTAATGGACGACACGGTGAGGGTGCCGGTCGGGCTGCGCCTTGAACGCCGTCTCTGCCGCCTCGGCCTGACGCGCGCGCAGCTCGGCGATCCCGCGCTGGTGCGCCCAGGAACTGGCGACCGCGACCAATGTCAGCAGCACGACCAGGACGAAGGCGATGATGGCGACGCGGTTGCGCGTCATCAGCCGGATTTCGTCGCGTGCGATCAGCCCGACCGCGCTCATGCCGCCAACCGATCGCCGCCGAGCTGGAAACGGGCGTGCAGCGCGCGAACGTCGAACCGCTCGGGGCCGTCCGCCCGCACTTCGTGCGCGACGCGTCCCGCTTCCAGAAAGGCGATGCGGTCGGCGATGTCCGCGGCGGAGAGAAGGTCGTGCGTCACCATCAATATGGCGGTGCCCCGTTCCCGCACCTGCAAGAGAAGCTGGGAGAAGTCGGCGGTCGCGCGCGGATCGAGCCCCGATGTCGGCTCGTCCAGCAGCAGCACCGGCACCCGCCGCAGCAGCGCCACCGCGATCGCGACCTTCTGACGCATCCCCTTGGAGAAGCCGCCGAGCCGCTGGTGCCACGCCTGATCCTGCAAACCGGCCGCAGCAAGCGCCGCGGTGATGGCATCATGCCCCTGGCGCTCGCCGGAAAGCGCGAGCAGATAATCGGCGTTCTCGACCGCCGTCAGATGCTCGTACAGCGCGACGTTCTCCGGCAGATACGCAATCCGCCGTCGCACCGCGTCGGGATCGGTCGCCGGATCCATCCCGCAAACCTCGACCCTCCCCGATCGCGCCCGCGTGAATCCGAGCAATGTCGACAGGGTCGTCGACTTGCCGGCGCCATTGCCACCCAGCAACGCGGTAATGCTGCCCGCCGGTACGCGCAGCGACAGTCCGTTGAGGACGTCATGCGTATCGTACGCGAACGTCAGATCGTCGATCAGGATCGGTTCGGTCATCGGGCCTGTCAAATCCTCGGCAATGAACATCGACACTCAATGCCCGGTCGAGGCCTATGTAACAAGATATCATTGACGATGTTACATCATAACCTTCATAGACGGGTCAGTTCGGAGCGTCGCGGCGCTCCCGATCCGAATTGCCGAAGGGGATATTGTCTTGCGTCTGTCCATGCGTGCCGCCTCGATGGCCGGTGCCATTCCGCTTGCCATGGCCTTGTCTTACGCACCTGCCGTTGCGCAGTCGGACGAGGAAGGCCGGTCCGAACGCGGCCGGTCCGAAAATGAGCGCGAGGAAATCACGGTGACCGGGGTTCGGCAGCCGTATCGCGGCAACTTCGCGCTGCGCGAGATCCCGCAGGCGATCACGACGATCGACGACACGGTGATCGCCGAAAATGCCATCACACGCCTGACCGACGCGCTCGACCTGAACGCATCGGTGGTGCGGCAGAACACGCTGGGCGGGCTGTGGGACAGTTTTGCGGTGCGCGGCTTTGCCGGCGACGAGAATCTGCCGAGCGGCTATCTGGTCAACGGGTTCAACGCCGGACGCGGGTTCAGCGGGCAGCGCGACGTGGCGGGGATCGAGCGTGTCGAGGTGTTGAAGGGACCGGCGGCCGCGGTGCTGGGCCGCGGCGAACCCGGTGGCTCGATCAACCTGGTGACCAAACAGGCGGAGCTCGGCCGGACGTTCGGTACCGCATCGCTGCAATATCGCAGCTTCGACACCGTCCGTGCCGAGGGCGATGCGAACCTGGCGCTGACCGACACGCTGTCGGCGCGGCTGATCGGCTATGCCGAAAGCGGCGGCACGTTCCGCGACACGGTGGCGCAGAAGCGCTGGGGCTTCCTCCCGTCGATCGGCCTGAAGCTGGGCGATGCCACGCGCGTCACGTATGATTTCGAATGGACGCGCGTCGAGGTGCCGTTCGATCGCGGTATCGTCGTGCTCAATGGGAATTTCGACACGGTGCCGCGCTCGCGGTTCCTGGGCGAACCGAGCGACGGCGACACCGTCGCGCGCGCTACCGGCCACCAGCTGCGCCTCCAGCACGACTTCAGCGACAGATGGTCGCTGTCGGTGGGCGCCAGCCACCGCGATACGCGGCTGACCGGTGCATCGTCGGATGCGGAAACGCTGCGGTCGCGCCAGAAGCTCTATATCGACGGCCGATCGCTGTCGCGGCAGCGGCGTACCCGTCAGTACACCTCCGAGCACAGCGTGCTGCGCGCCGAACTGGCGGGCGAGTTCGCCACGGGGTCGCTGCGCCACCGCGTCCTGATCGGCGGGGATTTCGACTATTTCGATACCGACCAGCTGTTCACGCGCTATCGCGGGCCGGTGGTGACGGCGACTACCACCGATCAGGCGGGCTATGTGCTCGATCTGCAGAACCCGGTCTATGGCCGCTATCCGGTGCCCGCGACCGCGCCGATCACCAACCGGCTCGACGTGCAGCGCACGATGGGTGCCTATGTGCAGGACCAGATCAGCCTGACCGATCGGTTGCAGGTGCGCATCGGCGGCCGCTACGACGATTTCCTGCTCCGCGTCGACAACCGGCTGACCAACATGCTGGGCCGGCGCAAGCGCAGCCGATTCAGCCCGCAGGCCGGAATCGTCTATGAACTCAGCACCCCGCTGTCGCTCTATGCCGCCTATGGCGAGGGCTACCGCGCCAATATCGGCGCGGACGCGAACGGCAACGTGTTCGAACCCGAGACCAGCAAATCGATCGAGGCCGGGGTGAAGCTGACCGCGCTGGGTGGCCGGCTGACGGGCACGCTGGCGGCCTATCAGCTCGAGAAATCCAACGTGCTCGCCACCGACACCGCCAACCCCGGTTTCTCGGTCGCGATCGGCAAGGCGCGCAGCCGCGGGATCGAGGCCGATCTCAACGGCCGACTGCCGGGCGGGATCGAGCTGCTGCTGAGCTATGCCTATACCGATGCCGAGGCGCGGTCGCGCGTGCTCGACCCGAACTTCTCGTTCCAGATCGAGCCGGGCGACCCGCTGATCAACATCCCGAAGCACAATCTCAACCTGCAAGCGGCCAAGCGCTTCAAGGCGGGGTCGCGCGATATGCTCGTCGGGGCCGGCGTCCAGCATGTCGGCGCGCGCAACGGCGAGACCGGGACCGACTTCACGCTGCCCTCGCACACGCTGTTCCGCGTGTTCGGCCAGGCCGACCTGATCGACGGGGTGCAGCTGTTCGGCTCGATCGCCAACCTGTTCGACGACCATTGGTACGCGAACAGCTATTCGCCCGTCTGGGTACAGCCGGGCACCCCGCGCACCGCCACGATCGGCCTGCGCGCCAGCTTCTGAGTAATGACCCCCATGCGTCTTATCCCCCCCGTTATCCCCCTCGCGATCATCGCCCTGTTCTCCCCATCCGCATCCTGGGGGCAGTCGAGCGCGCCGCTACCGGGGCTGCCGGCCGCGATCCTGCCGCCGGTGCAGCCCTGGTCCGGCGCGAGCGAGCGCCTGATCGTGGCGGCGAACGATCCGTGGATCACCCCCGCCGAACGCGCGGGCTTCGCGACGACACCACGGTATGCCGAGACTCGGGCCTGGCTCGAACGGCTCGCCGCCGCGTCGCCGCTGATCCGGATCGAGACGTTCGGCCGCACGGCGCAGGGGCGCGACATGCTGATGGTCCGGGCGAGTAAAGGCGGAACGGGCAAACCCGTCGTGCTGGTCCAGGCCGGCATCCATTCCGGCGAGATCGACGGCAAGGACGCAGGGCTGATGCTGCTCCGCGACATCGCGCTCAGGGGCAAGGACAGCCTGCTCGATTCGGTCGATCTGGTGTTCGTGCCGATCTACAATATCGACGGGCACGAGGCGATGAGCCGCTGGAACTTCGCGGCGCTGCATGGCCCCGCGGAGAAGGGCCATGTCGCCACCGCGCGCGGCATCAACCTGAACCGCGACTATGCCAAGGCCGACGCGCCGGAAACGCGCGCGATGATCGCGTTGCTGCGGCGGCTCGATCCGATCCTCTATGTCGATTGCCATGTCAGCGACGGCTTCGACATGCAGTACGACATCACCTTCACCTATGCCGGCTGGGGCCGCTACGCCTATCACCGCGCGACCGCCGACTGGCTGACGGCGCGGTTCGGCCCGACGGTGACGACAGCGCTGGAGCGCGCCGGCCACATCCCGACGCTCTACCCGAGCCCGGTCGACACGCGCGATCCCGCCAAGGGGATCCGCCAGGCGCCCGAGGGCCCGCGCTATTCGACCGGCTATGGCGACTTCATCGGTGTGCCGACCGTCCTGGTCGAGAACCACATGCTCAAACCCTATCGGCAGCGGGTGCTCGGCACCTATGTCCTGCTCGAAGCGGCGCTGAAACTGGCGGCGACCGACCGGGACCGGATCGTTGCGGCGAAGGCGACCGACCGCGCCAGCCGGCCTGCGACGATGCTCGCGCGCTGGAAGCCGGCGGCGACGCCGATCGGCTGGATCGAGCGGTTCAAGGGCATCGGCTTCGCGACCTATCGCTCCCCGGCGAGCGGACGGATGGAACAGCGCTGGACGGGCAAGCCGATCACAGTCCGCATGCCGATCATCGGGCAGGATCCGGTCGAGACTGTGTCCCTGCCGACCGCATGGTGGGTGCCGGCGGAACAGACCGAGGCGCTCGATCGCCTCCGCCTCCACGGCATACGGCTCGATCCGATCACGGCCCCGCGGACGCTGACGCTCGACCGCGTCCACCTGCGCGATGCGGTGGTGCAACGCGCGCAGGACGGGCGGCTGCCGCTCAAGGCATCGTTCGAGCACGTGTCCGTGACGCAGACGCTCCCCGCCGGTACGGTCCGCGTCCCGTCCGATCAGCCGCTCGGCCTGCTCGCCGCCGCGTTGCTGGAGCCGGAAGCCCCGGACTCCCTGCTCGCCTGGGGCTTTTTCCCGGAGATGCTCTCGTCTCCACCGGGCGCGGAAGACTTCGTCCGCGCGCCACTCGCCGAGGCGCTGCTGGCGTCGGACGAGACCGTCAGGACCGCGTTCACGGCGAAACTGGCGGATGACCCCGCGTTCGCGAGAGACCCGGACGCACGGCTCGATTGGCTCATCGATCGCCTCCCCGACCGCAAAACCACGCATCTGACGTACCCGATCCTGCGGGAACGTTGAGGGTTCTGTGGGACCGGGGATTTGTCAACGGCGCGAACGAATAGCTGAAGTCCCAGTCAGCAAGGCAATCGACACTGTGTGTTTGGCGCCTTGAGACGATCCAGTTGCAGGCCGCTCGCGACAAGTTCCAGCCGACCGTTTCGAAAGCGGAGGCCGCTTCTCATAGCGCCGCGCACACGACTACCTGACTACTTATGGTGCAATAATTCAGCATACGGAGTGAGCGAGTAAAGTCGGAGCATTGACCATTGCGCCGGCCCAACCGTGCGGCCCCGAGTCCGTGGGGCCCCCTCGGGCTGAAACGAACGCAAGTCGTCGAGACGGGCGGCCTGATACAAACGCTTACATCACCTTACCCCGCATACATGTTTGGCGGGAGCCGCGTCGGCTACCGGACCGGACCACCATGAGGTTCGGTCGATATGCTAGCTTTTGAAATCGCCGCCGTCATGGCGGCCGCTGCCCAGCGGCACGCCGCCGAGGCGCTCGATCCGGCCATGCGATCGAGCCAATGCCGCCTTGCCGCCTTTCGCAAGGCAAGCATGGCCGGCAGCGCCGATCCGATCGCGCGTTGCAAGCGCCTCCATCGCAACCACTGAAACGGCATCATCATGCTATTTATGACGACGCGCCGCGCGCTACCGCTGCTGCTGACTTTTTCGCTCGCCGCCTGTGGCGGTGCGGAAAAAGGCGGCCCTCCACGCCAGGGGCCGGTCGAGGTCGGCGTCGTGACGTTGACCGCGCAGCCCGTCACCACCACGACCGAGCTGACCGGCCGCATCACCGCGACCGCGGTGGCCGATGTCCGGCCCCAGGTCGACGGGATCATCAAGGCCAGGCTGTTCACCGAGGGTACGACGGTCCGTGCCGGGCAGCCGCTCTACCAGATCGACCCGCGCCTCTATCGCGCGACCCGCGACCAGACCGCCGCGCAGCTGGCTAGTGCGCAGGCATCGGCAGCCACCGCGCAGGCGAAGGTGGCGCGTTACAATCGGCTCCAGACCGCCGATGCGGTCGCGCGGCAGGATGTCGACGACGCGGTCGCCGCCGACCGCGAGGCCAAGGCGAGCATCGCGCAATATCGCGCGAGCCTGCGGACCGCGAACGTCAATCTCGGCTTCACGCGGGTGTATGCGCCGATCTCGGGCCGGATCGGTCGGTCGGCCTTTACCGTGGGCGCGCTGGTGTCCGCCGCGCAGACCTCCGCGCTGGCGACAATCTCGCAGCTCGACCCGATCTATGTCGATATCCAGCAATCGAGCACCGCGCTGCTCGACCTGCGCGAGAGCCTTGCCAGCGGCGATATGCTGCCGGCCAGCACGACCGTCCGCCTCGTGCTCGAGAATGGACGCGTCTATCCGCAGGCCGGGACGATCCAGTTCGGCGAGGTCAGCGTCGACACGACCACCGGCACGGTGACGCTGCGGGCTCGCTTTCCGAACCCGCAGGGTATCCTGCTGCCGGGCATGTTCGTCCGGCTGACCGTGCCCCAGACGATCGTCCGCAACGGTATCCTCGCGCCGCAGCAGGGGATCACCCGCGATGCGAAGGGCAATGCGACGGCACTGGTCGTCGGCGCGGACAACAAGGTCGCGCTGCGCCAGGTCACCACCGGGCAGGCAGTCGGGGCGCAGTGGCTGATCACCGCGGGGCTAAGGACCGGCGACCGGCTGATCGTCCAGGGCACCGACAAGGCGCAGCCCGGGGCGACCGTGAAGGCCGTGACCGTCGCCGCTGGCACCACCGCCGCTGGCACCACCAACCCCGGGACCACCAACTGAGATGGATATCAGCCGCTTCTTCGTCGAACGCCCGATCTTCGCGTGGGTGATCGCGATCGTCATCATGCTGGGCGGGGTCGTCGGCTTGCGCTCGCTGCCGATCGCGCAATATCCCGATGTCGCGCCACCGACCATCTCGATCAATGCGACGTATCCCGGAGCGTCGGCCGAAACGCTCGAGACCAGCGTGACGCAGGTGATCGAGCAGCAGCTGACCGGCATCGACGGCCTGCAATATTTCCAGTCCAGTTCGGACTCGTCGGGATCGGCGTCGATCACCGTCACCTTCGTCAAGGGGACCGATCCCGACATCGCGCAGGTCCAGGTTCAGAACAAGGTTCAGCAGGCGACCGCGCGGCTGCCGTCCGCGGTCACCGCGCAGGGCGTCACCGTGACCAAGTCGAACAGCGACTTCCTGCTGATCGTCGCGCTGTACGACAAGACCGACAAGGCGACCGGCAGCGACGTCGCCGACTATCTGGTCAGCAATTTCCAGGATGATATCGCGCGCGTCAGCGGCGTCGGCCAGAGCCAGGTGTTCGGCGCGGAATATGCGATGCGGATCTGGCTGGACCCGACCAAGCTCGCCGCCGTCCAGCTGATGCCGTCGGACGTCCAGTCGGCGATCACGGCGCAGAATGTCGATGTCTCGGCGGGACAGGTCGGTGCGCTGCCCGCGGTGAAAGGGCAGATGCTGAACGCTACCGTCCGCGCCAAGTCGCGGCTGTCGACCCCCGATCAGTTCCGCCAGATCGTGGTCAAGACGAATATCGACGGCTCGGTGGTGCGGCTGGCCGATGTCGCGCGCGTCGAGCTGGGGCAGGAGAGCTACACGGCCTCCGCCAAGCTGAACGGGCATCCCGCGTCGGGCATGGCGATCCAGCTGGCGACTGGCGCCGATGCGCTGCAGACCGCAGCGGCGGTCAAGGCGCGCGTCGCCGAACTCTCGACCCGTCTGCCCGCCGGCTACACGATCGCCTATCCGCGCGACACCACCGCGTTCGTCAAGCTGTCGATCGAGGAGGTCATCGAGACGCTGGCGATCGCGATCGTCCTTGTCGTGGTCGTCATGTTCGCCTTTCTCCAGAGCTGGCGCGCGACGCTGATCCCGGCGATCGCGGTGCCGGTGGTGCTGCTCGGCACGTTCGGCGTGCTCGCGGTGTTCGGCTATTCGATCAACACGCTGACGCTGTTCGCTATGGTGCTGGCGATCGGCCTGCTGGTCGACGATGCGATCGTCGTGGTCGAGAATGTCGAGCGGGTGATGGCGGACGAGGGCCTGTCGCCCAAGGACGCCACGAACCGTTCGATGGGCGAGATCGGGTCCGCGCTGGTCGGCATCGCGCTGGTCCTGTCCGCGGTGTTCCTGCCGATGGCGTTCTTCGGCGGCTCGACCGGGGTCATCTATCGGCAATTCTCGATCACGATCGTCTCGGCGATGCTGCTGTCGGTGCTGGTCGCGCTGGTCCTCAGCCCCGCGCTCACCGCGACGCTGCTGAAGCCCACGCACGTCGATCCGCTGGAGCGCCGCGGCGCATTCGGAAAGTTCAACCGCTGGTTCGATCGCTCCACGCGGCGGTACGTGAATGGTACGCGGTCGGTCATCGGTCGGCGCTGGCTGCATCTGGCGATCGTCGGCGGCATCACCATCGTCCTCGGTTTGCTGTTCGTCCGATTGCCCACGAGCTTTCTGCCGAGCGAGGATCAGGGGCAGATCATGGTGATGTATACGCTGCCGGCCGGCGCGACCAACGAGCGGACCGAGGCGGTCGGCAATCGGATCCAGCACTGGTTCTCGACCTCCGAAAAGGCGACGATCGCGGACGCCTTCACGATCAACGGCTTCGGCTTCAGCGGTTCGGGGCAGAATGCCGGCATGGCGTTCGCCAGCCTGGCGCCGTTCGACGAACGCAAACAGGCGAGCCAGAGCGCGACGGCGATCAACGGGCGCGCGATGCAGGCGTTCGGATCGATCCGCGATGCGACCATCATACCGCTCACGCCGCCCGCGATATCCGGCCTCGGCCAGTCGAACGGCTTCACGTTCGAACTGACCAACACCAGCGGGTTGAGCCGCGATGCGTTCGTGGGACTGCGCGACAAGCTGATCGCGGCCGCGAACAAGGATGCCAAGCTGGCCCGCGTCCGTGCCTCGACCTTGCCCGATACGCCGCAGCTGCGCGTGTCGCTCGACGACGCCAAGCTCGCGGTGCTGGGGCTGACCGAAGCGGACGTGACCAATGCGCTGTCGAGCGCGTGGGGCGGCGTCTACGTCAACGACTTCGTCGACCGCGGCCGGGTGAAGCGCGTCTACATGCAGGCGGATGCGCCTTTCCGGATGCTGCCGGGCGACCTCGACGGCTGGTTCGTGCGCAACGCGAGCGGAACGATGGTGCCGTTCTCGGCGATCGCGACTTTGTCCTGGGAGAAGGGGCCGAACAGCGTCTCGCGCTTCAACGGGCGGTCTTCCTACGAAATCCAGGGTGAGCCCGCGGACGGCGCGAGTTCGGGCGATGCGATGGCGGAGATGGTCAAGCTGCAGCGCGAGTTGGCGCCGGGTACCGGCTATGCCTGGGCGGGGCTCTCGTTCCAGGAGAACCAGGCGAGCGGGCAGGGGACGACGCTCTACGGCGTGTCGATCCTGATCGTCTTCCTCTGCCTCGCCGCGCTGTACGAAAGCTGGTCGGTGCCGATCGCGGTGCTGCTCGTGCTGCCGCTCGGGATCGTCGGCGCGGTGCTGGCGGTGACGATACGCGGGCTCGACAACGACATCTATTTCCAGGTCGGGTTGATCACGACGATCGGTCTCGCCGCCAAGAACGCGATCCTGATCGTGGAATTCGCCGAAGAGGCGCGGCGTGCCGGCAAGGACGTCGTGGATGCCGCGCTGGAGGCGGCGCGGACCCGGTTGCGGCCGATCCTGATGACCAGCCTCGCCTTCGTCTTCGGCGTGTTCCCGCTTGCGGTCGCCACCGGGGCGGGGGCCAATAGCCGGATCGCGATCGGCACGGCGGTGATCGGCGGCATGCTGACCGCCACCGCGCTCGCGATATTCTACGTGCCGATGTTCTTCGTCGTCATCGCGCGGCTGTTCCACGGGCGAAAGGAAGCGGCATGATCTCGTTGCGTAGCGCGATGCTGTTGCTGGGGGCGAGTGCGCTCACCGGCTGCAACCTTGCCCCCCATTACGTCCGCTCGGTCGCGGAGTCGGTGCCGCCGCAATGGCCATCGGGGGCTTCCTATGCCTCGACGGGCACCTCGACCAAGGCCGGGATGCCGTGGCGGTCGCTGGTCGTGGATGCCAAGCTGCGCACGGTGATCGAGCGAGCGCTCGCGCATAACCAGGATCTCGCCGCGGCGGTCGCCAATGTCGCGTCGGCACGCGCGCAATATCACGTGCAGCGCTCCGAGCAGCTTCCGACGCTGTCGGCCGATGGGGGAGCGACGATCACGCGCGCCGTCACCGGCGGCGGCACCGCATCGTCGGGGTCCACGACCCTCTTCACCGGCGATGTCGGCGTCAGCGGGTTCGTGATCGACCTGTTCGGGCGGCAGAAGAACCTCTCGAAAGCCGCCTTCGAAACCTATCTGAGCACCGCCAGCGGCGCGCGCTCGACGCGGTTCACCGTCGTCTCGGAAACCGCGACCGCGTATTTGACGCTCGCCGCCGACCGCGACCTGCTCCAGGTGTCGCAGGATCAGGTGCGTAGCAGCGAGCGGACGGTGCGGCTGAACGAGGATTTGCACGACACGGGGCTGGTGAGCGGCGCCGACGTCGCCGATGCACGCACGTTGCTGGCGCAGGCGCAGGCCGACGTGGCGCAGAACACGACGCAGGTCGCGCAGGACCGCAACGCGCTCGAGCTGCTCGTCGGCGGGCCGGTCGAGGACGCGCTGTTGCCGGCCAGTCTCGGCGCGCTCGATGCGGGGATCGCCAACGTCCCCGCCGGCCTGTCGTCGAGCGTGTTGCTCGATCGGCCCGACGTGGTCGAGGCCGAGCACCAGTTGAAATCGGCGAACGCCAATGTCGGTGCGGCACGCGCGGCGTTCTTCCCGACCATTTCGCTGACCAGCATGCTCGGGCTGGCCAGCACCGCGTTGACCAGCCTGTTCTCGGGATCGACGTGGTCGGCGACGCCATCGGCCAGCATACCGATCCTCGGCGGCACCAACCGCGGCAACCTCGATTATGCGAGGGCGCAGGTGGACTATTACCTCGCCACCTATCGCAAGGCTGCGCAAACGGCCTATCGCGATGTTGCCGACGGGCTTGCCCGACGTGGTACGATCCTGCGCCAGCGACAGGCCCAGGCGGATCTCGTCGCCGCTGCGCAGAAGAGCTATTCGATCAGCGAGGCGCGGTACCGTGAAGGCACTGACAGCTTCCTCACCGCGCTCGTCGCGCAGCGGACGCTGTATTCGGCTCGTCAGACTGCGATCTCCGCCGACCTGACCGACCTGACCAACCGTGTGACGCTGTACGAGGCGATCGGTTCGGACGATTCGCTGTGAAGAACCAAAACCCTCCGTCCAAAACGGCCGACGAAGAGTTTCTGTATTGGTCGAACCGGTCGTGGGACGAGACGGCGCAATCTCTCGCCGCACATTCCGACGTAGCGCGGGACGCGCATTGGCGGCTTGCCGTGCTGTGCATCCGCCGGGCGCTGACCTATGCTCCTGCCGCGTCCGCGACCTGCGGCCCGAACATCTGGGACCATGATGACTGAGATTGCGACTGGGACTGCCGTCGACCGCCCTCATCTCCTGATCGCCGATGACGACGCCGACATCCGCGATCTCGTGACCGCGCAGTTGATGCGGGAGGGCTATGCGCTCAGCGCGGCGGGCGACGTGTCCGGTATCCGCGCGACGCTCGCGGCAGGCATCGTCGATCTGATCGTGCTGGATCTCGGTTTGCCCGACGGCGACGGACTGACCCTGTGTCGCGAACTGCGAAGCGAGGGCTATGCCGGCGCGATCATCATGGTCACCGCCCGCGACAGCGCGATCGACCGGGTGCTGGGGCTGGAACTGGGCGCCGACGACTATCTCACCAAGCCGTTCGAACCGCGCGAGCTGACCGCCCGGATCCGCAACCTGCTCAGGCGTGGCGCGCGCGAAACGGGTGCGGGCGCACCGGTCCGTTTCGCCAGCTTCGGGCGATGGCGGCTCGACCTGATCAAGCGCCGTCTGCTGGCGCCGGGCGACAGCGTGGTGATGCTGTCCACCGCCGAGTTCGACATGCTGTCCCGCCTCGTCCAGTCGGTCGGTCGTCCGCTGTCCCGCGAGGCGCTGATACCGGCACGGGCCGCGACCGCGGCGCATGATCGGACGATCGACAACCAGATCAGCCGGTTACGCCAGAAACTGAGCCCCGACGGCGAGGACTTGATCCTCACCGTTCGCGGCCAAGGCTATATGCTGGCCGCAACCGTGACCTTCGCATGACGCCGTGGCTCGCGCGCGGCGTGCGGTTCTTCGGCACGCTGACCGGGCGTATGGCGTTGACGCTCGCGACCGGAGTGGTGATCGCTTTGGTCGTGTCGATCCTGATCGCCGAGCGGGGTAGGCAGGCGGAATATGACCGCGGTCGCGAAGAGCGCGTGGTGGCCAGCGCGCTCGATGTGATCAAGCGACTGAACCACGCCCCGGACGGCATGATCGCGAACCTGCGCGATGGCCGTCTGATCGGTGCGCAACTGCTGCAACGCGCGTCGATCCCGACCGCCACGCCCGATGACGAGATGACCCGGAAGCTGGCCATGCGGGCAACGCCGGCGTCACGACCGACGATCGCCCGCGTGCCCGGCATGGCCTGTCTCGGCGGCGACCCGTTCTGGACGCGGCCTCGGGCAGCGGGGTTCGATGCACCCCTGGCGCCGGATTGCTGGCTCCTGGCGGTGCGCGTGCAGGGACGTCCGGTCGCGATTGCGCTCGCTTTGCCTCACCTGCCCGCGCCACCGAGCTGGACGACGGATTGGCGGTTCCTGCTGCTGGTCTTCACCGCGGCGTTCATCCTCTCGCTGATCGTCGCACGCGTCGCGACGGCGCCGCTACGGCGCTTGTCCGCCGCGGCCGAAGCGTTCGCCCGGTCGATCGACGCGGAGCCGGTGACGGAACGGGGGCCGAGCGACGTTCGCGCGGCGCTCGCCACCTTCAATCTGATGCAGGAGCGGGTGAGGGCGGGCCTGCGCGAGCGGACCCGCATCCTTGCGGCGATCAGCCACGATCTCCAGACCCCGCTGACCCGCCTGCGGCTCCGTCTCGAACAGGTTGAGGACGAGGCTTTGCGCGAACGCCTGGTCGCGGATTTGTCGGCAACGCTGTCAATGGTGAAGCGCGGCCTGGATCTCGCGCGGAGCGGCGAAAGCGGCGAGGATTGGTCCTCCGTCGATATCGACTCGCTATTGTCGAGCCTTGCCGACGATGCCGCCGAATTCGGCCATGCCGTCTGCTTCACGCAGGGCTGCGGCAGCCTGGTGCGGGCGCGTCCCGATTCGCTCAACCGCTGCCTGTCGAACCTGATCGACAATGCGATCAAATATGGTGGCAATGCCGAGGTCGCGGCCCGTCGCGCGGGGAAGGTCGTGATCATAACCGTCCGCGATCACGGTCCCGGAATGACGGAGACGATGCTGGCGCATGCCTTCGACCCGTTCGTCCGCGAGGACACGTCGCGATCGAGCGCGGACGGCACCGGGATCGGCCTCACCATCGCGCGCGCGCAAGCGGCCGCGACCGGTGCGATATTGTCGCTCGACAACCACCCGGACGGGGGCCTCGAAGCAACGCTGACCGTCACCAGGTCTTGATGACTTTCGACGCACGATTACCACGTCCTCGCGGTCGTGCAACGCGGACGAGGCTTTGTCTGGGCTTCTATCCGAACAGGTCGATACCGGCGATCGCCATGTGGTTCTTGGGTGCCGCCAGGCCTATGAACGTCATCCGTACATAGCCCGCGTCCGTCTTCGTGCCGAACAGGATGCGTTGCGGGGATAGCGCGTTGGCGATGTTCGAGAATTCGTCGGACGCGGCTTTGGTCCAGGCTTTACCGTCGACGCTGGTTTCCACGACGAACCGCTTCGGTGGTGCGCTGTCCGTGTTCACGGCGCGCGATGGGGTCAAGATGAAGCCTGCCAGCCGTTGCCGCCTCGCGAGCTTGATCGTGACCGTCGCAGATCCGGAGGCGGCGGCGACCGGAACCTGCCAGACGCTGCCCGGATCATTGTCGATCAAGGCCTCGGCGCCAGACCCCGTCGCGGCGACGATCGAGAGGTCGGAGGATGGCAGCACGTCGCGGGCGCGGGCTTCGGGTAGTTTAACGGCAACCGGGGCGACCTGTCGGAACAGCGCGACTTCGCTGATCGCCGGGCACGCCTGGGCCGCGACGATCCGGAGGCGCAGTCGTCGTGCGACCACGGGAGTCGGCAGGCGGACGACGCGCTGCGCCGCGATGCATTCGCCGCGCGCGACTTCCGACCAGCCCTTGCCGGAATCGATGTCGATCGCAAACCGGTCCACGCGGACACCGAGCGGCAGGAACTCGCGGATGCGCACGAGATCGAAGCTGGTGCCGGGCGGCAGGTCCAGCACGAGGCTGGGGGTGCGGATGGCATCGGGTGTCGACCAATAGCTCTTGGGATTGCCGTCGAGCACGTTCCGCGCGGCAAAGCCCGGCCCGCGGACGTGATCGGCCGAGACGACCGCACCCTGCGCGCGATCCTTCGCGAACGTCGCACGCTGCGCCGCACCGAAGGATTGCAGCACCGCAACATCCGGATCGGCGAGGCGACCGCGCCGGTCGGGCGGCAGGTTCAGGATCAAATTGGTCCCGCGCGCGATCGATTCGTCGAACAGCTTCAGCATCCGCTGGGGATCCTTGACCTTCGAATCCTCGTCGGCGTGGTAGAACCAGCCCGGCCGGATCGAGGTGTTGGTCTCGGCCGGCCACCACAAGGGGCCGCCGCGCAAACCGGCATTGCCCTCGGCTTGGGTGGGCTTGTGATCGGCCATGGTCGGCCAGCACGGATCGCCGGCGACCCCGTCCTCGTTGCCGACCCAGCGCGCGTCGGAGCCGAGCGGTTCGAACGTGCAGGCCATCGGCTGATGCTGGTGGACCAGCGCGAAGATCGACGGCCAATCGTAATAGGTCTCGGAATCGATCTTCCGCGTTTCTCGTGCGCCGCCATAATAGCCGTCGCCGCCATTGGCGCCGTCGAACCAGAACTCGAACAGCGTGCCATAGCGCGTGCAGAGCTCGACGATCTGCTTGCGGTAATAATCGAGATAGGCGGGACGGCCATAGTCCGCGTGATTGCGATCCCACGGCGACAGATAGATCGCGAAGTCGAGCCCGGCCCGTCGCGCGGCCTGTTCGAATTCGCCGACGATATCGCCCTTGCCGTCGCGGAACGGGCTGTTGCGCACGCAATGCTCGGTCAGCATCGTTGGCCACAGGCAGAAGCCGTCATGATGCTTGGCGGTCAGGACGATCCCGCGCAGGCCGCCGGCCTTGGCCGCGCCGACGATCTGGTCCGCCGAGAAGTCGGTCGGCGCGAACAGCTTGGGATCCTCGTCGCCATAGCCCCATTCGCGATCGGTGAAGGTGTTGATCGAGAAATGGACGAAAGCATATTGCTCGCGCGCATGCCAGGCGAGCTGGCGCGGGGAGGGGGTTGCTCCCCAGGGCGCCGGTGCTGCTGCGGACGTAGCCTTGCGCGCCCAGCCGTTCGACGTGCTGACCGATGCCAGTCCGGATGCGAGCCCCGTTGCCAGCATATTGCGGCGGGTGATGATCGACATGGCGGCTCCTGGAAAATCTTGGGTCATGCGGCGTCGGAACGCCTGCGTAGCGCGATGCGGTAGGGTCGGCCCGGCGTGGTCGCGACCGTGATCGCATGCGGGTCTCGTTCGAGCCGGATGGCCTTGCCCTGTTGCGATATCGTCACCGGTTCGAAGCCAGGCGGCATCCGGATCGTCAGGCGCTCACCCCCGGCGATCACGGTCGCGTCGACGTGCAGGCCGCTCCAGCTGATCGCGACCTCGTGACGCCCGCGCGCGCGAAGCCCGGCGACCCGGCCCGAGGTCCATTGCGGCGGGAGCGCGGGCAGCAGCGCGATTTCCGTCTCGCGGCTTTGCAGCAGCATCTCGGCGATCGCGGCGGTGATGCCCAGATTGCCGTCGATCTGGAACACCGGGCGCGGTTGTGCGGGGTGGGTGTCGAGCAGATTGGCCGCGACGCTGTTGGCGATGAAGGCGGAAAGCGACCGCCCGGCCTGCGCGCCGTCGCCCAGTCGTGCCCATACCGCGGTCGCCCAGGCGCGGCTCCATCCGGTGCTGGCGCCGCCATGCGCCTCCCGGCGCACCATCGAGGCACGGGCGGCCTGCGCGAGCCGCGGCGTCCGGACCGGGTCGATCGCATCGCCTGGATACAGCGGATAGAGATGCGAGATGTGGCGGTGGCCCGGATCCTGCTCGGGAAAATCCGCGGACCATTCCTGAAGCTGGCCGTAGCGACCGATACGGTAGGGTTCGAGCTGTTCTAGCAACCCCGTGAGGCGCGCGCTCAGCCCGCCGACATCGCCGATCACCGCCATCGCCGCGATGCAGTTGGCGAACAGCTCGCGGATCAGCGCGAGGTCCATCGTGCAGCCTGCCGAGATCGCCGCGGACTTGCCGCTGGCCGTCAGGAACAGGTTCTCGGGCGAGATCGACGGTGCGGTGGTCAAATGGCCGCTGCGCGGATCGCGGACGAGCCATGCCGCACAGAATTCCGCACAACTGCGCATCAGCGGGAAGCCGCGCGCCCTCAGGAACGTGCGGTCGCCGCCGAAGCGATAATGCTCCCAGACATGCTGGACCAGCCACGGCCCCGCCATCGGCCAGTTCGCCCAATTGGGATCGCCGACGCCTGCGCCGACCGGATTGCTCATCGCCCACAGGTCGCTGTTGTGATGCACGCACCAACCGGGCAGGCCGTAAAGGCGGCGCGCGGTCTGCGTGCCGGTGACGGCCAGCCGCTCGATATGGTCGATCAGCGGCAGATGGCAGCCCGCGAGATTGCAACTCTCTGCCGGCCAATAGTTCATCTGGAGATTGATATTGGTGGTGTAGTTCGCGCTCCAGGGCGGGCGCAGCTCGGTATTCCACACGCCCTGAAGGTTTGCGGGCATGGTGTGGGCGCGCGAACTGGCGATCATGAGATAACGGCCGAGCTGGAACAGACGCTCCGCGCCCGGGGTGTCGCGGTCGCTCGCGGCACCCTGGAGTTCGAGCGAAGCGCGGCGATAGAGCGCCTGGTGATCGGTGACGTGACGGCTGAGCAGCGTCTTGTAGCCATGCCGCGTGCCGGCGGCGAGGATGCGCTCGGCCGAGGCGCGTACGGTCTCGACGGGCGTGTCCGGCATCAGGTCGAAGCGGCGGAATCCGGTGGCGGCGGCGATCCGGATCAGCACCGTGGTGGCGCCGCGGATGTGCAGCGCGCCGTCCGACGCGGTGACCGCGCCGCCTTCGGTCTCGACCGACAGGATCGTCGCGAACGCCATGCCGTGGCCGGGCGCATCCGCGTATCGAACGGGGTCGGGGACGTCGCGGTAATTGGGTTCGCACAGCGTCGGCGCCTTGCCGACCAGCGCGATCCGGTTGCTGCCGGCGTTTGCGGTGGTTGTCGCCGTCGCGCGCAGCTTGCTCGACAGCTTGAGGCGGCAATCGATCTTGCCGCGTCGATCCGCGCTCAGGCGCAGGACGATCACCCCGTCCGGGTGAGAGACGAACAGGTCGCGGCCGAAGTTCGTCCCGCCACAGCGATAGCCGACCGATGCTACCGCGCGATCGAGATCGAGCACGCGTCGATACGCCTCCGGGGCTTCGGCATGATCCATCTCGAGTTCGAGATCCGCCATCGGCGCGTAGCTGGCGCTGAACGGTCCCTGGAGCGACTTGCTGAGCCGGTCGGCACCCACCGGGTCGCCTGCGAAGACGGCCTGACGGACTGCCGCCAGCGCTTCGCGGCCGTCGTGATCCGGCATACCGGCAGGCTGACCGCTCCACAGCGTATCGTGGTTGAGCGACAGGGTGTCGCGCGCGATCCCGCCGCCCATCATCGCGCCCAGCTGCCCGTTGCCGACCGGATGACCGAGCAGCCATTCGGTGGCCGGCTGGTCGGCGGTGATCCGGTGTCGTGCGTCTGCCCCCGGCTCGGCGGCACCGGCCTCGCCCGCCGCCGCGAACAGCCCGGCGAACATCGAGCCCGTCCCACCGGCCAGGACGGCGCGACGCGATACGCGGCCGGACGCGGGAGACGGGGCGGGCACCTCAGAAATCGACCGTCGCCCCGACGCTGATCGACCGCCCGAGCGCGTCGTACACTGACGGCGAGGTGTTGACGCGTTCGGCGGCCTCGAGCGGCGGGCTCGGGCGGACCGGTGCCGCGCGGTTCAGCACGTTGTTCACCACCAGCCGCAGCGTCAGCGCACGCGATATCGTCACGCTGCCGCTGAGATCGAAGACATCATAGGCCGGCAGGTACTTGTATTCGTCCGGCACGGTCGGATCGTCCTCGCCGAAGATCGGATTGCCGTCGAGGCGCGAGTTCTTCAGCCCCGAATGATGGCGCCAGTTGACCGAGATCAGCGCCTGCGTCTGCGCGGACTCGGGCGAGGACAGCGTGAACCGGAAATTATGCTGGTAGCGGCGATAACCCTGGCCGGCATACGGGCCGAACAGCCCGACCACGTTGAAGTCGGTATCGGGCAGGCCGAGATCGCCGCCCTTCGCGGTCTGCAGCGTCGAGGTATAGCTGGTCGAGAACCGTGCCCAATTGCCCAGGCGCGTGTCGTAGTTCGCGGAGAAATTGAAGCCGCGCGCATTGGTCCGGCCGAGGTTGCTATACCCCTGGTTGACATAGCCGGTCGCCGAGCCGGCATTGCTGAACAGCGTCCCGTCGGCGTTGCGCTTCAGCTGGCTGCAGAAGAACTCGTAGCCGGTGTTGGCGCAGGTCTGGAGGAAATCGATCGCCCGGTAATAGCCGATGCCGTTCTCGATCTCGATGCTGTAATAATCGGCGGTGGCGGAGAAACCGCGCAGCATCCGCGGCGTCAGGACGAGGCCGTAGGTGTAGGTATGCGCGACCTCCGGCGTCACCAGCCCCTCCGAGCCGTTGCGCACGGTGCACAGGAAATCCGGACACTGCGCGATCGAGCCGTATTGCGCGTCGGTGACGCCGGTGCTCGCGCAGATTTCGCGGCTGGCGACCGGGTTTGCGCCGGCGCAGGGATCGCCCAGCGTGTTCGCATCCAGCGTGCCGTAGCTGGTGTTGGCGTTGGACGAGAGTTCGTAGATGCTCGGCGCGCGGGTCGCCTTGTTGTAGCTGGCGCGGAACAGGATGTCCTCGACCGGGCGCCAGCTGCCGTCGATCTTGTAGGTCGACTGCGCCTTCGCGATGCCCGAATATTTCGAGCCGCGGATCGCCGCGCCCACGCTCAGGTCGCGGATGAACGGCTTGTCGCTGACCAGCGGCACGTTGATCTCGCCGTACAGGTCGGCGGCTTCGTTCGACAGGGTCGTCGGCGTCGAACCGAAGGCGGCCTGGTACGCCGCATCGGGGCGCGAGCGGTAGGTGTTGCGGCGGTATTCGCCGCCGACCGCGACGTTGATCCCCTTGGTCGAGAAGGGGCTCTTCAGGCCGTAATCGCCGAGATCGCCGGTGACGTTCGCATTGCCGACCCATTGCTCATAGCGTTCGCGGAACACGCCGCCGCCCTCCGCATAGGACAGGTAATTCACCGCGGAGGCACTCGGCCCGCTGGTCGAGAAGATGTCGAGCGGGACACAGCTCGGGTCGGTTCCGTTGACCGCCGAGACGCAGGTCGGCGTGCCGTTGACGTCGACCACCTGGAGTGCGTTGGCGACCTTGGTGGGGTCGATCCGGCCGGTCTGCTGCTGGCGGTACAGCGTGGTCGAATAGACCCCGCCGACGTCGTAATGCCAGGCGCTGCCGAGATCGCCGCGAACGCCCGCCACCGCGCGATAGATCTCGTTCGACGACCGCGTCGTCTGCGGTTCGGTGAAGCGGTAGCGTACGTCGGTGCGGACGTTCGTGCTGGTGCCGGCCGCCGATCCGCACAGCGCGCCCGCCTGTTGCGCGGACAGCAGGGGGTTGTTGCAGTTGATGTCGTACGGGGTCGAGCCGGGCTGGATGGTCGCGGGATCCGACTGGCTCTGCGACTCGGAACGCAGGTACAACCCGTTCGCGTAGAGCTGGATCGCCTTGGAGACTTCGTAGTTCAGGAACGTCGCGCCGTTGTAGCGCTTGTTCTGGCGCTGGAAATAGAAGCTGTCATTGTAGTTATAGCCGTTCGTGCCCGTGAACGGCACGAACTCGCGGCCGCCATCGGCTGCGTTGGTCAGGATGCTGCCATTCTGCGCCGGCCCCGAAAGCGCCTGGAAATAGCCCGCCGAGGTGGCGGACGACGGCGATGCGCAGACCACCGTCTGGCCAGACAGCGTGATCGGGCAGACCGAGAACGAGCGCGACGACGCCAGGACGGGTTCGGTCTGGCTGTACGCGCCGAACACCGAGATATTGCCGCGGCCGCCGGCGAAGTTCTTGCCCATGCTGATATTCGCATCGAACCGGCCGCCGTCGTTGGTCATGCCGCTGGGGACCGCAAACCCCGAATTGCGCGCTGCCTGCGCGGCGATGTTGTCGCGGTTGTCGGCGTTGTAGAAGCCGTAATTGATGTTCGCGTTGACCCCTTCGAAGTCCTTGCGGAGGATGAAGTTCACCACCCCGCCGATCGCATCCGAGCCATAGACCGCGGAGGCGCCGCCGGTCAGCAGGTCGACGCGTTCGATCAGCCCGACCGGCACGACGGAGGCGTCGATACCTTCGGTGACGCCGATCCGCTGGCCGTCGATCAGCGTGAGCGTCCGGTTGGTGCCCAGCCCGTGGAAATCGAATTGCTGGCGGCCGTTGCCGTTCGACAGATTGGTATCGCTGTTCTTGATCGCGGGGACGCGGTTCAGCACCTCCTGGACGCTGAACGCCGCCTGCAGCTTGATGTCGGCCTGCGTGACGCTGGTCACCGGCGCGGTCTCGACGAGGTTCTTCGACCGGATGCGCGACCCGGTGACGACGATGTCGCCGCCGGGCGGGGGCGTTGGGGCGGTGTCGACTTCGGTATCGGCCGCCGCGCGATCCTGGGCGGTTCCCGGTACCGTCATCGCGACCCGGGTAAGCGCGGCGGGGCGCGTGATCACATACACCCCCTGGCCGGTCCGCGACATCGTGAGGCCGCTGCCCTGGAGCAAGCGGCCGATCGCCGCGTCCGCCGTCATCGCGCCGTTGACGGAAGGGGCGACGCGACCACCGAGTGCCGCCTCATCGAACACCATCTGCACATGCATCTGACGACCGAGCAACCGCAGCGCGGTACCCAGCGGCTGTGCCTTGATATCGATGCGGACCACCCGCTGGCCTTGCGGCGCCTGCGCCTGCGCCGACGTGATCGTCATCATCGTCGCGATAGCCGCGCAGCTTGCACCGAGAATCATGCGCTTCGTCACAGTCATCAACCGCCCCCTCGTCATGTTATACTTTTATGACGCATGGGGCGGGCGGATGCTCAGCAAATTACCGTCATTATCTCAAATTGATATTATTTTGGCCTCCAACCGGTATCATCGACGTCGGCTGAGCCGGATTTCCGTATCGGCGACGGTGGCATCGACGGGGAAGGTCGCGGCGATGGCCTGCGCAAACGCATCGACATCGCCGACGTTGAAGACCCCGCTGATCCGAACGTCCGCGACGCCGGGATCGACGACGACCCGGCGGCGTTCGGCATAGCGGTTCATCCGCTCGGCGGCGGTGCCGAGCGTCTCGGACGTGAAGCTGATCTGTTCCGCACCCCAGCCCTCGCCGCCGCCGCCGCCCATCGGGCCGATCACAGGACCGAACGACCCGATCGTCCCCGCCACCGGCAGGCCGATTTCATAGCCGGGCGTCAGTGCACGCTCCGCGGTGACGCTACGACCATCGCGGCGGACGATCTCGCTCGTCTGGCCCTGCGGCGTATCGCGCAGCACCGCGACCCGTCCTTCGAACAGCGCGACCCGCACCTCGCGGCTGAGCCGTTCGACCGAGAATTCCGTTCCTGTTGCGACGATCATGTTGCGGCCGCTCCGTACTGCGAACGGGCGCAGCGGGTCCTTCGCGACCTTGAAGCGCGCGCGACCCCGTTCGAGGACGACGTTGCGGCGTTGCGCGGTGAACGCAACCGTGACCACGCTGTTGGCATCCAGCGACAGGCGCGAGCCATCGGCCAGCGCGATGACGCGCCGTTCGCCGATCGCGGTGCGATATTCGTCGCGCCCGTCCTGCCGCCACAACAGTGACCCGAGCGCCAGCGTCAGCAGCAATGCCGCGGCGATCGCCCACAGGACGGACGGGGACACGAACGCCGTGCGCAGCCAGCGGCGCTGTCCGGCGCGGTGGACCGCACCGAGCGCCTCGCGTCGCAGCGCCAGCATCTCGGGTGCGTCGGCGTCCGCCTCGACCGCATCCCACGCCGCGAGCGCAGCGCCCAGTCGCTCGCCACGCGTCGCATCGCCGGCCAACCAGTCGTGCAGTCGCTCGCGGTCCTGCGGCGACATCGTGCCGTCGCTCAGGCGCAGGCACCATTCGACGACCATGTCCTCGTCCGAGAGGGGCGCGGTCATTGCGTTGCTCCCATGTCCGCGAGCAACGCCCGCATCGCGCTCGCGATATGCTTTTCGACCGCGCTGACCGAGATGCCGAACGCATCGCCGATCGCCTTTCGCTGCATGCCCTCCAGCCGATAGAGGATGAAGATCTGGCGGGTGCGGTCGGGCAGTCCGCCCAGCGTGCGCGCGACGCACCCGACGCTCTGCCGCGCGGACAGCAAGCGCTCGGCGTCGATCGGGTCGATGGCAAGGTCGGGATCGCCCGCGCGCGATTGCAGATAGCGCGAGCGCGTGGCCTCGCGCCGATAATTGTCGCGCAGCAGGTTGGCGGCGGCCTGGAAGATATAGCCTTCGGGATTGTTCGTCGCCGGCCCGGTCATGGTCGCCATGCGGATGAAAAGATCCTGGATCAGATCCTCCGCCTGCACGGGATCGCTCAGACGCCGGACGAAGAACGCCATCAGCGCCGGACGCATACGCTCCATCAGCGCCGACAGGTCGTGCTCCGGCATGACACCTGCAGGTCGCGTGCGCTTCATCATGGTAGATAGACGTCCGGACAGGCGATGTGCACAGCCGAAACCGCAGATTCCTTCGATTTTGCCGCTTTGGACGTTAAAACGTGTATGCCAGCCCGAGCGTCCCCAGCCACTGGTCGCGCGATCCGGCGATCGTGACGAGCGGGCTGCGGGCGATGTCGCCTTCCATGCGGCCATAGGTGCATCCGCCGACGATCTTGACGCCGTGCAGCAGGTCACCGGTGAGCGAATAGCTGCCGATCGCACCGAGTGTCCAGTTCTTCAGGCCAGCGCCGGCGGTATATACCGGCAGCCCGCTCGCTACGCTCTGCGCCGCGGAGACGCTGTAATAGGTCTGCGCATAGCCGCGTTCGACGATGTCGGCGGAGGCGAACAGGCCGATCGCGGCTTTGCGCGACAGCGGCGTGAAATAGGTGATGCTGGGGTTCCAGATGCCGCTGGCGTGGACCCCGCCGACGTCGTGGCGATAGCCGAGCGTGACCGACAGCTTGTCGTAGGGGCTGGTCAGCACGCCGGTCTTGCCGATGCCGACATAGCCGCCGAGTTCGACTGCGATGGCGCGCTTGCCGAGCGCACGGACGCGCAGATCGTCGATGCTGCCGGACGAACTGCGGTTGAAGTTGAGCTGGACGATCGGGCCCGCCTGAAAATCCCAGACCGGACCGGGCCTGTCCTTGATCAGGTCGATGCTCAACTGGTTGCCGGCGAGGACGAAGCCGTACCCCTTCACGGCGCCGATCGCGGCGGGGACGGGGGTGATCCGGTAGTCGTCCGAGCCTTCGTAATCGGGCAGCGCCGCGACCCCCGCGCCGACCGTCACGGTATCGCGGTAGAGATCGGCGGGCTGGTCCTGCGCGCGGGCAGGGACTGCGCCGAATGCGGTCAGCGCGCCGCCGAGGATGATCGCTGAAGTTCGAGTGGGGAGCATGACAATGTCCTTGGTCTGGGAGGGGGGCAGGTGGCGCTGTCCGCTAACCGCCGAGCGCGCGGTGGAGCTGGATGTGGGCGAGCGCCGTGGCGACGCGCTGGCGGACGACCGCGCGTTCCGCGGCCAGTGCCGACTGGCGAGCGTCGAGCACCGGCGGCAACGCGATATCGCCGCGAGCGTAACGCGCCTCGACCCGCGCGAGCGTTTCGCGCCGCGCGGCAAGGTCGCGGTCGGACAGGTCGGTGCGCTCGGTCGCCGCGCGGGTCGCCGATAGCGCGTCGTCGACTTCGCGCCACGCGGTGAGGACGGTCTGGCGGTAGGCGAGCGCGGCGCTGCGGTCCTCCGACCGGCGCAGGTCGAGTTGCCGCTGCAACCGGCCGCCAGAAAAGATCGGCAGCGACAGGCTTGGCCCGATGCTGGTGCTACGCGCGTTCCAGCCGAAGTCGGAGAGGCTCAGCACGTCGATGTCGAACAGGCCGGTCAGGCTGATCCTGGGATAGAAATCGGCCTGCACGACGCCGATCTGCGCGGTGGCCGCGTGGAGTCGTGCCTCGGCCTCGACGATGTCGGGGCGCGTGCGGGCGACGTCCGAGGGCAGACGCGCCGCCACCGCCGGCAGGGGCTTGCGCGGTTGCAGCGCCGCGCGGTCGAACGGCGCGGTATCGGGCGTGCCGCCGACCAGGATCGCGAGCGCACGCTGCGTCGCCGCCGCCTGCTGATCGAGCTCGACGATCTCGCCGCGCAGAGCGCGCTGCTTCTCCTCGGTCGCGGCAAGATCGATCGGGGTGGCGAGCCCCCGCGCGAGCAGCGCGCGCGCGATCGCGGCGTTGCGGTCGGCGATGGCGGCGTCTTGCTGCGCGATGCGGCGCTCATCCCACAGGCCGCGCAACTGGACATAGCTGCGCGCGACTTCCGCCTCGACCGACAGGCGCACGCCGCGTGCGGCGGCTTCGGTGGCGTCGACCGAGGCCTGCGCCGCCTCGGCCTGACGGCGGTGACCGCCCCACAGATCGAGTTCCCAGCTCGCGCCCACGCCCGCGCTGTACAGATCGAAGTCGACGCCCTTGGGCGGGGTCTTCGTCGGCGTGACGCCGAGCACAGTCTGCGTGACCGAGGCGATCCCCGCGGTGCCGAGGCGCTCGCGGCTGTACCCCGCCTGACCCTCGACCTGCGGCGCACCGGCGGCGCGCGCCTGACCGCGCTCGATCCGCGCGGCGGTGATCCGCTCGATCGCCGCCGCGATATCGAGGTTCGCCGATCCCGCCCGCGCCTCCAGCGCATCGAGCACCGGATCGTCGAAACTGCGCCACCAGCGCGCATCGGTGGTCGTCGGCACCGCTGCCGCGCCCTGCCAAACCGGCGGCAGGATCGGCGCGGGCGGTGTGAAGTTCGGCCCGACCGTGCAGCCCGCCAGCGCGGCGGCGAAAAGCAGCGGCAGGGCGCGCGAGACGTTCGGTTCATGCATGGGCGTGGTCCTGCTCGGAAAGCCGGGATGGGCGATCGAAGGCGAGTGCGTAGAGCGCCGGCAGTGCGACCAGCGTCAGGATCGTCGCGCCGATCAGCCCGCCGATCATGACGATCGCCATCGGCCCCCAGAAAATGTTGAAACACAGCGGAATGAACGCCAGCACCGCCGCCAGCGCGGTCAGCACGACCGGGCGCGAGCGGCCGATCGTGGCGGCCCGGATCGCGGCGTGCAGGTCCATGCCCTCGGCTTGGTTATGCTGCACCTGATCGACCAGGATGATCGCATTGCGCATGATCATCCCCGCGAGCGCGATCAGCCCGAGCAACGCGACGAACCCGAACGGCGCGCCGGTCAGCAACATCGCCACCACCGCGCCGATCACCCCGAGCGGCGCGGTCGCCAGCACCAGCAGCGTGCGCCCGATGCTCTGCAGCTGGATCATCAGCAACAGGAGCATCAGCCCGAAGGTGATCGGCAGCAGCGCATAGATCGCGTCGTTCGCCTTGGCGGACAGTTCGCCGTCGCCGCCGTCCTCGATCCGGTATCCGGCGGGGAGCGATGCGGCGATCGCGGCGACGCGTGCGGCGGCGGCGTCGACGATTTCGGACGCCTGCACGTCGCCGGTCATGTCCGCCTGCACCGTCATGCACAGCGCACCGTCGCGCGTCCACATGATCGGCTGTTCGGTGGTCACGCCGATCCGCGTGACCTGACCGAGCGGCACCGGACCGCCGGGCGTGCTGACCGCCATGTCACCGAGCCGCCCCGGATCGCCGCGATCCGCCGCCGTGCCGCGCACGACGATGCCGATCCGCTTGGTCCCGCGCAGCACCTCGCCCGCCGGCTGGCCCGACAGCATCGTCGCGACCTCGCCCGCCAGCTGCGCGCGATCGAGCCCGAACCGCGCGACCCGCTCGGTATCGAGATCGAGCCGCATCGCGACCGATGGCGTCCCCCAATCGGCCTGCACCGCGGTCGTCCCCGGCGTCGCGCGGAGCACCGCCTCGATCCGCGTGGCGATCGTCCGCAGCTTCTCCGGATCGGAGCCGATCACGCGATATTGCACGGGGAAGCCGGCGCTCGGCCCGAGCGACAGGCGGCGGACGTGCAGCTTGGCCTCGGGCGCCGTATGATTGGCCAGCAGCCGCGCGATGACGCGTTCGCGTGCGTGAAGGTCGCTCGCGACCAGCACCATTGTCGCGGTCGCCGGATCGGGCAGCGACGGGCCGTAGGGCAGATAGAAGCGCGGCGAGCCCTGCCCGATATAGCTGTCGACCTGCGCGACATCGCGGTCGTGCACGATGCCCGCCTCGATCCGCTTCACCGCCGCCGAGGTGGCGGACAGCGACGCGCCGGGGCGCAGGCTCACGTCGACGATGATCTCCGGGCGATCCGACGTGGGGAAGAATTGCTGCCGCACCAGCATCGCGCCCGCGAGACTCGCCACCAGCAGCGTGGCGGTCACCGCGACCACCGTCCTGCGCCGCGCCATGCACGCATCGACCAGCGTGCGCAGCCGCCGATACACCGGCGTGTCGTACATCGCCTCCGGATCGTGCTGGGCATGCGCTTCGGGGAGCAGCCGCACGCCCAGATACGGCGTGAACACCACCGCGACGACCCAGCTGACCAGCAACGCGGAGCCCGTCACCCAGAAGATCCCGCCGGCATATTCGCTGGTTGTCGATTGCGCGAACCCGACCGGCAGGAAGCCGACGATCGTCAGCAGCGTCCCCGTCAGCATCGGGAAGGCGGTGTGCGTCCACGCATATGCGGCGGCATCGGCCCGGCTCGCGCCCTTTTCGAGCTGCACGACCATCGCCTCGACGCTGATGATCGCATCGTCGACCAGCAGCCCGAGCGACAGGATCAGCGCGCCGAGCGAGATCCGTTCCAGCCCGATCCCGCTCGCCCCCATGAACAGCGCGACGATCGTTAGCGTCAGCGGCACCGACAGCGCGACAACCACGCCGGTCCGCCACCCGAGCGTCACGAACGCGACGATCAGCACCACCGACAGCGCGCAGAAGAACTTGATGAGGAACGCGTTCACGGCTTCGCGGATATTCCGGCTCTGGTCCTCGACCTGCGTCAGCTTGACCCCGGCAGGCAGTGTGCGCCCGAACTCGGCGGCGACCTTCGACAATTGCTTGCCGAAGCCGAGGCCATCGGCCCCGGGTGCCATCGCGATCGCCAACACCACCGCAGGCTTCGCCGCATGGCGGACCAACCCGTCGGGCGGATCGGCATAGCCGTTGCTGACCATGCCGATATCGCCGACCTTCACGGTGCCGTTCGCGGCAGGAACCGCGGTGTCCTCGACCATATCCACGCCGTCGACCGCGCCGCCGATCCGCACGGGCACGCGCATCGATCGTTCCGCGACGCCGGATGGCGCGACGCTGGTGCGTTTCGCCAGCGCCTGCGCGATCGCGCCCGGCGACACGCCCATCGCGGCGAGGCGGCGGCTGTCGAGATCGACGAACAGCTTGCGCGGGATCTCGCCGGTGATCTGTGCCTTGCCCGCGCCGGGCACGCGCAGCATCGCGTCGCGCGCCTGCTCGGCCAGCGCCACCAGCCGCGCATTGTCCGCGCCGGTCAGCGTGAAGACATAGCCGTAGACATCGGCATAATCGTCATCCGCCGCGACCGACGCGCCGGCGGGCAGATCTGGCTCGATATCCTTCAGCCGCTTGCGCACCTGTTGCCAGATCACCGGCACGCGGTCCTTCGGCGCGCCGTCGGTCAGCGAGACGTGGATGACGCAGTGGCCGTCGACGCAATAGGTCTGGAGGAAATCGAGGTTTTCGGTCGCGCGCAGCCGGCGTTCGATCGGCCCCGCGACCTGCGCCTGCATCTGCGCGGGCGTCGCGCCGGGCCATGCCGCGGCGACGATCATCTCCTTCAGCGTGAACCCCGGATCCTCGTCGCGGCCGAGCGCGAAGAATTGCGCGGTGCCGGCGGCGAACAGCAGCGCGATCAGGAAGCCGACGAGCGCGGGATGCCGGATCGCCCAGCGCGACAGGTTGAAACGGTCCATCGCTCAGTTGCCGCCCGCGACGCTGCCGGCCACGACGACATGCTGCCCTTCCGACAGCGTATCGCCCCCGCTCGCGACGATCCGCTGGCCATCGGGCAGGCCCGAGACGACCGCATCGTCGCCGCGCAGGTCGACCAGATGCACCGGCTGGCGGTGGACGCGGTTGCCGCCCCCGTTGGCGCCGCTCGACAGCGTCCAGACATGCGGCTGACTCCCCTGCGCGCCGAGCGCGGTCAGCGGCACGCGAATCGTCGCCTTGGGATCGGGCAGCCGCAAGGTGAGCGTCGCCGAACTGTTAAACGGGATCGCCGATACGTCGCCCAGCACCGTGAACCGCGCGGTCCGCAACCGCAGCGTGCCGTCCGCTGCGGAGCCGACGAGCCTGAGGCGCGCCTCCGCGATCGTATCCGGCGCGGACCAGAAGCTGGCGTCCGCCATCGTGCCGCCGGCCAGGCGCACGCGCTCGGGCAGGCGAACCTCGATTTCGGGGCCGCCTGCCGCGAGTCGGACGACGACACCGCCGGCATCGACAACGGTGCCCGACTCGACCGCGCGTTCGGTCACCACGCCATCCTCGGGCGCGACCAGCATGGCGTCCGCAAGCGTCGCACGGCTGCGTTCGAATGCTGCCCGCGCCGCGTCGCGCTTGGCCGCCGCGGCGCTGGCGGCCAGCGCGCGGTCATGGACGTCCGCTGCCGACAATGCACCGATCCCGTCCAGTCCGGAAGCGCGCCGCGCCGCATCGCCGGCCCGGATCGCCTCGGCTGTGGCGGCGGCTAGTTCGGCACGCGCCTGCCCGGCATCGGCGATCGCCTCGGTCCGCGTCAGGCGGGCGAGGACCTGCCCGGCACGGACGTGATCGCCGACCTGCACCGTCAGCGCGAGCACGCGGCCGCCGATCTTGAACCCGAGCGCGATATCGCGACGCGGGCGCAGGACGCCGTCGAACGTCGAGGTCCGGCCGCCGGCACGATGGATCGTGACGACATCGACCAGCGTGCCGTCCGGCGCGGGCGATGCGACCGGCTCCGACGCGCAGCCGGCGCATGATAACAGGGTCAGACCGGCGGCAATCAGCCCGGTGGTCGTGGGGAAAATCTTCGGCATCGTCGCGTCCCGTTGGTGAACGCGATCGCCCTGCCGATCCGGGCCGATCCTGGCCTGCCGATCCTCGAAACCGACCAGTCATTTTCGAAAACGACCGGTTTGCGCGCCGCGAAACCGGCTTGGGCCGGATCGACATTCACCAGTTTTACCATCGTCATCCCCGCGGAGGCGGGGACCCAGATGCCGAGACGGCGGAGACTATTCCCCGAAGCTTGCCAGTATGGGTTCCCGCCTGCGCGGGAATGACGGCCACATGTTTGGATGGGATAAGTACCGACTGGTTCCGGGGTCCGCGGTTCGGCAAACCAAATTCCATCGAGAAATTCTATCGAGTATGCGGCTCGGATGCCGGAACCAGTCCGGCATGACGGGAAGATCGGTCGAATTCGTCGACTCAAACTGGCTGTCGGTCGGTCCTAGCTCAGCCGTCGAGGTGCCGTCGCCGAAACGCGCTCGGGGTTTCGCCCTGCCTTTCCTTGAACACGCGGTTGAACATCACGAGGCTGCCGAATCCCGCGTCCATCGCGATCGTCAGGATCGGCACGTCCGCCTGCGCCCGGTCGGCCAGCGCGCTGCGGACTTCGGCGATACGGTGTTCGTTGAGATAATCGCTGACGTTGCGATAGCCCAGGCCGCCATTGATATGCCGCCGCACGCGATACTCCGGCGTCTCGACGCGCGCGGCGATCATGCCGATCGTCAGGTCGGGATCGCGATAGGCACGGTCTTGCGTCATCATCCGGGCGAGACTCTCTCCGAGCGCGACGTCGAGCGGTTCGGGCGCCGCGCTCGCCGCCTGCACCTCGCCGACCGCGGTGCCCGACGCCGCGCTCGGAAAGACTTCCGGATGGCGCAGCCCGAACAGCAGCGCGCTGATCACGAACGCCCCCATGAACAATCCCACCGCCGACGCCATGCCGGACAGCGCTAGGTGATGCGTCAGTCGTCCGACGATCTCGCTGCCGAGCAGCCACAGGATGATCAGCCCGACCGATACGACGAAGATCGTCCGCGCCTGCCGCCGCGCCTCGACCAGATCGCCCTGCCGATTGCGCCACGCCAGCCACTGCGCATGGATCGCGAACGCCATCCCGCCGATGTAGATCGCGATATCCAGCCCCTCGATCGGTGCCGCCAGCCCGCGCCCCTCGAGGCTGGCGTACAGCGTGGAGCACAGGAACGCCGCCGCCAGCGCCATATCGACGGGTTTCGGCCGAAACGCATCGTCGAACCACGCGCGCGCGAACAGCCAGAACAACGGGATCGCGGCGTTCGAACTCAGATCGAGCAGCGGATCGAATGCGCTCGGCGCATGCGGCAATCCCGCCAGCGTGCCGACCACGGTGCACAGCGTCAGCGCCAGCCCGAACCGACTCGGCAACGACGCTGGCGCCCGCGCAAACACCACCGCCGCCAGCAGCAGCAACCCGGTGGCACCGCCACGAAACAACAGGTCGAGCTGCGGGATCACCGGCGACGCAGGGTATTGCTAGGCATTGCGCGCGAAAACCATGATGCGCTCGGTCTGTCCAGTATGGCTGCGCCTCACGGACGGTTTGCGAACTTCTCGCGACCTGTCGGATGGGTAGTGCACCGTCGCCTCGGCCCGTTGGTCGCTCGTCGCCATCGCTGTAGGCCAACATTCCTGCTGCGATGGCTGTCCAGGATTGCCGGATAGCCTGTATGGCGACCGGGAATTTTGTTCGGCACCGGCATGAGGATTAGCGGATGATCTTGCGTAGCGACGAGACACTGGATGTCGACGTGCCCGGCGGTGGCCCGATGTGTATGCATCTGTTCCGGCCGGCGATAGAGGGACGCTTCCCTGGTCTGCTCCTTTTTTCGGAAATCTATCAGGTGACGGCGCCGATCCGTCGGCTGGCGGCGATGCTCGCTGGAAACGGCTATGTCGTCGCCGTTCCTGAGGTCTATCACGAGTATGAGCCGGCGGGGGCGGCGCTGAATTACGATCCGACCGGCACGGATCGAGGCAATGCGCTGAAGATCACCAAGTCCGTTGCCGCGTTCGATGCCGATGCGGAGGCCGGCTTGACCGCTCTTCTGGGACACCCTGCCTGCAACGGCAGGCTGGCGACGTTCGGCGTATGTCTCGGCGGTCACCTTGCCTATCGCGCAGCGCTCGATCCGCGCGTGTCCGCGTCCGCCTGCTTTTATCCGACCGACATCCATTCGGGCACGCTGGGCGAGGGGCGGTCCGACGATAGCCTGAAGCGCATGGCCGAATTGGAGGCCAAGATCATGTTCGTTTGGGGGCGTCAGGATCCGCATGTTCCCTATGCCGGCCGGGAGACGATCCGCGGACGGCTCGAAGAGGTCGGGGCGGCCTATGAGTGGCATGAACTCAATGCACAGCATGCGTTCCTGCGAGACGAGGGGCCGCGATACGATCCCGCGCTGTTCCTGCAAGCAATGGGCCTTACTCTGGAATTCTACCGTCGTACCTTGGCATGAGGCTGTAGCTGCACCGTTTGGCCCGCATAAGCCTGTCGATTTGGATCGCCGCTGACCGCAGACGATTGCGTCGATCGGAGTAGCGCGCGACAAGCGAGCATTCCACAGGAGAATCCGATGCGTCTTGCCTTTGCCCTATTGCTGCTGCCGGCGCTGCCGATCGTCCAGGCCGCCGCGCCGGTCCCGGTCCAGGATCAGGCAACGGCGGCGCAGGATGCGGCGCTGCTGAAATTCCTCGACGACGCGTACGACCAGCAACTCGATCTCAGCCCGGAGTCTCTGACGCAGCTCGGGCTCAAGACGCATTACGACCGCCTCGACGACTATACAGATGCCGCCGCGCTCCGCGCGCAGGCGCTCTCGGAGCGGCAGTTGAAGGCGATGCAGTCGCGCTTTCGTCCCGACCAGCTCGGCGAAAGCGCCCGCGTCAGCTATCGATTGTTCGAATATGAGGTCGAACGCGGCCGCCAGTCGCTTCAGTTCCGCAAGCTCCGCTTTCCGGTGTCGACCAACGGCAGCCCAGCGGGCGACATCCCGGTGTTGCTGATCAATAATCACAAGGTCGATACGCTGGCGGACGCCCAGGCCTATATCGCCCGCCTGCGCGATACCGAGCGCGTGATGCGAGAAGTCACGACGACGATGCGTGAACAGGCTGCAGCCGGTATCATTCCGAACAAGGTGAATTTCGCGCCAGCCCGTGCCGATGCCCGTGCCGTGCTGGTCGGTGCGCCTTTTGACAATGGTGCGGATTCGACGCTCATGGCAGATTTCCGCAAGAAGATCGGGGCATTGAAATTGCCCGCGGCAACCAAGGCGACGCTGTTGCGCGATGCGAGCGCGGCGCTGACCGGGCCGTTCCGCCGTGGCTATGACATGCTGTTCGCGACGCTCGACGCGATCGAACCGCAATCGAAGGGCAATTTCGGAGCGTGGAGCCTGCCGAACGGCGCTGCCTATTACGCAGACCGGCTGAAGATCTCGACGACGACCGACCTGACCGCCGACCAGATCCACGATCTCGGCCTGAAGCAGGTCGCCGCGATCCGGCAGGAGATGGAGGCGATCAAGCGCGAAGTTGGCTTCCAGGGAACGCTCGAGCAGTTCTTCGCCAAGATCCGCACTGATCCGCAGTTCAAATATCCCAATACCCAGGCCGGCCGCGAACAGTATCTGGGTGACGCCCGCGGCGTGATCGCATCGGTGATGGCGGTTGCGCCCAAATATTTCCGGACCTTGCCCAAGGCGCCGCTCGAGGTTCGCGCGGTCGAGAAATGGCGCGAGGGCACCGCGTCGACCGCATTCTACAACCCGCCCTCGGCGGACGGATCGCGGCCCGGCATCTATTACGTCAACCTGGTCGACATGAACCAGACGCAGAAGGTGCAGGTCGCCGGTATCGCCGCACATGAAGGCGCGCCGGGCCATCATTTCCAGATTGCGCGCCAACAGGAGCTGACCGGCATCCCGAAGTTCCGCAAGTTCGGCGGCTATGGCGCCTATGTCGAGGGCTGGGGGCTCTATTCGGAGCGGCTGGCGAACGAGATGGGCGTCTACAAGGATCCGTACAGCCGGTTCGGGATGCTGTCGTTGCAGGTGTGGCGCGCGATCCGGCTGGTGCTCGATACCGGCATCCACTCCAAGCGCTGGACCCGCGAACAGGCTATCGCGTATTTCAAGGCGAACAGCTCGGTCGCGGACACCGATGTCGCGCGCGAAGTCGATCGGTATTTCAACTGGCCGGGGCAGGCGACGAGCTACATGGTCGGCGAGTTGAAGATCGCGGAGCTGCGGGCGCGTGCCGAGCGCGAACTCGGGCCGCAGTTCGACATTCGCGACTTCCACGAAACGGTGCTGGATCAGGGCGCGCTGCCGCTGGACGTGCTCGACGAGCAGATCGGCCGGTACATCGCCGCGCACCGGCAATAGGGCGGCAATTGGCAGTTGCGAGATGATATCGCGTTTCGCCGATGCGGTGTGATCCGGTGAGACAATGAGGAGAGCCCGTCGTCCGACCGGTTTCGCTATCAGCCGGCTTGGAACGCCGCATGCGTCTCGAGCAGGCGGCGGGCGCGGTCGACGACGGGTTTGTCGATCAGTTTGCCGTCGACAGCGACGGCTCCGAACGCCCCGTCGATCGCGACGATGACGCGGCTCGCCCAGTCAATGCCGGCGTCGGCTTGGAAGTCCACCGCGCCGAACGACAGCTGTCAGTCCGGGCGCAGTGACGAGGTCGGCCAGATTCGGGATCGCCGAGACGGTTTCGACCAGCGCATGGAGCGGCTTGCCCGCCACGGCCTCTTGCATCGCGGCGAAGTCCGACGCGCGCTCGGCCTTGGGCAGCATCAGCCCCGCGACGCCCGGCAGGCCCGCGAGTGCGCGGACGTCGTCGGCGTGCCACGCGGTATCCAGGCTGTTCACCCTCACGACGAAGCGCGGCACCGTCAGGCCCGCGAGCGCATCATGGACCGTGTCGCGTGCCGCGGCCTTGCGGTCAGGCAGCACAGCGTCTTCGAGATCGATCACCACCATGTCCGCGCGGCTCTCCCGGCGTTTGATCGCCGTCAATGCCGCGTATCCGGCGGCGTGCAAGCTGGCGGCATGGAGATCCGCGATGGTCCAGCGTGAAGGATATGGTGAGAGGATGGTTTCGGGGCCGCACTGGCACGTGATCGACGAAATCGACCTCGTGCGGCTGATCGCCGATCATGCCCGGCTTCGCGTGTTGTGCGACCGCCTGGAGGCGTGCGCGGACGCGCTGCCCGATCGGGTGTCCGAGGCGGAGACCGATGCCCTTGGGCGAAGCTTGTGCGCGATGATGGTCCGTCATCCGCGGCCGGGAACCGCCGCGATCGATGCGCTGTTCGCGCGCGATCTCGACGACCCGTTGACCGCGGCGTTGCTCGGACGGACGCGCGCTTGGCATTTGCGCGCTTCGATCCACGCGGACGACATCGCCACGGCGTTATCCGGTGACGCGACACCCTGTGCTGAGGCGTTCGGGTACATGTTGCGCGTGTACTTCGACGGGTGTCGACGCGAGATGGACTTCACCGAACTCGCCATCCTGGCGCTTGGCGCCGGTCGTCTTAGCCGGAACGCGCGGGCTTTGCTGGTCGATGGCCTGTGCGGACGGGACGCGGGTTAGGCGGCTTCGGCGCGGCCCTGCAGCGCATCCGGGTCCGAGATCGTGATCGCGCGGCCGCCGGGCAGGGCGATCACGCCGGCTGCCTTGAGCCGGGTCATCTGGCGACTGACGGTTTCGATCGTCAGTCCGAGGACGTCGGCGATCTGTCCGCGGGTGAGAGGAAGGTCGAACGTCATCGGCCCGTCGGGCGTCGCGCGACAGCCGGTCGCGGTGGCGCGCAAGGCCATGTCCAGAAGGAATCCGGCGATCTTCTCCTGCGCCGATTTGCGCGCCAGCGACAGGATTCGCGTACGCGCGATACCGAGTGCCGCGAGAGTCCGCTGGAGCAGCAGGCGTTCCATCCGCGCATGATCCTCCAGCACGCGCTCGAACGCATCGCGCGGGAATATGCAGAGCTCGGACTCGGTCAGCGCGGTGATCGTGAAGTCGGCCTGGCCGGCATAGGGCTGTCCGACGAAATCGGCGGGATAGAGCAGCCCGACGATCTGTTCGCGACCATCGGGCGTGGCGGCGACCAGCTTGAGGACGCCCGACAACAGGTTCGCGCAGATGATGCTGTCGTCGCCCGCCCAGATCAGTGTCTGGCCGCGCGCGATCTTGCGGCGGCGCCCGAGCGTGTTGAGCGCCTGCAGTTCGACATCCGTGAGGCTGCTGCACAGAGCCTGATCGCGGACCGCGCAATCCGCACAGATGTCATGGTGGGCCATTGATCCAGTATAGTCCGTGGCCGCCGGATCTCCGCGCGAATTCTTTACGAGCCCGTTACGAGTTTGTAGGGGGAACGGCATCGTCCTCGATCGGCAAATGGAACTCGTGCCAGATGCCGTTGAGAATGCCGAAGCCGACGGCGAGACCGAGGCCGAGGACCCAGGTGAAATACCACATGATCAGATATCCTTAGCGTTCGGGATCAATAGAAATCGGGGTTGGTCGCGACGTCCTGCGTGGTCACGCGGCCGAACATCACCTTGTACGCCCAGGCGGTGTAGGCGACGACGATCGGCAACAGCACCACGGTGACGAACAGCATGATGCCGAGAGTCTTGGCGCTCGACGACGCGTTCCAGACCGTCAGGCTGGAATGCGAGTCGATGCTGGACGGCAGGATGAAGGGGAACATCGACAGTCCGACGGTCGCGATGATGCCGAGCGCGGAGGCCGACGACCCGGCGAACGCGGCGCCTTCCGATCCGCGCCTGATCCCGACCAGCGCCAGCGCCGCGCCGCCGAACCCGAGTGCGGGAGCGATCATCATCCATGGATAGAGGGCGTAATTGGCGAGCCAGCCGCCGCGGGCGAGTTCGCTGGTGGTGTGCAGGGGGTTGGACGGACCGGACGGATCGATCGCGCCGACGATCCGGTAGCCGATGTCGCCATACGCGACGAACCCCCAGCCGATCGCAAACAGCGCGAGCGACGCGACGCCGGCGACCGTGCCGTATCTCCGCGCGCGATCGTGCACCGGGCCGTGCTCGATCTTGATCGCCAGCCACGCGCTGCCGTGGAGCACGAGCATCGCGACGGACAACAGGCCGCACACGAGCGTGAACGGCGTGAACAGCCCGAGGAAGCTGCCGTCGAAGAACGCGCGCAGGTCGCTGTCGAGGCGGAAGGGCGCGCCCGAAAGGACATTGCCGACCGCGACGCCGAACACGAGCGCCGGCACGAACCCGCCGACGAACAGCGCCCAGTCCCAACGCGACCGCCAGGCGGGGTCCGGCCGCTTCGACCGGTATTTGAACCCGACCGGGCGCAGGATCAGCGCCGCCAGGACGAGGAACATCGCGAGGTAGAAGCCCGAGAAGCTGATCGCATAGACGAACGGCCACGCCGCGAAGATCGCGCCGCCCGCCAGGATGAACCACACCTGGTTGCCCTCCCAGGTCGGGCCGATCGAATTGATCACCATCCGCCGTTCGGCATCGGTTCGCCCGACGAACGGGAGCAGCGCCGCGACGCCGAGATCGAAGCCGTCGGTCAGCGCGAAGCCAATCAGCAGGATTCCCATCAGCGCCCACCAGATGAGACGCAGCGTTTCATAATCGAACATCGTCGTGTCTCCTGTCAGGCGGCCAGGGGGAGAATGGGAGGCGTCGTGGGAACGAGGCCGACGACGGGCTTCGGGTCCTCGTCATGCTCGAACGGACCTTTTCGGATCGTCGCCAGGATCAGCCGCACCTCGATCACCGCCAGCGTGCCGTAGATCGCGGTAAAGCCGATGATCGTCGTCCACAGGACCCCGCGGGTCAGCGACGATGCGGCCAGGAAGGTCGGCAGCACGCCCTCGATCGCCCAGGGCTGGCGACCGATCTCGGCAAGCATCCAGCCGAGCTCGATCGCGATCCACGGCAGTGGGATGGCGATGACGGCGAGCTTTAGGAACCAGCGCGTCTGGGTGTGCATCCTGAGCGAGGTCAGCACGAACGCGGTGCCGAACAGTGCGATCATGAAGAAGCCGATGAACGCCATGATCCGGAAGCTCCAGAACATCAGCGGGACGTTCGGCACCACGTCCCATGCGGTCGCGGCGATCAACTGCGGGCTCGCCATGCGCGGATCGGCGACGTGGCGTTTCAGCAGCAGCGCGTATCCCAGATCCCGCTTGTGCGCCTCGAACCGTGCCCGTTCCGCGACGTCGGTGCGATCGACCTTCAGATGCTGGACCGCGTCATAGGCGATGACGCCCGAGCTGATCCGCTCCTGTGCCTTCAGCACCAGTTCGGACATCCCCGTCACCTCCTTGTCGAGGCTGCGCGTCGCGATCAGGCCGAGTAACCACGGGACCTGTACCTCGTAGAGAGTCTCGCGCGCGGCGACGTCGGGCAAGCCGAACAGCGTCAGTCCGGCGGGGGCAGGGGCGGTGTGCCAGGCGGCCTCGATCGCCGCGAGCTTCATCTTCTGGTTGTCGGTCAATGCGTAACCGCTCTCGTCGCCGAGCACGACGACCGACAGCGAGCCGGCGAGCCCGAACGCGGCGGCGACCGTCATCGAGCGGCGGGCGACCGCGGTGTAGCGCCCCTTGAGCAGCCAGAAGGCGGAGATGCCGAGTACGACCACCGCGGCGCAGACATAGCCGGCGCTGACAGTGTGGACGAACTTGGCTTGCGCGATCGGGTTGAACAGCACCGCGCCGAAATCGCTGACCTCCATCCGCATCGTGTCGGTGTTGAACTCTGCGCCGGTCGGGTTCTGCATCCAGCCGTTCGCGACGAGGATCCACAGCGCCGACAAATTGGTGCCGAGCGCGACCATGAAGGTGACGATCAGATGGCCGAGCTTCGACAGGCGATCCCAGCCGAAGAACATCAGCCCGACGAACGTCGCCTCCAGGAAGAACGCCATCAGCCCTTCGATCGCCAGCGGCGCGCCGAAGATGTCGCCGACATAATGCGAGAAATACGACCAGTTCGTGCCGAACTGGAATTCCATCGTCAGCCCGGTGGCGACGCCCAGCACGAAGTTGATCGCGAAGATCCGCCCCCAGAACCGCGTGATGACGCGCCAGATCGGCCGGTTCGTCATCACGTACACGGCTTCCATGATGACCAGCATCATCGACAGCCCGAGTGTCAGCGGTACGAACAGGAAATGGTACAGGGCGGTCAGCGCGAATTGCAGCCGCGACAGATCGATGACCCCAAGGTCCATGATTAAGCTCCCCACAGTGCCGTCGACGGCCCTGTCTGAATGCCGGGCTAGGCGCCGGCGGCGGCGCGAACATTGACCGCGGTCAAAGACGCGCGCGGGTGGTCCGCCGATTGCGGTGGGTATGAGCAGCATTGCCAAAGACCGCGCGCGCGCCTCTCGCGCCTACTTGAAGGCGGCGGTCGCGGGCGGCGGCGGCGTGCGAACGTCGACGAGCTTGCTCCTATTCGATACCGGGGCGGCTATCGGGTTCGCGGCGGGGCTGGCGGGTGGCGTGGTCGCGGTCCCGCACGGTGTCGGGGCAATGTTGCCCTGGGCCCTGCTGGCGGGTGTTTCGGCCATTGGGCGCGGTGCTTGCGCGATGCTGGCGGCGCAAGTCGGCGCAGGTGGCGCATACCGGGCGAAAACGCGGTTGCGGCGGCGGATCGTCGACGCGGCGTTACACCGTGCGCCCGGATCGGACGCGACGACGGGCACGCTGATGAGCGCGGCGGTGGACGAGGTCGATGCGATCGATGGCTATGTCGCGCGGTTCCTGCCGGCGCGGATGGCGGCGTCGGTCGCGCCGCTGATCGTGCTTGCCGCGACTGCGGTTGCGAGCCCGATAGCGGCGGGAATCCTGGTGGCGACATTCTTTCCGTTTCTCGCGGCGATGATCCTTGCGGGCGGCGCTGCAGCTGATGCGTCGCGTCGCCAGTTCGTCGCGCTCGCCCGGTTGTCGGGGCTGTTCGCGGATCGGATCGGCGCGCTGCCGGTCATACTCGCCTTTCGGGCGGAGCAACGGGAAGCGCGCGCACTTGGCGAGGCCTCGGAGGGTCTTGCGCGGCGCACGATGGCGGTGCTGCGCGTCGCGTTCCTGTCGTCGGGGGCGCTGGAATTCTTCGCCGCCCTGTCGGTCGCACTCGTCGCGGTGTATGCGGGCTTCAACCTGCTCGGGTTGCTCCCGTTTCCGGTTCCCGAGACGCTCGATATCGGCCGCGCGTTCTTCATCCTCGCACTGGCGCCGGAGTTCTACGCGCCGATGCGCCGGCTGGCGGCGGCGTATCACGATCGGCAGGCGGCGGAGACCGCGGCAGAGCGGCTGGCCAATGTGGAGAGCGCCAAGGCAGCGGCGCCACCGACCGTGCCCGTCTGGTCCGGTGTCGCGCCGACGATCCGCTTCGACTCTGTTTCGATCCGCTATGATGGCCAGGACCGCGCCGCTTTGTCTGGCGTCTTGTTTGAGGCCAAACCCGGCATGATCGTCGCACTGGTTGGCCCGTCAGGGAGCGGCAAGAGCAGCCTGCTGCATCTGCTGCTTGGTCTCGCACCCTTGTCCGGGGGGCGTGTCACGATCGTCGCTCCTTCCCCCCTCCCTGAAAGGGGGGGGCCGGGGGTGGGTCGGCTTCCGCATGGTAGGACGGGTGCAACACAAGCTGGCCTACCCACCCCCAACCCCTCCCTTTCAGGGAGGGGGGAAGACGCGGTTCTCGACCTCGCACAGATCGGCAGCATCGCACCGATCGCTGCGTGGATGGGGCAGTCTCCGCTGATCCTCCCCGGGACGATCGCCTCGAACATCGCGCTCGCCGATCCTGCCGCGTCGGCCGAGCGGGTCGCCGAGGTCGCACGGATCGCCGGACTTTCGCCGATGCTCCTCGCGCGCGGCGGGTTGGGGGCGGTGATCGACGCACGGGGCAGCGGCTTGTCGGGGGGAGAGCGACGCCGGATCGCGCTCGCCCGCGCGCTGTTGAAGCCGGCACCCGTACTCCTGCTCGACGAGCCGACCGCGCATCTCGATGTGGACTCCGAAGCGCGCCTAATCGAGGCTATCGCGCGCGCCTGCGTCGGGCGCACTACGATCATCGCGACGCATAGCGCGCGGTTGGCCGCGATTGCTGACGTCGTCATCGACCTGGGAGAGCGGACATGACCGCGTTCGATACGCTGATCGCCGACGAGCGTCGCCGGCAACGCCGTGGCCTGTGGCGTGCGGGTGGCTATGCGGTGGTCGTCGCGACAGCCTCGGTCGTGCTGCTCGGGCTGTCGGGCTGGTTCATCACGGCCGCCGCGCTCGCCGGACTGGCGGGAACGATCGCCGCGCAGGGTTTCAACTACATGCTGCCGAGCGCAGGCATCCGCCTGCTCGCGATCCTCCGCACCGCAGGGCGATACGGCGAGCGGCTTGCCAGTCACGATGCGGCGTTCGGCGCGCTCGCCCGCATCCGTGCTGCGCTGTTCCTCGGTCTGGCGAGGGGCCCTTCGGATCATGCGCTGGCGCTGACGCAAGGCGAAGCGACCGCGCGGATCGTGCAGGACGTGGCCGTCGTCGAGGCGCAGTTCGTCCGCCTCTCTGCGGTGCCGGGTATGATCGCGGCGCTGGCGAGCGGCTTGGTCCTGTGCGCCTTGGGCGGGTGGCAGCCGGCGCTGGCGCTGGTGCTGTGTCTGGCCGGCCTCCTGGCGTTCGCGACTTTGCTCGCTCGACGCCTCGAAGCACCCGGGCGCGAGGTGCAGCGCGCGTCCGGGGCGTTGAAGGACGTGTTCGCTGGTATGGCCGATGCCGCCGCTGAACTGCGCTGCTACGGCGTCGAAGCGCAGGCGATGGCGACGGTCGGCGCGAACAGCCGGCGTCTGGCGGAGGCGCAACGCGCGCAGGCCTGCGCCGCGGGCTGGTTCGAGTTCATCCAGGCGGTAGCTCTCGGCATGGCAGGACTCGCGACGTTGCTGCTCGCTGCACCCTCGGGGGCACCAATCGCGGCATTATGCGCGCTGGCGGCCGTTATGACGATCGACGGCGCAGGCCCGGTGCTGCGCAGCCTTGCCCAACGGAGCGCGGTGCGCGAAGCGACCGCGCGGCTCGACGATCTGCTGCCGGATGTGGTCGAGCAGGGCGACGCGGTCGCGTGCATCGGCGCCCCGTCGCTCGGTCTGCGTGGTACGCACCTGCCCGCCGGAACACGCGCCGCGCTGGTCGGTGCGTCGGGGACGGGCAAGACGACGCTCGTGGAATGCCTGCTCGGTCTGCGGGCGGTTGAGCCGGGTACCGCGTTCATCGACGGCAGGGACGTCGCCCGCATCCCGCTGGCGATCCGTCGCGCGACGTTCGGCTGGGCTCCGCAGGACGCGGCGCTGTTGGCCGGTACGATCCGCGACACTCTCGCGCTCGGCGATCCGCTGGCAAACGATGCGGCGATGTGGGCGGTCCTCGACGACGTCGCGCTGGCCGACGTCGTCGGAGCGCTTCCGGACGGCCTCGATAGCTGGATCGGCGAGCACGGCGTGCGGCTGTCGGGCGGTGAGCGGCGGCGGCTGGCGCTTGCCCGTGCATACCTCGTCCCCGCGCCGTGGCTGCTGCTCGACGAGCCGACCGAAGGACTGGATGCCGCCGCCACCGAGCGGCGCGTCGCCGAACGCTTGTCGGCCCGGTTGGCGAGAACGGGGCAGGGGCTCGTGATGGTCAGCCACCGTCCGGCAATGGTCGCGCTATGCGACCGGCAACTCGCGATCGCGCCTGGGCCGGCTGCGACGGTCGGGCTACCGATCGATGCTGAGCGACGGCCGCGTCGATATGGTCGAGAGTGAAAACTCACTTATGATCTGCGGCTCGGCGCGACGATAGCCCAGGTACGCGGGTCACCAAGTCGTGGCGCGGCGAGGGGCCCGGAAGGAGGGCCCTCGCGCAGCCTCGGCCGTCAGAGTCGTATGCCGAGCCCGACGCCGAACACCAGCGGGTCGAGGCTGATCGCGACGCGCTGCGTGCCGGCTGCCGTCGTTCGCAGCCGCGCGGTCGTGTCGATGTCGATGTATTTGACGTCGAGGTTCAGGAACACCTTCGGCGTGATGTCGATATCGACGCCTGCCTGTGCCGCCCAGCCGAAGCTGTCCTTCATGTGGACGTCGGTCGATCCGACCGCCGCGATGAGGCCGTCGGACGCCTTCTCGTTCCAGAAGATCGTGTAGTTGAGCCCGGCACCGACATAGGGACGGACCTTGCCGGTCGGGTTCACATGATATTGCGCGGTCAGCGTCGGCGGCAATACCCAGGTCGAGGCGAGCTTGCCGATCGAGCCGGTCGTGCCGCTGCGGCCATCGGCGTGATGCTTGGTGGTCGACGCGATCAGTTCGAAACCGATGTGATCGGTCGCCATGTAGGTGACGTCGACCTCCGGCATGAAACTGTCGTTCACACCGACACGCTCGCCGGGAAATGCGGGCAGGATGCTGCCGGACTTTTCGTTCGGCGCGACCAGGATCGTTCGTACGCGCACCAGCACGTCGCCTGCGGCGATGCCTCGATGCGGGGCCGGATCGGTCTGTGCCAAAGCCGGGGCGGTCTGCGCGAGGGCGGGTACGGCCACGATCATGCCCGCGCATGCCGCACCGATGGCGAGGTTCTTGATCGACGATGTCATGGTCCGGCTCCTGTAATCCAAGGCGGCCGGGCTACGCGTGCAGCACCGAGCAGGCGTTGATCGCGGACAAGGGTTGCGTTGACCGTGGTCAAAGACGCGACGCCCGCCACCGCGCATTCCGCGGCCATGGGCAGTCCTGCCGGCTTACCCGTCGCGTCCCGCGAATTGCTTTGCTAGGGTCATGGCGGGCGAGGATTCGAGGGCGATACGGGTGGGGGGAAAGTGGCACTGGTCGATGGCGGTCGCGCTGACGGCGTGCCTTTCGTCGACCGCCGAGGCGCAGACGGCGCTCAGCTTCGACGCGGCGCAGATGCGGTTGGATCGGACGTCGCGCGCGCTGAGTGCTGCCGATCACGGTGTCGATGCGGCGAAGGCGGGGGCGGACGCGATGCGGACTCTGCACCGGCCGATCGTCACGGCGTCGGCGCAGTATCTCGTCTACGAGAAGACGCTGTCGGTCGATCTCGCGGGGGCCAAGGGCAATGCGCTGGGCAACACGCAGGATTTCCTCGCGGCGTTTCCCGGTAGCGTGCCTCCGGCGTTTCAGCAGATCGCAAGCGAGATCACCGGACGCCTGTCGCAGGCGCTGCCGGGGCTGTTCGATGCGATCCCCGACCAGCTCAGCTACCGCTTCCGCGACGAGGTGTTCCGGCCGACCGTACAGGCGGCGATGCCGCTCTATACCGGTGGTGCGATTCCGGCGATCCAGCGCGCGGCGCAGGGCGGCGTCGCGATGGCCGAGGGACGCCGCGCGCAGGTGATCGATCTGGCGCGGATCAACCTGATCCGCGCGTATTTCGGGCAACAGGCGGCAGCCGGGCTGCGCGAAGCCGCCCGCCGCAGCCGCGATGCGCTCGACAAGATCCTGTCGGATTCGCGCAAGCTGGAGGCGGCGGGGGTCATTCCGCGTGCCCGGACGCTGGAAGTCCAGGTCGCGCGCGATACCGCCGAACGCACCTATCAGCGTGCCGACCTGTCCAGCGCGACCGCGCGCGACGAACTCGCCCGGCTGCTCGAGATCGACGGCAACGTGGTGCCGACGACCGCGTTGTTCGTGCAGACGCGTCCGCTCGCGCCGGTCGAGACCTATCTGGGCAGCGAGGGCACGGCACCGGAGGCACGGACGGCGGATGCCGGGCGGCAGATCGCCGACGCCGGCGTCGCGCTCGCCCGGTCGCGCCGCCTGCCGCAGGCCTATGCGTTCGGCGAATATAATTTCAACCGCTCGAACGCGCTGCCGATCGAGCCGGACTGGATCGCCGGCGTCGGCGTCCGCTACACCATCCTCTCGAACATCGACCGCAGGCGCACCGAGGACGCAGCGCGCGCGCAGGCCGCCGCCGCCGCGGATACCGCTGCCGAAGCCCGCAGGATCGCCACCAGCGCGACGATCCGCGCGTATAATCTCGTCGAGGGCGCCCGCCGATCGTTCGTCCTGCTCGACAGCAGCATGGTCGCGGCGCGCGAGAATGTCCGTGTGCAGGCGGTCGCGTTCCGCGAAGGCGAGGGGACCGCGACGCCGGTGATCGCCGCGCAGGCCGCCCTCGATACCGCCGAAGCCCAACGCATCGCCGTCGCCTATGAATACGACCTCGCGCTGGCCGGGCTGCTCGCTTCGGCCAGCCGGCTCGATGCGTTCGGCGCGCACCTCGCCCAGGCCGACCAGCGCCTCACCTACGGAACCGACCGATGAGCGATCCCACCGCCCCGCCGAGCCGCCGTGCGCGCGTGCTTCTCTATGTCGGCCTGATCGTGGTCGTGGCGATCGTCGGCATCGGTTTGTGGCTCGCGAGCCGTCCGGGCCCCGAGCAGATCCAGGGCATGGTCGAGGCGGACAGCGTCAACGTCGCGACCAAGGCATTGGCGCGGGTCGACCGGTTGCTCGTCGACGAGGGCGCGCGGGTGAAGGCGGGGCAGGTGCTCGCCACGCTGTTTAGCCCGGAGCTGGGTAATGCCGAGCGTCAGGCGCAGGGCGTGCTCGATACCGCGCGGGCGCTCGATGCAGTGGCACAGGCCGGCGCGCGCAGCGAGGACGTCGGCTCGCTCCGCGCGATCTGGCAGTCGGCGCAGGCCGCGGCCGATCTCGGCGCGACGTCGAGCCGCCGCGCGGATACGCTCTATGCCGAGGGGGTCATCGCGGCGCAGCGACGCGACGAGGCGCATGCGGCGCGCGACAGCAGCCGCATGTCGGCCGAGGCCGCGCGGCTGCAATATGAGAAAGCGCTGGCCGGGCCCCGCCGCGAGGACAAGCAGGCTGCGGCGGCACAGGTTCGGATCGCGCAGGCGGGGCTGTCGACGGCACGATCGCTGATGACCGAGACCCGGCTGGTGTCGCCGATCGACGGTGAGATCTCACGCAAATTGCTCCAGCCGGGTGAGATCGTCAGCCCTGTGCTGCCTGCCTATCAGGTGATCGACATCGACCATCCGCACGTCGAGATCACGGTGCGCGAGAGCCAATATGCCGGCGTCCGTCCGGGCGGCATCCTGGTGGGACACGTCCCGGCGCTCGGGCGCGACGTCCGGTTCCGCATCACGCATATCGCGCCCGAAGCCGCGTTCGCGACGGTCCGCGCGACGCGGCAGTCGAGCGGCTACGACGTCCGCGCGTTTGCGGTCCAGCTGCGGCCCGTCGAACGGGTCGCGGCGCTGCGTCCGGGCATGAGCGTGCTGTTCGACTGGCCGCGATGAGCGCGTTCCGGCGGGCGCTGGCCGAGGAGCTCGCGCATCTCTGGCGCGACCGGTTCGATCTCGCGCTGTTGACTTTGGTGCCGCTGGTCTGCCTGGTCGTGATGGGCGGGATGCTGTCTCGGGGCTCGCCGCATGGCCTTGGCGTGGTGATCGTCGACCAGGATCGCAGCGTCGCCTCCCGGTCGATCGTCCGCGCGATCCAGGCGGTCGATGCGCTGACGATCGTCGATGACGTATCCAGCCTGTCGGAAGGGTTTTCCGCGATCCGGCGCGAACGGGCGATCGCGGTGGTCGTGCTGCCGTCCGGTCTTGGCGGCGCGCGGACGGCGGCGACCCCGCGCACGATCGAGATCTTCTACCAGACCGCGTTTCTGTCGACCGGCGCGCTGACCTCGGCGCTGCTCCAGGCGACGATCACCGCGGACCTGGTTGGACAGGCGCCCACCAACGCCGGCGTTGCAGGTATCGCGCTGCTCAGGGTGCCGCTGCCGGGCGTACAGGTGACGCTGCTCGGCAATCCGTCCGCCAGCCTCGAATGGTATCTCGGCCTGCTGATCGGTCCGGCGATCCTGCATCTGCTGATCGCCGTGACGTGCGCCGCATCGCTCGGGCGCGAGCTGGTCGGCGGATCGATGGGCCCCTGGGCGGTCCGGGTCGGTGTCCCTGCGATGGCGGCGGCGGGCCGGCTGTTGCCGCATGTCGTGATCGGTACGCTCTGGCTGTGCCTGTGGCTGTTGTGGCTGACCCTGGGGCAGGGCTTCGCCTTTACCGGTGCGATCTGGCTCGTCGCGTTCGGCGGGCTGTTGCTGTTCGTCGCGACCGCGGCGATCTCGACGTTGCTCATAACACTGACCGGCGAGGTCGCCACCAGTCTGTCCGCGAGCGTGATCTATGCGGGGTCCGCGCTTGCCTATTCGGGTGCGTCGCTGCCGATCACCGGCGGTATCGCGGTCGCGCGGATCTGGAGCGCGATTCTGCCGCTCACCCATTTCGTCACGCTCGAGATGGACCAGACGATCGGCGTGGACGGCGCGATCTGGGCGGAGCAGGCGGCGATCCTCGCGTTGGCCGCGCTGGTCGCGGGGGGCGGCGCGACACTGCTGCTTCGGCGGCAGGCGCGCCGATCGACATGATGTTCCGCGAGGCCTTCGAAGGCGCGCTGCTCGAAATCCTGCGGACGCGCGATCTGGTCGCGGTCGCGGTGATCTCGGTGCTGTTCTACGCTTTCTACTATCCGGCACCCTATGCGCATCAGGTCGTCGAGCGCCTGCCGATTGTCGTCGTCGATGCCGATCGCAGTGCGGTCTCGCGCGCCATCGTCCGCAACCTCGGCGCCGCGCACGAGGTGGAGATCGCCGCCGACGTATCCGACATGGTCGCGGCGCGTGCGCTCGTCCGCAACCGGCAAGCCGAGGGCATCCTGCTGATCCCGCACGATCTAGGTTCGGCGGTGATCGAAGGGCGACCCGGTGGCGGCATCGCGGTGTGGCTCAACGGCGCCTATCTTCTCCGCGCGGAGGCGGTAGGGAAAACGGTCGGTGCCGCGATCGGCGCGACGCTCGAAGGGCGCCTGTCGGGTCTCGCGGGATCGGTCGCAGTGCCCGTCACACCGGTCATCACCCGTCCGCTGTTCAACACGACCGAGGGCTATCGCGACTATATCTTCCCTGCGGTCGCCAACATCATACTGCAACAGACGCTGTTGTTCTCGGTCGCGCGCCTGATCGCCGAGCGGCGCCGCACGGGCCGGTGGCAGCGCGGGATGTTTCTCGGCGTATGGGCCGCGTGCACGACGATCGGCACGCTCGGCGCGCTGTTCTACTTCGGCCTGGTCTACTGGCTGCAGGACATTCCGCACGGCGGCAACATCCCCACGCTGTTCCTGACCGTGCCGCTGTTCGCCGCGACCGTGTCCGCCCTCGCGCTGACGATCGGCAGTATGGTCAGGAGCGGCGACGATGCGCTGAAACTGCTCATCCCGACGTCGATCCCGTTCGTGTTCCTGTCGGGGTTCGCGTGGCCGCTGTTCGCGATGCCCGGCTGGGTCCAGGCGATCGCGTGGATGATCCCCGTCACGCCGGCGACGCACATCTTCGTGCCGCTCAACCAGATGGGCGCGTCGCTGGGCGAGGTCCGTGGTGCGGTTGCGATCCTGGTCGTGCAGCTAACGGTGTTCGGATCGGTGGCGCGTTACCGTTTGCGATGAACGCGTCGAGCAGGTGCGCTCAGCCGATCTGCACCCCAAGCCCGACCCCGTCCGACCATGTCTCGTATCGTTCCGTCAGGCAGCCTTGGCGGCCATCCGCGCGGCGAGCTTCTCTTCCTCGGTCCACACCTTGCGCTCGCGCGCGGGCTTGGCAGGCTTGATCTGCTTGACCGGACCGCCGCCCAGCACCGGCGCGCGCTTGGTCGAGTGACGGGCGATTTCGCAATGCCATTCGTGGTCGTCCTGCACGGTCAGCGTGCGCCCGATCTCGCGCTCGACATCGTGCAGCCACGCGCGCTGCTCGGCATCGCACAAGGTGATCGCGAAGCCGCTCCGCCCGGCACGACCGGTACGGCCGATGCGGTGGACATAGCTTTCCGGCAGGCTCGGCAGGTCGTGGTTGAACACGTGCGTCACCGTGTCGACGTCGATCCCGCGCGCGGCAATGTCGGTCGCGACGAGCACCTGCACGGTGCCGGCACGGAACGCGTCGAGTGCACGCTCGCGCTGGCCCTGCGACTTGTTGCCATGCAGCGCCTCGGCGGTGATGCCTGCCTCGCCGATGAACGCACAGACGTCGTTGGCGATGTTCTTCTGGAGCGTGAAGACGACCGCCTGGCCCATGTTCGGCGTCTGCAACAGCGCCAGCAGCGCCGCCTTCTTGTCGGCCGCATCGAGGAACATCACCGACTGGTCGATCCGGTCGACCGTGGTCGAGGGTGGGGCGATCTCGACCTTGGCCGGATCGCGCAACAGGCTCTCGGCCAGCGCGGCGATCGACTTCGGCATGGTCGCGGAGAACAGCAGCGTGTGGCGATCCGCCGGCAGCGTCGCGACGATCCGCTCGATCGGCTTGGCAAACCCCATGTCGAGCATCTGGTCGGCCTCGTCGAGCACCAGCGCCTCGAGCTGCGACAGGTCGCAAAGGCCCTGCTCGACCAGATCGAGCAGGCGGCCCGGCGCGGCGACGATGATATCGACACCGGCTTCGAGCGCCTTGACCTGGTGGAACTGGCTGACGCCGCCGAAGATCGTCATCACGCTCGGCTTGATGTGCCGGCCGAAGCTCTCGAAGCCGGCGGCGATCTGCGACACCAGTTCGCGCGTCGGTGCGAGGACCAGCACGCGCGCGCCACCCTTCGGCGCCGGGCGAGGGTTGGCGGCAAGGCGGTGGAGCAGCGGTAGCGCGAACGCCGCGGTCTTGCCGGTGCCGGTCTGCGCCATGCCGAGCATGTCGCGACCGTCCAGCAGCATCGGGATCGACTGCGCCTGGATCGGCGTCGGGTTGGTATAGCCTTGCTCGGTAAGCGCCTGCAGCAGGGTGGGCGCGAGCGATAGATCGGCGAAAGTCATGGTCATTGTCACGCGGCGCCTCCAGCGCTGAGCTAAAGCTGCGCCTGGTAGGGCTTAGCGTCCTGAGCGCGGGCAGGTAGGTTTTATGCTGCACTGCGTCAATCAGGAAAGGCGGCCGGGGGGTGGTTTGACGCTCGGTGTCTCTCTTCAGCCGCGCACCGCGGATCGTCTTGGCCTGGCGCGAAGTGTCCTAGGCGACCAACAGCGAGGGCGTACCCTGACGCTCCTCCAGCCATTCGGCGAACTGCCCGGCTTCCATCGGCCGCGCGAACCAGAAGCCCTGCGCCTCCTCGCACCGCAGTTCCGTCAAGATGGCAGCAGCTTCGGCCGTCTCGATCCCCTCGGCGACCACCAGATAGCCAAGCCGGTGGGCAAGGCCGATCATCGTCTCGACGAGCACGAAGTCGGGCCCGCTCGGTTCGGTGAGATTGCGGATAAAAGCCTGATCGATCTTGAGCACCCGGGCCGGCAGCTGCTGAAGATAGGCCAGGCTGCTATGGCCCGTCCCGAAATCGTCGATCGCAAGGCGGATCCCTGCCGCATCCAACTCGCGCAGCACAGCCATGGCCTTTTCCGGCTGTTCCATGATCGCGCTTTCGGTAAGCTCGATCTCAAGCTGGTCCGGGCGTAAACCGCGCTTCAGCAGGCCGAGCTGGATACGCTGGACGAAATCGGACTCGGCGAGATTGGCAGCGGAAATGTTCACCGACAGCGCGACCGCCTCGCCCGTTGGTCCCCAGTCGCCGAGTTGCTCCATCGCCGCGTCGAGCACCCATTGCGTAGTCTGTCGCGCCAGCGAGGTCTGTTCGATAAGCGGAATGAACTCGGCCGGGGAGACGTCGCCCAGCTCAGGATGCTGCCACCGCAACAGCGCCTCGGCGCCGACACACCTGCCGGTCTTCAGGTCGATCCGCGGCTGATAGACGAGGCGGAGCTGGTCGGTCATCTCCAGCGCCGTGCCGAAGTCGCGGAGCAGGCCGTATTGCCGCTGGTGCGCGGTATCGCTCGACGACGAATATAGCGCGATCGCGCCGTCCGCGCCCCGCGCGTCCTGCGCCGCACTGGCAGCACCGCGCAGCACGTCGTCGGCCGGCATCTCGCCGAGAACGAACGGACGTACGCCGATCGCGACGTTGGTGACGAACCGGACCGAGGACGACGCCCGGATCAGCTCGAACTCCAATTGAAGCGCCTGCAGATAGGCGACCTGCTCGATGCCCGGCGGCGACAGAAACGCGAGTTGCGCCGGGCCGACATGATAGGCCGACCGCGTGGGTTTGAGCACCTTGAGAAGCGACCGGGTGGCTTCGCGGATCATTTCGTCGACACGGGCGCCGCCGAGAACCCGCGTGATCCTGCTGATCTGATCGTCGCGCGCAAGATCCACGACGACGGCAAGCCGCTGTTCGCCCGGGTGATCCCGGGCCAGATCGATGAGATCGTCGCGGAACTGCGTGCGCGTGGGCAGCCCGCTAACGGGATCCACATGCCCGAACGCGTGCTGCAACTCGATCTGGGCCATCACCATCGCGGCGAGATCGACGAGCGCGGCCAACTTCCTTGGGGTCGCCTGTCTCGGTTCGGTTCCCAGGACGCACAGCGCGCCCAGGCCGTAGCCGTCGCTGGTGATCAGCGGCGCTCCCGCATAAAATCGGGTTCCCGCGCGACCCAACACGCTTTCTGCGTAATAGGGATCGGCGTGAAGGTCTTCGATCACCAGCAATGCGCTCGATGCGGTGACCTGGGCACAGGGCGCCCGGTCGCGGGGAATGCTGGTATGATTCACGCCAACCCGGGATTTGAACCATTGCCGGTCGTGATCGGTCAGGGAAACCGCGGCAACCGGCAGACCGAAGATCTGGCTCGCCATCCGGGTAATCCGGTCGAAGCTCTCGGTTGGCGAGGTGTCGAGCAGCTTGAGCTGGTAAAGAGCGTCAAGCCGGGCTTCTTCCTGATAGTCGCGCACGCGGTACTCCTTGCGCGATCATCATAGGATCAAAACCTTAACGGTTTCATCTAATTGCCAAAATACATTTTTATTTGTCGGCATTCGGTTTCGACAGGTTCGTTCGCCCGATCGAAGCCTGTCGGCTGTGTCGCCCATGCACCGATCCAGCAACTAATTGCCAACCTCGCCGGGCTCGAAACAGTTTGCTTTGACGCTGGTGCGTTATTTCTCCATCCAACACGCGCGAGGGGAGAGCAGCGTGCGGCCAACTATCAACGACGTGTCGCGACTTGCTGGCGTTTCGATCAAGACGGTCTCGCGCGTGCTCAACAACGAGCCTCGCGTTTCGGAGGCGACGCGGGCGCGGGTGACGGCGGCGTTCGCGACACTCAAATATCGGCCGAACATGGCCGCGCGGACGCTGGCGGGGCATCGCAGCTTCCAGATCGCGCTCGCCTGCGACAATCCAAGCCCGTATTACGTCTACGAGATGCAGTCGGGTATCCGTGACCGCTGTCTGCTCGACGGCGTGCGGATGATCGCGCAGCCCTACGACCATGATTCCGACCGGCTGATCGACGATATCGAGAGTCTGATCGACGGGTCGGGTGTCGACGGACTTATCCTGACGCCGCCGGCGACCGACTATCCAGAAATATTGGCGCTGATGGCGCGCCGAAAGATGCGGTTCGTCCGTGTCTCGCCGGGGACCGACCTCGATCTCACCGCATCGGTGTTCATCGACAATGTCGGCGCTGCGACCGTGATGACCCGGCATCTGCTGGCGCTTGGCCACCGGCGGATCGGCTTCATCACGGGGCATGCGAGTTATGCGACCAGCGCGCAGCGACTGGCAGGCTATCGCGCCGCGCTCGACGAGGCTGAAATCGCGTTCGATCCCGTTCTGGTGCGCGGTGGGGACTATGACTTCACATCGGGTGCGGACGCGACGGAAGCGCTGCTCGCGCTCCGCCTGCCGCCCACCGCGATCTTCGCCTCGAACGACGACATGGCCGCGGGTGTGCTCAGCGTCGCGCACCGCCGCGGGCTGTCGGTACCCACCGACCTGTCGATCGCCGGCTTTGGGGACGACGCGATCTCGCGCTTCGTGTGGCCCGCGCTCACGACGATCCGGCAACCGACGCGGACGCTCGGCTACAAGGCGGCCGACCTCTTGCTCGCGGCCGAGTTCGCGGTGAAGCGGATCGAAGTGCCGTTCGAACTGATCCGCCGCGACTCTACCGGGCCGGTTCGATCCGCGGGATGAGCAACTGGATGAACGCCAGCGCCAGCAGGTAGCTGCACGCACAGATCGCCAGCATCGGCGCATAGCCGAAGCCGTGGCCGAGCGACCAGGCGGACAGCTGGATCATGCCGATCGATCCCATGTTGCCGCAGAACGCCGCGATCCCGATCGTCGACCCGACCGACCGCGCGGGCATGACGTCGGTGGTCAGCGCAAAGACGTTGGTCGAAAACCCCTGATGCGCGAACAGCCCCAGGCCGAGCACCAGCGCGGCGGTCCACGGACTTTGCAGCGACAGCACGATCGGCACCGGCAGGATCAGCAGCGCATACAGGAGCAACGTGGATTTTCGCGCACGATCGAGGCTCCATCCGTGCGCCATCAGCCGGGTCGGCAACCAGCCCCCGGTGAGCGCACCACAGGCCGCGAGCGCATAGACGAGCGCGACGGGGAGTCCAACCTGACCCTGCGGTAGTCCGAACAGCCGGTGGAATAGATCGGGCAACCACGACAGCATGAAGAACCAGACCTGATCCGACAGCACCTTGGCGACTGCGATGGCGAGCGTCCGGCGATCCTTGAACAGGTCAATCCAGCGGATCGGGGCGGGGCCACCGGTCTCGGCGATCGCGGCGGGCATCTTGAACGCGAACCATGCAACCACCCAGACCAGCCCGAGGCCACCAGCGACGAGGAACGCCGCGCGCCAACCAAATGCGATCGCCAGCGCCGGGATGACGAGCGGGGTGATGACCGCACCGACATTGGGCGCGGTGTTGCCGATCCCCAGCGCGATCGAACGGTCCTTGGGCCCGAAATAGGTCGCGGCGGATTTGACCGCGGCGGGTGTGCCGATCGACTCCGCCGCACCCAGCACGACACGCGCGCCGATGAACCCGGTCACGCCCGACACGAACGCATGCGCCATGCCGGCGAGGCTCCACACGAACACGCCTGCCGCGAAGCCGATGCGGAGGCCCACCCGGTCGATGAACCACCCGGTCCCGAGGAACGCGACCGCGGCGGCGAACTGGAATGCCGACGCCATGTTGCCGTAATCCTGATCCGACCAGGCGAATTCCTTTTCCAGCGTTGGCTTCAGCAACGCCAGGATCTGCCGGTCGACATAGTTCAGCATGATCGCGAAGAACACGAGCGCCACGACCACCCAGCGCGCCTTGGAATGGGCGGGGGCGGGGGAGGGATTCTGCACCGTATCCGTCAAAAGTTCAGCCTTGCGGTGATGCCGGCGTAGCGATCCGCCTCGCGCGGGATGATGTAGCGATAGGCGCCACCGGGCCCGCCGCTGGTGATTGCCGAGGCAAAGCTGGTGTCGAGCACGTTCTTCACCTGAAGCACGACCCTGAAAGCATCCTTCGCATCGACGATACCGGCCGAGAGATCGAGCAGGCCGTAGGCCTTGATCGTGGTCGCGTCGCGGATCGCGGCGCTCGCGTCGAACTGCGAGATCTGGCTGGACTGGTATGAGCCTTGCGCGCCGACCGTGAAATCGATGCTGCCGCCGGTGCGGATGCGATAGTCGCCGCCGAGCGATCCCTTCCACCGCGGCGCGTAGCCGAGTTGCGTGCCTGCGGGCACGACGCCCGAGGTCGAGCCGTTGGTCGGGATCTTGAACTGGTCGACATGCGCGTCGGTATAGGCAAGCCCGCCCGAGATGTTGAGGTCGCGAACCGGACGGTAGATCAGGTCGAGTTCGCCGCCGCGGGTCGAAATGTCGCCCGCATTGGTGAAGCGGGTGACGAGCACGCCGGCGACCACGTCGGGGTTGTTGGCCTGGAAGTTATGATATTTGGCGTAATAGGCGGCGAGGTTGACCACCAGCTTGCCGCCGAACAGCGTGTTCTTCAGGCCGATTTCATAGCTGTCGGCGGTCTCCGGATCGATCACGTTGGTGCCGGTCGCGCCGAGATTGTAGAAGATGTTGAACGCCGGCCCCTTATAGCCGCGCGAATAGGTCGCGTAGGCGGTCGATTGCGGTGCCAGGTCGAATTGCAGCCCACCCTTGCCCGACCAGTTGGTGTTGGTGGTCTTGCCGGCGAACGGCCCGAAGCTTGGGTTGATGCCCGGCCCCGCCAGCGTGGTGACGCGGCTGTGGAATACGTCGAGCTGGTCGCTGGTGTAGCGGACGCCGGCGATCGCGCGGAACCGATCGGTGAGGTTGAAGACGCCCTGCCCGAAAAAGGCGAGGTTCTTGAAGGTCGAGCCGAATACCGCGGTGCCGGTCGGCCGGGTGACCGTCGTACCCGCGGTCGAGCACGGGGTGAGCACGGTCGGCGTCGGCGTGGCAGTGCAGACGACGTCGTCGCGGCGGAACGTCCGCTCGGTTTCCGCGCGCGAGTAAAACGCGCCGACCACGTAGCTGAAGAACTGATTCGACGGCGAGGCGATCCGGACTTCCTGGGTGAAGGTGTTGCTGACCTGTGGCCCGAAATCATGCAGCTGGTTGGCGCCGACATACGCGGTCGGCAGCCAGTCGCCGTCGCGGATCTCGGTATTGTCGTATTCGCGGTAGGAGCCGATGTACGTCACCGTCTGCGTGCCGAGCGTCGCGTCGGCCTGCAGCGAGACGCCCCAGCTTTTCTCGTCGGTATGCGTGATCAGGTCCTGGTTGACGGTGCGCGACTTGTTGCCGTTGTGGTCGGGCAGGACGCTGGCGGTGAGGCCGATGGTCGGCGTGGTCCCGATGACCTCGGCGCAGCAATCGTCATTGCTCCGGCGATAGTCGCCGATCAGCGTGAAGGTCAGGTCGGGCGTCGCGTCGGCGACGACCATGCCGCGAAAGCCGTAATGCTCGTACCCGTTCACGCGCCGGTTATCGTGCGCGATGTTGCGGATATTGCCCGCGTAATTGCCGTAGAACCCGGTGAAGCGGCTCTTGATCGTCTCGCTCACCGGAATGTCGAGCGCGGCACGCGTGCGATATTCATTGCCGTTGCCGGTGAAGAACGAGCCCTCGACCGAGCCGGCGAATACGTTGCCGGGACGTTGGGTGACGATGTTGATGACGCCCGCGCTCGTGTTCTTGCCGAACAGCGTACCCTGCGGACCGCGCAGCACTTCGATCCGGTCGATGTCGATCAGGTCGCTGAACGCTTCGCCCGCGCGGCTGTAGACGACGCCGTCGACGACCGTGGAGATCGAGGGCTCGCCCGCGACCGAGAAGGTCGATGTGCCGACCCCGCGTAGGAACAGCGACTGGTTGATCGTCGTGCCCGATTTACGGAAGTTGAGCGTCGGGACGAGATACTGCGCGCCTTCGAGGTTCACCGCCCCCTGCGCGGCGATCTGCGCGCCCGAGATCACCGACACCGCGACCGGCACGTCCTGGAGACGCTCGGAGCGTTTCTGCGCCGTGACGACGATTTCGCCCGGCACGGACGCATCGGGCGCGCTCGGGACGGCAGCCTGCGGCTGTGCTGCGTCCTGCGCCCATGCCGGCGCACCTAGCCCTGCGCACAAGGCCCCCGTCAGCAACCAATGCGTTTTCATGCGCGTCCCCTCCACAATTCCTACTTCAATGGTAGGTTAAACAGTGTCCTGCGCTGTCATACACGATTTCGCCTTGGGGCGCGCCAAGTATGGCTTCATTCAGAACCCGAGTTCGGTCATCTCCACTACGCGCTTGGTCCGTGCGCTGATCTCGGCGGCGGTACCGATCGCGACCGCCATGAGCCCGTCGCGCGCGCTAACCTCGACGCCGATTTCGCCACGCACCGCGGCGATGAACTTCTGGTGCTGGTAGAAGGTCGAGCCGTGATGGCTGCCCGCGTCTAGCGCGGTCCGGTCGACCTCGATCACCTGCCGCTCGACCTGTTTCGGGTTGAGGAAGCCGGTGCGCGGGCTGAACACCAGCGCGCCCTCGGGAATCAGCACGTCGAGCCGCGCGGCGTCGCCGACGGCGGTGATCTCCTCCTGGTTCTCGGCACCGTCCGCGAACATCGACAGGTCGAGCATCGCGCGGACGCCGTTGGCGAAATCCACGGTCGTGTAGCTGTTGTCGATGATGTCGGGCCGCTCGCCGTCATAGCGCTCGTCGACATGGTTCACGTCCATCGCGCCCGAGCAATACACGCGGACCGGTTCGGACCGGACGATCAGCCGCATCAGGTCGAAGAAGTGGCAGCATTTCTCGACCATCGTCCCGCCGGTGTTGCGGCTGAAACGGTTCCAGTCGCCGACCTTGGGCAGGAACGGGAAGCGGTGTTCGCGGATCGACAGCATCCGCAGGCGCCCGATCCGGCCGCCATGCACCTGTTCGATGAACGCCGCGGCGGGCGGCATGTAGCGATACTCCATCGCGGTCCAGAACGGTCGCGTCATCTGCGCGGCGCGGTCGACGACCCAGCGCGCATCCTCCAGCGTCGTCGCCAGCGGCTTTTCGCAAAGGATCGCCACGTCCGCGTCGAACAGCGGCGCCAGCACGTCGCGGTGCGTGTAGTTCGGGCTGGCGACGATCACCGCATCGACCAGCCCGCTGCGCGCAAGCCCTGCCGCATCGGCAAATTCCTTCACGCCGTCGCCGCGCGGACCCAGCGCATCGCGCGCCCAGCCGAGCGATGTGCTCACCGGATCGGCGATCGCCGTGACGACCGCGCCGGGGGTGACGGCCAGGTTCTGGAGATGCTCGACCCCCATCATGCCGGTCCCGACCAGCCCATAACGTACTTGCTCGACCAAGCGTATTACCCCTATTCGTGACAGCGATGTCGCAGCTTGATCCTACACCCAAAGCCATTCCCCTCGGCAAGAGCGGAATCCTTGTCAGCCCGATAGCCTGGGGCATGTGGCGGTTCGCCGGAGTTGGCGTCGCCGAAGGACGCGTGCTGATCGAGGCGGCGTTCGATGCGGGCGTCACTTTGTTCGACACCGCCGACATCTATGGTTTCGACGGCGCCGGCGGTTTCGGCGATGCGGAAGTGTTGCTCGGGCGGATCTTCGCAGACTCGCCGGGCCTGCGCGAACGGATGATCCTCTCGACCAAGGGCGGCATCCTCCCACCGCTGCCGTATGATTCGAGTCCGACCTATCTGGCGAAGGCGCTCGACGCCTCGCTGAAGCGGCTCGGGGTCGAGCAGGTCGATCTCTACCAGATCCATCGCCCGGATATCCTGACGCATCCGCACGAAGCGGCACGCGCGCTCGAGGATATGGTCACGGCGGGCAAGGTGCGTGCGGTCGGCGTGTCGAACTACACGCCCGCGCAGGCCCAGGCGCTGGCATCGTTCCTGACCATCCCGCTCGTCAGTCACCAGCCGGAATTCTCGCCGCTCCACCTCGAACCGCTCGAAAACGGGCTGTTCGATCAGGCGATGGAGCGCGACATGGCGGTGCTCGCCTGGTCGCCGCTCGGCGGTGGCCGGCTCGGTGTACCCGCCGATGCGCGCAGCGCTGCGGTGGCAGCCGCGCTCGATCGCAAGGCGGCCGAGACGGGCGCGAGCCGGGCGGCGACCGCGTATAGCTGGATCATGGCGCATCCGGTGCGGGCGATCCCGATCGTCGGCACGCAGAACCCGGCGCGGATCGCCGAACTCGCGCAGGCCTTCGCGATCACCTGGACCCGGCAGGATTGGTACGATGTCCTGGTCGCGGCGCGGGGCGAGGCGCTCCCGTGACGAAATCCTGCGAAGTCAGCTGGTTCTCGGCGCTGTGCGACGACGATTACGAGTTTCTCGGCGTGCCCGATCCCCGGCTGCAATCGACCTGGGAGCATTGCCGCGATATCGTCCTCCAGGCGGAGTCCGGCGGCTACGACAACATCCTGCTCCCCTCGGGTTATGCGCTGGGGCTAGACACGACCGCGTTCGCCGCGGCGATCGCCCCGATGCTCCGGCGGCTGGCACTGTTGATGGCGGTGCGCGTCGGCGAAAGCTGGCCGCCGCAACTCGCGCGCCAGATCGCGACGATCGACCGGATGCTCGGCGGGCGACTCAACATCAACATCATCTCGTCGGATATGCCCGGCGAGACGCTCGCCTCCGGCCCGCGCTATGCGCGCACGGTCGAGCTGATGCGGATCCTCAAGACGCTGCTGAACGGCGAGCCGCTCGATCATGACGGCGAGTTCTGGAAACTGAAGCTCGATCCGCCGCGCATCGGCACCGTGTCGGGCAAGGCGCCTTTGCTCTATTTCGGCGGGCTGTCGCCGGACGCGCGCGAGGCAGCGGCCAAGGAATGCGACGTCTATCTGATGTGGCCGGACACGCGCGAAAAGGTCGCCGAGATCATCGCCGACATGAGCGCGCGTGCCGCCCGTCATGGCCGCACTTTGCGCTTCGGCTATAGGGCGCACGTCATCGTCCGCGACACCGAGGACGAGGCTCGGGTGTACGCCGATCGCCTGCTTTTGAAGCTGGATGCCGAACAGGGCGCGGCGATCCGCGCCAAGTCGCTGGATTCAGGATCTGCCGGCGTCGCGGCGCAAGCCGCGTTGCGCGAGGGCGCATCGGCCGACGGGTACGCGGAAGAGAATCTGTGGACCGGCATCGGGCGGGCACGCTCGGGCTGCGGCGCGGCGATCGTCGGCGATCCCGATCAGGTGCTAGCCAAGCTCGGCATGTACCAGGATATGGGCATCGAGGCGTTCATCCTCTCGGGCTATCCGCACGCCGCGGAAGCGGACCTGTTCGCGCGCCACGTTCTGCCGCGTATGAACCACGCGCCATTATCGGTCGCGACCGACGCCTGAGCGGCGCGGATTACGTGCTTGGGCGTACGATACGACCCAAAGGTCATATCGCACCGGCACTGGCTTGATGGGAAGGACGCGCGCCGGACACCGGCATCAGCCTCCGATTTCAGGATAGACCATGACCGATACCAAGCATGACATCGTCGACACCGCGGTTGCCGCGGGATCGTTCACGACCCTGGTCGCCGCCGTCGGTGCGGCAGGCCTCGCCGACACCTTGAAGGGCGAGGGTCCGTTCACCGTCTTCGCGCCCACCGACGCGGCGTTCGCGGCGCTGCCGGCAGGCACCGTCGACGACCTCGTCAAGCCGGAGAACAAGGACAAGCTGACGGCGATCCTGCTCCTCCACGTCCTCCCGGGCGCGGTCATGGCCGACGATGTGAGCGGCAAGGTGCTCGATCCCGCCACCGCGGGCGGCGCGACCGTGCATGTCGACGGCACCGACGGCGTCACCGTCAACGGTGCACGCGTGATCTCCGCCGACATCGCCTGCACCAACGGCGTGATCCATGCGATCGACACGGTCCTGCTGCCAACCGGTTGATCGCCTGGCGTAATTGATATGTACTCGATACCGGGGCCTGATCGTCCCGGTATCGTTGTTTGGAGACATGCGTGAAGGTTGCGATCGTGGGTGCGGGTATAGCGGGATTGTCCTGTGCGGTGCGTCTCCAGCAGGATGGCTGCGCGGTGACGCTGTTCGACAAGGGCCGTGGTGCCGGTGGTCGCATGGCGACGCGGCGCTCCGACACCCCCGCCGGCGAGACAGCCTTCGATCACGGCGCGCAATATCTGACGATGCGCGACCCGGACTTCGTCGCCGCGATGCACGCATGGAAATCGTCAGGAATCGTCGCACCCTGGCCCGCCGCAGGCCCCGATGCATGGGTCGGCACGCCCGGCATGAACGCCATCGTCAAGCATCTCGCCGCGCAAGCCGACGTACGCTGGAATGCTCGCATCACCGATGTCCGCCGGACGGCCGCGGGCTGGTTGGTCGACCCCGATACGACGGGCGCATTGTTCGACACCGTCGTCATCGCAACGCCCGCAGAACAAGCCGCGCCGTTGCTGGCACCGCACGACCCGGCGATGGCGAGCGAAGCTTTAGGCTGTCGGTCGGCCCCCTGCTGGACGGCGATGTTCGCCTTCGGCGCGCCGCTGACGATCCCGCACGACGTGCTCAAGGATGCCGGGATCATCGGCTGGGCGGCGCGCAACAGCGCCAAGCCGGGACGCCAGGGCCCGGAATCCTGGGTCGTCCAGGCAACGCCGGACTGGTCGCACGAACATCTGGAGCAGTCCGTCGATACCGTGGTCGACCGGTTGCAGGCGGCGCTGGCAGAGCACGCCGTAGGAGGAATACCCACGCCGATACTTCGCACCGCCCATCGCTGGCGCTACGCAAAGACGGCGGGGCTCGATCTCGGGTCGCTCTGGAACGCGGGCGAACGGATCGGCGCGGCAGGCGATTGGCTGCTGGCACCGCGGATCGAAAGCGCCTGGCTATCCGGCCGACACCTCGCCGAACAGATCCTCGCTCACTCCTGACGGCGAGCAAAGCGGGCGCTCGCCCCGCGCCAGCCGACGCTCGATCCATTTCGAAAACGCGAGATGCGGCACCGCGACGGTCGCGAGCAACTGAAACGCCTGCGCAGTCACGTCCGCGGGCAAAAACCGTCCAACGCTGGTCGCGAATACGACCCAGCCGCCGATCGCCGCCACCGACAAGGCAGCCCCCGTCGCCAGCCACCAGCGCTGCGAAACCCCGCCCAGCGTGATCCGCGCATCGGCCAGATGCCGCGGCGAGTGGAGGAACACGAAGAACAGCGCGAACCCGGCGACCGGCGGCGCGATGATCAGGCTTAAAACCGCAACCGCCGTCGCCGCAGCCCATTCGCGCGCACCGTTCCGCCAGGCGTCGCTAATGCCGACGATCGTGACCAGCAGCGCGACCGGCGCGATCGCGATCAGCGACCGCGCGACCGTCTCGCCGCCTGGGCCCCCGACCATCGCAACAAACAGCCGCGCGACCTCGGTCGGGTGCCCGATTGCGGGCGCTGCAATGATCGCGGTCCCGGCCGCAATCTTCAGCATTGGCTCGTCGATCATCGTCCAGTCCTCGCCGAAATGGACCGAGGCGACCGCGACGAAGAGGACCAGCGCGACCAGCGGGCTCGCCACCCACATCACGGCCATCGCGACCGCGATCCCGACATAACCACCGACCGCGAGCCCGAGGCCGTGGCGTCCGAGGCGGCCGGTACGCGCGAGCAACGCGATGTCGTAGGCGCCATGCGGCATGCCCCCACCGATGAAGACGATCGTGGCGATCAGCGTCGCGATGGGGCCATCGAGCGACAGCCCCGCTGCCAATGCTGTCGCGAGGTACAAGGCAGCCAGCCAGAAGCCGGGATGCACGAAGCCGCCGCGCCCCGAGGGGACGCGGCGGCCTAGGCTCGTCACGGCAATCGATGCCGCAACCCGAGCAGAGGCGTCGGTATCAATGATTGTGGACGGCGACGCCATGCGCCTCGACCTGCGACTTGCGGACGGAGATCATGTAGATCAGCACGCCGACGCCGGCCTTCGCGACGATGTCCGCGATCGTGTAGCCGAGCTGGATGACGGTCGTCGCGGTCGCACCGCTGATCCCGGCATAGGGCGCCATGTAGACGATCGGATAGAAGCCCCACGATGCGAAGGTCAGCAGGCGGGCCTTGCGGACCAGGTCACGCGCGACGGCCGGCTGCTGCTCGATCGAGTCGCCGAGCCCGCGGAACAATTCCCAGACAATGTAGATGAACGGGATCGCCGACAACGTACCCCAAAGGGCGCGAGTCGGGATGTCGGTCGCGATCTCGCCCGGATAGCCCAGCACGATCATCAACGCAGCGGCCGAACCGAGCCGGACGGTCTTCGACGAGGTCTGCTCGGGCGACAGGCGCATCACCAGCACCAGCTCGATCAGCAGCAGCGGCACGGTCAGCAGCCAGTCGACGTAACGATAGGCGTCGTTGAACGCGAACCCGGTGCCCGTGATGATCCCGTCCTTGAGCGAATAGGTCTCGTTCCAGCTCTCGAAGATCCGCAAGTAATGATAGGCGGCGATCGCGGTCACCAGCCCCGAAATGGTGACGGCGGTACGGTACGCCGGCGCGACTTGCGATCGGCACAGCCACAGGAAGGCGGTTGTCGCGGCCATCGTCGCGAACGTGAATGAAAACGCGTTATATACCAGCGAGAACTGGAACGGGGTTATGCTGTCCATGAAGGTCTCCATCACCTTGCTGTGCCGCGCCCGCTACGCTGGCGAACCGGCCTTGTTGCGGGAGAGCGAGGGCCGACGGAGTGATCGGTTTCGGTCCACCCGGGGATGGCGCCACAGCGACTTGAAAGGGTAACGGAGGGAATTCCACCCGAGCCGCGGAACCGATGGCTAATACGGTCCGAGACCCAGCCGCTGTGACGACCAAGGATTGGATACGCCTGGGTGGGGCAGGGGGCGATACGGACCTTGGCCCATATGCGGCATGCGGTATGGCTTAGAGCCCGGCCTCGACCGCGAGCCGGATCAGGTCCGCGGTGGTCGTCAGGCCGAGCCGGTCCATCAGGATCGCGCGGTGCATTTTCACCGTCTTCTCGGCCAGCCCGAGTTCGGCGGCGATCTGCTTGTTGAGCAGGCCCTGCGCGACGAACTTGAGCACCTGGCCCTGACGCGGCGACAGCGCCTTGACCATCTCCGCCGCGCGGATGCGTCGCATGCTGGTCGGCGGCGCGGCGTTGGTATCGATCTCGACCTGCGAGCCGAGGAAATACAGCAGCCGGTCTTCCTCGTCGTATAGCGGCGCGACCAGCACGGCGTTGCGGAACGGCTGTCCATTGCGCTTGTAGTTGAGGATCTCGACCAGCACCGGCTTGTGCTCGCGCACGCCGCGGCGAATCTCCTCGGACAACCAGGGCTCGGTCGCCGGGCCGGACAGGAATCGGCAATTGCGCCCGATCACCTCGTCCGCGGGATAGCCGGTCAGGTCGCAGAACGGCTGGTTGCATGCGACGATCGGGTTGTCGGGCAGGCGGGGGTCGCTGATCACCGACGGGATCGGGCTGTCGGTGACGAGTCGAACGAGCCGCTGGTTCGATTTCGCATCTGCACCGTCGGTGTCGACCGATCTGGGATCGGCGGCAGCGGCGTTCGCCAAGATGGACTCGGCCAATATGGAATCGATTGTCATCTTGCACCGCCCCCCTCGGTACCTGATCGCAGGCCTGCGCCCTTTGGGGAAGCGATAGCATGATTTCGGACACCACGCCTAAGGCGATGTTCGCGCGTAAGGCGACTTGGGTAAACTAAGAGCGAGCGATGGCTGTCGAGCCGGCGTGCTACCTCAGGCTATACGCAGGCCGTCCGCGAGCGCCTCGACGAACGCGTCGACCTTGGGATTGAGCTGGCGACTTCGCGGCCAGACGAGATGCAGCGGCAGTCCCGCAGTCGCGTGCCCGGGCAGGATCTCGACCAGTTCGCCGCGGTGGAGTTCGTCGCGGATCAGCCATGTCGCGAGCTGCGCGATGCCGAACCCGGCGCGGACCGCACCGACCTGCGCCTCGGCGCTACCCAGCGTCATGCGGCCGGTCATCGTCCGGTGCTCGACGGTGCCGCCGTCATAGCCGAAGCGCCAGTCGATCGTGCTGCCGTCCCCGCGGCCGTACAGGATGCAGTCATGCTCGGTGAGCGCCTCGACCGAGGCCGGCGTACCACAGCGCGCGAGATAGGCGGGTGCGGCGCAGAAGACGAGGTGCTCGTGACCGAGCGCGCGGCGTCCCAACCCGTTGCCGCCGACGTCGGACGCGCTGATCCGGACGGCGACGTCGACGCCTTCCTCGATCAGATCGACGAACCGGTCGTTGAAGCTGATCTCCGGGCGCAGGTTCGGGTGGCGGCGGCAGAAGTCCAGCAGCACCGGCATCACCTGGATTCGCCCGAACGCCACCGGCACGTTGATCTTCAACCGGCCGACCGGCTCGGTCTTGTGTGCCGCCAGCACCGCCTCCGCGTCGCCCAGCTCGGCCAGCACGCGCACGCAGGTGGAATAGAACGCCGCGCCTTGATCCGTCAGTGCCAGCCGGCGCGTGGTCCGCTCGAACAGCCGGCTGCCGAGCCGCGCCTCCAGCCGGGCGACGCCCTTGCTGATCGCCGAACTGGTCAGGTTCAGGCGCTCGGCGGCGGCGGTGAAGCTGCCGGTATCGGCGGAGACGACGAACGCCTCGATGCCCTTCAGGCGTTCGGATGGGATCATGCGGTAAGCGTATTGCGGAATATCCGTCGCGACAATGCGGAATTAATGCCGCAAGCGTGAATTTCGATCGCTCTTATGTAGGCGAGCTTCAACAGGAGTTCCGCCAATGTCCGTTTCCGTCCAGCACCCGCCCACCCGATCGAGCGAGTCCACCGCGCCGGGCAATGGCCTGGCCGTCCTCTTGCTGGCGGTCTCCGCGTTCGTGATCGTCACGACCGAATTCATCATCGTCGGCCTGTTGCCGAGCCTGTCGCGCGATCTCGGGATCTCGATCTCCGCCGCGGGACAGCTGGTGACGCTGTTCGCCTTCACGGTGATGCTGTTCGGCCCGGTGCTGACCGCGATGCTCTCGCATTTCGAGCGCAAACGGTTGTTCGTCGTGATCCTGCTGATCTTCGCTGGCTCCAACGCCTTGGCCGCCGCCGCGCCCGACATCTGGGTGCTGGGGCTCGGGCGCTTCCTGCCCGCGCTAGCGCTGCCGGTATTCTGGGGCACCGCGAGCGAGACTGCAGGCGAGCTCGCCGGACCCGAAAAGGCCGGCAAGGCGGTCGCCAACGTCTATCTCGGGATTTCCGGAGCGATGGTGTTCGGCATTCCGCTCGGTACGCTTGCATCGAATGCGTTCGGCTGGCGCGGGACGTTCTGGGGGCTGTCCGGCCTGTCGCTGGTGATGGCGGTGCTGCTGCTCGCGGTCATGCCGACGCTCGCACGACCGAAGCGCGTCCGCCTCGCGGACCAAGCGCGCATCCTCAAGGACCCGTTCTTCCTCGGCAACGTCGTGCTGTCGGTGGTCGTGTTCACCGCGATGTTCACCGCCTACACCTATCTCGCCGACACGCTCGAGCACATCGCGCTGATCCCGGTGGGGCAGGTCGGCTGGTGGCTGATGGGCTTCGGGGTCGTCGGTCTCGCGGGCAATTGGCTGGGCGGGTATTTCGTCGCGCGCAATCCGCTGAACGTGACGCTGATCGCGCTGCTGGTACTGGCTCTCGGCATCGTCGCGACCACGCCGCTGGCGCTCCATCACGGCTGGCTGGTCGTCGCGCTGGCGGTCTGGGGTCTCGCCAACACCGCGCTGTATCCGATCTGCCAGGTACGCGTGATGCAGTCGGCGACGCATGCGCAGGCGCTTGCGGGCACGCTCAACGTCTCGATGGCGAATGCGGGGATCGGCCTCGGCGCGGTGATCGGCGGCGCGGTGATCCAGCATTGGGGGCTCGCCACGATCGGCTATGTCGCCGCCTTCATCGCGCTGGTCGGCGCCGCGATGATCCCGTTCGTCGCGCGCCTGAAAGCGAAGGGCGCGGACGCATGACCGCGCAGACTGCCATCGCTCTCGATCTGGCCGGGCACCCTGCCTATGCGCGGGTGTTCCAGCCGGGGCAGCTGACGATCGGCTTCATCGCGCCGCTGGAGGGATATCCGACCGCACCCTGGCCGACGCTGGCAGGGCATGAGGAGATGGTCGCGCTGGTCGATACGGCCGGGTTCGCCGCGATCTGGCTGCGCGACGTGCCGTTCTACGATCCCGGTTTCGGCGATGTCGGCCAGATCATCGATCCGATGGTGTATGCAGGCTGGCTCGCCGGCAAGACGCGCAACGTCGCGATCGGCACTGCGGGCATCGTCCTGCCGCTGCGCGATCCGTTTGCGGTTGCCAAGCAGGCGACGAGCATCGACCAACTGTCCGGCGGGCGCTTCCTGCTCGGCCTGTCGACCGGCGATCGTCCGTCCGAGTTCAAGGCGTTCGGTCGCGATATCGATACGCGCGCCGAGCGTTACCGCGATGCGCTGGCGATCATCAAGGCGTCGACCGAACAGGCCTTCGCCACGCATCGCTCGACTCAGCACGGCGAACTCGACGGTTCGCTCGACCTGATACCCAAACCGGTCGGTCCGCGACTGCCGATCCTGGCGATCGGTCGAGCCGGGCAGACGCTCGACTGGATCGGGGAGAATGCCGACGGCTGGATCTGGCATCTGAGCGATCCCGCGCGCTTGCCCGATGTGCTCGCGCGCTGGCGGCAGGCGACCGCGACACAGGCGTTCAAGCCCTATGGCTATGGCGCGATGTTCGATCTGCTCGCGGACCCGACCGCGCCGCTGCAGTTCGCGCGCGGCGGCATTCGCAGCGGCCGCAACGCGCTGATCGAGATGTGGAAACGCCAGCGCGACGAGGGCGTGAACCATGTCGCGCTCAATCCCAAACCGTTGCAGCGGTCGTTCGCGGAGGTCGCCGACGAACTCGCGACGCATGTCCTGCCGCATTTCCCGACGAACGCCCCCATGATCGCGCCGTCACGTGCGCGATCCGAAACGCCGTCTTCCTGAACATAGCCCCGGCTTCGGCCGTTACCGACACGCATCCGAGGATCATCTCATGACCAAGATTTCCACGACCGACGACTATGCCGAGCGCGACGCCAGCATCGCGATCAATTCCTACACCACCGTCCTGCGTCGCCCGAGCGTCCCGCACGAGGTGTTCGCGACCTATTGGCGCGACGTCCACGGCCCGCTGTGCTCACGCATCCCGGGGCTCGGCTGGTACGTCCAGAACCACTTTAACCGTGAGCAGGACGCGCATCTGTGGCCCGCGATCGACGGCATCGCACCGTTCGACGACTATGTGCTCGACGGCGGCGTGGAGATCGGCTTCGCGACGCAGGCCGACCAGGATGCGTTCAACGATGCGTGCCCGATCCTGTTCGCCGACGAACAGAACATGTTCGCGGCGACGATCGCCTACGCCTTGCCAAAGGGCTCGACCACGTTCGTCGATCGCGTCGCGGACCCGATCCTGAACGAGGATGACGGGCTGGACCGCATCCACGTCCACTTCGGCGCCGGTAAGACCGATCCGGCCAGGTTCGCGACGTTCATGCGCGGGTTCGCCGAGACGCTGGCGAGCGACCCGGCGGTGCTCAAGGTCCGGCTCCACCAGCCCGACCGCTACGACAACGCCAACCCCGCACCGCCAGCGCCTAACGTTGGCCACGAAGTGCCGCCCGAACGCGCGCAGGTCGCGATTCTCGAACTCGCCTTCGAGACGCCGATGACGCGCCGTCAGTTCTTCGCGTCGGAGCTGTTCCAGAACACGATCGAGGATCAGAAGGTGCATATCGGCCATGTCGCGGCGTTCGCCGTGAGCGGCGTCTACACCTATGTCCGAGGCAAGACGCTCACGACCGCCGGCCTGCGCGGCAGCCGTCCGGCGCAGCTGATCGAACGCCTCGGTGCCGCCAACCAGATCGCTGCCGACGCGAAGACCCTGTTGTTCACAGGCGCGCTCTAGGAGGCGTTCGGCCGGGCGCCGCGCACCGAACCGAGGTGCGCGGGCGCTCGGCCAAGGTGCGTCTATCGTATGGCGCGCGATGATCGCCACAACGACTGGCCATGAGCGCTAGCTTCGTCGCGTCGATCTACCGAACCTCAGTCGCTTCAATTGGTCATCTAGATCAGCTCCAAGATATCGCTACCCCTCGGCAACTTGTCTGCCTCTCCGGGGCTGATTGCCGAGAATTGGCCTAACCGAACCACCTTGACTCGTTGACCAACGATCGTAAGGTACCGCTATCAACGAGCTGCTCAGACAGACGTGATCGGGAGTAGGGTGATCAGGTACTATCCAAATTCAGCTCAGATACCGGATCATGCGCCGCATTCTCCGGGTGCCGTCACGTCCCGAGCATTTCGATAACCATAAAAATATCGCGTCTCGCCGCAACGACGGCGAGGTTCCAGAGAGGATCCTGAACCATGACACCCTATAAAACGGTACCTCGTTTGACGCGCGCCGGCCTGTTGTGCGCGACGACGATGGCGGCGCTGTGTGCGACCATTGCGACGGCGCAGACCATACCGCCGACGCAGGATCCGTCACCGCCCGTAGCCCAGGACGCCGCGCCTGCCGCAGCGGAGCCTGCTGCACCCACCGCCGCGACGCCACCCGCCGCGAGCTTGCCCAGCGCCGATCAGGTTCCGGGTACCGTCGACGCGACGGACAGTGCCGACATCGTCGTCACCGGCTATCGCTCCAGTCTCGCCAAATCGACCAATGCAAAGCGTGCCGCGACGGGCTTCACCGACTCGATTTTCGCCGAAGACATCGGCAAGTTCCCCGACACGAACATCGCCGAATCCTTCAACCGCATTCCCGGCATCACGATCACGCGCGACGTGACGGGTGAGGGGACAAACGTCGCGATTCGCGGACTTGGTTCGAACTTCACAAACGTGACGCTCAACGGCGCGACGATCGCGGTGGCATCCTCGGGCGCGACCGATGCGCAGGGCACCGATCGCTCGGTCGACCTGAGCTTCTTCCCGACCGACCTGTTCACCAAGCTGACCGTCAACAAGAGCTATACGGCCGATCTTCTCGAAGGCGGCGCGGCCGGTAACGTCGATCTGCGATCGGCGCGGCCGTTCGATCGTGCGACCTCGTTCCTCGCCTATAACGTACAGGGGACCAAGCAGTCGCCCGAGGACCGGATCGGCGCGCGTGGCTCGCTGATCGGCAGCTGGCGCAACGATACGTTCGGCATCCTCGCGGGTGTCTCGGCGCAGCGCCTGTTCACCGACACGCGCGGCTTCGAGACGATCGGCTATACCAATCCGGCCCTGACCGCGGCGCAATGCGGTGCGGCGACGGGCTGCAACTCGACCGCCGGCGGCAACTGGACGATCCCGGCCGTCGTGCCGGCCGGCGCGGGCGCGGGTCTGGTGGCGGGTACGCCGATTACCAGCGCGTTCCTGCTCGCCAACAACCCGGGCGCGACGATCCAGCAGATCGACAACGCGCTGCTGCCGCGGCTCGGTCGCTCGACCAGCATCCGTGGTCCACGCGACCGGATCAATGCGATCATGAGCGCCGAGTGGCAGCCGACCGATACGCTACATTTCTACGTCGACGGTCTGTACGGCTACAAGAAGAACGAGCTGATCCGCGAGAACATGGCGTGGATCGTCCGCAACGGCGCGATCATTCCAACGAACCTGACGTTCGACAAGGCGGATTGTACGGTCGGCTGCGTCGTCACCGGTGGCACCTTCGCCAACGCGCAGTTCTTCAACGAATTCCGCCCCTATACCGAGACGACGAAGCTCTTCAGCATCAATCCCGGTGGCGAATGGGAGATTTCGGACACGCTGAAGCTCAACCTCCAGGCCAATTACGCGCGTTCGACCTTCCACCGCGAAAGTCCGTCGGTCGGCATGACGACCCCGCTGGGTGTCGGCAACACCGTGACCTATACCAATGACGGCGGCATCCCGAGCATCGTCAGCGGGCTCGATCTCAATGATCCGGCCAATTTCGGCTGGAACGCCGGCAGCCGCGTCAACATCTCCGACGAACGCCGGCTCAACAAGAGCAAGGGCGCGCGCGGTGACCTGACCTGGGGGAGCAAGGCGCTCAACCTGAAGGTCGGCGGCGCGTTCGACGACGTGTTCCGTCGGATCCGCGGCTATGACAACAGCCAGGCGTGGCAGAATGCGGTCTGCGGCAATAATCCCAGCGCATTCGTCAGTTCGCCCAACTCGCAGCCGCCCTGCGAAGGCCTGAACGCACCGGGCACGATACCGGCCGGCTATCCGAGTTATCCGGGCTATGGCACCGGATCGACCGCGGGGATGACCGGGCCGGTGAGCTATGGGGGGTCGCTGATCCCGACCTCGGCAGCACCCTCCTATCTGACGCCCGGTCCGGCAGGGTTCGTGACGGTCGACTGGCCGAAGTTCGCAGCCGCCAGCAACTATGATTTCTATCACGACAACGCCCCGGAGTCGGGTGCTGCAAATACCGGCGCGAGCGGCGGTGCGATCCGCGAAGTCGTGAAATCGGCCTTCGCGACGGTGAACGGCGAGCAGGAACTGGGCGGCAACATGCTGCGGTTCAACGTCGGCATGCGCTACGTCAACACGATCCAGACGATCACCGGGCGTGTGTCGTTGCCCGATCCGCGCAACACGACGTCGACCGGCGCGGCGCTGCCGGACGGCAGCCGCTACGAGAATATCGTCAGCAACGTGTCGACGCGTAACGTGTATTCGAAGTGGCTGCCGGCCGCGACCTTCGCCTACGACGTCAGCGAGCACGCCGTGGTTCGCGTCGCAGGCTCGCGGACGATGACCCGACCCGATCCCTCGGCGCAGTTGCCAGGCGTCAATTTCGGTGCGCCATCGGCCGATCAGGCATCGATCGGCAACCCCGCACTGAAGCCCTACCTCTCGACCAACCTCGATCTGGGCTTCGAATATTATACCGGCCGTGAGGGCGTCGTCAGCTTCAACGCTTTCCGCAAGTCGATCGAGGGCTTCACCAACACCGCGATCAGCACGGTGCCGTTTGGCGATCTGGCGCAATATGGCATCACCTACGACACGCTGAATCCGACGCAGCAAATCGCCCTGAACTCGCGCGGCGGCCCTAGTGCTGCGCAGGTCCAGGTCACGTCGCAGGTCAACGTGCCCAACAAGCTGACGATCAACGGCCTCGAATTCCAGTGGGTCCAACCGCTCGACTTCATCACCAAGCACATCGGCGTCACCGGCTTCGGCTTCAACGCCAATGCGACGGTCGTCGACCAGACCAGCGATGGTCCCGCCCAGGCATTCGGCGTGGCGCCGTTCACCTACAACATCACCGGCTATTACGAGAAGAACGGCGTGATGCTGCGCGTGTCGACGACCTCGCGCGAAGGCTCGCAGAACAGCGGCGCGGCGCAGAACGGCATCCCGGCGGCGGCGTTGTTCGGCACCGACTATACGACGTATGATTTCTCGTCGTCGTTCGATCTGGACAAGATCTTTGGTCTCGCGGGTGCGCCGCAGCTGACGATCAACGTCGCGAACTTCACCGATGCGACGCTGCGGTCGTACTTCCAGTTCGAGAACGCGACTTTCACGCAGTACAAGCCGGGTCGCCAGTTCCTGATCGGTCTGCGCGGCACGTTCTAGGTGGCACGTGCGGAGCGGTCGTGATGCGGCCGCCCCGTCTGGGTGACGGGTCATATCCGGCTCGTCCCAAGATCGCGGAGACGAATTGATGATCACGCGCCGCGACATATTGGGCAACATGATGGGCGGCGCGGTCACCGCAGGCTTGATCGCCTCTCCGCTGTCCGCCGCTGTGCGCTTCGACCGGCGCAAGCGCGGGTTCGACATCACGCAAGCGGACGGCGGCGTGGTGCCCGTGTTCGTCGATGCGGACGATTTGCCCGGCGTCCGTCGCGCCGCGGGCGATCTGGCCGCCGATATCGGTCGCGTGACCGGCACCGCGGCACAGGTCGTCGGCGACCGCACGCACCTGCCCGCGCGGATCATCCTGGTCGGCTCGATCGGCCATAGCCCGCTGATCGATCGGATGATCGCCAGCGGCAAACTCGACGTCGCCGGCATCCGCGGCACATGGGAATCGTTCGTCGTCGAGACGATCGCCGACCCGCTGCCAGGCGTCACCGAGGCGCTGGTGATCGTCGGTACCGACAAGCGCGGCGCGATCTATGGCGCGTACGATCTGTCGCGGATGATCGGCGTGTCGCCCTGGTATTGGTGGGCCGACGTGCCCGTCGTGAAGCAGGCACACTTGAGCATCGCGCGTGGCCGCTATGTGCAGGGATCGCCCGCGGTGAAGTATCGCGGCATATTTCTCAACGACGAGGCCCCGTGCCTGTCGGGCTGGACCACCGAGAAATTCGGCGGGATGAACGCCCAATTCTACGGCAAGCTGTTCGAGCTGCTGCTCCGGCTGCGGGCCAATTACCTGTGGCCGGCGATGTGGAACAATTCGTTCGCGATCGACGATCCGGCGAACGCGCCGCTCGCCGAAGAGTTCGGCATCGTGATGGGCACGTCGCATCACGAGCCGATGATGCGCGCGCACAAGGAATGGACCGACAACCGCAAGGACTATGGCAACGGCGCGTGGAACTATGCGACCAACGGGCCGGCGGTCGCCAAATTCTTCCGCGAGGGGATCGTCCGCAATCGCACCAACGAAGTCGTCGTGACGATCGGGATGCGCGGCGACGGCGATGTCGCGCTGGAGAGCACCGGCGGTATCCAGTCCGACGTCAAACTGCTCGAAGGCATCATCACCGACCAGCGCGCGATCATCGCCGAGGGCATGGGCAAACCCGCCGAACAGGTGCCGCAGGTGTGGGTGCTGTTCACCGAAGTCTATAAATATTACGATGCCGGGCTGAAGATCCCCGACGACGTGACGCTGATGCTGGCGGACGACAATGTCGGCAATCTGCGTCGCCTGCCGACGCCCGCCGAACGCGGCCGCAAGGGTGGCTTCGGCGTGTATTTCCACATGGATATGCACGGCGGGCCGTTCGCCTATCAGTGGATCAATTCGAACCCGCTGCCCAAGATCTGGGAGCAGATGAACCTCGCCAACCAGTACGGCGCGAACGAGATGTGGATCGCCAATGTCGGCGACTTGAAGCCACTCGAATTGCCGATCGAGTTCTTTCTCGCGATGGCGTGGAACCCCGCCGACGTCGCCAAGGACAAGATCGCCGACTGGACGCGCGCCTGGGCCGAGCGACAGTTCGGGCCCGAGCACGCGACCGAGATCGCGTTCCTCGCCGCGCGCTACGCCAAGTATAACGGCATGCGCAAACCCGAGCAGCTACGGCCCTCAACGTTCAGCCTGGAGCATTACCGCGAGGCCGAGCGGATGTGCGACGCGTGGAGCGACCTCGTTCGCCGCGCCGATGCGGTCGATGCCGCGCTTCGTCCCGACCAGCGCGACGCGTTCTACCAACTCGTGCTGTATCCGGTCCGCGCCTGCGCCAACCTGATGCTGATGTATGCCGCGGCCGCGCGCAACGCGCGGTTCGCCGAGCAGGCGCGGGCGAGCACCAAGGCGGAAGCCGACGAGGTGAGGCGGCGTTTCAAATACGACCACGAGCTCCGCGACACCTACAATCACGTCATGGCCGGCGGCAAATGGAACCACCTGATGGACCAGACGCATATCGGCTATTTCGACTGGTATCCGCCCGAGGCGGACATCATGCCCGCGGTCGCTGATCTCGATCTGGACGGCGTGACCGGGTTCGGCGTGAGCGTCGACGGGGACAGCCGCGGGTGGCCTGGCTACTACCTGCCGCCAACGCTGCCGACGCTCGACAGCATCACGCGGCAGCCGACCTATCTCGACGTGTTCCCGCGCGGGTTGGCCGACGCGCCGGTGACGGTGAGCGCGGATCAGCCCTGGGTGACGATCCGCGAAGGCAAGGCGTTCGGCGTGTCGCCGCGCGACCGGCGGTTCTGGATCGATGTCGACTGGGCGCGGGCTCCCGTGGGCAAGGCTAGGGCGACGATCGCGGTCAAGGGCGACACGACGATCAGCGTGCGGCTGGACGTTGTTCGCGCGACGCCGCAGCAGGAGAAAGACGCGCGCGGCGCGTTCGGCGGGCTCGCCGGGGCGTTCGCGGTGCCGGTCACCGCGTTCACCCGATCGGTCCCGGTCGGCGATGTGCGCTGGGACACGATCCCGGACTTCGGGCGGGCGGAGGCGGCGATGTCGATCTTCCCAGTCGACGCGCCCTCCTTCCCGGATCCGACTCGCGCGCCGCGTCTGGAGTATCCCATCTTCCTGGCGGCAGCGGGGAAGTACCACGTCGATCTGGTCACCGGCCCGACGCTCGAGGTCATCCCCGGACGCAAGCTGAGCGTGGCGGTCTGGCTCGACGACCAGCGGCCTGAGATCGGGACGGTCTTTACGCCCGGAGACGGTCCGGCGCAGGACTTCCTCGGCGCCAAACACGCAGCCAACACCGCCGACAACGCGCGGACGATGCGCTTCACGATCGACGCCGATCAGCCTGGCCGGCACACGCTGACCATCGGCATGATCGACCCGACGCTCGTCTTGCAGACGATCGCGATCTCGAACGAGGAACCCAAGACATCCTATTATGGACCGCCGATGATCGTCGCAGGCTCGGCCAAGCCCGGCCAGCCCGTTTCCCCCTGGGCGGTCGTCCGGCCATGATCCGGGCCTGTCTGGCGCTCGCCGGCGTCCTGGTCGCGCTGGCATTGCTCTCGGAGCACGGCCGCGCGGCCGGACAGCAGGTCGCGCCCGTTGCCGCTGACGTGATCGTCAACCTCGAAGCGCCCGGCCCGGTCATCGCCCGGCACATCTACGGCCAGTTCGCCGAGCATCTCGGACGCGGCATCTACGAAGGCATCTGGGTCGGCGAGAAGAGCACGATCCCGAACATCCGCGGCTATCGTCGCGACGTAGTCGAGGCGTTGCGCCATATTCATGTCCCCGTGATCCGCTGGCCCGGCGGCTGTTTCAGCGAGATCTACGACTGGCGCGACGGGATCGGGCCGCGCGCGAAGCGACCGACCCGCGTGACGATGAACTGGCCGAACACGATCGACACCAACCAGTTCGGCACGCACGAGTTTCTCGACTTTGCCGAACTGATCGGCGCGGACGCCTATGTCTCGGGCAACGTCGGGTCGATGACACCGCGCGATATGGCGCAGTGGATCGAATACATGACCTCCGACCAGCCGGAGTCGACGCTGGTGCAGCAGCGCAAGCGCAACGGTCGGGACAAGCCGTGGCGCGTGCCGTTCTTCGGCATCGGCAACGAGACCTGGGGCTGCGGCGGCGAGATGCGGCCCGATTACGCCGCCGACGTCAACGCGCGCTATGCGATCTTCGCGCGCGCGCCGAGCGGCTATCCGATGGTCAAGGTGGCGAGCGGCGCCAGCGTCCAGGGCGGTGGCGACTTCGAGGCGTTCACCGCCGCGATGATGGCGCATATGGGCGCGACGCAGGCACTCAGCTTCCATTATTACGCGATGTCCGACAACGCGAAGGGCCCTGCGGTCGGCTTCGACGAGGACGGCTGGGCGAATGAACTTGCGCTCGCCCTGCGGATGGAACCCCTTGTGTCGCGGACCGAGGCGATCATGGACCGCACCGATCCCGAGCGGAAGATCGCGCTCTTCGTCGACGAATGGGGCAGCTGGTACACCCAGCCGCCCGAGGCTCCCGAGGGTGCGCATTACCAGCAGAACTCGTTGCGCGATGCGATGGTGGCCGCGCTCACGCTCGACATCTTCCACCGTCACACCGCCCGCGTCCGGATGGCCAACATCGCGCAGATGGTGAACGTGCTGCAGGCGATGATCCTGACCGACAAGCAGAAGATGCTGCTGACGCCGACCTATCACGTCTTCGACATGTACCAGCCGTTCATGGACGCGACGCCGTTCCCGGCGCTGGTCGCGGGGCCGGTCTACACGCGGGGCAAGGCGAGCATGCCGACGATCGACGCATCGGCGGCGCGGGGGCGGGACGGCAAGCTGTACCTCTCGCTGGTCAACGTCAGCCCCGATACCGCCGTGCGCGTCCGCACCAACCTGACCGGCGCGGCGCAGGGCCGGCTGCTCACCGCGCCGCAGATCGACAGCCACAACAGCTTCGACGCGCCTGACGCGGTCAGGCCGGTGCCGTTCTCGGGCCGTGTCGAGGCCGGGCGGATCGTCTTCGACATGCCCGCGAAGTCGATCGCGGTGGTCGGGATCGAATGATGCCGCGGCATATCGATTATTCAAACGTGACCGTTCCACTCGACACGGTGGCGTTGTACCATCGGTGTCAGGCATCAGATTGGTAAGTTCAGTGGTAAATCCCGAATCCCACAACGCCTTGTTCGGTATTGGAAAGTACGAAGCTCCAGCGAGGGATCGTCTCTACCAGCGGTTGGCGCGTCGGCTGTTCGAGGAGCTGGCCGCGGGCACCTATGCGATCGGCGATCGGCTTCCCGCGGAGCGCGAGCTCGCGATCGACTATGGCGCCAGTCGGCCGGCGGTGCGCGAGGCCCTTATCGCCCTGGAGGTACAGGGTTTCATCGAAGTCCGTGTCGGCTCGGGCGCGTATGTCTGTCGCTTGCCGGGGCAGGGTGAGGAGCCGGGTTTCGCGATCACCGCGTTCGAACTGACCGAAGCGCGCATCATGTTCGAGGGCGAAGCTGCGGCGTTGGCGGCGGCCCAGATCACCGACGCCGAGGTGGACCAACTGGATGCCCTGGTCGAGGCGATGACGACCGAGAATTTGCTCGTCGAGGTCACCGAAGTCGCCGATCGCGATTTTCACATGGCGATCGCGAAGGCGACCCGGAATGCGGGTGTCGTCAGGACGATCGAGGATTTGTGGCATCTGCGTTCGACATCGCCCGAATGCGCGCTCCTCCATGCCAAGGCGCGCAATGCCAAGGTTCGTCCGGTCGTGGCCGAACACGCTGCGATCGTCGATGCCTTGCGCGCGCGCGACGCGGCGGGAGCACGCGCGGCGATGCGGGCGCATTTGACGTCGGTGATGGATCATCTCCTTTTCAGGACCGAGGAGATGGCGATGGAAGAGGCCCGGCGTGCCCTTGCGACTACCCGCCAGCGATATTGCGGCGGCGCACACGCCTGACGCGACGTCGCGCTGCCGATCTTTAGAAGTTGTCAGACCAATTTGGCGGCTGCTATCGACATCTTACTGGTTCCGCGTCGAGACGCGGCATTGAACGGGACGAGGACACCGAGCAGATGATGATGACCCAGACCATGCGGTGGTTTGGCCCGAACGACCCGGTGCCCCTCCATGCGATCCGCCAGGCTGGTGCCACCGGGATCGTCACTGCGCTGCATGAGGTGGCCAATGGCGACGTATGGACCGCCGACCTGATCGCCGCGCGCAAGGCAGTCATCGAAGACGCTGGCCTGGAGTGGAAGGTCGTCGAGAGCCTTCCCGTGGCGGAGGCATTGAAGACGCGCTCGGGCGACTGGGCGCGGCTGATCGAGGCGTATGTTGCCAGCCTGCGAAATCTCGCGGCACAGGGCATCGATGTGGTGACGTATAATTTCATGCCGCTGCTCGACTGGACGCGGACCGACCTGGCTTGGGCCTTGCCCGACGGCGCGCGCGCGCTTCGTTTCGAACTGCACGCACTGGCTGCTTACGACATTCACATCCTGCGCCGTCCCCATGCCGAACGCGATTACGCGCCGCAGGTCGTTGCGATCGCGGCCGAGCGGTTTGCGGCGATGGACGACGAGGCGCGCACGACGCTGGAGCGGACGATCATCGCAGGCCTGCCGGGCAGCGAAGAGAGCTTCAGTTCGCCGCAATTGCTCGAACAGATCGAAACATATGCCGACATCGATGCAGCGCAGTTGCGCGCCAACCATGTCGCCTTCCTCGAGGCGGTCTGTCCCGTTGCCGAGGCCGAGGGTATCCGGCTGGTGGTGCATCCCGACGATCCGCCGTTCCCGATCTTCGGCCTGCCGCGCGTGGTGAGCACCGAAGCCGATGTGCGCGCTCTGTTCGAAGCGGTACCGTCGGCAGCCAATGGCCTGTGCTTTTGCAGTGGCTCGTTCGGTGCCCGCGCCGACAATGACTTGCCCGGCATGGTCCGGCGGGTGGGCGACAGGATCGGCTTCGTGCATCTGCGATCGGTGCAGCGCGAGCCCGACGGCGCGTTTCACGAAGCAGCGCATCTGCAAGGCGATGCGAACATGCCGGCGATCTTGACCGAACTGGCGACCGTGCAGGCGCGGACCGGTCGTTCGCTGCCGATGCGCCCGGATCACGGTCACCAGATGGCGGACGATCTGACGAAGCGCACTAACCCGGGTTATTCCCTGATCGGGCGTCTTCGGGGGCTTGCCGAATTGCGCGGGTTGGAACTGGGTCTGGCGTATGGGCGGGGTTTGGATTGACCGAGCAGCTGGCAAGCCAGCGTCAACGCCGACGCCAAATGGCTGTTCAGTCCTTTTTCAAGATGGTCAGCGCCGCGTCCTGGTGCGCGATGTAGCTATCGAGCGCGCTCGCGGCGTTGAGCATGTGCGCGCGCATGCGGCGGGCGGCAGTGTCGCCGTCGCCCTCGGCGATCGCGCGCATCACCGCGTCATGCTCCGCGCGCGAACTGGCTAGGCGCTGGTCCTGGCGGAGTTGCATGCGGCGGAACGCGTTCAGGCGCGTGCGGACCGCGATCGCCTGGTCGGCGAGGAAGTCGTTGTGTGCGGCGCGGTAGATCGCCTCGTGGAACTCGCGGTTGAGCGCGTCATAGGCGTCGACATCGCCCGCCTCGACTGCGGCTTCGCTCGCTTCGTGGATGCGGAGCAGGCGGCTGCGTTCGAGCGGCGTGATGCGGTAGGTGGCGAGACGGACGCACACCGCCTCGATCTCCGCCATCGTCTCGAACATGTCCATTACCTCCTCGGCGGTGACGTGGCGAACGATGACGCCGCGGCGCGGGCGGACCTCGACCATGCCGCTGGTCGCCAATTGCCGCAGCGCCTCGCGTACCGGGGTGCGCGAGGCGCCGTAGCGGTCGGCCAACTGCTGTTCGTCGAGCATCGTCCCGGGTGCCAGTTCGCCCGACGAGATCGCATCGGTCAGCGCGTTGCGGATCCGGTCGGACAGCAGCCCGGTGTCTTCGATGTCGATAACGCCCACGTTTCCTCAGCCCCCCACGATCGCGCGGACGATCAAGTACAGGATCGACGGCGCCACCAGACAGCCTAGCCCGGTATGGAAGGTCGCGGTCAAGGCACCATAGGGGACGAGGCGACGATCGGTCGCGGCGAGCCCGCCCGATACGCCGCTGACGGTGCCCATCAGCCCGCCGAACACCATCGCGCTGCGCGGGTTGTTGAGGCCGATCAGTCCTGCCACCAAGGGCGTGCCGACCATCACCATTACCGCCTTGAACACGCCGGTCGCGATCGACAGCGCGATCACCGGCGAACTCGCGCCGATTGCAGCGCCGGTGACCGGGCCGACGATATAGGTGACCGCGCCCGCGCCGATCGTCGTCATCGACACCGCATCGGTATAGCCGAACGACGCCGCGACCAGCGCGCCGACGATGAACGGCAACACCGTGCCGAGCAGCAGCGCGACGACGCCGATCAGGCCCGCTTTCTTCGCCTGTTCGACATCAACCTCGCAGGCGGTGGCGACGATTGCGAAATCACGCAGCATCGCGCCGCCCATCAGGCCGATTCCGGCGAGCATCGGCAGGTCGGCCAGTCCCTTGTGGCCGCCGGTCGCGATCCCGCCCCAAAAGGCGAGCGCGAGACCGATCAGGATCGCGATCGCCGAGCCGTGGACGCGGCCCATCGTCAGCTTGGCGGACAGCATGTTCGACAGCCACATGACGACGCCAACGACCGCGAACGCGGTGAGCAGCGCGTTGGCGGTCAGCACCTTGGTGATCATTTCCATGTCGGTGCGCCCTAGTGCTGGGTTGCAGGGGAGGGGCGCGCGATGGCGGCAACTTCGGCCTCGCGGGCTTCGCGCGCCTCGATCTCGTCCATCGTCTCGGGCGTGCCCGACAGGCGGCTGATGAGCGCAACCGCGCTGAAGCATACCAGCAGCGCGCCGACACCGGCGATCAGCACCACCGGCCCGCCCTCGACTGCGGCGACGACGTCCTGCTGCGCCGCCATCGCGACGACGATCGGGATATACAGCGCACCCCAGAAGCCGATCCCGCGCGAGACGCCCTCGACATAGCGGCCGCGCGACTTGAGCCACATTCGCGCGGCGATCAGCAGGATCATCGCGATACCGACTCCGCCGACATTGGCCTTCACGCCGAGCAGCGCGCCAACGCCTTCGCCCAGCAACTGCCCGATCAACGTGCAGATCGCGAGCAGTGCGACTCCGGCGATCATGCGCCGCGTCCCGGATCTGGAGCGGGTAGGGGCAGGGACTGGCTCATGGCATATCCTCTCACTGTATTCGATCTATCGTCTTATACGCCTTTAAGTATGCACAGGGTTGCGTTTGGAGCAATAGAGAATACAAAGGGATCGGAATAAGCGTCAGGAGGCGATGCGTGCGGCAGTGGAATACGCGGAAGGCTTTGCGCGAGGAGCGGATCGCGGCCGGGGCGGGCTTCGCCACCGGCAAGCTGGTCCGTCCCGAAACGCTGGTCGATTTCCTCGAGGCGGTGCTGCGCCCGGGCGATCGAGTCTGCCTTGAGGGCGACAACCAGAAGCAGGCGGACGTGCTGGCCAAGGGGCTGGCGGCGATGAATCCGGCGCGGATTCACGATCTGCACATGGTCCAGTCCGGGGTCGTTCTGCCCGAACATCTCGACGTGTTCGACAGCGGCATCGCGAAGCGGCTCGATTTCTCCTATTCGGGGCCGCAATCGGCGCGGATCGCGAAGATGCTGTTCGGCGGGAAGATCGAGCTGGGCGCGATCCACACCTATCTCGAACTGTTCGCACGCTATTTCGTCGATCTTACGCCACAGGTCGCGCTGATCGCCGCGGTCAGCGCAGACCGCCACGGCAATCTCTATACCGGCCCCAATACCGAGGACACGCCGACGGTGGTCGAGGCGACGAGCTTCGGCAGCGGGCTGGTAATCGCGCAGGTCGGAGAGATCGTCGATACGCTACCGCGCGTCGACATCCCCGGCGACCAGGTCCATTTCGTGCTCGACGCGGGCAAGCCCTTCTACGTCGAGCCGCTGTTTACGCGCGACCCCGCGGCGATGACCGAGACGCAGATCCTGACCGCGATGCTGGCGATCAAGGGGCTGTACCAACCCTATGGCGTGCGCCGGCTGAACCACGGCATCGGCTTCAACACCGCGGCGATCGAGTTGCTGCTGCCGACCTATGGCGAGAAGCTCGGGCTCAAGGGCAAGATCTGCACGCACTGGGCGCTCAACCCGCATCCGACATTGATCCCGGCGATCGAGGCGGGCTGGGTCGAGCAGGTCCATTGCTTCGGCTCCGAGGTCGGCATGGAGGATTACCTCGCCGCGCGGCCCGACATCTTCTTCACCGGCCCCGACGGATCGCTGCGCTCGAACCGCGCCTTCAGCCAGACCGCGGGGCTGTACGCATGCGACATGTTCATCGGCTCGACGCTCCAGATCGATCTCGCGGGGCATAGCTCGACGATCACCGCGAACCGGATCGCCGGCTTTGGCGGCGCGCCCAACATGGGATCTGACGCGCGCGGTCGGCGCCATCCGAGCGCGCCTTGGCTTCAGGCGGGGGCGGAGGCGGATCCAGATACGGCGGCGCCGCTGCGGCGCGGGCGAAAGCTGGTGGTGCAGATCGGCGAGACGTTCGGCGAAGGCAATGCGCCGCTGTTCGTCGAGACGCTCGGTGCGCTTGAACTCGCCGAGAAGCTCGATCTCGATCTGGCGCCGATCATGGTCTATGCCGACGACACCACGCACATCGTCACCGAGGAGGGCATCGCCAACCTGTTGCTGTGCCGCACCGCCGACGAGCGCGAGCAAGCGATCCGCGGCGTGGCGGGCTTCACCGAGATCGGCCGAGGACGCGACAAGGCGATGGTCGAGCGATTGCGCGAGCGCAAGATCATCCAGCGGCCCGAGGATCTCGGCATCGATCCGCTCGACGCGAACCGCAACATGCTCGCCGCGCGATCGATCAAGGATCTCATGCTCGCCTCGGGCGGGTTGTACCGGCCGCCGAGCCGCTTCCGGAACTGGTAGGACAATCATGGAAATTCTCCATTTCGACATCGCGGCGCCGATCGCAGCCGCTGGCACGCGGAAAATGGCGCTGGTCGGCGTGGTCGCGTCGGGCAATCTCGAGGTGCTGGTCGAGCGTGGCGACGCGCCCGATCGGTGCGCGATCGAGATCAGCACCGCGGCGCACGGGTTTCGCGATCTGTGGGACGCGGTGGTCGCCGATTTCGTCGGCAGGCGGGCGGCCGGTGGCTTGCGGATCGCGATCAACGACGGCGGCGCGCGGCCCGACACCGTGTCGCTGCGGCTCGCCCAGGGCGTCCGCATGATCGAGGAGCCCGAGGCATGAGTAATTTTCGGCAGAGCTGGTACGAGGCTGGCGCGCGCGAGCGGATCGCGGCGCTGGTCGACACCGGTAGCTTTGCGGAGTTCGTCGGGCCCGAGCAGCGCGAGACGAGCCCGCATCTCGGCATCTTCGACCTGCCCGCGCAGTTCGACGACGGGATCGTGGTCGGCAGCGCGACGCTCGACGGCGCACCCGTGCTCATTGCAGCGCAGGAGGGCCGCTTCATGGGCGGCGCGTTCGGCGAGGTCCACGGCGCCAAGCTGACCGGACTGTTGCACGCCGCTAAGGCGCTCGGGCGCGACGTGGTGATCGCGTTCGATACCGGCGGCGTGCGGCTCCAGGAGGCCAACGCCGGTGAAATTGCGATCGCCGAGATCATGCGCGCGGTCGCTGAGGCGCGGGTGGCGGGCGTCCGCGTGATCGGCATGATCGGCGGTCGCGCCGGCTGTTACGGCGGCGGCGGGTTGATTGCGGGGTGTTGCTCGACGCTGATCGTGTCCGAGCAGGGTCGGATCAGCGTGACCGGGCCCGAGGTGATCGAGACGAATATGGGCGTCGAGGAGTTCGACTCGCGTGACCGTGCGCTGGTCTGGCGGACGATGGGCGGCAAGCACCGCACGCTGATCGGCGGCGCGGACGTGTTCGTCGAGGATGATGCAGCGGCGTTCCGCGGCGCGGCGCGGGCGGCGTTGGCACGTCCGGCAAAGCTCGATCTGGATACGCTTGCGGCCGAACAGGCGCGGCTCGAACGGCGGATCGCGCGGTTCGGGGATGCCGCCGACGCCACCGACATCTGGCGCGCGCTCGGGATCGACGATCCGAAGGCGATCCCCGACATGCCCGCCACCGCCTTCGCCACCCTTGCCGCCCAGTATCGGGAGAGCGCCGATGACGCCCGTTGAGATCCTCGCCTCGCTGTTTCCGTCCGGCCATTCGGTATCTGCGGAAGGCGACCTGCTGTTCGGGCAGGGGACATTGCCGGGTGGCGCAGTGGTCCAAGTCGTCGGCGCCACCGCGCGCGCGCCGATCGGGATCGACCAGGCGATCCGACTGTCCGCCGCGGTGCTGGAGATCGCGCGCAGCGACGACGCCACGCCGATACTGTTCCTCGTCGACAGCGCCAGCCAGCGGATGAGCCGCCGCGATGAACTGCTCGGGCTCAGCGAATATCTCGCGCACCTCGCCAAGTCGCTGCTGCTGGCGGAAGCGCGTGGCCACCGCACGATCGGGCTGCTCTACGGCGGCAGCGCGGCGGGAGCGTTCATCGCCACCGCACTCGCCTGCGGCACGCTGGTCGCATTGCCCGGCGCGCACCCCGAAGTCATGGACCTCGCCTCGATGGCGCGCGTGACGAAACTGCCGATCGAGGTGCTGGAGGCGAAGGCGAAGACCACGCCGGTCTTCGCGCCGGGCCTCGACAACCTCGTCAGCGTCGGCGGGATCGCGGCGGTCTGGAATGCGGACGAGAGTCTCGCCGACCAGTTGCAGGCGTTGCTGGCCCGTCCGCGCGACGGTGACGATCGCGCCGCGCTGGGCGAGAAGCGAGGCGGACGACCAAAATCGGCGCGTATCGCCGGTGATGTCGCGGCGGCGGCGCAGGCGTAATGCGGTTCGAGCGTCACCGCCTGGTCTATCTCGATCCGGCGCGCTGGGGCGAGACGATCGCCGCCCATCCAGCGCTTCAGGCGATCCCGGTCGTCGTCGGCTGGGTCGCGAAGGGGCATCCGCTGATCGCGCGTCGCTCGGTATGCGACGACACCGCGGGGTTGGTGCCGCTCGGCCTGCCCTTACCGCCATCGCTCGGTAAGCAGCGTCTGGCGGTCGCCGTACCACCGGACGCGATCCTGTCGGATGCGCCGCCGCCCTTGCTCGCGAACGCGGCCCGGCACGCGCCGGTGGCATGGCAGGCAACGATCGCGGCTCTGGTCGCGCTCGATCCCGAGACGCGGTGTTTCGGAAGTTTGGCCTGGGCGCATCTGACCGGCCTGCCGTATCTGTCGGAAAGCTCGGATCTGGATCTCGTATGGCGGGTCTCGACCGCCGACGACGCGGCGCGGCGCGTTGCGGCCTTGGTGCGGATCGACGCGGAGGCGGCGATGCGGCTCGATGGCGAGATCGTGACGCCGATGGGGCTTGCGGTGCAGTGGCGCGAGTTCGCATCGGACGCGCCCGAGTTGCTGGCGAAGGCGGCGAACGGCAACCGGATGGTCGCGCGCACCGAGATGTTCGCGTGATCGCGCTGGCCCGCCCGGCAACGGCGATCGACTGTGACGGCCTCGGCCGGCTCGCCACCGACTGCCTCAAGCTGGAAATCGCGACCTATCCCAAGCCCGGCCTGGTCAGCCCGGTCGACACCGGCGCGCACGACGACATGGACGCGGCGATGATGAACCGCAGCGCCGACGCGCTCGAACCGTTCTTCGCGAGGCTGGCCGATGCCGGCGCAGCAGGGGCGGGCATCGACCGACTCCGCGCGATCGGGATCGAGGCGGAGGTCGCGATGATGGCGGCGACCGGTGGCATCAACACGCACCGCGGCGCGATCTTCGGCCTGGGATTGCTCTGCGCCGCCGCCGGGTTTCGCGCCGCGTACCGCGCTTCCGGCACGTTGGGCGACATCGTCGCGCACCGCTGGGGTGCCGAGATTTGCCGCGGGCCGGTACCGCTGCACAGCCACGGCAGCACCGTCGCGCGCCGTCATACCACCGGCGGCGCGCGCGCCGAGGCGGCGACCGGGTTTCCGTCCTTGTACGATATCGCGTTGCCCGCTCTCGCCGAAGCGCGACTGCTGACGGCCGAGGACGAGGCTCGCCGCGTCCATGCGCTGATGGCGCTGATCGTCGGGGTGGAGGACACCAACCTGCTCTATCGGGGCGGCACGGAAGGGCTGGCATTCGCGCAGTCCCATGCCCGCGCGTTCCTCGTCTCCGGCAGCGTCGCGACCCCCGACTGGCGTGTGCGGGCGGTGGCGATGCATCAAGCCTTCACGGCCCGGCGTCTCAGCCCCGGCGGGTGTGCCGATCTCCTCGCGATGGCACTATTCGTCGAAGCTAGCGGGGCGTGACTCTCGCTCTGCTCTGCTCGGGACAGGGTCGGCAGGATCGCACGATGCTCGATCTGTTCATCGACGATCCGCGTGCGGTGCCGATTCTGGCGGAGGCCAGCACGCTGCTGGGGCAGGACATCCGGACCCTCCTGAGCCAAGCCCCCGACTCAGCGCTGTTCGCAAATCGGACGAGCCAGATCCTCTGCGTGACCCGCGGGCTGATCGCGGCTGCCTGCTTGGCGCCGACGGCGCCGTTCTTCACCGCCGGGTATAGCGTCGGCGAGATGACCGCATGGGGAGTCGCCGGGATATGGTCTCCCGAGCGCACCCTGCGACTGACGGCGGTTCGCGCCGAGGCGATGAATGCGGCGAGCGGGGCGGACGACGGGCTGGGCTTCGTTCGCGGGCTGGCACGCGAGCATGTGCAAGCGCTGGTGACCCCGTTCGGCTGTGCGATCGCGATCATCAACCCGGACTTGGTGTTCGTCATCGGCGGTGAGCGTCGGCAGGTCGAGCGATGTTGTACAGCCGCACTGGGTGAAGGAGCGGCGGCGGCACGACCGATCGCCGTGCATGTCGCCTCGCATACCCCGCGCCTCTCAGCGGCCGTCGCGGCGTTTCGCAAGCAGCTCGACGACAGCGAACCCGCCCGGCCGACCCGCGGACGAACCCTGATCGGCGCCGCTGATTCCTCGATCGTGCGCGGTGCAAGCGGTGTTGCGGGGCTGGCGGAGCAGGTGGCCACGACCATCGACTGGGCTGCGACGCTCGAAGCGCTGGTCGAGCGCGGTGTCGATCGGGTGCTCGAATTCGGTCCGGGCACCGCGCTCGCCGACATGATGCGCGCCCGCTACCCGATGGTCGAAGCCCGCTGCGTCGATGACTTCCGTAGCCAGACCGGCATTACGGACTGGCTCGCGCGCTGACCAAGCCCGAGCGGTACCCGCTGGCGAACCGGCGTTACTGTACCGCCTGAATCGTCCAGGCGAAGCACGCAATGACGGCGATCATCCTCAGCGATACCAGGCGTAGGGACCGACCACCGTACCGACGAACCCGCCCGCGGCCTTCGTACTCAGGAACCGGACGTCGACGTTCTCGGCCAGCGTGCTTTTTCCGGCGTCAGTCTGGTAGTCGAAGGCCATGCGATCCTTGTCGGCGCGGATGGTCAGCGTGACGGGACCTGCCGTTGCGGGCGCGGAGGCGATCATCCGCTCCGTCCCCTTGTCGCTGGCGTAGAGTGCCACCACCGGCTTGCCCGCGATCCGCGTCGTGCCGAAGAAGAGGTAGTTCAGGTCGCTCTGCATCGCGACGAGGCCTGCGCGGTCGCCGTCGGTGTCGGGCGAGAATCGCAGCGTCGTGGAGATGGTTGCGACGTGATGCTGCTGGCGCCGCCCCACGAACGCCGGAACACCCTTCAGGTCGCCGATCGGCGTACCGTGACCGAGCACGAGATCGCCGCCCTCGAGCCTGTAGAACGGCGTCTTCGGCGTTCGTACGCCGACCCACTGCATCCCCAGCGTGCTACCGTCGAAGTCGTCGACATAACCGAAGTCGCCGCTGGTCGGCACCGGGCCGGGAACGCCCGCCGGAAGTCGCGGCCTCGTCCCGACGAACGGTATCGGCTGTCCCTTGGGCAGGATGATCGGCCATCCGTCTTTCCACGTTACCGGCAGGAGGAACGTCTCGCGGCCGATATTGTAATAGTCGCCCTCATACGGACGGACGCCCAGGAAGGTCGCATACCAGTCGCCGTGCTGCGTCTGCACCAGCGTGGCGTGGCCCGCCGACGTGATCGGATTAGGGCGGGCAGGGTCGAGATCGCGCTGCGTCAGGATCGGATTGCCGGCGTACGGCACGAACGGCCCGCGTAGGGACTTGGATCGCAGCACGACCTGCGAATGGTTGACGCTCGTGCCGCCCTCGGCCGCGGTCAGGTAATAATAGCCGTCCTTGCGGAAGATGTGCGGGCCCTCGATCCAGACCGGCTTCTTGGAAATATCGACGCCGCCGTTGATCAACTGCGTGCTGTCGCCGACCATCTTGCCCGCGCGCCAGTCATATTCCTGGATCCAGATCGCGCGGTGGCCGTCATAGCGCGGCGGCTCGGCGGGCGCGCGGTTGTTGACGATATAGGCCTTATTGCCTTCCCAGTAGATCGACGGGTCGATGCCTTCGAACGGTAGCCAGATCGGGTTCGACCACGGTCCCGCCGGGTCCTTCGCGGTGATGACGAAATTACCTTTGCATTCGACGCAGGTGTTGACGATGTAGAACACGCCGTCGTGATACGAGATGTCGGGCGCGAACACCGCCTGCGACGTCCGGATGCCGGTGAAGTCGAGCTGTTCGGGCCGTTCGATCGCATTGCCGATCTGCGTCCAGTTCACCAGGTCCTTCGACCGGAAGATCGGCAGGCCCGGATAATGCGCGAACGACGACAGGACGAGGTAATAGTCGTCGCCGACCCGCGTCACGGAGGGATCGGGATAATAGCCAGACAGGATCGGGTTGCGGTATTGGTTCGGCCCGACCGTCACCTTCTCCTGTGCGTGGCCGTCATAGCTGAAGCGGCTGAACCGTGGCGCGTCGCTGGCCACGGCAGGGGATGCGAGGGCGGCGCCCGAGAGCAACAGGGCAAGCGTTTGAAGTTTCATGATGGTCCTCATCGAACGGCGCCTGCGCGCACGGTTGCGGTCGGCTTTGCGCCGGCGGAGCGATTGGCGAGATCCTGCGCGGCGAGCGCCAGTTCGATCCACATCGCGCCCTCGGGAATGACGTATTCGTTCTCGCCCCAGAAGAACGGCCAGTCCTCGTGGTTCTCGGGCAGGTCCGGCTTGACGATCAGCACGCCCGGCACGACGCCGCCGGCGATGAACGAGAAGTCCGCGCGGTTGTTGCCGTAGGCGACTTCCTTCGACACGGTGCCGACACCCGATACGAACGATATGTCGGACGCGGGGTGATGCCCCACCAGGAATTCCAGCCCGCGGAACACAGCGTCGGCGGGCATGATCTCCGGGAACGCCGTGTGCAGCGCATAGACGTTGAGCGCGGTCCCCAGCACGGTGCCGCTGCCCGCCCAGCCGCCGGTGGTGATCGGCACGCCGAACGGGTTGGCCTTCGCCGCCGCAGCCGTTGAAGCCGCATAGGCGCGGACCGCCGGGACCATGCCGTCGCGGTAGGCGGGCGGCATGAACGGGATCGCGGCCACGGCATCCCGCAGCGTGAAGGCGAAGCGCTTCTCCATTGCGGGCCATAGCGACTGGACGGCGGCGGCATAGCGCGGGTCGCGGGTGGACCGCAGCAGTTCGACGGCGGCCGAGAATTGCTCGGCCTCCAGCGGCCCACCGGTCGTGTTGCCGTGCTGGTACAGATCGGGCGCGTGCGACTGTTCCTCGGCCCAGGTCCGCGCCGCGATATCGAGCGCCTTTTTCGACAGGGCAGGGTCGACGTCGGCCAGCGCGCGCGAGGCCGCGGCTAGCCCCGCGATCGAGCCGTAGTTTAGCGCGGACGCCTTGGTCGTGAAGGCCCAGCGATCGTCGGGCGTACCGCTGCGTCCGCCCTTTTCCTCGCCGAGCTTGAGCATCGGATCGTAGACCAGCCCGTCGGTCTTCGTCGATGCGTCGCCGAGATGGGTATATTGCGCGACGTCGGGCTCGACGATGCCGTGGATCGCATGGCCGACCGCGTCGAACTGGGCGATCAGTTGCAGCGTGCCGTGGCGGATCTGCTGGACGAGATCGGGGGTGCCGTCGGGAACGTGCATCTCGGTCTTGCGCCGCGTCCAGTCGACCGCGGTGGTGTCGCGCGTCGGATGCCAGCGTTCCCAGCTGTCGACCAGCGACCGGATCACCTGATATTGCGATTGGGTGCGGATGTCGTAGTCACCCGCGTCGAACCATCCGCCGACCGCTAGGCCTGGTATGTGTTCGCCCGGCTTGAACTTCGTGTCGGTGGTCGGCCCCTGCGCGTAGAGATCGATATGCTCATGGTTCACGGGTGCCTGGCGCGCATCGTCGCGGTGCGCGTCGCCGTGCCAGACGCGGTAGCCTTCGTTGACGAACATATGGTCCATCGCGACCGGAAAATACACGTCGAGCGTCGGATGCCATGCGCCGGCATAGGCATCGGCCGCGATCCGGAACGGCGCGGTGCGGGTCGCTCCATATTCGAGCACATAAGTGCCGGGCTGCCGGACCGCGCTGAAATCGAGCTGCAGATACGTATAGCGCAAATACTCGCCCCAGCGCTTGGCGGGCGCGGTGCGGATCGGCGTCATGCTGCCGTCCGCACCGACGCGTAGCAGGCGCGCGGGCAGCGTTCGATGATCGTTGCGATCGAGTTCGATCGTCGCGACTTTCCGCGCGTCGGGGGTGTAGCCGAGCTGCGAATGCGCGATTACCGGAGGACGCAGCCAACCGGGTACGCTGTTCGGCTGGATCGTCCATTCGAGGACCGTGCCGGTGCGTCCAGCGGGCAGCAGCGACCTCAGCACGAACCAGCCGTTCTGCGCCTGGTTGCGACCGTCGAACAGCTGCACTTCGGCGGTCGACCGGATCGTCACGCGGCGTGCCGGATCCTCCGGCGCAAGCACGAAGCGGGTGCCCTTGGCGATCGCGGTCGGCTCTGCGCCGCGCCCTTCGACACGGCCGCTTGCAGCGTTGCGGTCGGGCGTCGTGATCATCGCGTCGGCGGGGTAGATCGGGAAAGTGCCGGTGGCGTCGTCCGCCATATAGCTGTGATGGAAATAGGCGCTGGGGAGGAATTCCAGGTTGAACCCGGCCTTGCCGGCAAGCGCGGCTGGTACCGGCTGGTCGAGGATCACCGAGACGGCGACCGCCCCGCCGCGCTTTTCCGACCGCACACGGTATTGCCATTTATAGTCGGGATATTCGAGCGTCACCGTGATCGCGCCGGTTGCCGCGTCGACCTTGCGGTCTACCAGACGACCGATCGCGTCCCACTGGCCGGGGGTTGCGGATAGGCGGACATCGCCATTGGTCGCGATCCGCTCGCCCTGCTGAACGATCTCGACGCCGCTGATCTTCGAATCGGCGAACAGGCCATCGTACCAGTTGGAGAAGACGAGCACGTTGGCGGCGGGCGCTTCGTAATAGCCGGCCGCGTTCAGCGTCAGCTCCGGTACTTTGCTCGCTGGCTTTGTCTGAGCGATCACCGGTGACACGGTGGCGAGCAGGGTCGCCAATACGCAGAATACGGGTCTTGCCGCCATCGTCAGGTCCTCTCCCAAGTCTTCGCGCGCCGTCGAACTGCGTCGCATTTTCCGGAACTATAGCGCTAACAGCGGGGCGCGCTAGCCGCTGTCGAAAGAGTTCGGGAATAACTTTGCGGTCCGGCTAATCACTAGACTCGATAGCGGTATCACCATATCACTCCGACAAGGACGCGAGAGTGGTCTGGCAGCGCCGATCGTCGGCTAGGCCGAACAAGGACCCCGCAGCAGTCCCTGGGAGAAGAGGATGACCGGGCTGATCGTCGATCGTCGTGGTGCGATGCGTGCATCGATCGCTACCGGAGCGGGTCTCATGCTGCCCGCAACCGGCGCGGCGTATGCTGCACCAAGGCCCGCCGGGTCTCGTACCGGAACCTGTTCCACCCCACAGTCAGCGATCGCCCGGACGCAATATGGTCCCGTGCGCGGCTATGTTCAGGACGATGTCTTTACCTTCAAGGGGATCCCGTATGGCGCGGATACCGGCGGAGAAAATCGCTGGTTGCCCGCCAAGCCGCCGGCGCGATGGACCGAACCGCGCAATACGTTGTCCTATGGTGCGAACTGCCCACAGACGCTCCACGACTTCAGCGCCGTCGAGCATACGTTCCTCCAGCAATGGACCGACGGCTTCGTCGGTGAGGACATGCTGAAGCTCAACGTCTGGACGCCGGCCTTGTCGGGCAAGCGACCGGTGATGGTGTATTTCCACGGCGGCGGTTTCGCGTTCGGATCGTCGTACGAACTTGCTGCACACGATGGCGCGCAGATGGCGCGGCATCACGATGTCGTGCAGGTGTCGATCAACCACCGGCTCAACGTGCTCGGCTTCCTTGACCTGACCGAGGTCGGCGGGGCGGCCTATGAGGAGTCGGTCAACGTCAGCATGACCGATTGCGTCGCCGCCCTGCGCTGGGTGCATGAGAATATCGCGCAGTTCGGCGGCGATCCCGACACGGTGATGATCTACGGACAGTCGGGTGGCGGATCCAAGGTGACGACCTTGCTCGGCATGGCGAGCGGCAAGGGGCTGATCCACCGTGCGGCCGTACAATCGGGCGGCGGCGGCGCGCTGCCGACCGCCGAGCAGTCGCGCGATTTCTCGCGGCGCGTCCTGCGTGTCCTGAACATCGGTCCGAGGGATATCGGCGCGCTTCAGAGGATCGCATGGAAGCCTTTGTTCGAGGCAGGCAACACGGTCGCGAACGACATCAACGGCCCGCGTGGGCCGATGGGGCCATCGCTCACGCCGCGGGTCGGCTGGAACCCGACGCTCGACGGCAAGGTGATCGACGTGCGTTCGTTCTCGGACGTGGCGCCGGACGTGTCCCGCGACGTGCCGATGATGATCGGCAACACCAGCGAGGAGGGGATGCGCTGGGGCTATGCGCCGTCCGAAGCGCAGTGGCGCACCGACCTGACCACGCAGATCGGCGCGGGCAAGGCGGCGAACCTGATCGCGGCGATGCGGCAGGCGCACCCTGAAAAAGCGGTGCGTACGCTGGCTTATGGTGTCCAGGGACTGCAGAACCGCAACCGCGTGCTGGACATGGTGCGGCTGAAGCACGCTCAGCGCGCCGCGCCGGTGTATCAATACCTATTCCAGTGGCAGTCGCCACAGCTCGGCGGCGTCGCGGGGGCGTGGCACACGGCCGATCTCGCCTTCTGCTTCGACAATACGCGGCTGTGCGACCAGGGCACCGGCAACACGCCCGACGCGCGACGGCTCGCGCGTACGATGGCGACGGCGTGGGCGAATTTCGCGCGAACCGGCAATCCGAGCCAGTCCGGCCTCGCTTGGACTCCGAGCGATTCGCAGCGCTGCCAGACGATGGTGTTCGATACCAACTCCCGCATGGTCGACGATCCGGAAGGCGCTTCGCGGCGCATCCTGCTCGGCTGATTGCGGCTCTCGAAGGGGAAACGACGATGCGCTGGACGGGACGATTTGGCGTGGTGGCGGCCATGCTCGCACTGGCCGCGCCGGTCATGGCGCAGGACGCGCGGATGACGGCGATGGCGGCGCCGGCCGAGCCGACTGCGATCCCGCTCGGGACCGGCTCGGTCGAGAACCAGACCGCGCCCGAGGCGTGGTTCCGGCAATATGGCGTCGCGATGACCCGCAACGTGACGACCGCGACGCTGACGCCGTTCCTGCCCGACCCCGCCAAGGCGACCGGTGCCGCGGTGATCGTGGCGCCTGGCGGCGGTTTCCTGATGCTGTCGATGGAGAATGAGGGCTGGCGTGTGGCAAAGGCGCTCGCCGACCGGGGCATCGCGGCCTTCGTGCTGAAATACCGGTTGAAGCCGACGCCCGCCGACATGACCGGGTTCGAGAAAGCGGTGACCGCGATGTTCGCGGGGGCCGGTCGGCCGCAGGGCAGACTGAAGCCTGCGGATGCGATCGCGGGGCTCGGCGATCAGATCGCCGATGCGCGCGCTGCGGTCGCGCTGGTACGGGCGCGGGCCGATGGCTGGAAGATCGACCCGGCCCGCATCGGCATGATCGGCTTTTCGGCAGGCGCCATGACGACGATGGCGACCGCGCTCGCTGCGCCGGACACGCGGCTGGCGTTCGTCGCGCCGATCTATGGGTCGATGGAGGCGGTTCCGGTTCCAGCGGGTGCGCCGCCGTTGTTCGCCGTGCTCGCCGCGGACGATCCGCTGTTCGCGAACAAGGGCTTTGGCCTCGTCGAGTCCTGGCAGAAGGCGGGGCGACCGGTCGAGTTCCATCTCTACCAGGGAGGCGGCCACGGTTTCGGGCTCGGCAAGACCGGTACAACCAGCACCGGATGGTTCGAGGATTTCATGCATTGGCTCGATGCCAACCAACTGCTGGTCCGTCGATGAACGCGCGCGTGACGATGGGTGGAGGGACACGGGTATGACGATCGCAGGGATAGGCCGAAGGGCATGGCGGAGCGCGCCGTTGCTTGCGCTGGGTATGCTGGCGGGGCTGCCATCGGGCGCCGTGGGGCAGGGAGCGACGACCACTACCGCGCTGGCGCCGCATTTCGCGCGCGTGACGCCCGGCGCGACCACACCGGACGGTGACGGGTTCCTGCGTCGCTGGCTGTTGCTGGAGCCGATCGACAAGCCCAACCGGAGCAATTCGGGCTTCACCGCCACCTATGTCCGGCAGGCGCTGACCACGCAATATTTTCCCGCCCAGTTCGGAGCGGTGCCGCGCGACGGACAGCTCGTGCCGGCCGCCACGCCGTTACGCTGGCACGCGCTCGATTCGACTGCGTTCGACGTGAAGCTGTTCGACTTCGCCAAGGCGCTCGGCAAGCCGACGTACGGCGTGATCTTCTGGGCGGTGACGGTCGTCGACAGCCCACGCGAGATGCGCGACGTGCGGCTCGCGGTGGGCTCCAACTCGGCATCGATGTGGTGGTTGAACGGGAAAGAGACCGTCGGCCTCTTCAACGACCGCCGCATGGTGATGGACGACGTGCTGTCGGACCGGGTGACGCTCCGCAAGGGCCGCAACGTGATCCGTGGTGCGGTGATCAACGGACCGGGCCTCAGCGATTTCTGCGTCCGTTTCGTCGGCGCCAACGGCCGGCCGATCACCGATCTCAAGATCGATGTCCGATGACGCCGGTCTCGACCTGCCCAGCCGAAAAAATGGAGGCCGTATGAAGCGTCTTGTCACGGTGGCCCTGGGGCTCTGCACGATCCAGGCGGTCGGCATTTTGCCGGCGAGGGCGCAGCTGCAGGGCGAGACCTTCATCCACGATCCTTCGACGGTGACCCTGTCGGATGGCAGATACTATACGTTCGGCACGCGCGGCGGCGGCCTGGTCTCCGAAGACGGCTGGACCTGGCAGGGTGGGCCGGAGCGTCCCGGCGGCGGCGTTGCCCCGGACGTCATCAAGATCGGTGACCGTTATTACATGGCCTATGCCGTCGGTGGCGGCGGCATGGGCGGCGGACACGCCAGCCAGGTCAAGATGATGTGGACCTATTCGCTCGATCCGAAATCGCCGAAGTTCAAATTCCACGATATCGGCGTGGTCGCCTCGAGCGACGGCGTCGAGACCGCCGACGCGATCGACCCGGCATTCCTGTACGTCGACGGGCGCCTGTGGCTGACGTACGGAACCTATTTCGGACCGATCCGCATCATCGAGCTCGATCCCAAGACCGGACTGCGGGTGGCGGGTAACCAGCCGGTCGATATCGCGATCGACATGGAGGCCACCGCGATGATGCATCGCGACGGCTATTATTATTTGCTGGGGACGCACGGGACCTGCTGTGACGGTCCCAATTCCACCTATCACATCCGCGTCGGCCGATCGCGCAGCCCGCTCGGTCCGTACGTCGATCACATGGGCACGCCGCTGCTGCGTGGCGGCGGCAAGCTGGTGATCAGCGCTCGCGGGCGAAACATGGGTCCCGGTCATTTCGGCCCGATCGAGCTCGGCAATGGCGTCGAGAAATTCTCGATGCATTACGAGGCGGATATGGATCGCAGCGGGCGCAGCGTTTTGGGAATCGCGCCGCTTCGGTGGACCGACGGCTGGCCGGTCGCCGGCGAGAATGTCGCGCCCGGTACGTATGAGATCGCGTCGGAGCGGAGCGGCTACGCGCTGCAACTCGCGACGGATGTCGTCCGCATAGCGTTCGACGCGCGCCGCAGCTTCATGGCGAAGCCGAGTGATCCGGTGGCGCCGATCGCGGACCAGACGCTTGCCGAGGAATCAATAGGCTGGCCGCAGGGATCGATCCGGGTCGATCTTGGTGATTACATGAACCGGCCGCGCCAGCGGTGGACGATCGCGCCGGTGCCCGGTGCCGGCGGCTATTTCGGCGCGCCGTTCTACAGTATCGTCATTGCCGGCACCGATCGCGCACTCGCTGCCAATGCCGCGGGCGAGGTCGAGACCGTGGCGACCTTCACGGGTGCCACCGAGCAATTGTGGCAGATCGATCAGCTGACCGACGGCACCTATCGGATCGCGCCGAAAGCGGCACCGGGGAGAAAACCGGGCCTCGCGCTTGTGGCGATCGGCGCGAGCACGCCGACGCTCGCGCCGTTCGATCCGGTCAGTCCCGCCGGCCGATGGACGTTTCGGCAACCCTAGCGCCGTCGCCGAGGCTGGCCTCACTAATGACCGACCCATAGAGTTGCGCGAAGACATTGCCGAAAGCGACAGCATGACCTTGATCAGCCACCGCCCCGCAAAGCCGTATCGACCTTGCATTCGGCACGGTGTCCGCGCGCAGGACCTCGCTCCGGCGATGACGCGGCCTTGTATTCTCGCACGGGGGACAGCCGATCGACGGGTTGGCGCGCGCGAACTGAGCGGACGGACGGATGCCTAGCGATCCTTCACGGCGCGATCTGCTGGAGGGGGCAGCGGCGAGCGCCGCGGCCCTCGTCTTGCCTATGCCAGCCTGGGCCGCGGCAGCGGGGAAGGACGCGCGGCTGTGGTATCGCCAACCGGCCGTCGCCTGGACCGAGGCGTTGCCGGTGGGCAATGGCCGGCTCGGGGCGATGGTGTTCGGCGGCACTGCCACGGAGCGGTTGCAGCTCAACGAAGACACGCTGTGGACGGGCGGGCCTTACGATCCGGTCAACCCGGGCGCGCGGGATACACTTCCGGAAGTGCGACGGCTGATCGATGCCGGCAAGTTCGCTGAGGCGCAGGCTCTGGCGAACGCGAAGCTGATGGGCGTGCCAAGGACGCAGATGGCGTACCAGCCGGTCGGCGACCTGCTGCTCGATATGCCGGGGATCGGCGCGGTCGCGGCGTATCGGCGCGATCTCGATCTCGACACGGCGATCGCCACGACCGGCTTCACCGCAGGCGGCACGCGGTTCCACCGTGAGGTGTTCGCCGCACCGGGCGATCAGGTGATCGTCGTACGGGTCACCGCGGATCGCCCCTTCGATATCCGCATCGGCCTGACGTCGGCGCACCCCGGCGCTATCGTCTCGGCGAGCGCAGCGATGCTGACGCTGACCGGGCATAATGGCGAGCGTGCGGGTATCGCGGGACAATTGAGGTTCGCGGCGCGCGCGCAAGTGTCGACCACTGGCGGGGCGATCGTCGCCGATGGTGATAGTCTGCGCGTCCGCGGTGCGCGATCGGTTACCGTATCGATTGCGATGGCGACGAGCTATCGTCGCTTCGATGACGGGAGGGGAAATCCCGAGGCTGCGACGCTGGCAACGCTCGATCGGGCCCAGGCTCGCGGGATCGACCGTATCCGCGCCGAGACGATCGCCGCGCATCGAACGCTGTTCCGTCGCGTGACGCTGGATCTCGGGCGGACGGCGATTGCAGACCGCCCGACCGACGAACGGATTCGCGCGAACGATGCCGCCGCCGATCCGGCGCTCGCCGCGCTGTATTTCGACTATGGCCGCTATCTGCTGATCGCGTCGTCGCGCCCCGGCAGCCAGCCCGCCAATCTCCAGGGCATCTGGAACGACCAGATCAAGCCGCCCTGGGAGTCCAAATACACCGTCAATATCAATACCGAGATGAACTACTGGCCGGCGGAGGTCACCGCGCTCGCCGAATGTACCGAGCCGCTGGTCCGGATGGTGCGCGAGCTGGCGATCACCGGCGAGCGCACCGCGCGCAAAATGTACGGCGCGCGCGGCTGGGTATGCCATCACAACACCGACCTGTGGCGGGCGACCGCGCCGATCGACGGGGCGGAGTGGGGATTGTGGCCGACCGGCGGCGCGTGGCTGTGCACGCATCTGTGGGATCGCTACGATTACGGGCGCGACCTGGCCTATCTGCGCTCGGTCTATCCGCTGATGCGCGGGGCGGCGTTGTTCTTCCTCGATACGCTCCAGACCGATCCGGCGACCGGCGCGCTGGTGACCAATCCGTCGCTGTCGCCCGAGAACATCCATCCCGCGGGCGCGTCGATCTGCGCGGGGCCGGCGATGGATATGCAGATCCTGCGCGACCTGTTCGACCAGGTCGGGCAGGCGGCGGCGTTGCTCGCGATCGATGCGCCGTTTGCGGCCGAGGTCGCGGTGGCACGCGAGCGTTTGGCACCCGATCATGTGGGTGCGCAGGGTCAGCTTCAGGAGTGGCAACGCGACTGGGACGCGACCGCGCCAGAGCCGCATCACCGCCATGTCTCGCATCTCTACGGGCTGTTCCCCAGCGACCAGATCGATCTCGATCGCACACCCGCATTGGCGCAGGCGGCGCGCCGTTCGCTCGACCTACGCGGCGACGACTCGACCGGGTGGGCGACCGCGTGGCGTGCGAACCTGTGGGCGCGGCTGCGCGACGGCGATCACGCGCACCGCATCCTCGCCTTCCTGCTGGGGCCCGAGCGGACCTATCCCAATCTGTTCGATGCGCATCCGCCCTTCCAGATCGACGGTAATTTCGGCGGCACGCGCGCGATCGCCGAGATGCTTATGCAGAGCCGCGGCGACGAGATACTCCTGTTGCCGGCACTGCCGAGTGCATGGCCAACTGGATCGGTGACCGGATTGCGCGCGCGCGGCCGATGCGCGGTCGACGTGGAGTGGCGGGGCGGCGAACTGGTCGAGGCGGAGGTCCGCGGCGAGCTATCGGGACGCCGCGTGATCCGCCTGGGTAGGCGGCGGGTCGAGGTCGTGCTGACGCCGGGCAAGGCTGTCAGGCTGCGCGGTAGCGATCTGGCGCGCGCATGAACAAGCAAAAGGGGATGTCCGTGAACAGAGTTCTCGTCGCAATCGGTACTGCGTTGGCGGTGCTGTCGACCGGCCCCGCTTGGGCTCAGGTTAAGACGCCGGCACCGCCGGCCGTCGCCGGTGCACAGCCGGTAAAGATCGAGCGGATCACCGTCCACTCCCCAGCGATCGAAGGCAATCTCGAAGGCGAAAGTCCGGACCGCGCCGTGCTGGTTATCCTGCCGCCGAGCTATCGCGCCAACCCGAAGCAGCGCTATCCGGTGGTCTATGCGCTGCACGGCTATTCGATTGGCGTCGAACAATGGGTCGGCGAGATCCACGTGCCGGAGACGATCGAAGGCGCCTTCGCCAAGGGCGCGCGCGAGATGATCGTCGTGCTGCCCGACAGCAAGACCGCGCATAACGGGTCCTTCTATTCGAGTTCGGTGACGGTCGGCGACTTCGAGACGTTCGTCGCGCGCGATCTGGTCGGCTATGTCGACGGCCATTACCGGACGATCGCGGACCGTCGCAGTCGCGGCCTCACGGGACATTCGATGGGCGGCTACGGCACCGCGCGGATCGGCATGAAGCACCCCGAAACGTTCGGCGCGCTCTACATGATGAGCCCGTGCTGCCTCTCGACACGCGCGCTCGGCACGCCCGATGCGGCGACCGAGACAGCGATCCGCGCGCTTCGCTCGCCGGCGGATAGCGCGACCTTGTCATGGGGGCAGCGTGCGCAACTCGCGACCGCGGCGGCGTGGTCGCCCAACCCAAAGGCACCCCCGCTGTATCTCGACCTGCCGATCAAGGACGGCGTGCCGCAACCCGACGTGTTGGCGCGCTGGGCGGCCAATGCGCCGCTGGCGATGCTCGATCAATATGTCGGCAATCTGCGGCGCTATGCGGCGATCGGGATCGACGTCGGCGACCGCGACGGGCTGAAGGACGATGCCGGCAAGCTCCACGCGGCGCTGGACGCTTATGGGATCGCGAACAGCTTCGAGGTGTATCCGGGCGATCATACCAGCGGCGTCGCGGGGCGCGTGCAGGACAAGATGATGCCGTTCTTCTCGCGCACGCTGGCGTTCGGCAAATGAGGGCCGCGCTGGCAATCGCGCTGGGGCTGATGGCGACCGCTGCGTCTGCGCAGCTGTGGCGGTCCGACCAGGGCGACGGAACGTTCCGCAATCCGGTACTCTTCGCGGATTATCCCGATCCCGACATCATCCGCGTCGGCAGCGACTATTATTTCGCCACGACGACGTTCGCGAACACGCCCGGTATCACCATCCTGCACAGCCGCGATCTGGTGAACTGGACGCTAGCGTCGCATCTCGTCGATCGGCTGGAGGGCAAGCCCGAATACGACCTGAAGGGCGGTAACGCGTATCGGCACGGGCTCTACGCCTCATCCTTACGCTACCACGCCGGCACCTATTATCTTGCCAACACACCGGTCGGGCAGAAGACGCGGATCTGGTACGCGAAGGACGTGCGCGGGCCGTGGCGCTATCACGAACTGGAGCGCGAGGCGTTCGATCCGGGGCTGTTCATCGAGCCGGACGGTCGCGCGTATCTGGCGACCGCGAGTACCGCGGACGGCACGATCACGCTGCTGACGCTCGACAAGGATCTGGCGCACGTCACGGCGTCGCAGAAGGTGCATTACATCAAGGGCGCGGAAGGGTCGAAGATCATCCGGCGCGGCGCGTATTATTACATGTTCAACGCGCTGCCGCCGCGGCTTGCGCTGAGCGTCTCGCGGTCGCGCAGCCTGTTCGGGCCGTGGGAAACGCGCGACCAGATCGACGACAAGACCGGCGGGCATCAGGGCGCGTTGGTCGACCTGCCCGATGGCCGGTGGTTCGGCTTCGTGATGGAGGATAGCGGCGCGATCGGGCGGATGACGAACCTCAGCCCGGTGTTTTGGCAGGACGACTGGCCAGTTTGGGGGACGCGCGATGCACCCGGTCACGTGCCGCGGCGTGCGGCCAAGCCGATCCCCGGCGGCACCTTTGCGGAACCGGCGACGTCGGATGATTTCGGAAAGCCGACACTCGGATTGCAGTGGCAGTGGAACCACAATCCGGAGCCTTCGCGCTGGTCGCTGACCGAGCGGCCGGGCTGGTTGCGGTTGAAACCGACGGTCGCGACCGGGTTCTGGAGCGCGCGCAATTCGCTGGTGCAAAAGGGGCAGGGGCCTGCGAGCCGCGGCGAGGTGAAGCTCGACATTCGCCATCTGGCGGCGGGGGATCGTTGCGGGTTCGGGACGTTTGGGCAGTTCAGCGGGAATATCACGATACAGGGTGGAGCGGGTGGCCAGACGATGCTGGCGATGGAGGTGACCGAGGATACGGTCGCCGGCGCCCGGACGGAAGTTCGCGCCACCTCGCCTCTGCCGCGGGCCGAGGCACTGTGGCTGCGGACCGACATGGACTTCACGACCGACCGTGCGCGGGTGGCGTATAGTGTGGACGGGCGACGCTGGACCGGTTTGGGTGGCGACTTCCCGCTGGCGTTCGCGTGGCGGACGGGGACGTTCCAGGGCGAGCAGCTCGCGCTGTTCTGCTATGCGCCGACGGCGAGCCGGGGCTGGCTGGATGTCGACCGGTTCACGCTGTCGGCGTTGCCGCCGGGCGCGCCGGAGCGGGTGCGCTAGCGTCGTTTTCAAACCCTTCCGTTCGTGCTGAGCGAAGTCGAAGCACCGCTCTCAACGGGTGTTACATATGTGGAGAGGGCCCTTCGACTATGCTCAGGGTGAACGGGGGGGCAGTGCTCAGCGCGAACGGGAGAGGGGGGCCTCTCCCGTCGCTATTTGTAGAGTGCCGCTTCCGCCCATGTTGCAGGTTGCGGCGTCCCGGCATTTGCCACCGCACGGGTCCCCCGCGCCACCAACTCCACGATCCGCACGCCCGCCACCTTCGCCTCCAACGGCGCTGCAACCTCGCCGAACCCCATCGGCCGCGACTTGGCGAGCAGGCGACCATCGCCCCAGACCTCGAACACCGTGGTGCCCGACCGCGGCTGGCCGGAATCGTTGATGCCGACCTTGGCCGCGAACCGTGCGTAACCCTGGTTGCGGATTTCGAGGCGGGAGTTCGCCAGCACGCCGATCCCCGTGTCGAAGTCGGTACCGGCCACCCGCAGCAGCTTGCCATAGGGCGCGCGGTCGGCTTCAGCGCCGCCCCAGCCGCCATATTGCGGATGCTCGCCGGGGCCTCGCGTGCCGGTCCACGGCGTGATCGACTGGTAGATCGTCGGATCGGGCTGCGGCACCACCACCCCGTCGGCGGCCGGATTGACGCGGCCGGTCTGCTCCGAGAGATAGAGGCCGCCCGGCAACCGCCGCGTGCCAGTCGCGCGGAAGATCAGCGTCTCGTGCGGCGCGAGCGCCACCGCCATTTCCTTGCGGAAGCTCCGGTCCTTCTTCGTCCACAGGTCCTTCAAGTGCACGTCGGCGGTCGGTAGCATCTTGAGCTGCTCGGCGGTCAGCACGGCCTTGGCGGGCGACGCCGTACGGTTGAACAACGCCACGCCCTTGCTGCCGTCGGCGAGCGTCTTGACGAAGGTCTGTACCTCGCCGGAATCATAGGCGAGCACCGCCTGGTTGCCGGCGGGATCCTGGTTCAGCGCGACGATGTCCGCATTGCCGAAGATCGCGAGCAACTCGGGCGTCAGTTTCCGCAGGTCGTAGCCGATGATCAACGGCGAATTGACCATCACCCATAGCGAGAAATGCGACCGCGCCTCGGTGAGATGCGCTGCGTCGAAGTCACCGGTGCCGACGAACAGCATGTCGGGGTCGTTCCACGATCCGGGATGCGCATAGAGCGCGCGGTGCGTCACGGTGTCGAGGTTGGTCAACATCCGCGGCCAGACCGGCTGGATGTCGTCGCTGGTGCGCGATGTGTTGCCGACGTCCTTGCCCCACGCCCGCACGTCGCCCGCGCCCCACAGGCACAGCGAATAGACATAGGGGCGGTCGCCGGCGTGCTTGTGCAGCGCGGTGTGGACCTGTTCGTAGAGGCGGCGGATGCCGGCGATGTCCGATCCGCCGAGCGACTGCATGTCGACCAGCGGCGTCAGTGCGCGATAGAGGCCCGATTTCACCCGCGGTGCATCCGCCGGCAGGCCGCGCGCGCCGCAGCCATCGACCTTGATGAAGTCGAAATTCCATTCGGCGAAGAACAGACGGATGTCCTGGTCGACATGGCCGTACAGCCCGACCTCGCGCTCCGCGACGGTGCCTTCGGGCTGGTTCTTGAAATCGGGGGTGTAGATCTGGCCGCAGCTGTTGCGGCCGATGTCCGAATAGATGCCGGCCTTCAGCCCCATCGCGTGCAGCCGGTCGGTGAGCGGGCGGAAGCTGGTGTCCGCGCCGGTCGCGGCGGACGGGAAGTGGCTGGTGCGGATCAGCATCCGCCCGTCGGGCTGCCGACGCTTGAGCCACCAGCCATCGTCGATGTTGACGTATCGATAGCCGATATCGCGCAGCCTGGTATCGACCAGCGCCTGTGCGGACGCGAGCACCTTTTCCTCGTCGACGTCGCTGTTGAAGGCGTTCCACGAGTTCCAGCCCATCGGCGGCACCGGTGCGGAGCCGTCGGTGTTGGCGCTCCACTGGCCGGTCGGCGTCAGCGGATCGGCGGCGGCAGCAAGCGGACCGCACAAGGCGGCCAGCGCGACGCCGAACATCATCATCGATGGCATATGCTTCACTTCGGCAATTCCTTCGACTGGCGTGCGGTGAAGCGTGCGGATTGGACAGGCGCGCCGGTTCCCGGCTGGCCCGAGCCCACGCTGACGCGGTAGCTGCCCGCCGCGACCGAGCGCGTGCCGTCGACGGCCACCGAACTCAGATCGCGCGGCGACAGGTCGAAGGTGACGGTACGCGCCTCGCCGGGACGTAGCGCGACACGCTGGAAGCCGCGCAACGCGATCCGCGGCGTGCCCGGCCGATCGGGGAAATTCAGGTAGAGCTGCGTCACCTCTTCGCCCGGCCGATCGCCTTGGTTGGTCAGTCGCGTGGTGACACGGATGCCGGCCTCGGCGCCGCCCCGTGCGGGCGTCACGGTCGGCGTCGTATAGCCGAACCGCGTATAGCTGAGCCCGTGGCCGAACGGATAGACCGGCGTGCCCGCAAAGTAGCGATAGGTGCGGCCCTTCATCGCGTAGTCGCCGAATGGCGGCAGGTCCGCGACGCTGCGGTAGAAGGTGAGCGGCAGGCGTCCCGACGGGTTGGTGCGGCCGGTGAGGATATTGGCCGCGGCCGTGCCGCCGGTCTCGCCCGGATACCAGGCCTCCAGCACGGCGGCGGCATTGTCCTTCGCCCAGGCGAGGTTGATCGGGCTGCCGTTCATCGCGACCAGCACGATCGGCTTGCCGCTGGCCTTGGCCTGTTCGAGCATCGCGATCTGGTCCGCGGGCAGGTCGAGCGTCGTCTTGTCGCCCCCTGAGAAGCCCGGCACCGTAACGCCTGTCTCCTCCGCTTCGAGATCGGAAGTGAGACCGACGACCGCGACCAGCACGTCGGCTTCCGCCGCCGCGCGACGAAGCTCGGCGGAGGGTGCATCCGACACGCGCTTCCATACCAGGTCGACCCCGCTGCCCTCGGCGCGGATCGAATAGCGCCGCCCGCCTTCGAGCTTCAGCGTCGTCATGCCCGGCAGGTCGTTCCAGCGTGCCTTGCGCCGGTCGGAAATCATCTTGCCGTCGAGGGTGAGCGTACCGCCCGAACCCGACAGCCCGACGCGGTAGGTGCCGCTTTCGGGGGGCATCAGGAAGCCGGTCCATTCGGTGCGGTGGACGTCGGCCACGCGCGCGAGGTCGAGGTTGCGGTCGCCAACGTCGGGCTCGATGCGGGTGACCACCGGCTGGGTCTGATACTTGGCGGCGGCGACCAGTTTCTCGCGCGTACCTGGCGCGTATTGTGCGGGCATCGGCGTCGTCGGATTATAGTAGCGCGCGAGCAGGCCGGGCTTGCCGTCGGGCGTGAGCAGCGCGGAGGTCGGTACGCGGTCGCCGTCCGTGACGGACTCCCCGAAGGGCACGAGCGTGACCTGGCTCGCACCGAGCGCGGTCTTCAGCCCCTCCAGCACCGACACCGGCTGGCCCGACAGCGGCGACGAGTAATTGCCGCGCAGCACGCGCGTCGCGTCGCCGAGCGGGCCGATCACGGCGAGCTTCACGCCCGGCTTCAGCGGCAGGATGCCGTCGTTCTTCAGCAGCACCATCGACCGCTCGGCCGCAGCCAGCGCCAGCCGCCGATGCTCGGGAGCACCGACAACGCTGGTCGGTAGCGCCTTGGGTGCGCCGGCAAGCCCGGGAAGATCGCCGGTCCGGTAGCGTGCGGCGAACAGGCGGACGAGGCTCCGGTCGACGTCCGCCTCGGTGATCAGGTCCCGGCTGAGCGCCTCGCGGTATCGCGTCTCCAGGCCCGCAGTATCGCCCAACGTCTCGCCATTGCACTCGTTGTCGACGCCCGCACGGATCGCCGCGGCGACCGCGGCGGCGCTGTCGGGCGCATATTTATGGTTGTCCGCGATGTCCTTCACCGCGTCGCAATCGGACACGACATAGCCCTTGAAGCCCCATGCCCCGCGCAGATGCTCCTTCAACAACAGGTCGCTTGCGCAGGCGGGCTGGCCGTCGATGCGGTTGTAGGCGCACATCACCGATGCCGCGCGTCCGTCGACCAGCGCCGCGCGGAAGGCGGGGAGGTAGGTATCCTCCAGGTCGTGCGCGGAGACGAAGACGTTGGCCGAATGCCGCGTGCCCTCGGGGCCGCTGTGCACCGCGAAATGCTTGGGCGTGGCGATCACCTCCGGGCGATCCGGGTTGGGACCCTGCATCCCGCGGACGAAGGCGACGCCCATCGCCGCGGTCAGGAACGGATCCTCGCCATACGTCTCCTGCCCGCGGCCCCAACGCGGATCGCGGAAGATGTTGATGTTGGGCGACCAAGTGTCGAGCCCGGTGCCGATATGCCCGTTCCTGCCGGTCTCGCGGCCAAGCGTGTGCAGCCCGCGGACCTCCTCGCTGATCGCGCCCGCGACCTCATGGACGATCGGTCCGTCGAAGGTCGCGGCAAGGCCGATCGGCTCTGGGAAGTTGGTGGTCGCGAAAGGCCCCAGCGCGCCATGTAGCGACTCCGTCCACCAATTATACGCGGGCACGCCGAGCCGCGGGATGGCGGGCGCGACGTTGAGCAACTGCGGCAGTTTCTCGTCGAGCGTCATCCGCGCGACGATGGCGCGGGCCATCTGCTCCGCGGGGTCGCTGGCGGTCTGCTGGCTCGGAGCGGCCGCTGGCTCGCGGGCGAGCGCCGGCGAAAATGCGAGCGCGAGCCCTGCCGTCGCGAGCGCTGTCGCCGTCATGGTCCTGCGCATCGTCACTATCCCCCCCATTTGCGGCACGCGAGAGCGGCCGATTGTGTTCTTTGCGCCCGTTCGGGGTTTATCGACCCGGCGAGACAGGTACTTCGAACGTGCCAACCGGTAGCGGTGCGTCGTCCGCAAGGTTGGTCGCAGGCGCATCGGCCCAGGCGTAGCGGACGCGCGTGACGGGCTGGCCGTCGCTCGGCAGGGTCACGGTCGATCCCGCAACCCGGCCGGCGGCATAGCGGCAGGTGCCGACTGCGGGACCGCAAAGCTCGAAGCCGATTGCGTGCGCGGCGCTGCGAGCGTGCAATGCGCCCGTGACGCCGCTGAACCGGACCGTGACGCTGCCATCCGGCTCACGCCCCGCATCGGCGACCGCCGGGCCGGAGGGTGCGATCTTCTCGCCGTACACCGCCGCGCGCATGACCCGGGCGAGCCTCTGCCCGACCTCGTGTTTCTCGCCGGGATGGATGTCGAGCGCATCGCCGAGATCGAGCGCGACGGCGATGCCGGCATGCGGGTCCGCCGCCGCCACGCGCCGTTGTGCATCGCGGACATCGCCCCAGCCGCTTTCGCTCGGCGCGATCGCCGGGCTGCCGTAATTGGCGAGCTGGACGATCGCGAAGCCCGTCTCGGGCGTGCCGAAACGGCGCCGCCAGTCGGCGATCAAGGCCGTCATCCGGCGATCGTAACCGGGGATGCCGGTGTCGGACTCGCCCTGATACCAGGCCATCCCGGCGAATTTCGTGCTGCTTAGCGGCGCGATCATCGCGTTGTAGAGCGTGCCCGCGCCATTGATGTCGTCCCACGGCACGCGCGGCGCGGCCCCCGCCAGCCGCTTGGCGATCGCATAACGCCAGCCGGTGCCGAGCGGGACGCTGGTCCCATCGGCGAACGACAGTCGCATCGAGTCCGCGGGGCCGGTCATCCCGCCATAGGCGTAGACGTCGTCGTCGTTGACGGTGATGACGTTACGCCCGGTCTTCAAACTGCCGGCGGGCAGCGCGTAGACGCGCGATTGCGAGGCAAGGCTGCTACCGCCGACGCCCACGCCGTTGACCCAGGTGCGGTCCGCGTCGTCGACCATGCCCAGCACTAGCGTCGCAGGGCCGCGCGCCTGCTCGGCGGTCAGCTGGACCTCGTGCTGGTACCAGAGCATGCCGTTGTAACTGGCGAGTTCGGGCACGCCCCAAGTCTCGAAATTGGTCATCGCCGGCACGGGACGCCAGTCGAGCGCGGCATCCGGCTGCCACGGCTCGCGGCCGACGGCGTCGCCCGAGCCCGTGCGCCACCAACTTTCCCAGATCGTCGATGCCTGCCGATTGGCCGCGGCGGGATCGCGGGCATAAAGCGCGAGGAGATCGGCGGGGTCGCCCAGTCCGGCTTGCCTAAGCGCAGTATCGCTCATCCATGCGCTGATCCGCGATCCGCCCCAGCTCGAATGCACCGCGCCGATCGGTACGCCTGCCGTTCGGCGCAGCGCCTGGACCATATAGAAGCACGCGGCGGAGAAGTTTGGCGCCGTGGTGGGGCCGGACACCGTCCATGCCGGTTGTTGGGCAAACCGCGCGACGGGTGCGGCGGCGGAAACCTTTTCGACGGTCAACAGCCGGAGTTTGTCGTCGACCTCCGGGTGCGCATCGGGAAACAGGTCCTGTCCCTGATCGACGCGCAACTCCATGTTGCTCTGCCCCGAACACAGGAACACGTCGCCGACCAGGATATCGCGGAGGACCGCCGCACCGCTCGGCGCGGCGATCGTCAGGTCGAAGGGGCCACCGGCGGGGAGCGCGGGCAGGCTCGCCGAAAACTGGCCGTCGCGTCCTGCCTTGGCCGTGACGCTGCGCCCGGCGAGCGTGATCATCACCGTCTCGCCGGCCGCCGCCTGTCCGGTCAGGACGACCGGCTGGCCGCGCTGGATCACCGCGTGGTCGCTCAGGATGCCGTCGAGGCGCGGGGCCGCCGACGCGGAGGTCGCGCCGATGGTTAGGATCGCGCCGATGGCCAGGCACGCTGTGACGGTCCGCATAATGTTCCCCTGACGGCTAGATCGACTGAAGGCCGTGCCGCTTGATCTTGTCGATGAGATCGCGGTGGCCCGGCAGGCTGCTCACCAGTCGCTGGGTCTGCATCTGGTTGTCGTGCCTCGCACGCCGCGCCAGCGCGAGGTCGTCGTCAATCGTCCCGGGCATCACCGCGGTCCGCGCGCCCATGCCGTACAGCACATATTGATAGCTGGCGGACGGGAAGACCTCCTCGGCGCGGTCGAACTCGTCATGCACCCAGGGCGACTGGAAGCGCCACAATTCCATCAGGCCCATCAGGCGGTCGGGGATCGTTTCCGGCCGCACATTGTCGCGCCAGAACGCGGTGTCTGTGCGCTTGGTCAGCGCATAATGCAGCTTGAGGAAGTCGATGATGCGGCCCCAGCGGTAGCTGGTCGTGTCGTTGAAGCGGCGCGCGACGACGTCCATCACCTCGCGGCAGGCGGGCATCTGTTCCGCGATCATCTTCGCCGACAGCTCGATCAGGACGATCGCGGAGGCTTCGAGCGGTTCGAGGAACCCTGCGGCCAGCCCGACCGCGACGCAGTTGCGCTTCCAGAACTGCTCGCGGTGGCCGGCACGGATCGCCAGCCGTCGCGCGGTCAGGTCGCGCGCGGCCGGGCCGATATAGTCGCGCAGTTCCTGCTCGGCGGCATCCACGCTGATGTGACTGCTGGAGAAGACATGGCCGACCCCGCGTCGTGTCGGCAGGCCGATGTCCCAGATCCAGCCCGCCGACTGCGCGGTCGAGATCGTATGGCTCGCGATCGGATCGTCGGGCAGGTCGTACGGCACCTGCATCGCCAGCGCGGTATCGCAGAAGAGCACGTCGGTGCAACTGCGGAACGGTACCTTCATCGCGCCGCCGATCAACAGTGCGGCAAAGCCCGTGCAGTCGACGAACAGGTCGCCCGCGATCGATATGCCCTGCTCGGTATCGAGGCCGACGATGTCGCCGCTCTCGTCGAGCCGGACCTCGGTGACGTCTGCCTTGACGTGGCGGACACCCAGCGTGTCGCAGCAGTGCCGCTGGAGGAAATGCGAGAATTTGCCCGCGTCGAGGTGGTAGGCGTAGTTCGCGTGGCCGTCATATTCGGGCGTCGCGATCGTCTTGGGACCAAGCCCTTCGTCGCAGATCCGGCCCTGCGGCGTGACCGTGTCGCAGAACGTCGTGCCGCCCTCGTCCGCCAGCCAGTGCGGCGCGAGGTTCACCTGTCCGAAATGCTGCGGGAGCATCAGCGGATGGTAATAGCCGTCGTCCGGCACGCCCGTGGTCCAGCGATTGAACCGTGCGCCCTGCTTGAAGGACGCATCGCATTGCCGGAACAGCTCGGTCTCCGACACGCCCATGCGTTTCAGCGTGGTGCGCAGCGTCGGCCAGGTCCCTTCGCCGACGCCGATGGTCGGCACGTTGGGCGATTCGACCAGGGTCACGGTGAAGCCGTGCTGGCGACGGGCCTGATGCTTGGCCGCAATGACGCCCGCGGTCAGCCACCCTGCGGTGCCGCCGCCGACTATAACGATGTTCTGAATTTCGTGCATGGTGCAGCGTAACTGAAAAGAGGCGGAGCACGAACAGGTCGTGCTCCGCCAGGGGGGAGAGGGTCAGAAGCGGTAGCGGATGCCGGCCGTGTAGCGACGGCCGTAATCGAACACGTCGAGCAGCTGGTTGTCGTAGCGCCCGTGCGTGCTCTGCTGGTTGTTGTTGATGTTCAGCGCCTCGCCGAACACGCTGAAATGCTTGTTGATGTCGTAGCTCGTCGTCAGGTCGATCTGGAAGCTCTGGTTGACGAAGGTCGGCTCGGCACCGAACGAACCGGTGTTCTGGTTCTGGCCGAACTGGAGCAGATACTTGTCGCGCCAGTTGAGCGCCGTGCGGAACTGGAACCCGCCCTTGTCGTAGAAGCCGACGAAGTTCGCCGAGTTCGCCAGGCCCGTGACCGCGAAGCCGGTCTGCGAGATGTTCTTGTCGTCATAGGGCCGGTTGGTGTTCACGAACGTCGCATTGGCCTGGAAGCCGAAGCCCGTATCGCCGAAGACCTGCTGCCAGGCGAGCTCGACGCCGCGTACGGTGGCGTCGGGACCATTGACCTGCTGCGTGACCGCGAAGCTGGCGAGCTGGCCGGTGGTCGGGTCGACGAGGCCGTTGATCGTCTGCCGCGTCACGCCGCCGACCACGAAGTTGCTGACGTTCTTCAGGAAGAAGCCGACCGACAGGTACGAGTTCCGCTTATAGTACCATTCCGCCCCGATATCGAAATTGTCGGCGAGATAGGGCTTCAGGTCGGGGTTGCCGCCGCTTGCCGACAGGGCACCGATGCGCTGGCCGTTGCCGACGTTGAGCACCGGGTTCAGCAGCGCGAGCGACGGACGGGTCAGCGTCCGCGAGGCATCGAACCGGAGGATCAGATTGTCCGTGAGTTCCAGCTTCGCATCCATGCTGGGCAGCAGGTACGAGTAGGAGCTGTTGCTCGTGACGCCTTGCACTTCCGTATAGGTCGGGATGCTCAGCAGCGTCCGGTCCGCCGTGCTGGTCACCAGCGACGTCGGCAGGCGACCCTGTCCGGTCGAGACGAGGTTGGTGTTCTCGTTACGGACGCCTGCGTTGAACGTGAACGGCAGGCTGCCGATCTCGGTCTTGAAGTTGACGCTGAAATACAGCGACCAAGTCCGCTCCCTGACCCGCAAGATGCTGCCCGGATCGACCGCTTCGTCGAAGGTCCCGGTGAAGCCGGTCACGTTCGCATAGTTGAACCCCGGCACGTTCTGCGCCTGCGGGTTGCCCAGGCTGGTCAGGTAGTTCTGGTAGGCGACCGGGCTGAACACGAACACCGATGGCGGCAGGCTGCCGTCGAACCCCGGGATGAAGTTGTCGAGGCTGACCGATCCCTGGTACAGGCTGCCCGGCAGGGGCGCGACGCCCGAGGTGCCGGCGGAGGGCGCACCATAACCGGCATAGGCCTGCCAGAAATTGTTCGTGAAGGTGCTGGTGTTCCGGAAGTTGAACGTGTCCTGATAGAATTGGCCGCCGGCCTTGATCGTCAGGTCGTCCTGCTTCCAGGTGGCATTACCGCGGAACTGCATCAGTTCGTCGGTGTTGCGCTGCGTCTGGTTGACCGCGACGTGCGTGCCGATCAGCGACGTGTCCGCCCAGGCGGCGCTGTTGCCGGCCGGGCCAAAGTTGCTGATCGTCGGGAACGCGCCGCTGCTGTCGCCGTCGACCGTGAACTGCAAATTGTTGCCTAGCGCACTGCCATAGCCGATGTCGCCATTCTGGCTGCCGATGACGTTGCCCGGGTTGCGCCAGCTCTTCGCATAGGACCCGTCGGCCTCCAGCGTCAGATTGTCGGTCACGTCGTATTTGACGTTGAGGCCGGTCTGGTTGGTCTGCAGGATCTCGGTGTTGCGCGCCGCCGTGAAGTCGGTCGGCGTACCGGCCTGCGTGAAGTCGACCGCGGTCCCGTTTCCGTCGAGCGTCACGTTGCGCAGGTCGCCCTGGTTGAACCAGACGCCGAACGCGTAATTGTTCTGGACGATTTCCTGGCGCGAGAAATTATTGTCCAGCGTTATCATCAGGTCGTCGGTCGGATGATATTGGAACGCGACGCGGGCGTCGACGCGCTCGTCCTTCACGCGCTGCTGCTCCGCGCCATATTGCTGCGGGAACCAGCCCGGGATGTTCTGGCGGTTGTTGGGGTTGGCGTAGGCCGCCGACGTCGTGTCGCTGGTCGGCGAGCACGCCCCGGCGCCCGCGTTCCCGGCCAGCTGGCACGGCGCGAAGTTGCCGCCCGGCCAACCGGATACGTACACGCGGTTGGTATCGGTATCACGCCGCGTATAGATGACGTCGGCCAGCACGCCGAACGTCTCGTCCGCGTTGGTATCGCTGATTAGCAGGCCCGCGGTCGGCACGATCCTGCCAGCCCGCTCCTGGATCGAACCCGAGCCGGTCGCGGCGAGGCGGAAGCCGGGATGATCGAACGGCTTCGGGAACTGGATGTCCACCGTCGCACCGATCGAGCTCGACGACAGCGATACGTCCGGGGTCTTCAGCACGCTGAGCTGGCCGATGAAGTCGACGCCGACGGTGCTGAAATCGATCTGGCGACCACCGGTGGCGGTCGAGATGCGACGGCCGTCATACAGGGTGGTGTTGAAATCGCCGCCGAAGCCGCGGACGGTGATGCCCGTAGGCTCGCCGCGCGAACCCGAGCGCTGGATCGACACGCCGGGAAGACGCTGCAAGGCCGCCGCGACGTTCGAATCGGGGAATTTGCCGATATCCTCGGCAGATATGACGTCCACCACGCCCGAGGACGTGCGCTTCAGGTCGAGGTTGCGCTGCAACGAGCCGCGCAGGCCGGTGATGATGATCTCGTCGCCTTCGCCGGCTGCGTTGCCCAGCGATGCGTCGGGCGCGGTCGCCGGATCCTGCGGCTGCCCGGCCTGCGCCGCGGTGGTCGTGTTCGCGGTGGAGGGGACTGCGGTTGAGGGGGCTGCGGGGGAGGGGACTGCGGGCTGCGGAGCGGTCGGCTGAACGGTGGTGCTGTTCTGCGGAGTAGCCTGATCCTGTGCCAGGGCAGGGATCGACCACATCAACGCCATGACGCTGGTGGCACAAGCAAGTGTGTTCTTTGGCCGCGACAAACTGTGAAGGCCCAAATCACGAAAATTCGTGGTCATATCCAGTCATCCCCTCATGCAACGTCGCTCCGCTCTTCTTCTGAGAAGCATGCGCGACCAAATCTCGTGATGGGCGAATCAGGTGCTCTACGAACCCTCCCGGCCATCACCGTTAGCGCTCCCACCATACGCACCCTATTCGCAGTTGCAAGCATTTGTATGAGTGATCGCACCGCGCCTTTGCAACCGCGCCGCGCTGTGCGATCTGAGGAAGAAAGACGATAGCAAGATAGGGAGAAGGCGATGCCGGCCTGGGAAATGCTGAACCACGCACAGCATGCGTCGCTTCGCGTATCGCGCGCCTGTGATGGCCAGCGGCATTTTGCGCAGATCGTCGCGGACGAGTTTTTGCAGGCCGCGCCCTATTATCCCATCCTCTTCACCAAGCATCCGGAGTCCGGTGCGTTCTATGCCGGGGTCGTGATGGGGCTGGAGCCGGGACAAAATCTGCTGACGAAGGAGGGCGTTCTGGCGGATTATCGTCCTGCCGATCTGGAGCGTCAGGGCTTCTATATCACCGACGGACAGTTGGTCGTGGACCGCGACCATCCGGTGTTCGTCGCGCCCGATGGCCAGCCGGTATTCGAGCTCGATGGAGAGGCAGCGCTACCATTGAAACGGGTCCAGCACGCGTTGCATGTGCTGGAGAGAGGCCTCCCCGAAACCGATGCGTTTATCCGACGCCTGCTGGCGCACCGCCTGTTGGAACCGATCGACATCTCGATGTCGTTCGACGACGGGGAAAGCCTGACGCTCGAAGGGCTGTACACGATCAGCCTCGATGCGGTGCACGCGCTGCCCGACGCGGCCGCGCTCGACCTTTTCCGTAGCGGCGACCTGCAGCTTGCCTATGCCCAGACCGGGTCGGTGCGCCATCTGCGGACGCTGGGACGCCGCCGGAACGACCGGCTGGCAGACATCGGCCGATGATCCACGAGCCGCCCGCCGGCGCGTTGCGCGATCCGGACCATTTCCGGACGATCGTCATGGAACGGGGCGAACCCACAATCATGCGCGGTGCTGCGCGCGATTGGGCGATGCTGGCCGATTGCACGGCACCGGGCGAAAACCTGGCCAAAGTCGTCGACCAATTCCGGCGCTTCGACGTGGGGCGCCCGGCGGAAGTGTTCGTCGGCAAACCGGAGATCGCGGCGCGATACAATTACGATGCGTCGATGGCTGGCTTCAATTTCGACCGGAGCATGATCCGGTTCGACGACGCGCTGACGCAGATCCTCGCGAGCGCGTCCGAGTTTGGTCGACCCAGCATGTATATGGGATCGCTGGCGGCGGAGACGTATTTCCCCGGCATCGAGGAGACGACGCGGCTGCCGTTCGTGCCGGTCGCCGTCCGTCCGCGGTTCTGGATCGGTCACCCGTCCACCGTCGCCTGCCATTACGATACGATGGACAATGTCGCCTGCGTGGCGGTGGGTCGGCGTCGCTTCACGCTGTTTCCACCCGATGCGATCGAGGATCTTTACGTCGGGCCGATCGACCACACGCTGGCCGGGCAACCGATAAGCCTCGCGGTCGGCAGCGAACCGGGCGATCCGCGGTACCCGAAGTTCGCGCAGGCGAGGGACCGGGCATTGGTCGTCGAACTCGATCCCGGCGACGCCCTCTATATCCCCAAGCTGTGGTGGCATCAGGTCGAGGCGCTCAGCGACGTCAACGTGCTCGTCAATTTCTGGTGGGATGGTTTCGCGACAGGGCCGGACCAGCCATACACCACGATGCTGATGTCCATGCTCGCGATTGCCGAGCGGCCGCCTGCCGAGCGCGAGGCATGGCGCGCATGGTTCGATCATTACGTGTTCCGCCCGGACGGCCACCCGCTGTCCTTCCTGCCCGTCGAGCAGCACGGCGTGCTCGGGGCACAATCGAAGGACAATTACGTGCGCATCCGCACGCTCGTCATGCGCCTATTGCGCGGCGGCTGACGGCGAACCGCGCCGCATCACGCGGCGGTTCGGCGGAAACAGCATGCCTCGTGGTCGTCGACCAGCCCGCACGCCTGCATCCACGCATAGACGATGACCGGCCCGACGAACTTGAACCCGCGCTGCTTGAGCGCCGCGGACAGCGCCTCCGATGCCGGCGACCGGGTCAGCGCCTTCTCGCCATCGCCGATGACAGGGGAGCCGTCGACGAAGCGCCAGACGAAATCGGCGAAATCCTCGCCGGCGTCGCGCATCGCCAGATAGGCGCGGGCGTTGCCGATCGTCGCTTCGATCTTGGCGCGCGAACGGACGATGCCGGCATTGGCAAGCATCGCCGTGACGTCGTCCTCGCCGAACCCAGCAACGGTCTCGGGGTCGAAGCCCGCGAATGCCGCACGAAACGCATCGCGCTTTCGCAGGATCGTGATCCAGGCCAGCCCGGCCTGAAACCCGTCGAGCATCAGCTTTTCCCACAGCGCGCGCGGATCGCGTTCGGGTAAGCCCCATTCGGCATCGTGATAGGCGGCAAGCAACGGATCGCTCCGCGCCCAGCGACAGCGCGTAACATCCGCAATCGTCATGTCGCGCACCGCGAGGTTTGATCGGAAAGTATCATATTGCCCGGGATGCGCGGTTTGCGCGCCTCTGTCGATCCTGCGTGGCGATGTCGCGTTCCGAGAATCGATCGGAACTTGCCAGTGTCTGGTGCGATAGCGAAGGTGACGAAAGGGCACCGACGACGGTGCAAATTGCCTAGAGAGGATTCGCTGGACGCCATGCCGACCGATTTACCGTCCACTAAGGACGCGGGCACTCCCCGTTCGCATACCATGATCGACCACGGATGGTCGTCATGAGTGCTGCCCCGACAGCACGGGCGGTGGCGATCGGTGAGCGGGTCGAGCGGTTCGTGCGCGAGGTCGTCATACCCTTCGAGCACGATCCGCGGCGCGGTCCCCATGGTCCGTGGGACGATCTCGTCCACGAGATGCGGGGGCTGGCACGCGAGGCCGGCGTGCTGACGCCGCACATTCTCGGCGATGGCGAGCACCTGACCCAGGCGGAGACAGCGTATGTGCTGATCCGCTCGGGCCTGTCGCCGCTCGGTCCGCTGGCCTGCAACACGATGGCCCCCGACGAAGGCAATATGTACCTGATCGGCAAGGCCGGTACGACGGCGCAGAAGGCGCGTTTCCTGGCGCCGATGATCGCCGGCCATGCGCGGTCGGCGTTCTTCATGACCGAGCCGGCGGCAGAAGGGGGCGCGGGCTCCGATCCGTCGATGATGCAGACGACCGCGCGGCTCGACGGCAACCACTGGGTGATCGACGGGCGCAAGGCGTTCATCACCGGGGCCGACGGCGCGAAGGTCGGCATCGTCATGGCGCGTACCGACGCGGGTGACGGAAAGCTCGCGGCGACGATGTTCCTCGTCGATCTGCCCGATCCGGCGATCCGCATCGAACGCGTGCTCGATACGATCGACAGTTCGATGCCGGGCGGTCACGCGGTAATCGCGATCGACGGTCTACGTGTCTCGTCAGACGCGATCCTCGGCGCGCCGCACGAGGGGTTTCGCTACGCTCAGGTGCGGCTGTCCCCGGCGCGATTGTCGCACTGCATGCGCTGGCTCGGCGCATGCATCCGCGCCAACGAGATCGCTGGCGATTATGCCTGTCGCCGTCACGCGTTCGGCAAGCCGCTGATCGATCACGAGGGTGTCGGCTTCATGCTGGCCGAGAATATGATCGACCTCCGCCAAGCCGAACTGATGATCGACTGGTGCGCCGGGGTGCTCGATACCGGATCGCTCGGCACCGCGGAAAGTTCGATGGCGAAGGTCGCGGTGTCGGAGGCGCTGATGCGGATCGCCGACCGCTGCGTCCAGGTGATGGGCGGCACGGGCGTGACCGGCGATACGATCGTCGAGCAGGTATTCCGTGAGGTCCGCGCCTTCCGCATCTACGACGGCCCGACCGAAGTCCATAAATGGAGCCTCGCCAAGAAGATCAATCGCGACTGGAAGGCGGCGCAGTCCTGCGAAGTTCAGGGTTGAACGAGTCCCGTTGAGGGTGGGCATTCAGGACTAGCGCGGACCGAGTGTCATGGTGAACCGCAGCCCCCTGCCGCCGGGGCCGGTCGCGACGTCGAGGACGCCGTGATGCGCGCGGGCGACCCGGTCGACGATCGACAGGCCGATCCCCGAACCTTCGGAGCGGGAGCCGTCGGCGCGCCAGAACCGATCCGTCAGCCGTGCGAGCTGGTCGGGCGCGACGCCGTCGCCGTCGTCGGTGACGGCGAGGCAGGGACCCGGCCCGATCTGGACGACGATCGCAGTGCAGGGCGGGGTGTGGCGCACGGCATTGTCGACGAGGTTCTCGAGCGCGAGGACGATGGCGCTCGGATAGCCGGTGCTGCCGATGTCCGACGACTGGTCTTCGAGTGCGATCGTTCGTCCGCCCGCGATGATTCCCGGCGCGCGACTGGCGACCACCGCTTCGGCCAGTGCGAGGAGGTCGAGTGGTTCGCCGTCCTCCTCGACCGGCCGTTCGAGATCGGCGAGCGCGAGCAATTGCGTCACCACGCGGGCGGCGCGGTCGACGGAGGCGAGCAGCGCCGTCTTCACTGCCGCGTCGTCGACCGCATCCGCGCGCAGGCGGATCACCGCGAGCGGCGTGCGCAGTTCGTGCGCGATGTCCGCGGCGAACGCGGCCTGCGTGCGGAAGCCGTCCTCGAGCCGGTCGAGCGCTTCGTTGGTGGCGGCGGCGAGCGGCTCGACCTCGGACGGCAGTGTGCCGCGCGGCAACCGCGTGTCGAGCGTGCGCGGGCCGATCGCGGCCGCGGTTGCCGACACCGCCTGCATCCGGCGGGTGAGGCGTCGGGTCAGCAGCGCACCGATCAGCGGCACCAGCGCGGCGATCGGCAGGACGAGCAGCGCGAACCGTTTCAGGAAGGCGCTCACGATGTCGTCGGTGACCACTTCGGGCGCGGCGCTGTCCTGCGATGCGACGATCCAGCGCCCGCCTCGCGTCGGCAGGCTGTACGCCTCGACGACCCCGCGGCGGAAGAAATGCGCGCCGCGATCCAGCGGTGCCGCGGCGATGAGGTGCGGACGGGCGGGGCCTTTTGCCAACAGGACCGCGCGGTTCCGGTCGATGACCGCGATCGCCATGCCATCCGTCAGCGCGTCGCTGCGGAGCGCGGCATACGAGGGCAGGGCGCTCGCGACGATCGCCGCCTGCTGGCGGAGCAGCCGCCGCTGGTAATGATCGGCGGTGCTGTGGAGCAGCGCTGCGACGCCGAGCGACAGCGCGATCGTCGCGATCAATGCGGTGACGATGTGAAGCGCGACGAACTGGCCCAGCAGGGACCGGGGCAGCAGGGACTGGGGCAGCAGGGACTGGGCCAGCCTCGGCCTCACGGCTTGCAGACGATCATGTAGCCGACGCCGCGTACCGTCTCGATCCGTGCGCCGCTATCCGCATCGTCGAGTTTTTTCCGCAGGCGGTGGACATAGACCTCGACCGCGTTCGAGCCGAGATCTCCGCCCAGCCCGAACAGATGATCCTCGGCGATCCGTTTGGGCACGACGTTGCCGGCGCGCCGCAACAGCAGTTCGAGCAGCTCGGTCTCGCGCACCGACAACGCGATCGTCGTGTCCGCGACCCGCACCAGCCGCGTTTCGAGATCGAAGCTCAGGCGGCCGCACGTCAGCGACCGGCCGATATAGCCCCCCTGGCGACGCAATACTGCAAGCAGGCGGGCGTGGAGTTCATCGACGTCGAACGGCTTCACCAGGTAATCGTCGGCGCCTGCGTTCAGCCCGCGGATGCGCGCGTCGATCGCGCCGCGGGCCGTGAGGATCAGCACCGGGCGGGTGTCGCCGCGCCCGCGCAACCGATGCAGCAGCGAAAGCCCGTCCTCGTCCGGCAGCCCCAGATCGAGCAGGATCGCGGCATAGTCGCCGTGCTGGAGATAGGCGTCCGCCTCGTCGCCGCTGCGCGCGAGATCGACCGCGAAGCCACGCGGGGACAGCGCTGCGGTCAGCGCCTGGGCGAGATCGCGGTCGTCCTCGATCAGCAATACCCGCATCGATCTTCGCCTCGTTTGGGTGCGGTGCAGCATCCGTAAGCGCGCTGTAAGCCAGCGACGCTACCGGCTCCAGTCTAATCCCCAAGGGGCTGATTATGCACGCATCCATGACACCCGAAACGCTCCCCCCGACCCGCGCTCTCTCTCGATCCGCGCAGATGCGCTGGCTGGGAATCGCGGCCGCCGTGATCGTCGGGCTAGTGCTGATCGTCGCGCTGATCGGCAAGCTCACGCATCACGAGCCGGCACCTGCACCCGCCACCCCAGCGGGGACGTTCCGGCCGACCAAGGACCAGATGGCCGGGCTGACGACGATGCGCGTCGGCTATGGCGCGTCCGATGCGCGAACGCTGGCGAGCGGCGCGATCACCGTCGACGGTGATCGCAGCACGCCGGTGCTGATGCCCTATTCGGGTCAGGTGGTGCGCGTGCTCGTGGATGCCGGGCAGCATGTGACGCAGGGCCAGCCGTTGCTGCTGATCAAGACCAGCGATTTCGTCGATGCGCGTAGCGGGCTGTTCGCGGCACGCGCGGCGGCGCAGAACGCGCAGGCGCAACTCGCCACCGCGGAGCGTACCGCGGAGCGCCAGCGGCAGATCTACGAGACGGCCGGCGGCGCGCTGAAGGATTATCAGCAGGCCAAGACCGATCTCGCCGCCGCGCAGGCGACCGCACGCACGGCGCAGGCGGCGCTGGGGGCGGCACGCGACAAGCTGTCGATCCTCGGCAAGTCGCAGGGCGAGATCGCACGGTTGGAGAGCGTCGGCGAAGTGTCCGGCATCCATGACGTGACGACGCTGCATGCGCCGATCTCCGGCCTGATCGCCAGCCGCGACGTGTCCGCGGGGCAATATCTGTCGCAGGGCGGCGACAAGCCGGTGATGACGATCACCGATCCGTCGCGCGTCTGGCTGATCGCGCAGCTCGCCGAGGGCGATGCGAGCGCAGTGCATCTCGGCGACAGCGTCACGGTGACGACGCCTGCGCTGCCGGGGCGCAGCTTCCACGCGACGATCGACCTGGTCGGCGCCGCGCTCGATCCGCAGAGCCACCGCCTGCCGGTCCGCGCGACGATCGCCAACCCGGACGGCGCGCTCAAGCCTCAGATGTTCGCGAGCTTCTCGATCCAGCGCCCGCACAGCGGCGACGCGTTGCTGGTCCCCGCCGAAGCGGTGATCCATGAAGGCGACGACGCCCGCGTCTGGGTGGTCCGGCCCGACGGCCTGCTGGTCGCGCGCATCGTGACGGCCGGCGAGGAGCAGGACGGCAAGGTCGCGATCGTCGCCGGCCTCAAGTCGGGCGAGCACATCGTCACCGCGGGCGCGCTGTTCGTCAACGAAGCCGGTCTCGGCGAATGAACCGCATCGTCGAATTCGCGCTGCGCCAGCGGCTGCTGATCGTCGGCATCTTCGTCGCCATGCTGGTGGCGGGGGGCGTCGGCTTCTACAATCTCAATATCGAGGCGTATCCCGATCCGGTTCCGCCGATGGTCGAGATCATCACTCAGACGCAAGGTCTGTCGGCCGAGGAGATGGAGCGCAACGTCACCATCCCGATCGAGGTCGGCATGGCGGGCATCCCGCATCTGACCGCGATCCGCGCGATCTCGCTGTTCGGGCTGTCGGACATCAAGATCCAGTTCAGCTACGACCTGACCAACGACCAGGCCAAGCAACAGGTCATCAACCGCCTGTCGCAGCTTCCCCCGCTCCAGGGCGGCGCGCAGCCGACCTTGTCCCCGACCAGCCCGGTCGGCGAGATCTTCCGCTACAAGATCACCGCGCCCAAGGGCTATTCGGTGATGGACCTCAAGACGTTGCAGGACTGGGTCCTCCAGCGCCGGTTCAAGCGCATTCCGGGCGTGATCGACGTCACCGGCTGGGGCGGCAAGTTGCGCGCCTATGACGTGGTGATCGACAACGACCGGCTCGCCGCGCACAATGTGACGGTCGCGCAGGTGCTGGCGGCGCTCGGCAAGAGCGACGGCAATGTCGGCGGCCAGACGATCAACTTCGGCGCGCAGGCCGCGATCGTCCGCGGCATCGGCCTGATCCAGTCGGTGTCGGGCATCCAGAACGTGCTGGTCGGCACCGGCGGCGGCCAGCCCGTGCTGCTGAAGGACGTCGCGCATGTCCGCATCGGCAACGAACCGCGCCTCGGCATCGCCGGCTACAACGACCAGGACGACATCGTCCAAGGCATCGTCCTGATGCAGCGCGGCGCGCAGTCGATGCCGACGATCCTGGCCGTGCAGAAAGAAGTGTCCGATATCAACGCGTCGGGTATTCTGCCGCCGGGGGTCCATCTCGACCGGGTCTATGATCGCTCCGACCTGATCCACCTGACGATCCACACCGTGCTGGAGAACATGGTGGTCGGCATCCTGCTGATCTTCGCGCTCCAGTGGATTTTCCTCGGCAATCTGCGCAGCGCGATCATCGTCTCGGCGACGATCCCGTTCGCGCTCGCCTTCGCGATCCTGATCCTGGTGTTGCAGGGCGAGAGTGCCAATCTCCTCTCGGTCGGCGCGCTCGATTTCGGGCTCGTGGTCGATGCCTGCGTGATCATGGTCGAGAACATCTTCCGCCATATGGTCGAGCGGTCCGCGCACGTCGAAAGCGAACAGCTCGAGGGGCGGAGCGCGCACTACACGCTCGCGAGCCGCTTCTCCGCGGTGCTCGGGGCCAGCTCCGAAGTCAGTCGCGGCATCTTCTTCGCCGCCGCGATCATCATCGCCAGCTTCCTGCCGCTGTTCACGCTGACCGGCGTCGAGGGGCATATCTTCGGGCCGATGGCGAAGACCTATGCCTATGCGATCTCCGGCGGCCTGATCGCGACCTTCACGGTCGCACCCGTGCTGGCGACCCTGCTGCTGCCCGACAAATTGTCCGAAGTGGAGACGTGGATCGTCGGCAAGCTGCGCCGCGTCTACGAGCCGGCGGCGGCGTTCGCGCTCGGTAACCGCGTCGTCGCGATCGGTGGCGCGCTGCTGCTGATGCTGCTCGCGGTGGTCGGTGTGCGCTCGCTCGGGATCGAGTTCCTGCCGCATCTCGAAGAGGGCAACATGTATATCCGCGCGACGCTGCCCGCGTCGGTCAGCCTCGAGGCGGGGCAGCCGGTGGTCAACGGCGTCCGCCGCATCCTGATGCAATATCCCGAGGTGCAGGCGGTGTTGTCCGCGCATGGTCGCCCCGACGACGGCACGGATTCGACCGGCTTCTTCAACGCCGAATATTTCGTGCCGCTGAAGCCGTTCGACACCTGGCCGAGCGGCGTCACCAAGGAGACGCTGACCGAGGAACTGTCCAAGCGGCTGTCGGCCAAATATCCCGGCGTCGACTTCTCCTTCTCGCAGATCATCGAGGATAACGTCGAGGAGGCCGCTTCGGGCGTGAAGGGGGCAAACTCGATCAAGCTGTTCGGCCCCGACCTCACGACGCTCGAGAAATACGCCGACCAGATCAAGGCGCAGATGTCCAAGGTCCGCGGGATCGAGGATCTTGGCGTGTTCCAGTCGCTCGGCCAACCCACGGTGCGGATCGACGTCGATCGCGCGCGCGCATCGCGCTACGGACTGACGCCGGATGACATCAACGCGACCGTCGCCGCGGCGATCGGCGGCAAGTCGAACGTCGACCTGTACGAGAAGGACACCGATCGCCACTTCCCGATCGTCGTCCGGCTGAAACCCGAACAGCGAGACACGATCGACGCGATTCGCCGGATCACGATCGGCGCGCCGTCCCCCGATGGTGCCAGCACGATCCAGGTGCCGCTGTCGGAGGTCGCGGACGTGAAGCTCACCTCGGGCGCGTCGTTCATCTACCGCGAGCATCAGGAGCGCTACATCCCGATCAAATTCTCGGTCCGCGGCCGCGATCTCGGCGGTGCGGTCGACGAGGCGCATGCGCGGATCGAGCGGACCGTGCACCTGCCGCCCGGCTATCACCTCGAATGGGCGGGCGAACTCGACAACCTCAACAACGCGGTCGCGCGATTGGAAGTGGTGGTGCCGATCAGCCTGCTGGTGATCCTGCTGCTGCTCTATGCGAATTTCGGCTCGATCCGCGACAGCCTGCTCGCGTTCTCGGCGATCCCGATGGCGATCATCGGCGGCGTGCTCGCGCTGGCGTTGACCGGGACCGCGTTCAGCATCTCGTCCGCGATCGGCTTCGTTGCGCTGTTCGGGATCGCGGTGATGGACGGCATTCTCGTGGTCACGACCTATAACCACGCGGTCGACGAGGGGCTTGAGCGCGAGAATGCGCTGGCGACCACCGTGCGGCACAGCCTGCGCCCGGTCGTGATGACGTGTCTGGTGGCGGCGATCGGGCTGCTTCCGGCTGCTCTGTCAAGCGGGATCGGCAGCCAGGTACAGAAGCCACTCGCGCTGGTCGTGGTCGGCGGGATGACGCTCGCGCCGCTCCTGATCCTGCTCGTCCTGCCGGTACTGATCGATCGCTTCTCGAAGCGGGTGCCGCCCGAGGATCGCGGTGCGCACGGGCGCGACGTCGGCCATCATCTCCATGAAGACGGCCAGACGGAGGCCACGGCATGACGCGTTTCGCCATCCTCCTGCTCGCAGGCGTCACCGGCGCCTGCACGATGGGCCCGCGCAATCTCGATGCGCATGCCAGCCTCCCGCCGGCCCCCGCGGCGCAGACCTTCGCGCCGTCCAGCGGCAGTGCCCAGGCTACCACGCTTTCGGCGGTCCCGACCGAGTGGTGGCGCAGTTTCGGCAGCGCCCAACTCGACGCGCTCGTGGACGAGGCGCAGGCGCATGCGACCGACATCGCCGTGGCCGAGGCCACGTTGCGGCAATATCGCGAGCAGGGGGCGGCGACCTCAGGCTCGGCACTACCGCAGGCCGATATGAACTATCAGGCGGAACGCACGCGCATCTCGAACACGCTGTCGCCCGCGGTCGCGGACCAGAACCAGCAGCTTTATACGCTGCACACCGCGCAGGTGACGGTCAGCTACGACCCGGATGTGTTCGGCGGTATCCGCTCGAAAATCCGCTCCGCCCGCGCCGCCACCGAGACGCAACGCCAGCGGCTGGCGGCCGCAAGAACGACGGTGATCGCCAACCTCGTTCAGGCCACGATCCAGCGTGCTTCGCTCGCGGACCAGATTGCCGCGGCGCAGACTGCCATCGCGGTCAATCGCGACATCCTCCAGACGCTCGTCAAGCGACAGCAGCTCGGCGCGGTCGGGGCAGCCGACGTGTCGACGCAGCAGGCGGCGCTGGCGACTGCCGAAGGCGCGTTGCCGCCGCTGGTGCGCGCCGAAGCGCATCAGCGGGTGGTGATCGGGACACTGATCGGGCGGTCGGCGGGCTCGGACCTGCCGCCGCTGCCGACGCTCGCGTCGCTGAGCCTGCCGCGAGACCTGCCGCTGGTCGTTCCCTCCGATCTCGTCGCCCGTCGACCGGACGTGCTGGCCGCGCGCGCGCAACTCGAAGGGGCGGGGGCAGACGTGGGCACTGCGATCGCCGCGCGCCTGCCGACGATCTCGCTCAGCGGATCGGCGGGCGGCACCGCCGAACGGTTCGGCGACATGTTCAAGAGCGGCAATCCGTTTTGGACGCTGATCGGCGGCATCACCCAGCCGCTCTTCCACGCCGGTGCGCTCCGTCATCAGCAGCACGCCGCCGAAGCCGCGCTCGATGCCGCCAAGGCGCAATACCGTGCCGCGGTGCTCCAGGCGTTCGGCGACGTGTCAGACGCGTTGACCGGGCTGCGGACCGACGCCGACGCGCTCGACTCCGCCACGCGGGCGACCGATGCGTCGGGGCGTGCCCTCGGCTTCGTCCGCCGCCAGCTCGCGCTCGGCGACGTCGGCACGCCAGCTTTGCTCAACGCCACCGCCACCGACGCTCAGGCCCGTGCGCAGGCCGTCCAGGCTCGCGCCGCGCGGCTGTCGGACACGGTCGCGCTGTTCCAGGCCGCGGGCGGCGGCGTTTCGGGAGGGTAAACGATGGGCGGCATAACCGGCGCGACGAGCGGCAAGTTCGTCCTGATGGCGGCGACCCTGTTGTTCCACGGCCGGGTCGACAACGCACGCACCCTGATCGCGATCGTGCCGGGCGCGCCGCATTCGGCGATCGGCGCAACGCTCGCCGATCGGATCGTGCACCGCGACCGGGTCAAGATCGGCATCCGCGCGGAGTATCTCTACGCGCCGATCGCTGCGGTCGAATCCGATCCGGCGGCAGGCGCGGACCTGAGGATCGGCCAGGATATCCTCGACGCGAACCCGATCGAGATAGACTTTCCGCACCACGAACTCCGCCTGTTGCTGCCCGGCGAAGCAGCGCGCGCCGAACGCGGGATGACCGCGATCCCGGTCACGCACCAGGCGGACGGCTCGATGACGGTGCCGCTGACGCTCGACGCTGCGCCACCGACCGCTGCCGTGCTCGATCTCGCCGATGCTACCGACGTAACCGCGCCGACCGCCGCCAGCGCCGTCGCGCTTGGGCATGCTGTCCTGAAGAACGCCGTCATCATACGCGGCGCCACCCCATCGGTCGGGCTCGCTGCGTTCAGGGACATGCGGGTGATCTTCGACCTCGGCCACGACCGGATCTGGGTCGCGACCTGACCCGGCTGCGGCGGTCGGTTTTCACTGCAAGCGGGCGGCCGTCTCCTTCAGCGGGATGGCGGGCGATGCCAGATCGGCGTGGTCCATCGGCGCAAGCAGGCCGATCAGCGCCCGCCCCTGCACATAGTCGCGGGTCGCGTTGACGCAGTCGAGCGCGACGATGCGACCGTCCTTGAGATAGATCAGCGAAAACGATCGCGTCGCGGGCTCGCCGCGCAGGATCACCGCGTCGTGGCCGGCCGAAAGCCCGACGGTCTGCAGCTTCAGATCATATTGATTGGACCAGAACCAGGGGACGGCGTGGTAGGGTTGCGGGTCGCCGGTGATCGTTCGCGCGACGACGTTCGCGTGATCGGAGGCGTTCTGGACCGATTCCAGTCGGATGACGGCGCCGCCCGCATACGCATTGGCATGGGCCGCACAATCGCCGATCGCAAAGACATCGGGCAGGCTGGTGCGGCAGAACGCGTCGACCAGCACGCCGTTGTCCCCCGCCGCGCCTGCCGCCAGAAGCGGCCCGACTGCGGGTTCGATACCGATGCCGACGATCACCATCTCGCACGCCAGTATTTCGCCGTCGGTGAGACGCACGCTGCTGGCTGCACCGTCGCGTTCCTCGATGCAGGCGACCTTGGCTTCGAGCCGGATATCCACGCCGTGCGCTCGATGCTCGGCTTCGAAGAACCGCGACAGAGGCTCGCCGGCGACGCGCGCCAGGACCCTGTCGAGTGCTTCGAGGACGGTGACATGCTTGCCGAGCTTGTTCAGGACGGCCGCCGCTTCGAGCCCGATATACCCCCCGCCGACCACCACGACGCGGGAGACACCCGGGAGTTCGGCGATCATCCGGTCGACGTCCGCGCGGTTGCGGACCGCGTGGACGCCGCGCAACGCATGCCCGGTACAGGACAGACGCCGCGGCGATCCGCCCGTCGCCCAGACCAGTGATCCATAGCCGATCGCCGAACCGTCGCCGAGCGTCACGGTCTTTGCGACCGGATCGACATGGGTCGCGCGACGGCCTGGCAGCAGCGTTATCGCGCGCTCGTCCCAGAACGCCGGCGGGCGGATCAGTATCCGCTCGAACGGCTTGTCGCCCGACAGATACTCCTTCGACAGCGGCGGCCGTTCGTAGGGATAGTCGGGTTCGTCGCCGAGCAGCGCGATGGTGCCGTCATATTTGCGTTGGCGCAGCGCGACCGCGGCCTGGGCACCGGCATGGCCCGCGCCGACGATCAGAACGTCGTAGGAAGTCGTGTGCGTCATCCGTACCTCGTCGCCACGCCGCATGGCGCTCACCTTTGCCGGGGCAGTCGATCCATGAGGACGGCCCGCTTCGCCGGCGATGATATCCGCGGCAGCGTCGCGCGTCACGCTCCCGTTCTCAGTCAGGCGAGGCAGACTGCGGGCGGGAACGGGAGGGTGAGGTCAATCGCCATCCACGCTTGCGAAACGCGAGGACACGAACCCCGTCTCCTCGACGGTTTCGAGTGTCCTCGAAGCGATCGCCTCGCCGATCAGCAACAGCGAGGGATCATGATCGCTGATCGTCTCGACCAGAAACGCGAGGGCCGACAGCCGGCCGCGCAGGATGCGCTCGGTCGGCAGCGAGACGTTGACCGCCACCATTACCGGCGTGTCGGGCGCGCGGCCGGCGGCGATCAGGTTGCGCGCGACTTCGGCAGCGGCGGCGCGGCCCATATAGACCGCGAGCGTCGCATCGGGCGCGGCGAGCGCGGTCCAGTCGAGATCGAGCGCTTCGCCCGCGCGGGCGTGCGCGGTGACGAAGGTGAGCTTCCGCGCGAGGCCACGGAGTGTCAGCGAGGCCCCGCCCGAAGCTGCGGCGGCGCTGGCGGCGGTGATGCCGGGGCATATCTTCACCGCTATGCCGTTGGCGGAGAGATGATCCATCTCTTCGGTCGAGCGGCCGAAGATCGACGGATCGCCGCCTTTGAGCCGGACGACGCGCTTGCCGGCTTTCGCGGCGGTGGCGATCAGGACGTTGATCGAGACCTGATCCTTCGAATGCCGCCCCGATCGCTTGCCGACGCTTACCATCTCTGTTCCCGCTGGAACGAGGGCGAGGACGCCCGGGCCGACCAGCGCGTCGTGGAAGACGATGTCGGCTGCCGCGAGCAGCCGTTCGGCCTTGCGCGTGAGAAGGTCGGGATCGCCTGGACCTGCGCCGATCAGCCAGACCGAACCGGGCGGGAAATCATGCGACATGGGCTGATCCTTGCGTGACGAGGAGTTTGGCGAGGGCAGGGCGACAGGATCCGCAATTGGTGCCGGCTTTCAAGGCCGCCCCGATCGCGGGGACGTCGGCGAGATGCTGGTCGGCGATCGCGGTGAGGATGGTCTTCAGCCCGACGTCGAAACAGGCGCAGACGATCGGGCCGCGGTCGATCTGCACGCCCGGCGCGCGGCCTGCGAGCAGGGTGGGCGCGGCGACCGCCTCGCTCAGTTGGGCGACGAGCCAGTCGCGGGGCGGCAGCGTGCCGTCACGGGTGACGAACAGGACGGCGGCGAGCCTGCCGGCATCGAGGATCGCGATCCGGCGGCTCCCGCGGGCGGAGTCGATCGCCTCGATCCGCTGTCCCTTGGGGAGCAGCGCGTCCAGCGCGGTGGCGTCGCCGTTCCCCGCCATGTCCCATGCGGTTCCGCCCGGCACTGCGATGCGCGTCGCCCACAGGCAATCGGGGCGGTTTGCCAGTTCGCCGCGCACGACGACGAAGCCGCGCCATTCGGTCGCAACGGGTTCGATCCGCACGGGGGTCGATTTGAAGCCGGGCTGGCCCGAGATGGGATCGGCGAGCGGGCGAGGGAGCAGCCCGGCGCGGCCACCGGTCGCGGTGCGGTCGGTCCAGTGGATCGGCACGAACAGTTCGCCGATCCGCTGCGTCGGGGCGATGCTCGCGCGGAAGATGCTGTCGCCCTGTGGTGTCGACACGCGCGTGAGGCCGCCATCGACGATCCCCAGCCGTTCGGCATCATCGGGGTGGATCTCGACCAGCGGTTCCTCGCGGTGCCGCGCGAGCTTCGGCGACAGGCCGGTGCGGGTCATGGTGTGCCACTGGTCGCGGTAGCGTCCGGTGTTGAGCGTCATCGGCCATTTCACGAGCGGGGCGGCAACCGGCTTCTGCACGACCGGAACGAGGCGCGCGCGGCCGTCGGGCGTCGGGAAGCGGCCATCCGCAAATGGTGTCCCACCCCAGCGGAACGGCGTCATCGCGTCATAGTCGGTATTGCCCTTGGCGGCATGGCCGGGGAGCGCGAACAGCCGCGTGCCGGCATTCTCGTACGCGGACAGCCGGCAATGCTCGCGCCAGATCTCGGCCGGGCGATCATAGGGAAAGGCGGTCTTCCACCCCATTCTGCGCGCGACCTGCGTCATGATCCACCAGTCCGGTTTCGCCTCGCCGGGTGCGGCCATGAAGGCGCGCTGGCGGCTGATCGTGCGGTCCGAATTGGTGACGGTGCCGTCCTTCTCGCCCCACGCCGCGGCGGGCAGGCGGACATGCGCGTGGACCGAGGTGTCGGTCGTCTCGATCACGTCGGACACGACGACGAACGGGCACGCCGCCAGCGCCTCGCGCACGCGGCCGGCGTCGGGCATCGACACCGCCGGGTTGGTCGCCATCACCCAGATCGCCTTGATCCGGCCGTTGCCGAGCTCGCGGAACAGGTCGACCGCCTTCAGCCCCGGCTTGGTCGCCATGTTGGGCGCGGCCCAGAACCGGCGCACGCGGTCGACGTTCTCGGGGGCGAAATCCATGTGCGCGGCGAGGGCGGACGCGAGCCCGCCGACCTCTCGCCCGCCCATCGCGTTGGGCTGGCCGGTGATCGAGAAGGGGGCCGCACCCGGCTTGCCGATCCGCCCGGTGGCGAGGTGGAGGTTGGTGATCGCATTGACCTGATCGGTGCCTGACAGCGACTGGTTCACGCCCTGGCTGAACATGGTCACGGTCTTTGGCGTCACGGCGAACAGTTCGTAGAAGCGCCTGAGATCCTGCGGCGGCACGTCGCAGATGCGCGCCACCGACCACAGGTCGCTGCCCTCGCCGAGCTGGTCCCAGAACGCGTCGGGTGTCGCGACATGCGCGGCGAGATAGTCGTAATCGACCACGCCTGCGTCGCGGCACCACGCCAGCAATCCGTTCATCAACGCGACGTCGGTGCCGGGGCGGATCGCGAGGTGGAGGTCGGCCTCGTCTGCGGTTTCGGTCCGGCGCGGGTCGATGACGACGAGCTTCGCGCCGGCATCGCAGCGCGCGCGGATGCGTTGATAGACGATCGGGTGGCACCAGGCGGTGTTCGATCCGACCAGCACGATCAGGTCGGCGGCGTCGAGATCGTCATAGCTCGCGGGCACGATGTCCTCGCCGAACGCGCGCATGTGGCCTGCGACCGCGCTCGCCATGCAGAGCCGCGAATTGGTGTCGATGTTGGCCGAGCCGATGAAGCCCTTCATCAGCTTGTTGGCGACGTAATAGTCCTCGGTCAGCATCTGGCCGGAGACGTAGAACGCGACGCTGTTCGGCCCGTGCTGCGCGATCGTGTCGCGGAAGCGCTTGGCGACGAGGTCGAGCGCCTTGTCCCAGGATGCGCGACGTTGGCCGATCATCGGGGTGAGCAGGCGGCCTTCGAGGCTGACGGTTTCGCCGAGATGCGTGCCCTTTGAGCAGAGCTTGCCGGTGTTGGCGGGGTGGTCGGGGTCGCCCTTGATCGTGACGCTGCGTTCGCCGGTAGGCGTCGCGACGATGCCGCACCCGACGCCGCAATAGGCGCAGGTCGTGCGAACGGCGGCCATTAGCCCTCTCCCCCTCGGGGAGAGGGTTGGGTGAGGGGCAGTTGGGACGGGCAGCACACGCCACAACCCCTCACCCCGGCCCTCTCCCCAGCGGGGAGAGGGAGCAGTGGCGCGATCATGCGGCGGCTTTCATCGTCGAGGTGCGGCAGAGCAACACCCGGCCACCCGACACCTTCACCGGGATCACCGGCGTACACCCCTTGTCCTCGCCCAGCGCCTCGCCGGTATCCAGCGCGATCCGCCAGTTGTGCAGCGGGCACGCCACCGCGCCGCCATGCACGATCCCCTGCGACAGTCGTCCCCCCTTGTGCGGGCACCGATCCGCAAGCGCGAACACCTTGCCGTCCCCGGTGCGGAACACCGCGATGTCGTCGCCGCCGGTGACCTGAACGGTGCGGCTGCCGCGCACCGGGATCTCGTCGACCCAGCCGATATCGAGCCATTCGCCGATCATGCCATTTCCCTCCCCAGAACGAGGGGCGCGTCCAGAGGCGTGAAGCGCGCCATCGGCGCATGCTGTTCGCGGTGCTCGCCCGCAGCGCGCGCCGCCCACGGATCGTCCTGCGTGAACTGCTGCGAGAACAGGAACCGCGCCGCCAGCGCATCGCGACCCTCGGCATCGTCGGCGATCCGCTCACGGATATAGCCCACCCCGATCCGCTCGATCCACGGCGCGGTGCGCTCCAGATAGCGCGCCTCCTCGCGGTACAATTGGATGAAGGCGGCGCAGTAGTGCATCGCCTCTTCCTCGGTCGCGACCTTGCACAGGAAGTCGGTCGCGCGGACCTTCATCCCGCCATTGCCGCCGACCGACAGCTCATAGCCGCTGTCGACGCAGACCACGCCGAAATCCTTGATCGTCGCCTCGGCGCAGTTGCGCGGACAGCCGCTGACCGCGATCTTGAACTTGTGCGGCATCCAACTGCCCCAGGTCATCCGCTCGACCTTGACGCCGAGCCCGGTCGAATCCTGCGTCCCGAACCGGCACCAGTCGGAGCCAACGCAGGTCTTCACGGTCCGCAGCGACTTGCCGTACGCATGCCCGCTGACCATCCCGGCGGCGTTGAGATCCGCCCAGACCGCGGGCAGATCCTCTTTCTTGATCCCGAAGATGTCGAGCCGCTGGCCGCCGGTCACCTTGACCATCGGCGCGTCGTATTTCTCGACGACATCGGCGATCGCGCGCAGCTCGCGCGGGTTGGTGAGCCCGCCCCACATCCGCGGCACGACCGAATAGGTACCGTCCTTCTGGATGTTGGCGTGCACCCGTTCGTTGACGAAGCGGCTCTGCTGGTCGTCCTTATACTCGCCCGGCAGCGCGCAGAGCAGATAGTAGTTAAGCGCCGGGCGACATGACGAACACCCGTCCGGCGTCGACCAACTCATCTTCTGCATCACCTCGGGGATCGAGCGCATGCCCTGCGCGACGATCTCGCGGCGGACGTCGTCGTGACCGAAGCTGGTGCATTTGCACAGCGTCTTGACGTCACGCTCGCCCGAATATTTGTCGCCCAGGGTGACCTCGAGCAGCGTCTCGACCAGTCCGGTGCACGACCCGCACGATGCCGACGCCTTGCAGGTCGCGCGGACCGCGTCGAGCGTCGCGTTGCCCGCGCCGATGCACGCCACGACCTTGCCCTTGGTGACGCCGTTGCAGCCGCAGATCTCCGCATCGTCGGAGAGCGCCGCAACGGCCGCCTTAGGGTCCGCCGCGCCTCCACCCGAGGCGAAGGACTGGCCGAAGATCAGCATGTCGCGGATCGGCGCGATGTCTTCCGCCCGCTTGAGCAGGTCGAAATACCAGCCGCCATCGGTCGTGTCGCCGTACAGCACCGCGCCGACGATCCGGTCGTCCTTGACCACGACGCGCTTGTAGATGCCGCGCGACGCATCGCGCAGGACGATGTCCTCCGCGCCTGCACCGCCCGAGAAATCGCCCGCCGAGAACACGTCGAGACCGGCGACCTTCAACTTGGTCGAGGTCACCGATCCGCGATAGCCGCTGTGCTGGCCGACCAGCCCGTCGGCGAGCGCGCGGCACATGTCCCACAGCGGCGCGACGAGACCGTAGACGTTGCCGTCATGTTCGACGCATTCGCCGACCGCGAGGATCGACGGGTCGCTGGTGACCATGTGGTCGTCGACCTTGATCCCGCGGCCGATCTCCAGTCCGGCGTCGCGGGCGAGGGCGACGGAGGGGCGGATGCCGACCGCCATGACGACGAGGCTCGCGGGGATCAGGGTGCCGTCCTTGAGCAGCACGCCCTCGACATGGGTATCTCCGACGATCTCCGCCGTATTGGCTTCGGTCAGGATCACCTGCCCGCGCGCCTCCAGCGCCGATTTGAGCAACCAGCCCGCCGCCTCGTCGAGCTGCCGTTCCATCAGCGTCGGCATCAGGTGTATCACCGTGACCTTCATGCCCCGCAGCGTGAGCCCGTGCGCCGCCTCCAGCCCGAGCAAACCGCCGCCGATCACCACCGCCGCTCCGCCTTTTCCGGCAGCCTCGAGCATGTGATCGACGTCGGCCATGTCGCGGAACGAGATCACGCCGGGCAGGTCCTTGCCGGGGACGGGGATGATGAACGGATCGGAGCCGGTCGCGATCAGCAGCCTGTCGTACGACACCGTCAGCCCCGACCGCGCGGTGACGGTCTTGGCGGCCCGGTCGATCGCCTGCACCGGATCGCTCGTCACCAGTTCGATCGTGTTGGTCGCGTACCAGGCATGGTCGTTGATGACGATTTGCTCGAACGTCTTCTCGCCCGCCAGCACCGGCGACAGCATGATGCGGTTGTAGTTCACGTGCGGCTCGGCGCCGAAAATCGTCACGCGGTAGCGGGTCGGGTCTCGCGCGATCAGCTCCTCGACCGCGCGACAGCCGGCCATGCCGTTGCCGATCACGACGAGATGTTCGCGGGTGTCGGGGGAAGGGGTGATAGTCTGGTGTTCCATCAGATCGTCCAGTCGGGTTGGAGCCGGGAATGGGAGAGTCATGCGGGGAGCGCGCCGTTGACCGAGCGGTCGCTGGTGCGGCGTGCGTCGAGCGCGGCGTCGAGCAGCGCGCGCTCGTCCGATTTGTGCGTGGTGGAAAAGCGGACGGCGAGCGCGCACACCGCCGTGCCCGCAACGATGTAGCCAAGCAGCACGAGGCATTGCTGCGGGGTGGCCGAGGCCTTGTTGAGGAACCCCGCGGCGACCGCGCCGATATTGCCGCCCGCGCCGATCAGTCCGGCGACCCCGCCCAGCGCCTTGCGGTCGATGAACGGCACCAGCGCATAGGTCGCACCGCACGCCATATGCGTGAACAGCCCGAACATCGTCATCGCCAGGATCGCGAGCGTGACGCTGCCGGCATTGCCGAACAGCACCAGCCCGATACCCTCGCCGAGCATCAGCACGAACAACAGCAGCGCGCGGCCATCGAGCCCTTTCACGAGCGCGATCCGGTCGCTGGCGATCCCGCCGAGCGCACGGGCGAACAGCGCTAGCCCACCGAAGATCCCCGCCGCCAGCCCCGCATTGGTCAGCGAAAGCCCGAACCGGTCGACATAATAACTCGCCGCGATGTTGTGGATGAAGATCTCGACGCCGAAACACGCGCCATAGGTCGCGGCGAGCATCCAGGTGCGGTAATTGGCGGCGGCGCGGCGGAAGATCGCCATGCCCGTCGCCTTGCCGCCGTCGAGTTCGATCCCCGCCGCGCGGAGGTCGACGACGTCGCCCTGCGGCGTATCCTGCGTGTAGCGCGCATAGACGAACGCCATCGCGACCATCGCTACGCCCGGCACGAACATCGCCGCCCGCCAGCCGAAGGCGTGCTCGACGCCCAGCCCGATCAGCGCCGCGACGACCAGCGGCATCAGGCTCTGCGCCGCGCCGCCGCCCGCATTGCCCCAGCCGCCGACGGTCGCGTTGGCAGTGCCGACGACGTTGGGCGCGAACATCACGCTGGTATGATATTGCGTGATGACGAACGACGCGCCGATCGCCCCGATCGCCAGGCGGAAGAACAGGAACGTCTCGTATGTCTGCGCGAACGCCAGCCCGAACACCGGGACCGCGCCGAGCAGCAGCAACCACGTGTAGGTGCGCCGCGGGCCGAACCGGTCGCAGAGCGGCCCGACCACCAGCCGCACCAGGATCGTCACCGCGACTGCGGCGATGTTGATGTTGGCGATCTGATCCTTGCTGAGGCCGAACTCGGCCTTGATCAGCGGCATCAACGGCGCGGCAGCGAACCATGCGAAGAAGCACACGAAGAATGCGAGCCACGTGACATGGAACGCCCGCATCTGCGGCGTGGCGACGCTGAACAGGTCGATCCGCGTGGCCTTCGGTGCGGCGGTGTCGATTCCCGGTGATGCGAACAGCATGATTTCCCCCATCTGCGACGGACAAAGAAAAAGCCGCCCCGACGGCGACCTTGCGGACGCATCGGAGCGGCTTCGTTGCCTATGGACGATCGGTGAATCGCCCTACGCGGTCAGGTCCCGTCGTTGGAACCGGTCTCGCGGTGATTTCGTGTCCGACTCCCTTGCCGAACGATGCGAAGATGACCGAAGTGGCCGTATCGCGCAAGCGCCATTTCGCGGGTGCAGCAGATTTGGGTCGGTCGCCCAAAACCATCGTCATTCTCACGGAGGTTACGACCCGGCCTGTTCTCCTGCGAACGCAGGAGCCCAGGGTATCGAGCGCCTCACGACGTGGGTCTACGTGACCCTGGGTTCCTGCGTTCGCAGGAAAACCGGGGCGGGTCTTACGGCAATCCCGCCAGATACCCCTCGATATCCTCCGGATCGAACGCCCGCCGGTCGAAAAAGGCATCGCGCCCCAGGATCAACCGCCCCTGCGTCGATCCCGCGCCGATGCCATCCGCGCCGATCGCGCCCTCCAGTTTGGAACTCGCATTGGGCAACGGTGCGTCGGAACCCGCCAGAGCCGCACGGTACACGTCCGGACGGAACACGGCTTGCGCGACGTCCGCCTCGACCCCGGAGAACGGCGTGCCGTCCCACCGCACCATCTGCGAATACAGCCATGCCGCCTGGCTCCGCCACGGGAAGTTCGCCGCCTCGCGGTACTGGAACATGAAGTCCGGCACGTGGATCGGCACCGCATCCCGCACCAGCCGCACCCGATCGCCGATCGCCCGCGCCACCGCATCGACCGGCGCATCGAGATAGTCCGCGCGGGCGAGGATCGCGGCATTCGCCTCGAGCGTATCCGGATCGACGAACTGCGCCGCCGCGGCGTGGAGCGCGCGGATCAGCCGGTGGACGACGTCGCCGCGCTCGACCAACGTCGCCGCGCGCATCGCCAGCACCTTCTCGACGCCCCGCCGCCATACCTGCGCCGTCACCAGCGCGATCCGCCCGACTCCGCGATCGACCGCGACGCCGTTCCACGGCTCCCCGACGCAGATCCCGTCGACCTCGCCCGCCGCCAGCGCATCGGCGGCAAAGGTCGGGCTGGTCGTGACGATCTCGACATCGATATCGGGCCGGATGCCCACCTGGGCCAGCCAATAGCGCAGCATGTAATTGTGGCTCGAATAGCGATGCACCACGCCGAACCGCAGCCGCCGCCCAACCGAAGCACGCGCGATCGCGACCGCCTTCAACCGCGCGCCGAGCAAGACGGGATCGCCCAACGCATCCCCGTCCAGCACCTCCGCGGCCAACGGCAGCGACAGCGTGATCGCGTTGCCGTTCAGCCCCAGCACGAACGGCACCGCCATCGGCACCGCCGGCCGTCCGCGCCCCAGCGCCGTCGCGATCGCCAGCGGGGCGACCATGTGCGCGGCATCGGTATGGCCGTACAGCAACCGATCGCGGACCGTCGCCCAGGTCATGTCGCGGACCAGTTCGATCTCCAGCCCCTCGGCCTCGGCGAACCCGCGTTCACGCGCCAGGATCGGCAGCGCGGCATCGACCAGCGGCAGGAAGCCGATGCGAACCCGGTCGAGCGCCATCACAAATCTCCCATGAGCGCATCGCTGGTGATGATCGCGTCGGCGATCTCGGCGATCCGGCGGTTGGATCGCATCGCCTGCGCGCGGAGCAGGCCATAGGCGGTCGGCTCGTCGATCCCGCGACGTTTCATCAGTATCGCCTTGGCGCGGTCGACCGTCGTCCGATCCGCCAGCGCGCTGCGGGCCTCGTGCAGTTCGGCCTGCAACCGCGCGAATGCCTGAAACCGCCGGATCGCGAGATCGATGACCGGCTTGATCCGCTGCTTGGCCAGCCCATCGACGATATAGGCCGACACCCCCGCATCGACCGCGGCGGCGGTGGATTCCGCATCGCTCTGATCGACGAACATCGCGATCGGCCGGGCGAGCGCGCGCGACACCGCGAAGAATTCCTCGAGCACGTCGCGACTGGGGTTTTCGAGGTTGATCAGCACCACCTCGGGCGCAGCCTTCTCCAGCGCCGCTACCATCCCCAAAGTGCCGTCGATCACCACGATATCGTCGAGCCCAGCCTCGCGCAGGCCGTCCGAGATGATCGCCGCGCGCGTCGTGCTCGTGTCGATGATCGCGATCCGCATGCCGCCACCCTATGCGGCGCCGCACAAAATGGCGAGCGGCGGATGGACGATTCCGAATGCCACCATCACACGGTGACCGGCACCAAGCTCACGACAAATCTGACGGCGATGGCGCCTGTCCGATTGGTCACGATGTCGAGCGCTGCAAAAAGTCGAGTAGTTCTGGCGCATCTCGCGGCTGCCGACTATACCGCTCGGTACTGAAGTGTTTTCCTAGCGGTCGAAACGCTACCGCAGGGTCCGCAGGAGAGTGGCGATGTCGATACTCATCAACGGGTTAGCAGTAGCACCGCCCGACGATCCTCGTGTCTCGCTGCTCGATCTGCTGCGGGAAGGTCTGCATCTCTCCGGCACCAAGAAGGGCTGCAATCAGGGTGCGTGTGGCGCGTGCACCGTTCTGGTCGATGGCGAGCGCATCGTGTCCTGTCTCGCGCTCGCAGTACAGTATGACGGGCGTGAGGTGACGACGATCGAGGGGCTGGCGGACGGCGATGCGCTGCATCCGTTGCAGCAGGCATTCATCGATCATGATGGGTTCCAGTGCGGCTATTGCACGCCGGGGCAGATATGTTCGGCGATCGGCATGGCGGCGGAGGCCAAGCGCGGCGTGCCGAGCCATGTCAGCGCGGATCTCGCCGCCGACGTGACGCTGACCCGTGAGGAACTGCAGGAGCGGATGAGCGGCAATCTGTGCCGCTGCGGCGCGCATAACGGCATCATCGATGCGATCCGTGAAACCCTGACGTCCCAGACCGGCGCGGCGGAGATGGCGGCATGACCCCGTTTACTTATGCGCGGGCGGAGGACGCCGCCGATGCCTTGCGGCTCGGGCAGGCAAACGCGACGGCCTATCTCGGCGGCGGCACCAATCTGGTCGACCTGATCCGCGAGACGGTCGCGCGGCCCAACGGGCTGGTCGACGTGACCGGACTGTCCGGCGGTATCGAGGAAACCGAGCACGGCGGTCTGATGATCGGTGCCGCGGTCCGCAACACCGCGCTTGCCGAGCATATGATGGTTCGGACGCGCTACCCGGTGCTGTCGCGCGCGATCCTGGCGGGCGCGTCGGCGCAGATCCGCAACATGGCGACCGTCGGCGGCAATCTGCTCCAGCGGACGCGGTGCACCTATTTCTACGACACCGACGGTTCGCGGTGCAACAAGCGCATGCCGGGGTCGGGCTGCGACGCGATCGAGGGGTTCACGCGGGGGCACGCTATTCTCGGTGCGTCCACGGACTGCGTGGCGACGCACCCGTCGGACATGTGCGTGGCGCTCGCCGCACTCGACGCGATCGTTCACCTGCACGGGCGGGGCGGGGCGCGGACATTACCGTTCGTAGAACTGCACCGGTTGCCCGGCGATCGGCCGGAGTTCGATACCGTGCTGGAACCGGGTGAACTGATCACTGCGATCGAACTGCCGCCGATGAGTTTCGCAGCCAACTCGACCTATCGCAAGGTGCGCGACCGGGCGGGCTATGCCTTTGCGCTGGTCTCGATCGCGGCGGCACTGGAGATCGAGGGCGGTCGCATCAAGGACGTCCGGATCGCGCTGGGTGGGGTCGCGCACAAGCCGTGGCGGGCATCGAAGGCGGAGGCCGCGTTGCGGGGCGGACCCGCGACCGAAGACGCGTTCCGTGCCGCTGCCGTCGCCGAGATGGCGGACGCGGTGCCGCTCCGCGACAATGGCTTCAAGATCGAACTGACCAAGCGCACTCTCGTCGCCGTCCTTGGCGACCTTGCCGGAGCAGCAGCATGAGCATCGTCGATACGGTCAAGGAAACCGCACAGGGCCTGGTGCAGGGTGCGATGAGCAAGCTGGTGCCACTCGCACCCGACAGTTGGATCCCCGGCGGCGTGCCCGATCCGCTGATCCGCCAGCAGCATGGGTTGATCGGCACGTCGGTGTCGCGGCTCGATGGTCCGCTCAAGGTCCGCGGCGCGGCACCGTTCGCGGCGGAGTTTCCGCTTGAGGACATGGCGTATGCCGCACTCGCCTATGCGACGATCGCGCGCGGGCGCATCGCGGCGATCGATACCGTGGCAGCCGAGGCTGCGGCAGGCGTCGTGCTCGTGATGACGCATCTGAATGCGCCGCGGATGAACAAGCCAGCGGTGTTCGGCTCGTCGCCGACCGCGGCGGGTCCGGCGGACTTGCCGGTGATGCAGGACGACCGTGTTCACTGGAACGGCCAGCCGATCGCGCTGGTGCTCGCCGAGACGCAGGAGCAGGCCGACCACGCGGTATCGCTGATCGTACCGACCTATGCCACCGAACCGTCGACGACGTCGTTCGAGGCAGCAAAGGCGGCGGGCCCGCAGCCGGGGCTGTTCATGGGCCAGCCGTTGCTGAACGAGATCGGCGACGCGGACGCCATGCTGGCGGCGGCACCGCACAAGGTCGATCACGTCTACCGCACGCCGCCTCACAACCACAACGCGATCGAGCCGCATGCCGCGACGATCACGTGGGTCGGGAACGACCTGATCGTTCATGACGCCAGCCAGCTCGTTACCGCTGCCGCACAGACGATCGGCGACGTGTTCGACCTGAAGGCGGGGCAGGTACGTCTTACCTCCCCGTTCGTGGGTGGCGGGTTCGGTGGGAAATGCCTGTGGGATCACCAGATTCTCGGCGCCGCCGCGGCAAAGCTGGCCGGGCGGCCGGTACGGATCACGCTGTCGCGTGAAGGCGTCTACCGCATCGTCGGTGGCCGGACGCTGACAGAACAGCGCGTCGCGATCGGGGCGGACGCCGATGGCCGCTTCAAGGCCTTGATCCACACCGGGGTCGCCGTAATGACCCCGCACAACAACATGCCCGAGCCGTTTATCCTCGGCACGCGTGGCGGCTATGCGGCGGACAGCTTCAAACTGTCGGTCGAGACCGTGACGATGAACATGCTCGCCAACACCTTCATGCGCGCGCCGGGCGAGTCCGTGGGCACCTTCGCGCTCGAATCCGCGATCGACGAACTGGCGATCGACCTCGACATGGACCCGATCGCGCTCCGCATCCGCAACGAGCCCGACAAGGACCCCACGTCGGGCCTTCCGTTCTCGTCGCGGCATATCGTCGAGGCGTGGCGCACCGGAGCGGAGCGGTTCGGCTGGAGCGAGCGGAGTGCTCAGCCGGGTACGTGTCGGGAAGGCGAGTGGCTGGTCGGGATGGGCTGCGCGACCGGGACCTATCCCTATTACCGGATGCCGGGGGCAGCCGCGCGGATCACGCTGCGCCGTGCCGGACATGCGCTGGTCGAGGTTGCCGCGCAGGAGATGGGGATGGGCACTGCGACGACGACCGCGATGGTCGCCGCCGATCGCCTAGGGCTCCCGCTCGACCGGGTGTCGGTCAACTATGGCGATTCGATCATTCCCGGCGCGATCCTGGCCGGTGGATCGCAACAGACCGCAGCGATCGGCGCGGCCGTGATCGCCGCGCATCATGCGCTGGTCGCCGAATTGCTGAAGTTGGCGGGCAACGATTCGCCACTCGCCGGCCTGTCGCCCGGCGAGGTCGGAAGCGAGGGCGGCGGGCTGACCAAGCTCGACGATCCGTCGCGTCGCGAGAGTTATGTCTCGATCCTGGAGCGGGCGCAGCGCGACAGCATCGTCGTGACTGAGGAGGCATCGCAACCGCTCGAACTGATGCACTGGTCGATGCATTCGCATAGTGCGCTGTTCTGCGAGGTGCGCGTCAACGCGGTGACGGGCGAAACGCGTGTCAGCCGCTTCCTGGGCGCGTTCGATTGCGGCCGGATCCTCAACCCGAAGACCGCGCGCAGCCAGTTCCGCGGCGGGATCATCATGGGGCTCGGCATGGCGTTGATGGAGGAGACGCAGTTCGACGAGCGCAACGGCCGCATCATGAACCCGAGTTTGGCGGAGTATCATATGCCCGTGCATCTCGACGTGCCCGAGATCGACGTGATCTGGACCGATATCGCCGACCCCCATACCCCGATGGGCGCGCACGGCGTGGGCGAGATCGGCATCACGGGAGTCGCGGCGGCGGTGGCGAATGCGATCTACAACGCCACGGGAAAACGCGTACGGGACTTGCCGATCACGTTGGACAAGGTGCTGATCTGACGGAACAGCGTCGCCGGTAGGGTTTTTCCTGCGTCTGTCTACGGTTTGCCGGCTTGGCGGGGGAAAGTTGCGCGATGGCATTGCGGTACGTTTGGACGGTGTGCCTCGTCGGCCTGATGATCCTCGGAACGCCGGGCGCGGCTGCCGCGAAGAATGCGCCAGCCAAACGTCTCGTCCTGATCGACGACGACGTGGTGGGGTTGAACGGTGCGCCCGCGTTGCTGCTTCAGGCGCCCGATGTCGAGGTGCTCGGGATCACGACGACGAGCGGCTCGGTGTGGCGCGACACCGCCACGGCGTGCGCATTGCGGACGGTCGAAATCCTCGGACGTACCGACGTGCCGGTGGTGCCGGGCGCGACCTATCCGCTGCTCAACACGCAGGGGTCGACCAAGCGGTGGGAGGGGCTCTACGGACGGCTCGAGTTCAAGGGACCGTGGACCGAGCCCGTATCCGACAGTCCCGGCCAGCCGAGCCCAGGCGCGCCATTGCCTTCGGTCGTGCCCAGCCTGCCGATCGGCGATCCGGTTACCAAGCCCTCCGGCGAGATCGCCGCCGCGTTCCTCGTCCGGATGGTCCGCGCACACCCCCGTCAGATCACGCTGTTCGCTACGGGTCCGATGACCAACATCGCGATCGCGCAGAGGCTCGACCCGAGCTTTGCCGCGAACGTGAAGGAACTGGTCTACATGGGCGGCAGCCTCAATCCGCAGCAGACGCTCGACACGCCGGCGGCCGCAGCGTTCGCGCGCGAGTTCGTCAATACGCCGCGGCGCGAATTCAATATCCGCTGGGACCCCGAAGCGGCGCGGATCATGGCGCACGGGGCGTGGCCGAAGGTGACGATGGTGCCGGTCGATCCGTCGACCGGGACCCAGTGGACGCGCAGCTTTCTCGACAGCTTGAAGCCCGCTCGTACCACGCTCACCGAAATGCTCCAGACCGGGCTCGAACCGGGGTTTCCGATGTGGGATGAGATTGCGGCGATGGTCTGGCTTGAGCCGTCGATCGTCACGCGAGCGGAAACGCTCTACGTCGATTTCGACACGAACCAGACCGCTGGCTACGGCGATACGCTGTCATGGCATGACGCGTACCGCCCGCATCTGGGAGAACGTGCGCAGCGCGTCGTGCTTCGTGTCGACCGCGCGAAGCTAGAGGCAGGCATGCGTGCGCTCTACATGCGGCCTTTGCCGCGCTGAACGTCGCCGCGTCGATTTCGCCGACCGGTACTGAGCCGACTGGGGCAAAGATGTCGCGGTGGTCGGCAAAAGCGCATCGGGCCTGATCCGCCCTATTGCCGCACGTTACAGTGGTGTTACCGATCGGCGACGGATCCGGGGCACACGGATCGAAGCAGGAGGATGCTCGAAACCCAAGGGGGGACCATCCATGATTCGCTTGCCCGTACGTACGTCTGCCATCGCCCGCCTGCTGGCCGCCAGCGCGCCGTTACTCGCTTTCGCCGTACCCGCCGCCGCACAGGACCAGGCTGCGACACGCCAGGCCGTCGATGATCCCGCCAGCGATCAGGGTCTTGGCGAGATCGTCGTCACGGCGACCCGCCGGCAGGAATCGTCGAAGGACGTTCCGCTCGCGGTCACCGCGATCAGCGGCGAGAAGCTCGACGTGCTCAATTCGAGCGGTCTCGACATCCGGTTCCTCGCCGGCCGTACCCCGAGCCTCCAGGTGGAGTCGTCGTTCGGCCGCACCTTCCCACGCTTCTACATCCGTGGGCTCGGCAACACCGATTTCGATCCCAACGCAGCGCAGCCCGTCTCGGTCGTCTATGACGATGTCGCGCTCGAAAATCCGATGCTGAAGTCGTTCCCGGTGTTCGATCTGCAGAGCGTCGAGGTTCTTCGTGGTCCGCAGGGCACGCTGTTCGGGCGCAACACGCCAGCGGGTGTCGTGAAGATCAATTCCGCCAAGCCCAACCCCGACAAGGTGTCGGGCTATGCGACCGGGTCCTGGGCGACCTACGACACCATCAACGGCGAGGCGGCGATCAATTTGCCGATCGGCAACGGCTTCGCGTTCCGCGCATCGGGCCTGATCCAGTCGCGTGACGATTGGGTCACCAACGATTCCGCAACGGGCAACGCCGACCGCAAGCTCGAAGGCTATCGCGACGTCGCTGGGCGCTTCCAGCTCGGCTATACCAGCAGCGATTTCAACGCGTTGCTGAACGTCCACGTCCGCGACCTCACTGGATCGCCGCGCATCTTCCGTGCCGGATTGTTCAAGCCGGGCACCAACGACTTCAACACCGGCTTCGACCCGAAGCACGCTGCACTCGACGGCTATACCAGCCAGAGCCTCACGCAATGGGGCACCAACCTCCGGCTCGACTATCACCTCGATGGCATCGGCACCTTCTACTCGGTCACCGGCTATGAGCAGGCCAAGGTCGAGAGCACCGGCGACGTCGACGGCGGCAACAACTACACCTTCCTCGGCGGTACGATCGGCGCGATCGACGTCGGGTTGTTCCCGTCGAACACCGGCGGCCTGACCAAGCCCAAGGAATTCAGCCAGGAACTGCGCTACGCCAGCGAGGACATGAACGGCATCCGCCTCCAGGGTGGTCTGTATTATTTCTATCAGACGCTGCGCTACAACCAGTACGACTATGCGTTCGGCGGCACCGGATCGCGCGCGACCGATCTGACGCAGGATATCTTCCACGACAATCGCAACGAGAATTACGGCGCGTTCGCGTCGATCGAGGCCAAGCCGACCGAGTTGCTGACGTTGCGCGCGGGCGTCCGTTACTCACACGATTACCGCAACGACCTCGTCACCGCGCCGATCCCCGGCACCGGGATCAGCGACACGCTGCCAGCGCGCGCGGTCGTCCGCGGCTCGAACGTCACCTGGGACGCCAGCGCGACCTACGAACTGACGCCGGCGATCAACGTCTATTCGCGGCTCGCGACCGGCTATCAGGGCCCCGCGATCCAGGACCGCGTGACCTTCGGCAGCGTCCAGAGCACCGCGCCCAAGCAGACGACCTTCTCGGGCGAGAGCGGGTTCAAGGGCACGCTGCTCGACCGGAAGGTGAACTTCTCGCTCGACGCCTATTGGTACAGCACCAAGGACCTGCAGATCACCGCGGTGGGCGGCAGCAGCAATTCGGCACGACTGATCAGCGCGAACAAGGCGATCGGCTATGGTGTCGAGGGCGAGTTCGAGGCGCGGCCGGTACCCGAACTGACGCTGACCGCGAGCGGCAGCTACAACTTCACCGAAATCCGCGATCCGAACATCGGCGTAGGGGTGTGCGCGACCTGCACGGTGCTCGATCCGATCGTCAACGGGTTCGCGATTATCGACGGTAACCATCTTCCCCAGGCGCCGCGCTGGATCGCCAACTGGACCGCGCGCTATGGGATTCCGCTCGGCAACGGCGGGGAGGTCTATGCCTATACCGACTGGGTCTATCGCAGCAGCGTCAACTTCTTCCTGTACGAAGCCGTCGAGTTCACGGGAAAGTCGTCGCTCGAAGGCGGTCTCAAGGTCGGCTACAAATCGCCGCAGGGGTATGAAGTCGGCGCCTTCGTCCGCAACATCACCAACCAGTATCGCAGCATCAGCGCGATCGATTTCAACAATTTGACCGGCATGATCAATGAACCGCGGATCATCGGCGGCCAGTTCAAAGTCGCATTCTGACCCGACGGGGCGGCACCGCTCGTCGATGCGAGCGGTGCCGCGACTAGGTTACTTGCGGCAGGCGCCTGCTACGTGCGTCGCGGTCTGATCGATCGTGATCGCCAGCGGGCCCTTGGGTGCTTGCCCGACCATTTTCAGTCGTCCGGCAAATCCGTTGGCGGTGTAGGTGCCGGCGCGCGTGATCTGCATCGGACCGCCCTTTTTCTGCGGGCAGGTGAGCGTCTGTGCGTAACGACCGCCGGCGATCTGCACGGTGTCGACCCGGCATTGCGCCTTCGGGTCGGGGACCAGCAGCGCCGCGACGCCGGTCTCTGCCGATACTGGCGTCACGCACTTGTGCTCCGTCTTGGAGCGGCCCTTCATCATCTTCAACAGGAAGCCGGGTGCGCCGGGTATGACGAGATCGACCGCGGTGGAGACGATATCCCAACGGCCCGGTGCGATGCTCTGGGCCGGGGCTGCGGCCGGTGTGGCGAGAAGAATAAGACCAAGATATTTGCGCATATCGCCACAGTGACGCAGGTCCGGGCGGGGCGCAACCGGGATCGGTTGTGCTTGCGGGCAAGGAGGAAAGGGCCGGATCGTCGACACTTACGAGGTCCGCGCTGCGCACGTCATCGTCCGGTCCATCCCCCGGGGGCGGCGACGGATGGCGAGGCATCGGCAAGATCTTCGCGCTGAGACCCGCAATGATTTGCGTGAAACGTCCGCCGGCGCTTAGGATGGGTCATGGAAAACACCGCACCCTCGCTCGACCTGTTCACCCTTCTCGAAATCGCGCTGGAGGAGCGCAACGAGGCCGCCGAGGCGTTCGATATCTTCAAGCAGGATGCCGTGATGGCGCATGCGCCGGAAGCCGGACAAGAACCGGCCGTCACGAGCGAGGACGCGGCAAAGGCGGCGGCCGAGGAAGTCGACGGCGTCAGCGCGGAAGTCCGCGGCTTGCTCCAGGCCGCTTCGGACGAGGACCTGTCCTCTGCCTACCGGCAATCGGGCGGCGAAGTCGGCAATCCGGTTGCCGAGGCACTGCTCGGCGAACTCAAGCGTCGCAACCTGGGTATCTGAGCTGGCCTGTCCCTGCGGTCATCGTCCAGGACGGTAACGGCGTTCCACATGGCCCTTCAATTCGTCGGGATAGAAATAGACCGGGCGCAGATCGCCGCGTGCGTACCGCGTCACCTGGTCGGCGAAATGGGGTGAGGCGATATCGCCGCTCTGGCCGCCGGCCATGATCGCGGATGCCTTCACGCGCGGGCCGAACTCGACGACCGCGACGAAGCTGTTGCCGCTGGTGCCGTAATAGCGCTTCGTTCCCGGCCAGGGCTTGGCGCCGAACGATGCAAGGCTCCCCCATTGGGCCGAGGTGAACGGCACCGGGATCGAGGGTCGCGCATCGTCGAAATGCGGTTTGATTGCATCATCGAGCCGCTGGAACCGGTTGATGTCGTGCCAGGGCGTCCGCCAATCGCCGAAATCGCGACGGAGCCGATCGGCGGCGGCCGCGAGCGCCGCGAGCTTGGCATCGGGACCGACCCGCGTGGCGATATAGTCCGGGACGTTCAGCCGCTCGGCTTGCGCAAAACTACCGACCTCGCGCCACAATTGATCGCCCCAGAATACCGCCAGGCTGGTCGCGGTGGACTCGTAGCTCCAGCGATAGTCCCATGACCTGAGCAAGGCGATCGGTGCTTCCAGCGCCTTGCGACGCGGGTCGGTGGTCGGGAGGGCGTTCCAGGCCGTCACCAGATCGGGCAGCAACCGGGCGAACGCCGGCAGATACGGATCGAACGCTGCCCCCCGCAGCGTATCGGGCGTCCAGCCGGACTTGCCCGTCAGCAACAGATCGGCATGCACGCCGCGCGCATTGCCTCCGACCTGATCCATGTAGCGGGGATAGTCCGCGGGCTTTGGGCTGTCGGGACCTGCCGCGCTCCACGGCCAGTCATTGGTGTTGTGCGCCCAGCCCGTGCGCGGGTTGAGCACGCTCGGTAAGCTGGGCAGCGTATGGAGTCCGCGCCAGTCGGTCGCGGGGTCGCTGCCGTCGACCGGTCGGGTGTAATCGAAGCGATCGTCACGCACCGGCATGAACTGCGGCATCAGGAATGCGATCTCGCCTTTGCTGTCGGCGAACAGCGTGTCGTTCGAAGAGTTGGCCTTACGCTCGGCGACCGTCAAATAGCTTGCGAGATCGGTCGCCTTGGTCCGCAGGTAACTCTGTTCGAGCGCGGGCACGGGCTTCCACATCAGCGCCGTGGCGATCCAGCGTCCCGTCTTGATGGCGACGATCGGTCCGTGATGCGTGCGATAGGTCGTGAAGCTTCGGTCGCCGGTGGTGCCGTCCGGCTTGCGGTACCGTAGCGTCACGATCTTCGTCGCAACCGGTCGGCTGACCTTGCCGTAGCGATAGTCGTAGCCGGCGCCGCGCCGCGTGATCCGTTCCGCGAATTCGTCGACGTTATCGACCGTCGCCGAGGTGTGCATCCAGCCGGCCTTCGCGTTGAAGCCCTGATAGATGAAGAACTGCCCCCAGGTGCTCGCGCCATACGCGTTCAGCCCTTCGGCGCTGGTCATTTGCGCCTCGGACCGGAAATAGAAGCTGGTGTGCGGATTGATGAGCAGTAGCGCATGGCCGTTCGCGGTCAGCCTCGGCGCGATCGCGATGCCGTTGGAGCCCGATGGTTCGCGCGGCACCGTCCCGAGTTCCTCGGGGGTCGGCGGGGTCGGGCGGCCGTAGAAAGTCTTCAGGTCGCTCAGCGAGATACGCTCGATATCGCCGCCGATGCTGCCTTCGGTGAAGCTCAATGCCATCCAGGGCTCGAACCGGGCCAACACCTTGGGCTTGGTTTGCGGATGCGTTGCGAGATAATAGTTCAGCCCGTCCGCCCAGGCCTGCATCAGAGTTCGCAACCATGCCGGGCTTGCCGCATAGTGCGCCTGGAGTTCGACCGGATCGGCGAACAGTCGTTGCCTGAGATCCGCCCAGATCGCGTCCTCGCCCTCCGCTTCGGCGGTACGGCCCAGCGCCGTCAGATAATTCGCCTCGATCCGGGGGAAATCGTCTTCAGCCTGCGCATAGATCAGCCCGAAAACCGCATCGGCATCCGATCGCCCCTGGATATGCGGAATTCCCCAGTCGTCGCGCGTGATCGTGACGCGAGCGGCTTGCGCCTGCCACTGCGTCCGCTCGGTTGGCGGCGTACCACGCTGGGCCGCAAGCGGCGTACCCAACAGGGCTAACAGGATCACCGGAGTGCGCGCGCGTCGAAGAACCGTGGTCATGGGCGCAGCGTAAGGCGGCAAACGTCGAAAGGCCATGCGTCGGCACGGCACGGCGGATCCAAGGGACGACGCCTTCATCTCAGGCGTGCGACGTAGTCCGTGACCGTGCGCGCCTCAGCCAGATGAGCAGGAACGGCTGGTCGGCCACCGAGACGCCGTTGGGCGTCTGGATATCGATCTTCCGCCGGTGAAACTGCCAATAGAGCATCACGCTGAGGATCGCGGCGTAGAAGCACCAGACCGATGCGAACGCATAGCCCTTGACCAGATGGACGATCGTCAGTCCGATCACATTGACGACGCCGTAGGTCCTGACGACACGGTGGCTTGACAGCAGCAGCGCGCCGCAGGTCGCCAGGATGTAGAAGACCGACACCATCATGTTGCTCGTCATCGCGTTCAGATACGCGATCGAGTGCTGTTCGATGAAAGCCTGGGTTGGAAACAGCACGAGCCCGGCGATGTCCCACAGGCAGACGAGCGCGCCGGTGATCGTCAGGCCGACGATTGCAGTGCGACGCCAGCCGGGCGGTTCCATCAATGCCACAGCGGCCGGCATCAGCATCGGCAGGATACCGAGCGCGTAGACCGTGAACAGCAGCACGGCATGATCGAGCGCGACCTTGCCCAGTTCGCCGTGGAGCGCCAGCCACACCAATCCTTCGCTGAATTGATGGACCGCGAACAACAGGGGCACGGATGCGAAGAGCAGCGCGCGTGGTTCGCGGACGTGCCGCAACGTGGCTACGCCGATCGTGGCCAGTACCCCGGAGGCAGCGAAGCTTGCAGTCGCCGAAAAGCACATGCGCGGTCGTCCAGGCTGTTGGCGGTCTGCAGGGGCGTGGCGTGTTTCCGGCCACATAGCCAGCGCCGCCTGCGCAGGTCGCCCTCGCACCCGCTGGCGCGACGGTGGCGATGACGCTTTCCAACGGCCGGTCGAGCGCCTAAGCGACTGAAATCCCCGGGGGGCCGCTGATGCGCGGCTGAGAGGTGGGCTGCAGCCCATGACCCGCTGAACCTGATCCGGCTTATACCGGCGTAGGGAGGGTCTGCGGCTGGCCCGTCGTCCCTCCGATTGGAGTGGACGTGACGTTTTTCAGTGCTGGTTTGAGTGTGATTTACGCCGGGCGCGAGCGCGGGTTTTTAGGCCTGGTCGTAGCGACCTTGGCCGCATCGTCGGCAGGCGCGCAGGTGGCTGACCCGGTCGAACCCGCCGAAATCCGCGTGGTCGGCAAGCAGGACCCGGCGGGGCTGCTGCCCGACCAGAAGGTGCCGCGCGCGCAAAGTGCAATTTCCGCCGACTTCATCGTCAAGCAGGCGCCGACGCTCAATGCGTTCCAGCTGGTGACGTTGTTGCCGGGCGCGAATGTCGCGTCGAGCGATCCGTACGGCCTGTCGACGAGTTCGAGCCTGACGTTGCGCGGTCTCGACCAGGACGAGATCGGCGTCCTGATGGAGGGCGCGCCGCAGAACGACATCGGCTATTATTACGCCTACCCCTCGCAGTTCGCCGATCCCGAGAACCTCAAGCGGATCTCGCTCGCGCAAGGATCGGTCGATATCGATTCCCCGACGCTCGGCGGGGCAGGCGGGCTGTTGTCGCTCGCGCTCGACGATCCGAAGGCACGGCCCGGCGCGCTGGTCGATCTGTCGCTCGGCAGCTACGCGGCGCGGCGTGGGTTCGTCCGCCTCGATACCGGCACGATCGGCGATACCGGGTTGAAGGCCTTCCTGTCCTATTCGAACACGCGCGCGGACAATTGGCGGGGCGCGGGCTACGACACGCGCCAGCATATCGATGCCAAGTTGCTCAACGAATGGGGCGCCGGCAACCGCGCCAGCCTCGCGCTGTCGTACAACGACGCGAACTCGTCGAGCTACCCGAGCCCGACGCTCGCCGAATGGAACGCGCAGGGCCGCGATTTCAATTTCGACGAGCGCTACACGGCAGGGAACACCAACTATTGGCGGCTGTACCGCGCGCCGTTCCGCAACCTCTATGCCTCCGCACCGGTGCATATCGTGTTGAACGACCGGCTCGCGCTCGACACCACGAGCTATCTCCAGTTTGGTTACGGCAACTCGCCCTACGGGACGCAGCTGACCACCGAAGGCAATTTCCTCGGAACCGAGCAACTGGCCGAGCCGATCGCGCTGCCCGGCGCGGTCGACGGTGTGGCGACCGTGCTCGGCAATTATACCGGCGACCAGATGCGCGTCGGCAACGTCAGCAAGCTGACCCTTAAGGCCGGCATGCACACGCTGACCGCCGGGCTCTGGTTCGATTACGGGACGGACCGCGTCACGCAGTCGTACACGTCGATCGACGCCGACGGGCAGCCGTTCGACCGCTGGGGCTATCGCGCCAAGGCGATCCGGACCGCCGATGGCCGCCTGCTAGCCTATGAGAACCAGCGCACCGTCACCGTGACGAAGGGCTTCTTCATCGCCGACAGTATCGCACTCAGCCCGCGGCTGACGATCGATGCCGGGTTCAAGGGCGTTAACGTCCTGCGCAACGGCCGCACCTATCTACCCGGACCGCAGGACAAGGTCCGCAACGACAGCTTCGCCGCATTGCCGCGCGCCGCGATCCACTACCGGCTCGACGATCGCCAACAGCTGTTCGCCAACATCACCACCAACTTCCGCACCCCCAACGAGTTCACGCTCTACAACAGCTATTACGGTGGCGAAGTCGTCGTGCGGGGGACGAACGCGCTCAAGAACGAATATTCGATATCGCAGGAGATCGGCTATCGCTTCATCGGCGAACGGCTCTCCGCCTCGGTGACGGGCTTCCACTACAAGTTCCGCAACCGCCAGCTCGCCACCGTGATCGACCAGAGCGGCGCACAGGTGAACGCGACGATCAACGCTGGCGGCCAGACCTCGTACGGGGTGGATGCCGAGATCGACTACCGCCCGGTCGCCGGCCTCAGCCTGTACCTTTCGGGAGAATATCTGCACGCGCGGATCGACGATGATCTGCCCGTCGGCGCGGACTTCCTGCCGACCCGGGGCAAGCACGCGGTGTCCAGCCCGACCGTCCAGTTCGGCGCCGGCGGGATCTATGACGACGGCCGGTTCTTTGGCAGCGTCGCGTCGAAATATATCGGCCGGCAATATGCGAGCTTCATGAACGACGAGGCGATCAAGGGCTATGCGACGCTCGATCTGTCGGTCGGCATGCACCTCGCCGACTGGCTCGATGGCAAGCGCACCGACCTGCGCGTCAACGCGATCAACGTCACCGATCCGCACGTCCTCGCCGGCGTGCAATCGGTCAGCACCAATGCGCAGGACACGATCGGCCGCAGCGGGACCGTCATCGCCGGCTCGCCGCCCGCCTATTATGTCGGCAGCGGCGCGGCGGTCATGGCGACGATCTCGCGAGCATTCTGAGATGGCGACGCAGCCTGCGCATCTGGTCCACGGCATGGGCACCGCGATGGAGGCGCCGACTTGGCCGGCGATAACCGCCGACGAGGCCGGGGCGGTGATCGCCCGCTTTCCGGCGGCGGGGCGGCTGACCGCGCTGCACTGGCATTCCCCGCGACCTTTTTCCGCCGCGACGCTGGTGCATACGACGCAGGGCGCGTTCCTGTTGAAGCGTCACCATTACAGCGTCCGCACGGTCGAAGGGCTGGCGGAGGAACACGCGTTCATCGCGCACCTAGCCGGCGCAGGCATGTCGGTGCCCGAGGTGATGTCGACCGCAGACGGCGCGACGGCCGTGGCCAGCGGCGCATGGTCGTACGAGCTGCACCGTCAGGCGCCTGGCGCGGACCTGTACCGCGACAGCCTGTCATGGACGCCGTTCGTCTCTCGCGCGCATGCCCATGCCGCCGGGGTTGCGCTCGCGACGCTGCACGAGGCGGCGCGCAGTTTCACCGCGCCGCCGCGCCGCCCGCAGCCGTTGGTTGCCAGCTTCACCATCCTCCCCGCGGCCGATCCGATCGCCACGGCCGAAGCTTATGTCGCGGCCCGTCCTGCGCTGGCCGCGTTCCTCGAATCCAGGCCATGGCGACGCGAGCTGCGGAGGCTGTTCGAAGCCTTGGGGCAGGGGTTGGCCCCTCTGCTTGCCGAGCAGACGCCGCTATGGACCCACAACGACTGGCACCCTTCCAACCTGCTCTGGGCAAGCGACGGCAGTGTCCGGACCGCGTTCGACTTCGGACTCGCCGATCGCACCTGCGCGGTCCACGACATCGCTACCGCGATCGAGCGCACCGCCGTTCGCTGGCTCGAGCTGGGGCAGGGGACGGACGACATCGGCGACCCGGAGGCGGCACTGGCGCTGCTCGCGGGCTATGCCACCGTTGCGCCACTCGATCGCGCGGACATTGCCGCGGTCGCGCGCGTGTTGCCGCTAGTCCACCTTGAGTTCGCGCTGTCCGAGATCGACTATTTCACGGCAGTGGTCGAAGACCCGGCATCTGCCGCGCTGGCCTGGGACGACTATCTGATCGGTCACGCCGAGTGGTTCCGCTCCGCTCCCGGCCGAGACTTCGTCCGCGCGATCGAAGCCGGGGCGCATTCCCAATGACCGCGTTCGAGATCGTCGCGGTCGCTGTCAGCGTCACGGGCATCTGGCTGACCGCGACGCGCCGCATGCTGTGCTGGCCGGTCAACCTCGTCGCCTGTGCGCTCTATTTCAAGCTGTTCCTCGACGTGCGACTCTATGCCGACATGGTCCTGCAAGCGCTGTTCGGGCTCGCGATCCTCTACGGCTGGGTTGCCTGGACCCGCGGCAAGGACGCTGCGGGGGAGGTCGTCGTGGTGCCGTTACGTCCTGCGAAGGCGATCACGAGCCTCGCCGCGGGCGCGGCTGGCGCGGTCGCGATTGGCTGGTTCATGAGCCGCTTCACCGACGCTGCGCTGCCATGGATGGACGCCGCGCTCAGCAGCTTCAGCCTCGTCGCGCAATATTGGACCGCACGCCGCCACACCGCCAACTGGCTGCTCTGGATCGTCGTCGACGTCCTCTATGTCGGCATGTTCCTCGTCAAAGGCCTGACGCTGACCGCCGGCCTCTACGCGGCGATGATCGCGCTAGCAGTGATCGGATACCGGCAGTGGCGAAAGGCCGAGGCGACAGTCTGACGACCTCACCGGTGGACGCGAGCGCTCCTGCGATCCTGTGCTAGGGAGCATCCTCGGACTGCGAAAAACGGAGCGCCACCATCGTCGGGCCAAGTGTCATCCTCGCCATCCTCGGCTATGGCATCCTGCTGTTCGGGATCGCCTGGGTCGTGGACCGGCGGGGCCTGTCGAAGCGGCTGGGGCGGATCGCCTATCCGCTGTCGCTGGCGGTGTATTGCAGCAGCTGGACGTTCTTCGGCGGGGTCGGCACCGCGGCGACGCGCGGCTGGGATTACCTCGCAATCTATCTCGGCCCGGCACTGGTGTTCCTGCTTGCGCCGAAGTTTCTCGCGCGGTTGGTGCGGCTGGCGCGCGAGGAGGGGTCGAGTTCGATCTCGGACTTCATTTCGGCGCGCTACGGGCGCAGTCGGGGCACCGCAGCGATTGTCGCGGGGACGGCGTTGCTCGCGTCGGTGCCGTATATCGCGCTCCAGTTGCGATCCGTGACGTTGAGCTTCGGCGCGATCGCCGGCGTCGGGAGTTCGGCGGAGGTCGGCACGTTCGTCGCGCTGCTGCTGGCGGTGTTCGCGATCCTGTTCGGCGCACGGCGATACGAGGTCGCAGGGCGCAATCCCGGGGTGGTCGCGGCGATCGCTGCGGAGTCGCTGATCAAGCTGTTGTGTTTCATCGTGCTCGGCGTGGTCACGGTGGCGCTGCTCGCCGATGTTCCGGCCGAGACGCTGGCGGCACCGCTCTCGCGGCTTGAGTCGGGCTTTACCTGGGGGGCGCTGACCTCCGACTTCTGGGTGCGGACTGTGTTGTCGGCGCTGGCGATCCTGTGTCTGCCGCGGCAATTCTATGTCGGCGTGATCGAGGCGCGTGGCCCCGATGCGGTGGCGCGCGCGCGCTGGCCGTTCATCGCCTACATGGTGGCGATCTCGCTGCTCGTCCTGCCGCTGGCGCTGGCCGGGATGACGCTGTTGCCTCCCGATGCCGAGCCCGATCTGTATGTGCTCGCGGTGCCGTTGCAGCAGGGTGAGAACCTCGTCGCGCTGATCGCGTTCATCGGCGGGTTCTCGGCCGCGACCGCGATGGTGGTGGTCGAGACGATCGCGCTGTCGACGATGGCGACCAACGACCTGCTCGCGCCGCTGCTGCTCCGGCGGCACGGCGAGGCGGGCGAGGGCGAGCTCGGCCGGCGGATGCTGCGCGTGCGGCGGGTCATCATCGCCGCGATCGTCGCGGTCGCGCTACTGTATGGCCGGAGCCTCGGCGCGGACCTGCCGCTGGCCTCGATCGGGCTGATCGCGTTTGCGGGCGTCGCGCAGTTCGCACCTGCGCTGATTGCGACGGTCGGGTGGAATTTTGCCAATCATACCGCGGCGCGTGGCGGGCTGATCGGTGGGGTGATCGTCTGGATCTACTGCCTGTTGCTGCCGTCGATCGGCGAGAGCATCGGCCCGATGCTGGCGCAATTCACACGCGGCTGGCTCGATCCGGATGCGCTGCTCGGTTGGCGGATCGGCTCGCCGTTGGTGAATGGGACGGTCTGGAGCCTTGGCATCAACGTCGCCCTGATGGCCGGGCTGCACGTGCGCGAGCGGCATCGGGGAAACGCCGCGCTCGACCACGTCACGACGCTCGGCGAATTGCGGATGCTGGTCGCGCGGTTCGTCGGCGACGGCGAGGCGGAGGCGATCGGCGTGGCGTCGCCCGACCTGCGTGCGCCGATCGATGGCCCTGCCGCGCGCACGGCCGAACGGCTGATCGCGGGCGTGATCGGCGCACCGTCGGCGCGGAAGATCGTTGCGTCGAGCATTGCCGGCTCGGCGATCGACGTCAGCGACGTGGTACGCCTCCTCGACCAGCGCGGGCGCTCGCTGCGGTTCTCGCGGACGTTGCTGTCGGCGACGCTGGAAACGATCGACCCGGGGGTCAGCGTGATCGACGCGGACCTGAGGCTGGTCGCGTGGAATCCGCGTTACGTCGAGATGTTCGACTATCCCGAGGGGTATGTCGTGGTCGGGCGCTCGATCGCCGACCTGATCCGCTACAATGCCGAGCGCGAGGGGGTCGGCGATATCGCGGCGCATGTCGGGCGGCGGGTGGCGCATCTCGCGCGCCACGCCGCATAGTTTCGAGCGGCAGCGGCCGTCGGGGCGGTGGATCAAGATGGTCGGGCGACCGATGCCGGGTGGCGGGTACGTCCAGAGTTTCACCGACATTACTGCGGAGAAAGAGGCGCAGGCCGATCTCGAGGCGCGGGTTGCGGCAAGGACGCAGGATCTGGCGCAGTCGAACGCGATGCTCGACGAGGCGCGCGCGGTCGCGGAGACCGCGACGCGCGACAAGACGAGGTTCCTGGCGGCGGCGAGCCATGATTTGTTGCAGCCGTTGCACGCGGCGCGGCTGTTCTGCGCTGCACTGGACGAAGGCCTCGATGACGATAGGGCGCCGCATCAGGGCGAGCTGGTGCGCGCGATCGATGGTGCGATCGGGTCGGCGGACACGTTGCTGCGCGCGTTGCTCGACGTGTCGCGGCTCGATGCGGGGGGCGTCGTGCCGAAGGTCGAGCGGTTCGCGCTGGGGGCGCTGATCGAGGAACTGGCGGCGCAGTTCCGGCCATTGGCGGGGGAGCGGGGGCTGGTGCTGGCGTCGCATCCCGGCGCGTTCAGCGTGGCGACCGATCGATCCCTGCTGCGCTCGATCCTGCAGAATTTTCTGTCGAACGCGGTTCGTTATTCGGCGGATGGGCGGATCTGGATCGGCGCGCGGCGGCGGGGTGGCGACGTGCTGATCGAGGTTCGCGATAACGGGCCGGGGATCGCGGCGGCGGACCGCGAGCGGATCTTCGAGGAGTTCGAGCGGCTGGAAAGCAAGGGGAGCGCGGGCGGTGGCGTCGGGCTCGGGCTGGCGATCGTCCGGCGGATCGCGCGGCTGCTCGGGGCGTCGGTGGAGTTGCGGTCGGAGCCGGGGCGGGGGACGACGTTTGCGGTCCGCGTGCCGCTTGCGCCCGCGGGGTTCGACGTGCCGCTGCCGACGCTCTCGGCGGCGCGCGCGCTGGTGCCCGGGTTGCGCGTGCTGTGTCTCGACAACGACGCGACGATTCTCGCGGCGCTCGATGCGGCGTTGCGTGCGCGGCGGTGCGTGCCGTTGCTGGCCGCAACGATCGCCGAGGCGATGGAACTGGCGGCGGACGAGGAGCCGGATGTGGCGCTGATCGACTATCATCTGGACGAGGTGGAGGACGGGCTCGACGTGGTCGCGCGGTTACGGGCGATGACGCCGGCCCCGGCGATTGCGCTGGTGACGGCCGACCGTGCGGTGGTGGAGGATCCGCGGTGTGCGGGGCTCGTCGTGCTGACCAAACCGGTCGAGCCCGCGGATCTGTGGCGGTTCATCGAGGAGGCTTCGGCGGCGGCGGCGCGGGGCAGCTGAACCTCCTTGATCCTCCCCCGCAAGGGGGAGGTGGCAGGCGCTTTGCCTGACGGAGGGGGAGGAAAGGGGGAACCAGCGTTGCGCGTCCTCCCCCTCCGTCGCCTCCGGCGCCACCTCCCCCTCCGTCGCCTCCGGCGCCACCTCCCCCTTGCGGGGGAGGATTGAGCCACGGCAACCCCCCGTCATCCTGACGAAAGTCAGGATCCAGGGTACCGGCGGCACCGATTGTGGCTCTGGGCCCTGACTTTCGTCAGGGTGACGGTCGGGGGAGATGGCGCGGCTAATCGGCGAAGTGGATGTCCATCGCTCGCGCCGCAAGCACCGCCTGCGTGCGGTTCTGCACCCCCAGTTTGCGCAGAATCGCAGTCATGTGGCCTTTCACCGTACCCTCCGAGATGCCGAGGTCGAACGCGACCTGCTTGTTGAGGCGGCCGGCGAGGACGCCGAGAAGGACTTTCAACTCGGTCGGCGTGAGGCTGGCGACGCGGGTGGACATTTCGTCGACCCGCGCACCTTCGGTTGGCGCGTCGCGTTCGCCCGCCAGCGCGCGGGCGACCGCGTTTTCGAGCGTGGCGAGGTCGGCGGTTTTCGAGACGAAGCCGATTGCGCCATAAGCCCGCGCACGCGGTGCCGCCTCGGCTTCGTCGGCCGACGAGATCACCATGATCGGCGTGTTGGGGCGTTCGGCGTGGAGCAGCGCGACGCCGGCGAACCCTTCCGACCCCGGCATGCGCAGGTCGAGCAGGATCAGGTCGAGCCGCTCCGCCGCGCGCACCGCGTCGACCGCCTCACAAAGCTGACCCGCCTCGATCACCACCGCGTCGGGCGCGGCGCGGCTGACCGCCAGTTTGAGTGCCTGGCGGAACAGCGGGTGGTCGTCGGCGATGAGGATCGTGCGCGTCATGCCGGTACGGGAGCGGCCTCCTCGCGGCCCGCGATCAGCGCATCGACCACCGCGGGATCGGCGAGCGTCGAGGTGTCGCCGAGCTGGTCGAGCTGGTTCTCCGCGATCTTCCGCAGGATGCGGCGCATGATCTTCCCCGAGCGCGTCTTGGGCAAAGCCGGTGCGAACTGGAGGATGTCGGGGGTCGCGATCGGCCCGATCTCGCGGCGGACCCACTGGACCAGCTCCTTGCGCAATTCCTCGCTCGGTTCGGCGTTCGCGTTGAGGGTGACGTAGGCGTAGATGCCCTGGCCCTTTACGTCGTGCGGCATGCCGACGACCGCGGCTTCGGCGACCTTCGAATGCGCCACCAGCGCGCTCTCGACTTCGGCGGTGCCCATGCGGTGGCCGCTGACGTTGATGACGTCGTCGACCCGGCCGGTGATCCAGTAATAGCCGTCTTCGTCGCGGCGGCAGCCGTCGCCGGTGAAATACTTGCCGGGATAGGTCGAGAAATACGTCTGGAAGAAGCGATCGTGATCGTTCCACACGGTCCGCATCTGGCCGGGCCAGCTGTCGGCGATGACGAGGTTGCCCTCGACCGCGCCGTCGAGAACCTTGCCGTCGGCGTCGACGAGTTCGGGCATCACGCCGAACAGCGGCTTGGTCGCGCTGCCGGGTTTCAGCGCGGTCGCGCCCGGCAAAGGCGAGATCATGTGCCCACCCGTCTCCGTCTGCCACCACGTATCGACGATCGGGCAACGGCCGTCGCCGACGACATTGTGGTACCAGTTCCAAGCCTCGGGATTGATCGGTTCGCCGACCGAGCCGAGCAGGCGCAGCGACTTGCGGCTGGTGCGCGTCACCCAGTCGTCGCCCTCGCGCATCAGCGACCGGAGCGCGGTCGGCGCGGTGTAGAGGATGTTGACCTGATACTTATCGACGATCTGCCAGAAGCGGCTGTGATCGGGATAGTTCGGCACGCCTTCGAACATCACCGTCGTCGCACCGTTCGCGAGCGCACCGTACAGCGAATAAGTGTGGCCGGTGACCCAGCCGACATCGGCGGCGCACCAGAAGATCTCGCCGGGGCGGTAGTTGAAGACGTATTCATGCGTCATCGACGCCCACACCAGATAGCCGCCGGTCGAGTGCAGCACGCCCTTGGGCTGGCCGGTCGAGCCGCTGGTGTAGAGGATGAACAGCGGGTCCTCGGCGTTCATCGGCTCGGGTGCGCAGTCGGTCGACTGACCCTCGACGCACTCATGATACCAATAGTCGCGGCCTTCGGTCATCGTGACCGTGCCACCGGTGCGGCGGACGACGATGACCGCCTCGACCGCGAGATCGCCGTGGTCGAGCGCGGCGTCGACATTGGCCTTGAGCGGCACGGTCTTGCCACCGCGCAGGCCCTCGTCGGCGGTGATGACGATGCGGCTGTCGCAATCGTGGATGCGGTTGCAGAGACTCTCGGGCGAGAAGCCGCCGAACACCACCGAATGGATCGCGCCGATCCGCGCGCAGGCGAGCATCGCAAACGCCGCCTCGGGGATCATCGGCAGGTAGATGGTGACGCGGTCGCCCTTCTCGACGCCGCGCGCCTTCAGGCAATTGGCGAGCTTCGACACTTCGTCGCGCAGTTCGGCATAGCTGATCTTGCGGGATTCGTCGGGATTGTCGCCTTCCCACAGGATCGCGGTCGCGTCCGGTCGCGCATCGGCGTGGCGATCGACGCAGTTGGCGGCGACGTTGAGCTGCCCGTCCTCGAACCAGCGGATGTGGAAGTCGCTCTCGTCGAACGACGTGTCCTTGATCTTGGTCGGCGCGACGATCCAGTCGAGGCGCTTGGCCTCCTTCGCCCAGAACGCGTCGGGATCGGTCGCGGCCTCGGCATACATCCGGTCATAGGCGGCGGCGTCGATCAGGGCGTCCTTCGCCCATTCTGCGGGGACGGGATAGCTGGCCTCGGTCATCTGGCTCTCCTTTTGCCGCGCTGTACGCGGTCGCGTTCGGGCGATCATCCCGCACCAAAGTAAGGGATGGCCCAGCGTTCGCAATGCGCCATGATCACGACGCTCATTCCACGCGTAAGACCAGTGGAAGAGCGCGGAGACGGGGATGACACCGATGGCATTCAAGACGAGGCTGGCCTTGACGGCGTTGCTTAGCGGAACTGCGCTGGTACCGGGTATGGCGCAGGCGCAGACGGCACGCGAGATCGAGCTCGAGACACGGTTGAAGGCGCTCGAAGCGGCGGTACAGGATCTGCGCGGCGAACTGAATGCGGCACGCGCGACGTCTGCGGCACCGATCGCCTCGGCTCCGACGAGCGCGACTCCCATGACCGCCAATCCCATGACCGCGTCTTCGATGAGCGCGGCACCCGCGTCGCCCGGCAGATCGCCCGGCGCGACCAATGTGGCCGAGGCCAGGCCTGTCGCTGCAAACTCGGCACCGACCGACGGTTTTCGCATCGGGAACACCACGGTCAAGCTGGGCGGCTTCGTTCGCCTCAACGTCATCGCCAGCCGCTACAGCGATGGCGAGGTCGCGGTCGGCGGGCTGGGCAAGGAGTTCTTCCTGCCGCAGCAGATTCCGGTCGGCGGCGGGTTTTCCAGCCAGGACCTGCTGCTTTCCGCGCGCCAGACCCGTCTGCAGTTCAGCACCGCGACCCCGATGAACGGCACCGACATCAAGACGCTGGTGGAGTTCGATTTCGCGCTCGCGACGGCGCCGGTCGGCGCGCAGCGCGCGACCAATCCCTACACGCCCACCTTCCGCCGCGGCTTCATCGAATATGGCAACCTGCTGGTCGGGCAGGAATGGTCGACCTTCCAGAACATCGCGGTGCTGCCCGAGACGACCGATTTCGTCGGACCGCTCGACGGCACGGTGTTCAACCGCCAGGCGCTGGTCCGCTATTCCATCCCCTTGCGATCCGGGCTGACGTTGCAGATCGCGGCCGAGAACCCCGAAACGGAAACCGCGCTGCCGGCCAATGCGGCGCTGGTCGACACGGATGACGATCGCCTGCCCGACGTGGTGGCACGCGTGAACTGGAAGCCGACATTCGGCGATTTCGCGCTGGCGGGCATCGCGCGCGAGCTGCGCACCGATACGCTGGGCAGTGGCGATACCGCCTTTGGCTGGGGCGTTTCCGGGTCCGGCAAGATTCCTATCGGCAAGCGTCACGACCTGCGCTTCATGGCGACCTACGGGCAAGGCATCGGCCGGTATCTGGGACTGGGTTACGTCCCCGACGCGATCTACGGCGGCACCGCGACCCGGCTCGAGCGGATCGACAATTTCGCGGCCTTCGCGGCGTTCCGTATCGGCTGGACCGATGCGATCCACTCGACGCTCATGGGCAGCTACCAGTCCGCCGATTATCCGGCCGGCGTGATCGTCACGGGGCTGGCCAATGCCAAGTCCTATGGCGGCGCCGCCAACCTGTTCTGGTCGCCGGGCAAGGGCTTCGACATCGGCATGGAGTACCGCCACGCCGTCCGCGAGCTGGTCTCGGGTGACACCGGCGCGCTCGACCGCCTCGAATTCGCATTCAAATACGGGTTCTGACTGCCCAACGCTGCAGAATCCCCACCGCTCCACTTGAGAGGATACCGCCATGGCAACGACAACCGGGGACGCATCGCCCCTTGGTCACGTGAAGCAGAGCCAGCCGTTGATCATCATCGCATCCTCGCTGGGTGCGGTGTTCGAATGGTATGATTTCTACCTCTACGGCCTGCTCGCGACGATCATCACCGCGCAGTTCTTCTCGGGCGTCAACGAGACGACCGGGTTCATCTTCGCGCTCGCGGCGTTCGCGGCCGGGTTCGCGGTGCGTCCGTTCGGTGCGCTGGTGTTCGGGCGGATCGGCGATGTCGTCGGGCGCAAGAACACCTTCCTCGTGACGATGGCGATCATGGGGCTTTCCACGTTCCTTGTCGGCCTGCTGCCAAGCTATGCGTCGGTCGGCGTCGCCGCGCCGATCGCGCTGGTGGTGCTGCGGCTGTTGCAGGGCCTCGCGCTGGGCGGCGAGTACGGCGGTGCCGCGACCTATGTCGCCGAGCACGCACCCGACAAGAAGCGCGGACTGTTCACCAGCTTCATCCAGACCACCGCGTCGCTCGGGCTGTTCGCGGCGCTGTTGATCGTGATCGGCGTCCGCACTCTTGTGGGCGAAGAAGCGTTCGCGGCTTGGGGCTGGCGTATCCCGTTCATCGTCTCGATCGCGCTGCTCGCGGTATCGCTCTGGATCCGCATGCAGCTCGAAGAGAGCCCGGTGTTCCAGAAGATGAAGGACGAGGGCAAGACCTCGAAGGCGCCGCTGACCGAGGCATTCGGGCAGTGGAGCAACCTCAAGGTCGTGCTGATCGCGCTGTTCGGTGCGGTCGTCGGCCAGGGCGTCGTGTTCTACACCAGCCAGTTCTACGCGCTGTTCTTCCTGGAGAAGAACCTGCGCGTCGACGGGCCGACCACCAACATCCTGATCGCAATCGCGCTGTTGATCGCGACGCCTGCGTTCATCTTCTTCGGCTGGCTGTCGGACAAGGTCGGTCGGAAATGGATCATCCTGACCGGCTGCGCGCTCGCCGCGCTGACCTACATGCCGCTGTTCCACGCGCTGTCGCAGGCCGCCAACCCCGCGCTTTATGCGGCACAGGCCAATTCGCCGGTAACGGTGGTGGCCAACCCCGACGAATGCTCGGTCCAGTTCGATCCGGTCGGCAAGAACAAGTTCGACAGCAGCTCGTGCGACATCGCGAAGTCGTATCTGGCGAAGGCGGGCATCTCGTACACCAACGTGATCGCACCCGCCGGCACCGTCGCGCAGATCAACATCGGCGGCGCGACCATCCCGGTCGTCAACCCGGCGGTGGTTTCTGGGCCTGAAAAGGCGGCGGCGATCAAGACGTTCGGTACCGAAGTGAAGACCGCCCTTACCGCGGTCGGCTATCCTGAAAAGGCGGACCCGGCGCAGATCAACAAGCCGATGGTCATCGCGATCCTCGTCCTGCTCGTGCTGTATGTGACGATGGTCTACGGCCCGATCGCGGCGCTGCTGGTCGAGCTGTTCCCGACGCGGATCCGCTACACCTCGATGTCGCTGCCCTATCATATCGGCAATGGCTGGTTCGGCGGGTTCTTGCCCACCGCGGCGTTCGCGATGGTCGCGGCGACCGGGGACATCTATTACGGCCTCTGGTACCCGATCCTCGCCTGCGCGGTGACGGCGCTGGTCGGTCTGGTGTTCCTGCCGGAAACGTTCCGCCGGTCGCTGCACGGCTAATCGTAGCTGAAGACCTGCGTCGAGGGCGGCGTCGATCCGGCAGAACCGGATCGGCGCCGTCCTGCGTTCCAGCCCGCCTTCTTGTCGGGATATTACAGGGCAGGTGAGGGCGCTTCTCCACGCCCGCAGCCCCGCACTAGGCGTCGCGCTGGTCTAGATCAGCCCCTCGTGGCGCATCGCTTCTTGCACGGCAGGGCGCGTCATCATGCGTTCGCGGAAGGCGACGAGCGTAGCAGGCGCATCCACCTGGTTCTTCGCGGCCCACAACAGCATCACGAACAGATAGCAGTCCGCCGCGCTGACCGCTGCGCCGAACAGATAGTCGCCCTCCATCGTGTCGGCGAGATAGCTCATCCGCTTGACGATGACCGCGCCGGCCTTGGCCTTTTCCTCGTCGCTGCCACCGGCGAAGAACGGCTTGAAGCTCTTGTGGATCTCGGTGGAAATGAACGCCAGGGCTTCGATCAGATGCGTGTGGCCCATCGGTCCGGTCGGCTTCAGCGCGGTATCCTGATGCGCGATCCAGTCGAGAATCGCGATGTTCTCACTGAGCGTCTCGCCCGTGTCGAGCGTGAGCGCAGGGACATAGCCCTTCGGATTGATTGCCGTGTAATCGGCGCCGCTTTCGGTCCGCTTGGTCTTTAGATCGACCTTCTCGTGGTCGAACGACAGTCCTGCCTCGTGCAAGGCGATGTGATCGGCCAGACTGCAGGCACCGGGCGAATAATAGAGTTTCATCGCTGGTCTCTCCGTATTGGTCTGCCTGAACGCGCAACTCGAGCGATAGGCTGCCCGCAAGTTCCGCGTGACCATGCATATGGCCGCGCTCGAGATCGCCGGCACGATGCTGGCGATCTCGCGCGCGACCATGCGTCACGTAGCGGAGCGCGGACGCCTCCACCTGACGGGAGGCGAGGGCGACCGTCAGTCGCGATAGCCCGGATTGACGCGGTCTAGCTTGCGCAGCAGCGCCGGCCAGGCAAGGCCATCGGCGAGCATCCGCATACCGGGACCACTCGACTGGCCCTCGACCTTTTCGGCGACGCCTTGGTTCGGCCTGTTCAGGTTATCCCGGCCGGCGCTCAGCATCAGGACCTGCGCCTCGCACGCCCGCTCCAGGAAATACATGCGGAGAAAGGCCTGCGGAACGGATTCGCCTACGGTCAGCGTGCCGTGATTACGCAGGATCATCGAGTTCTTCGTGCCGAGGTCCTCGACGAGCCGTTCGCGCTCCTCCAGTTCCGTCGCGATGCCCTCGAAGTCGTGATACGCGACATCGTGCCCGGCGATCATCGCGGTCTGGGTATGCGGGAGAAGCCCTTCTGCCATCGCCGATACCGCCTGGCCGTGAGGGGTGTGGAGATGCAGCACCGCGACCGCGTCATCGCGTCCGGCATGGATCGCGGAGTGGATCACGAAGCCGGCGCGGTTGACCGGCGCGGGCGTGTCCATGACCTTGTTGCCGTCGACGTCGATCTTCACCAGCGACGACGCGGTGATCTCCTCGAACATGTGCGTGTACGGATTGATCAGGAAATGATGATCGGGCCCCGGCACGCGCGCCGACAGGTGCGTGAAGATCAAATCGTCCCAACCGTAGAGCGCGACCAGCCGATAGGCCGCCGCCAGATCGACGCGCAGCGCCCATTCCTCGGCGGATACCTGATCCTGTATCGTTTCCATCGCCTTGAGGGCCGTAGCCATCATCCGTCTCCTTATCGTTGAGCGAAGGATACGGCAGTCGGCGCGATAAGAATGTCGCGATGGTGACAATCTCGCCGAACCGGGTAAAAATGATCTGATGCGCGATTTGGACATCGACACGCTGGCGGCCGATCCGTGGTTCGCAACCATGGTTGCCGAGCGTCGCGAGGCGTTGCTGCGTGAGGCCCGGGTCGAATTGCTCGCGGCTGGTGCGCGGATCTATGGGCTAGGCGATCCGCCAAACGGCCTGTGGGCGGTGCTGGAGGGCCAAGTCCGATTGAAGGGCCTTTCCGTGAACGGTGCCGAATTGCTGGCGCTGATCGTGCGGCCGGGGACCTGGTTCGGCGAGCTGTCGACGCTCGACGGGCTGTCGCGTCCTCACGAGGCGACGGCGTTCGGATCCGCCCGCCTGCTCCACGTGCCGATGCCCGCGTTCGCCCGGGCCGCCGCGTCACAACCGGGGTTGTATCGCGATCTCGGGCTGCTGGTCTGCGCGCATCAGCGCACCGCGCTGCGGTTCATCGCCAACAGCATCGGCCAGAGTATCCGCGTGCGACTGGCCCTTGCGCTCCTGCGCGCCTCGGTCGCCGGCGATGGGAGTGTCATCATCCGGCAGGACGAACTTGCGGCAATTGTCGGTATCGCCCGCCAAACCCTGAACCGCCACCTGAAGACCTTCGAGCGCGAGGGCATCGTGGCGGTCGCTTATGCCCGAATACGGATACTCGATCTGGCAGGGTTGCACGGTATCGCCACGGAATAGTCGATCGCAGCAGCACCGCATGTGCTCCCCCGCGTCGTTCGGCACGACGCGGGGAACGTGATGATCAGGCCATTTTGCCGATCACCTTGTCGAGCGTCAGCGGGTATTCGCGGATGCGGACGCCGCACGCGTTGTAGACCGCATTGGCGATCGCCGCGCCGACCCCACACAGGCCGAGTTCGCCGATGCCCTTGGCCTTCATCGGCGAGGATTTCTCGTCGAGTTCGTCCATGAAGAACACGTCCTGCATCGGAATGTCGGCATGGGCGGGAACGTGATATTCGGCGAGGTCGTGGTTGACGAAATAGCCGAAGCGCTTGTCGACGATCGCGTCCTCCATCAACGCCGCGCCGACGCCCATCGTCATCGCACCGATCACCTGACTGCGGGCCGATTTCGGGTTGAGGATACGGCCAGCCGCAAACGCGCCGCTCATCCGGCGGACGCGAATCTCGCCGGTCGCCGAGTCGACACCGACCTCGACGAAATGCGCGCCGAACGTGGCCTGCGCATAGGTCTTGGTCAGGTCGCCGAACTCGATCGAGTCCTCCGCGGACAGGCCGGCATCACCAGCGGCTTCCGACAGCGAGACGCTGCGGTTGCCCGACTTCACCTTGCCGTCCTCGAACACGACGTCGCTCGAATTGAAGCCGAGCTTCCGCGCGACCGCGTCCCGCAGCGCCATGCACGCTGCATAGACGCCGGCCGTCGAGCTGTTGCCGCCCCATTGTCCACCCGAACCCGCCGATGCCGGGAAGCTGCTGTCGCCGAGCAGGACGATGACCTTTTCGACCGGCACGCCCATCATCTCGGCCGCGGTCTGCGCGATGATCGTGTAGCTGCCGGTGCCGATGTCGGTCATGTCGGTGGCGACGGTCACGACGCCCTTCTTGTCGATCCCGACGCGTGCGCCTGACTTCATCGTGACGTTGTCGCGGAAGGCGGACGCCATGCCCATGCCGACCAGCCATCGGCCGTCGCGGACCTGGCCGGGGACGGGATTGCGCTTGTTCCAGCCGAAGCGTTCGGCGCCGGTCTTCAGGCAGCCGACCAGATCGCGCTGCGAGAACTGCCGCGTCGGCTTTTCCGGATCGACCTGCGTGTCGTTGATGATCCGCAGCTGGACCGGGTCCATCTTCAGCTTCTCGGCAAGCTCGTCCATCGCCGCTTCGAGCGCGAGCAGGCCGACGGCCTCGCCCGGCGCGCGCATCGCGTTACCCTCGGGGAGATCGAGCACCGCGAGACGCGTCGCCGTCATCCGGTTCGCGCCGGCGTAGAGCAGGCGGGTCGCGTTCGGCGCGGTCTCGGGGCCACCGCCGGGCAGGTCGCCCGACCAGCTCTCATGCGCGATCGCGGTGATCTTGCCGTCCTTCTGGGCGCCGATGCGGAGGCGCTGGATGGTCGCTGGCCGATGCGTGGTGTTGTTCATCACCTGCGGACGCGCGAGCGCCAGCTTCACCGGACGCCCGCCGATCGCGCGCGACCCGAGCGCCGCCATCACCGCATCGCTGCGGATCCACAGCTTCGACCCGAACCCGCCACCGACATAGGGCGACATGATGTGGATGTTCTCCTTCGGCATGCCGAGAGTTTCGCTCATGTCGCGCACCGCCCAGTTGATCATCTGGTTCGACGTCCACAGGGTCAGCGTGTCGCCCTTCCAGGCGGCCGTCGTGGAATGCGGCTCCATCATCGCGTGGCTCTGGTCGGGCGTGGTATAGCGCTCGTCGACCTTGACGGCCGCCTTGGCGAACGCACCCGCGAAATTGCCGACGGCGGTGTCGGGATTGCCGTCCTTGGGCTTCGCGGCCGATGCCTTGACCGCGTCCAGATCGAAGCTGCCCGCCGTCCGGGCATAGTTGACGCGCAACAGCTTCGCCGCGGCGCGGGCCTGTTCGAACGTCTCGGCGACGACGACGGCCACAGCCTGATCGTAATGCTGGACGTCCGGGCCGGCGAGCATCCGCGCGGTATGGGCCTTGGCCTTGGCGACCGTGCCGGCATTCTTGTAGGTGACGATGGCAAGAACGCCGGGCGCAGCCTTCGCGTCGGCGTCGTCGATACTCTCGATCCGTCCCTTGGCGATCGCCGAACCGACGATGTAGCCATAGGCCGCATCGGGCGCGACGTCGCTGCGTTCATAAGCGTAGTGCGCGGTGCCGGTTGTCTTCAGCTTGCCGTCGATGCGATCGATCGGCTGCCCGAGCACCTTCATGCGGTCGGTCGGGTTCGCCGTGGCGGGGGTGTCGAACTTCATGGGCGTCAGTGCTTCGCTTCTTCGAACACGGCGCCGATGGTGCGTTCGACCAACGGCAGCTTGAACGCGTTCTGTGATGTAGTGCGGGCGCCGGCTAGGACCGCCGATGCGGTTGCCTTGGCGCCGTTGGGCATCTGCGCCTCGGCGGCTTCGACGCGCCAGGGCTTATGGGCGAGGCCCCCGAAGGCGAGACGCCCACGACCACCCGGCTGGATCACGGCCGCAACCGAAATCAGCGCGAACGCATAAGACGCACGGTCGCGCACCTTCTGGTAGATGTGCGTGCCGCCGATCGGCTTCGGCAGGGTGACCGCAGTAATCAGTTCACCCGGCGCAAGCGACGTCTCGATGTTCGGCGTCGCGCCGGGAAGGCGGTGGAAGTCGGCGATCGGGATCGCCCGCGTCTCGCCGGCGGCATTCACCGTTTCGACCGTCGCGTCGAGTACGCGCATCGCAACCGCCATGTCGCTCGGATGCGTGGCAATGCACGCCTCGCTCGTGCCCATGATCGCGAGGTTGCGATTGAACCCGCCGATCGCCGCGCAGCCGCTGCCGGGCTGGCGCTTGTTGCAAGGCTTGGTGGTGTCGTAGAAATACGGGCACCGCGTCCGCTGGAGCAGATTGCCCGCAGTCGTCGCCTTGTTGCGCAGCTGGCCCGACGCGCCGGACACCAGCGCGCGGCTCAGCACGCCATAATCCTTCCGCACGCGCGCGTCGGCGGCGAGATCGGTGTTGCGGACCAGCGCGCCGACACGGAGACCTCCCTCGGAAGTCGGCGTGATCTTGTCGAGGCCCAGGCCGTTGACGTCGATCAGGTGCTGCGGCGTCTCGATCTGGAGCTTCATCAGGTCGAGCAGGTTGGTCCCGCCCGCGATGAACTTCGCGCCCGGCGTGCGGACCGCGGCACTCGCGGCCTCCTTCGCCGAGGTCGCACGCTCGTAGGTAAAGGCCTTCATGCCGTGCGCTCCGTACCGGCGACGTCATGGATCGCGTCGATGATATTCGCATAGGCGCCGCAGCGGCAGATGTTGCCGCTCATCCGCTCGCGCAATTCGTCGGTGCTGACGGTCGGCTGAGCAGCGATGTCGCCGGTGACGTGGCTGGGGATGCCCGCCTTGATCTCGCCGAGCGTCGCGACGGCCGAGCAGATCTGGCCGGGCGTGCAGTACCCGCACTGATAGCCGTCATGCTTGACGAACGCCGCCTGCATCGCGTGCAGCTTCTCGGGCGTGCCCAGGCCTTCGATCGTCGTGATCTCCTCGCCCTCGTGCATGACCGCGAGCGTCAGGCAGCTGTTGATCCGGCGACCCTCGACGATCACCGTGCACGCGCCGCACTCGCCGTGATCGCAGCCCTTCTTCGTGCCGGTGAGCTTCAGATTCTCACGCAGCGCGTCGAGCAGCGTGGTGCGCGTGTCGACGTTCAGCTTGGTCGTGCGGCCATTGACCTTGAGCGTGACCGGCATGGTCGGCGGGGTCGATTGCGCGGTTCCCTGCGTCTGAGCGCGCGCGACGGGTGCCGCTGCCAACGTGGCCGACGCGACGCCACCGGCGATCACGCCACGGCGCGACACCGGAAAAGTTTCATCGTGATGCATATAAACCCCTGTATCTGTTAACCGAACGGACGAAGCGCGGCAAAGTTGCGCCAGGTCGTGTCGGTTTTGTTCCGCAAGATTTTTGAGCAAGGTATTGGAATGCGTACGATCTCTTCGAGCGTGTCGGTTCGGCTCTACCACCTCGACGATAGCGGCGAGGGCGGGGCGGCGACAACGCTGTTCTACGGTCCGTTGGAGAAGGCGCTGGTGATCGCCGCGCAGCAGGAGGAAGACGTGCAGGCGGGCCTGTATCTGGCCACCGAGAACGACGTCGTAGCGTATCTGGACCTGGAGGAGTAGCGCCCAAATCTCGATCCTCCCCCGCCAGGGGGAGGTGGCACCGAAGGTGACGGAGGGGGAGGATACGGAGCAGCGGTTTCCCTTTCCTCCCCCTCCGTCTGGCAAGTGCCAGCCACCTCCCCCTGGCGGGGGAGGATAAGAAGCGAGCGTCAGGTCCCCGGCATAAACCCGTCATCCCGATCCGGCGGCGTCGGCGCGTGCACCTCGCTACAGATCGAGCGGAGCGCGCCCTTCATCCCCTCCTCGAACGTCGGATGATAGAAGGGCAGATCGAGAACCTCGGTCGCGGTCCAGCCGCTCTGGATCGCCCACGCGATCAGGTGCGCGCTGTGCTCGACCGCGGGCCCTGCCATCGTCGCACCGGTCAGTCGCCCGTCGCGACGATCGGCATAGAAGCGCACCAGCCCGGCATTGCATGCCTCGACCTTCGCACGGCCCTGGTCGTCATACGATGCGGTCCCGATCACGCTGTCGGCATCGTCGTCCTGCGCAATCCTGCCGATCACCGCGACATTGGGATGCGTGAAGGTAATCGCGAACGGCACCGTCCGCTTGCCCGGCGTCACCTCGGGATAGCTCGCCGCGTTACGCCCCGCGATCGTCCCCTCGGAAGACGCCTCGTGCAGCACCGCCCGGTCATGATCCGCGTCGCCCGCGATGAAGATCGGCGCGGTGCCGCACTGCATCGTCTCGCGATCATAGTCCGGCATCCCGTGCTCATCGAGCGCAAGCCCGGTCGTCTCTAACCCAATCCCCTTGATCTGCGGAGGCCGCCCTGTCGCGACCAGCAGATAGTCGAAGCGTTTCATCCCCGTGGCAGAACCCGTCCAGGACAGAGCGACGCCGTCGCCATCGCGGTCGGCCTTCAGTTCGACACCGAGCAGGATCGGCATCTCGCGGGACAGGATCGCGTGATATGCCTCCGCTACGTGACGGTCCTTCAAGCCGCCGATCGTCTCGCCCCTGTCGAACACCATCGTCTCGACCCCGAGCCGCGCCATCGCCTGCGCCAGTTCGAGCCCGAGCGCGCCGGCACCGACGACTCCGATCGAGCCGGGAAGGTCCTGCAACTCGAAGATGCTCTCGTTGGTCAGCACGCGGTCGCGCACCGCGTCGAACATCTCGGGGATGGCCGGGCTCGATCCGGTCGCGATCACCACCGACTTCGCATGGACCTCGCGGCCATCGTCGAGCGACAGGATCGTCGCGCCGGCAAATTTCGCACGCGCCTCGATCTTCACGTCGTCGGGCAGCTTGTCGATCGACTCCTCGACGCCGGCGACGAACGCGTCGCGCTCTTTCCGCACACGCTTCATCACTGCGACGCCATCCACTTTCCCCGACGCCTCGACGCCGAATACCGATGCTTGACGGACCGCGTGCATGGCATTCCCTGCCGCGATCAACAGCTTGGAGGGCATACATCCCACGCTCGCGCAGGTCGTGCCGCCAAAGCCTTCGTCGATCAGCAACGTCTTCGCGCCGCTGCGACGCGCGCTGCGCTCGTCGGCGAGGCCTGCGGTGCCTGCGCCGATGATCGCCACGTCGCAGGTCAGCTTCGTCATACGTCTCTCCGTTGCCGGAGAATTCCGGAGCCACGGTCGACGAAACCTTCGATGCCGCCCAGCCGTTCCGCGGTGCAGCACATTCCTAGTCGAAGGACGCTTATGTTAACGCTCCACCACCTGAACTACTCGCGCTCGATCCGTGTGATCTGGCTGCTCGAAGAGCTCGGAATCGAATACGACCTCGTCAAATACGAGCGGGACGAGAATTTTCGTGCGCCGCCCGAACTCAAGGCGATCCATCCGCTCGGCAAGGCGCCGGTCCTCGTCGACGACGCGCTGACGCTGGCCGAGAGTGCTCCGATCCTGTCGTACATCGACGAGCGCTACGGCGACCGTCGCTTCTCGCCGCCGGTCGATAGCGATGCCGCGGCCATCCACGACGAGTGGCTGCAATATGTCGAAAGCTCGGCGTCGTTGCCGATCATGATGACGTCGCTCGGCAAGCGGATGGGCGGGCTGCCGGACGGCCTCGCCAAGTTCACCGCGCCCGAGGTGACCAAGACGCTCGACTATATCGGCGCAGGGGTTGGCGATGGCCCGTATCTGATGGGCGAGCAGTTGATGCTGGCCGATATCCAGATGTGCTACATTCTGGCGATCGCGGAGAGCGCTGGATTGCTCAAGGACCACCCCGACGTCGCCGCGTATCTCGATCGCCTACGGGCCCGCCCGGCGTTTATCGCCGCCACTGAGATCGGCGGGCCACTGATGCCCGCTCGTCGCTGACCGGCATTCGGGGGGCGTTATCCCCCGAAGCTGCGGCCACCAAAGCCGCCGCCGAAGCCACCGCGCGAGATCACCGAACTGCGCGACTGGACGCGGGCAGGGGCCCTGGCCGTGGTCGGCGTGAACGCATCCGAGCCTACGCGCGTCCGGCCCGTCACATAGTCGCGGTTGATCCGCCCCCCCGCGCCGCCATAATAATTGCCGTTCCGATCCCGGTACATCGGCGCGCCGCGGTTGCCGAAGCCGCCGTTGAGCGCCTGTCCGACCAGAAACCCCGTCAGCAACGGCGTGAAGAAACTCCCGCCGCTCCCGTTGTTGCGGGGCTCGCACTGCGCCGCGCCATATTGCTCCTCGCAGGTTTGCCTGTCCTCGAACCGCGGTGCGGTCTTCGCGGCATCGGCCTTGGCCTGCTCGAACGCGGTTTCGCACTGCACCGCCGACAAGGCGCCCGCCGCGCGGCATTCCTGGACCGACGCATAGCTCTGCGCCTCGACCGGTTTGCCGCCGACATCGCCGTCGCACGCGGTCAGCGAGATACCCGAGCCCGCGATCAGGCTGGTCAGGACGATCGTTCTGGAACGCTTCATCGATGCTTCCTCAATTCGTCATGCAGGCGGCGTTGAGGATGCCGACGCACAGCGAGATGCTGCCCATATAGGTCGCCGCCGCAATTTCGCCGCGGACGATCCGGTCGTTGAAGTCGCGCATCACCAGCCGCCGCACGACGAGCGCCGCGACGATCTGGATCACGCCCGCCAGCAACGCCCAGACCGCGAATTCCAGCAGCGTCACGGTATGCGTGAGCGCCGACGCCAGCGGCAGGACATAGCCGAGCAGCGCCGCGCCCAGCGTGATCGCAGCGGCCGTGTTGCCTTCGCGGATCAGCGATTTTTCGTGATACGGCGTCGTCGCCTGGAAGATGATCTTGAAGAGAATCGTGAACGCCCCGGCCGCGACGAACGCGATCAGGAAGGCGAGCGCGCTGTCGCCGAAGCTGTATTGGTCGATCATGGCATTTCCCCCGGAGCCGTTCGCCCGTGACGCTAGGCCCTGAACTCGCCGAGTTCCAGTGCCACGCCCAGCATGATCTCGAACGAGACCTCGCCCGCCTCGTTCTCCATGTCGATCGCCAGCAACAATTCGCGCCCGTCGTCGCCCGGCAGGTCGCGGCTGAACAGCATGCAGGTCTGGAAGATACGGCGGTCGACGATCCCGTCGCGGTCGTCGTGCAGTTCTTCCCAGAACGTCACCGGGTCCTGCTCGCTAGCTTCGGGGCCGAACCATGCACGGCTATATTCCGGCAATCCTTCGGCGGTGAAGGTGCGCGCCTTGAGGCGGCTTTTCCACGCCGGGCGCTCGGCGGCGGACGACGGATAGCTGCTGTCCCACGGTGCGAACAGCGTGACATCGGTGACGTCCTGCCCGTCGCGATCGTTCGAGACCGCCTGGAACATGATGTCGTCGTCGGTGTAAAAGCGGTGGACGAACCCGCCTTCGTTCAGGTCGATCAACCCCTGCGCGACGATCACCAGCGTATCCCGGTCGAACGGGAATAGAAGCTCCGACCCGAACCGGCGCCACGCCAGCGGATCGACCGTCACCGTTCGCCCCAGCGTGACGTTGCGGACGACGGGCAGGGCGTTGCCTTCAAGCGCTGGCTTGCGGCCGAACAGGCGATCGAACATGCAATCCTCGCGTGTGTGGTTGGCATGCTTCATAGGGCAAAGCCGGGGGGCTCGCAAAGCACGATCGAGTGTCGACATCCTTTCAACTCCGTCATCCTGACGAAAGGAAGAGGACGTGGGGAGGGTGGCAGGCGCGCTCGAAAAGCCTATGTGTCTCCGCGAGCGACAAGCACGGGAGTTCTTGCATTGACCGACATCTGGACCGTCCGCAGCCTGAAGGCGGCGCTCGACACGTCCGAGCCTGCGAAAGCCGGCGAATTCACCGCGCGGATCTTGGAAGGCGCGGACCCGGTATTGCTGGTGACGATGCACCATCACGGCGACCTCGAACTGTTCGTCAACGTCAGCGAGGCGCAGATCGCGTGTTCGACGCTGCTCTGGCCGTGCGACGAGCAGGAGGACCAATTGGCGTTCAACACCTTCCTCCTGAAATCGCAGAAGCTGGTGCCGCTGTCGAACTTCGGGATCGGCACCGTCGATGGCCGCGATTATTACGAGCTGTTCGGCGAATTGGCGACGTCGAGCCCGCTCGATACCGTGATCATCGAACTGCGCACGCTTGCCGAGAATGCGATCGATGCGGCCACCGACCTGCGCCACGCGCAGGTTCCCGCCGCCTGACATCATCGCCTGATTTAGATACAAACGGAGAGACTGGCATGGCCATCTGGAGCAAGCTTTTCACCCTCGGTCGTGCCGGCGCGCACGAAGCGGGTTCGGCGGTCGTCGACGCGAACGCGCTGCGTATCCTCGACCAGGAAATCCGCGATGCCGACAAGGCGCAGGGGAAAGCACGCGACGACCTCGCAGGGCTGGTCGCACGCCGCCGCATCCTCGAAACCGAAGTCGAAAGTTTCCGCGCGCAGGCCGCGAAGTACGAGGCGTCGGCCCGCATCGCAGTCGAGAAGGGCAACATGGATCTCGCGCGGCAAGTGGCGCAGCGGATCGCCGATCTCGAACAGGACATCGCGCTGAAGACTCCCCAGGTCGAGGACATGCGCGCTGCCGAGGAGCAGATCCACACCGCGGTCGCGCAGACCGACCGCAAGATCGAGCAGCTCCGCCGCGAGGTCGAGGTCGTCAAGGTCAACGAGTCGGTGCAGAAGGCACAGGCCTCGGTCGCGTCGGGCAGCATGGGCGCGGGCAACAAGCTCGGCTCGGCCGCCGACAGCCTCGCCCGCATTCGTGAACGTCAGGCAATTCGTGGCGAGCGGATCAAGGCGGCGGGCGAACTGGAAGATCGTCGCACCGGCGCCGATCTCGACGAGAAGCTGCGGCTGGCGGGAATCGGCCCCGGCCAGTCCTCGGCGGACGATGTGCTCGCGCGCCTGACCGCGCCGAAGACCCCGCAAGTGGGCCAGACGCTGCAGATAGAGCAGCGCGACGACCCCAAGACGTCGGACTCCTGATGCGCCGGATCGCGGTCGACCCGCGCGGCGACTGGCGCGACCGGGCCGACGCGATCGGGTTCGTCTATCACGACACCGACGGCGAACCGTATTGGGACGAGGGCGCGGCGTACGCGTTCACACTGGCGGAGATCGAGGACGACCTCGAACCCGCCGCGGAACAGCTTCACGCGATGTGCCTCGATCTGGTCGACGAGGTGGTCCGCGACCAGCAACTGATGGAACGCCTCGCGATCCCGCGCGAGCAGTGGAACTACGTCGCGGAGACGTGGCGGACGCGCCAGCCCTCGCTCTATGGGCGGTTCGATTTCGCCTATGACGGCACCGGACCAGCCAAGCTCTACGAGTATAATGCGGACACGCCGACCTCGGTGTTCGAGTGCGCGACGTTCCAGTGGATGTGGCTGGAGGACCTGCTGGCCAGCGGGGCGTTGCCGGCGGGGACGGACCAGTTCAACAGCCTGTTCGACAAGCTGCGCGAACGCTTCCGCGCGCTGTTCCCAAGCGGCGGCTTCGTCCATTTCGCGGCGGATGCGTCGGCGATCGAGGACCGCCAGACGGTGCGGTTCTTCGAGGATCTGGCGAGCCAGGTCGGGATCGAGCCGAAGTTCGTCGAGATGAAGGACATTGGCCTCGCCGCGGACGGCCGTTTCATCGATACCGATGGCTTCGAGGTGCAGGCCGCGTTCAAGCTGTACCCGTGGGAGTTCATGCTCCGCGAGCCCTATGCGCCGAACCTGTCACGCGCCGACGTGCGCTGGATCGAGCCCGCGTGGAAATCGATCCTGTCGAACAAGGGCATCCTGCCGCTGCTCTGGGAGCGGCATCCCGAGCATCCGAACCTGCTGCCGGCGTTCTTCGACGACGACCCCGCCGCGAAGATCCTCGGCCCGAAATATGTACGCAAACCGCTGTTCTCGCGGGAGGGCGCCAACGTCGAGGTGATCGGCGAGGACGGCCACGCGGTCCTCGACCAGGGGTACGGTGCCGAGGGCGCGATCCGGCAGGCCTATGCGCCGCCGCCGACTTTCGACGGCCGTCATCCGGTGATCGGCGCGTGGATGGTCGGCAATGAACCCGCGGGCATCGGCGTTCGGGAGGATGAAACGGTCGTAACGCGCAATCTCGCGCGGTTCGTGCCGCATATCATCGAGGCGAATGATGACTGACGCGCGTGACTTGCCCCCTTTGCCGCCGATGGAGCGCTTGGTCGAACTGATGTTCGACGCCGCGCGGACGGGGCGCGACGAGATGATCCCGGCGCTGTTGCAGGCGGGCGTCGATATCGAGGTGACCGACGCGAAGGGCTACACGCCGTTGGTGATCGCCAGCTACAACGGCCAGGCCGAAGCGACCGCGACTTTGCTCGCGGCTGGCGCGCAGGTCGACGGTGCCGCAGATGCTCGCGGCAACACCGCGCTGATGGGCGTCTGCTTCAAGGGCTACACCGAGATCGCGCAGATCCTGCTCGACGCAGGCGCCGACGTGAACCGCCGGAACGGCGTCGGCCAGACCGCGCTGATGATGGCGGCGCTGGTGAACCGAACAGAGATCATCGACCTGTTGCTGGAGCATGGCGCCGACCCGGCGATCGCGGACGCCGCGGGCAACACCGTACACTCGCTGGCCGTGTCACAAGGCAACGCGGCGTTGGCAGCACGTTTTGCAAAACCGCTGGACGGATCCGCAACCTAACCCACCGTCATCCTGACGAAAGTCAGGACCCAGAGCCGCAAGGGTAAACGCTCGTGATCCTGGGTCCTGACTTTCGTCAGGATGACGAAGGGAGGGAGGTGGCGTCGCGTTCATCCGCCCCATGCGTCTTCGGCAACACCGCTCCGACATGCGCCTCGCCCCGAGCCTCCGCCAGCCGCACCTGCCGCTCACGCTCCGCATACCCGGCCCGCTGCGCCTCGTCCCGCGCATCATGACACGCCGGGCAACTCACCCCCTCGACATACAGCGGCGACGAACGATCCGCGACACTCACCGGCATCCGGCACGCATGGCACAGCACATGACTTCCCAGCGCAAGCCCATGTCCGACCGCAACCCGCTGATCGAACACGAAACACTCCCCCTTCCACCGGCTTTCCGCCGCAGGTACGGTCTCCAGATATTTCAGGATGCCGCCCTTGAGGTGATACACCTCGTCGAGCCCCTCCGCCTTCAGGAACGCGGTCGACTTCTCGCACCGTATCCCCCCGGTACAGAACATCGCGATCTTCGGCGGCGGGCCATCCCCGACCAGTTCGTCGCGGTGCTCGCGAAACCAAGCCGGAAAGTCGCGAAATGTCCGCGTCTGCGGATCGACCGCGCCGGCGAAAGTCCCCACCGCGACCTCGTAATCGTTGCGCGTATCGATCACGATCGTCCCCGGCTCGGCGATCAGCGCGTTCCAGTCCTCCGGCTCGACATAATGCCCGACGCCCTCCAGCGGATCGATCGCGGGCTCGCCCATCGTCACGATCTCGCGCTTCAGCCGCACCTTCATCCGGTGGAACGGCATCGTCGCGGCGCGCGATTCCTTGACGTCAAGGTCGGCGCACCCTGGCAGTGCGCGGATATGCGCCAGCACCGCGTCGATGCCCGCTTCGGACCCGGCGATCGTGCCATTGATCCCCTCGGCGGCGAGCAGCAACGTGCCCTTCACCCCGTTCGAGCAGCAGACGTGCGCGAGCGGCGGCTGGGTCGCGGCGATGTCAGCGAACGGCGTGAAGCGGTAAAGCGCCACCACGCGGATGGGGAGGATTTCGGTCATCGGTCTATCGTGCAGAGGAGGAGATGCGGTCCCTTAGCCCAACGCGTCCCCCGCGTCAGCCTGCGGTGACGATCATCCCGTCAACCACCGCGACCGGCCAGGGCGTCAGGCGCGCGCCGCCGCATGGTCCGCCGACACACGCGCCACTCTCGATCTCGAACAGCGCGGAGTGCCAGCTGCACGCGATCAAGTCGCCACGCGGCGTAAGATACTCGTCGAGCACCTGCGCGAGCGGCAATCCCATATGCGGACAGCGATCGACATAGCCGAACACCGCGTCGCCCTGCCGCACGACGAAGCCGTGGAAGCGGCCGGCGCGCATCTGGAGCACGAAGTTGCGCGCCTTGCCGTCCACGATCGCATCGAGCGGCGCGAGTTTGATCCCGCCGGGCGTCGCGGTCAGCCGTTCCCCGTCGCTCATGCGAGATCGGCGTCGGGTTGCCGGTCCGGATGCGCGGCCGCGAATGCGGGGAGGGCGCGGGCCTTGTCGGCGGCGCTCTTGAGGTGCGGATACGGCGAGAGATCGACCGCAAACCGCTCCGCCGAGTAGACCTGCGGTACCAGATGACAGTCGGCGATCGTCGGGGTCGCGCCGAACGCAAAGCCGCCGCCGTCGTGCGCGATCAGCGTCTCCAGCGCCGCGAACCCGTCGCCGATCCAGCGTGCGATCCAGCGGTTCACCGCCGCCTCGTCCGCCCCGAACTCGGTCCGCAGGGCGTTCAGGATACGAAGATTGTTCACCGGATGGATATCGCACGCGATCGTCGCCGCCATCGCGCGAACAACCGCCCGGCCGTTCGCGTCGGCGGGGAGCAGCGGGGGATCGGGATAGGTCTCGTCGATCCATTCGAGGATTGCAGGGCTCTGCGTCAGGACCGCATCGTCAGTCTCTAGCGCGGGCACCAAGCCTTGTGGACTGAGCGCGCGATACCCCGCCTCGCGTTGCGCGCCGGTGCGGAGGTCGTGGGTGACTTGTTCGTAAGCGATACCCTTCACGGCCAGCGCGATGCGGACGCGGTAGGCGGTGGTCGAGCGCCAATAGCCGTGCAGCGTGAGGCTCACTTGGGGAGGATCGCCTTGGGGAAATCCGACCAGACCGCGTCGTAATCCAGCTGCGAATGCTCGAGCGCATAGGCGGTCGGCGCGTACGGCCAGCAGCTCTCCAGCATGAACGCCATCGTCCCGTCGATCTTGTGCGGCTTCAGGTCCGCTGCACTCGCACCCTGCCAGCTCGCCAGGTCGGGGCCATGACCAGACATCAAATTGTGCAGCGAGATCCCGCCCGGCGCGAACCCTTCGGCCTTCGCATCATACGCGCCGGTGATCAGCCCCATCGCCTCCGACATGACGTTGCGGTGGAACCAGGGTGGGCGGAACGTCCCTTCGGCCACCATCCAGCGCGGCGGGAAGATCACGAAATCGGCGTTCGCGCGGCCCGGCACGTCGCTGGGCGAGGTCAGCAGCGTGAAGATCGACGGATCGGGATGGTCGAAACTAACCGTATTGATCGTGTTGAACCGCGACAGGTCGTAGCGCCACGGCGCGAGATTGCCGTGCCACGCGACGACGTCGAGCGGCGAGTGATCGAGCGTGGTAGTCCACAGCGATCCCATGAACTTCTGGACGACCTCGACCGGCTCGTCACGGTCCTCGAACCACGCGACCGGCGTCTCGAAATCGCGCGGGTTGGCGAGGCCGTTGGCGCCGATCGGCCCGAGATCGGGCAGCCGGAACAGCGCGCCGTGGTTCTCCGCGACATAGCCGCGCGCTTCGCCGTCGGGGAGTTCGGCGCGGAAGCGGACGCCGCGCGGAACGAGAGCGATCTGGCCTGGGGCGATGTCGATCCGGCCGAGTTCGGTCAGCAACCGGAGGCGTCCGGACTGGGGAATAAACAGCAGTTCGCCGTCCGCATCCATGAAAACTCGGTCGGTCATGTCGGTGTTGGCGGCGTAGACGTGCAGCGCGACGCCTTCGAGATCGGCCGGATCACGATTGGCGAGCATCGTCGTCATGCCGTCGATCAGGTCGGTGTCGGGAGCCGGAGCCTCGATCGGATCCCAGCGAAGGCGATTGGGCGCCAGCGGCGCGTCGGTCGTGCCGGGCGCGAACCGCTTGGCGCCAACGTAGCGCTCGAACGGCGGATGCTCCGCGGTCGGGCGCATCCGGTAGAGCCAGCTGCGGCGGTTCTCGTGGCGTGGTGCGGTGAAGGCCGTGCCGGAGAGCTGCTCGGTATAGAGCCCGAAGGCGGGGCGCTGTGGTGAATTGCGCCCGATCGGCAACGCGCCGGGGATCGCCTCGGTCGATACGTGGTTGCCGAAGCCGGGCTGGTACGCCGCGTGCGGCTCGCTCTGGCCGGCGGTCTCGCCTGCGGCACTGGTCGGCTGGTGGATTGTCATGGCTTCCTCTCCGTCACCTGTTCCGATCAACGCCCGAACCGCCGGCCGTTCAAACTTTTACGCCTCTCCCCTCGGGGGAGAGGGAGGGAGACGCGCACTTGCGCGGCGGAAGGGTGAGGGCACGTGCTGGCGTTGCGCATGCCCTCACCCTCGGCGCTACCGCGCCTTTCCCTCTCCCCATGGGAGAGGGTCCGAAGCTCACGCGTCGACCGTGATCACGCCTCTACGGATCTGATCCAGCTCGATCGACTCATACAACGCCTGGAAATTACCGTTGCCGAAGCCCTCATTCCCCTTGCGCTGGATGATCTCGAAGAAGATCGGCCCGAACATGTTCTCGGTGAAGATCTGGAGCAGCAACCCCTCCTCACCGACATTCCCGTCGATCAGGATCCGGTTGCGGCGCAGGCGCTCCAGGTCGTGGCCGTGGTTCGGCACGCGCTTGTCGACCAGCTCGTAATAGGTCTCGATCGTATCCTGCAACTTCACGCCGCGCGCGCGCAGTTTCTCGACCGTCTGGAAGATATCGTCGGTGGTCAGCGCCAGATGCTGGATGCCCTCACCATTGTAATCCTTGATGAATTCCTCGATCTGGCTCTTGTCGTCCTGGCTCTCGTTCAGCGGGATGCGGATCGCGCGGTCGGGGGCGATCATCGCCTGGCTGAACAGCCCGGTCGCCTTGCCCTTGATGTCGAAATACTTCTGCTCCTCGAAGCCGAAGATCTGGCCGTAGAACTCGGCCCAGGTCCGCATTTGCCCCCGCTTCACATTGTGCGTGAGGTGGTCGAGCAGATCGAGCCCGACATTGTTCGCGGCCTCGGCCTCGGCCGCGCCCGGAACCTGGTTCCAGTCGTCGTACAGGCTGCCGGCCGCGCCATGCTTGTCGACGAGATACAGCAGCGAACCGCCGATCCCTTCGAGCACATAGCTGCCCTCGCCGAGCGCACCCGTGCTGGCATCGGCCGCCTTGGCGCCGCGCGAGAGGGCGGCGTCGAATGCCTCCTTCGCGTCATGAACACGGAACGCCATGCCGCTGGCCGACGGACCATGCGCAGCGCGGAACTCGGCCGCGTGGCCGCTTTCCTCGCGGTTAAGCAACAGGTTGATCCGGCCCTGCTTGTAGCGCGTGACGGCCTTGGTCGGGTGGGTCGAGGCGGCGACGAAGCCGAACTGCTCGAACTGCGCGGCCATCCGGTCGGGATCGGGCGAGGTGAACTCGGCGAACTCGAACCCGTCGAGCCCCATCGGGTTTACGTCCATATGGTTCATGACTCGATCCTCAATTGGTATCTCTTGTTACCAATCTGGCGGGTTGAACAACTGGTGTCAATCGTTACGATTTCATCATGCCTCAACGCGCACTCGTCCTGGACGATTTCATCCCGTATCGCCTGTCGATCACCTCGAACCTCGTCAGCGAGGCGGTGGCGGACACGTATGAGGCGCTGTTCGGGCTGACGATCCCGGAATGGCGGCTGGTGACGGTGGTCGCAGAGGCCGGCGGGATCACGCAGCAGCAGATCGGCCAGCAGACCCGCATGGACAAGGTCACGGTCAGCCGCGCGGCGATCGCGCTGGTCGAGCGCGGGCTGATGCAACGCCATGCGAACCCGGAGGATCGTCGCTCGCATCTGTTGAAGCTGACCGAAGACGGCCACACGCTCTACGCCTCGGTAGCGCCGAAAGCGCTCGATCTGGAACGCCGCATCTTCGCCGGGTTCTCGGCCAAGGAGGTCGAGCAGTTCGTGGCGATGCTGCGGCGGATCGACGCGGTGACGATCGACCTCGTTCAGGAGTCCCATGGCGGCGTTGGCGACCAGAGGCCGCGCAGGTAGTCGAGCAGCGCGCTGGTGCCCGACGACACCGGCCCCCGCGCATGCACCGCGTAGATACCGACGTCCGCAGACCCCGCCAGCTCCGGCAGGACCCGTACGAGCCGACCGCTCGCGAGATCCGCGCTGACGTCCCAAAGCGAGCGCAACGCGATGCCCACGCCCGCCAGCGTGAGTTCGCGGACGACCTCGCTCGAATTGGTCGCGACGTAGCTCGGGCGGTCGATCGTGACGTCACCGTCCGGTCCAGCGAGCCGCCACGGCATCTGGCCCTTCGCCGCGAGCAGCCGGTGTTTCGTGAGGTCGGCCGCGTCGTTCGGCGCGATGTAGCTCGGGGCAGCGCAGAGCACGCGGCGGCTGTCGGCGAGGCGATAGCCCGTCAGGCTCGGCGGCACGGCAGGCGCGATCCGGATGGCGAGGTCGAGCCGGTCGCCGATCACATCCGAGAAGCCGTCCGACAAATCGAGGTCGAGTTCGATCGCCGGGTGCGCGTCGAGGAACGGCTTCAAATGCGGCGCGATGTGGAGGCGCCCGAACGAGGTCGGCGCGCTGACCCGGAGCGGCCCCGACGGCGTGTCGGCACGGTCCGACACGCGCGCCTCCGCATCGCGGATCGCGGCGAGGATCTCCACCATGTCGCGGTGATACGCCGCGCCGCGTGCAGTGAGTTCAAGCCGCCGTGTTGTCCGGTTGAGCAACCGCACGCCAAGCCGCGCCTCCAGTCGCGCGATCCGTTTCGACACCATTGCAGGCGAAATGCCGAGCGATCGCCCGGCCGCGCTGAGGCTGGCGGTGCGGACGACTTCGGCGAAGAGGACGATGTCGGGATCCATTCGTTCTCCAGGCGATCAACAGCTTTCAGTTTATAGTGTCTAGTGGCGAAGGTGGCGGGCGTCTATCGTGCCGTCAAAGCATAGGAGAGCAGCATGGCCGAGATGATCGACACCTATCAGTATCGGGCGGGTCTGAAGATCGCCGCATCGCTGGTGGACTTCATCGAGACGCAGGCGCTGCCGGGCACGGATCTTGAAGCCACGGCGTTCTGGCAGGGCGTGTCCGACATCTATGCGAGGTTCGCGCCGGAGAACGTCGCGCTGCTGGCGGTCCGTGACGACCTCCAGGCAAAGATCGATGCCTGGCACGAAGCCCGTGCCGGCAAGCCGATCGACCAGCCCGAGTATCAGGCGTTCCTGCGCGAGATCGGCTATCTGGTCGACGAGCCCGCGCCGTTCGCGGTCGCCCCAACCAACGTCGATGCGGAGGTCGCGTCGCTCGCCGGTGCGCAATTGGTGGTGCCGATCCTCAACGCGCGCTTCCTCCTCAACGCGGCGAACGCGCGCTGGGGGAGCTTGTACGATGCGCTCTACGGCACCGATGCGATCCCGGGCGCTGCGTCCGGCAAGGGGTATGACGCCGCCCGCGGTGCACAGGTGATCGCTTGGGCCAAGTCCTTCCTCGACGACGCCGTGCCATTGGCCAGCGGATCGTGGACCGACTGGACCGGTGGCACGCCCGAGCTTGCCGATCCGAGCCAACTCGTCGGGCATGCTGGCGACAATATCCTGTTACGTCACAATGGCCTGCATATCGAACTGGTGATAGATTCTCAGCATCCGATCGGGCGCGACGATCCTGCAAAGCTCGCCGACGTGGTGCTCGAATCCGCGCTCAGCACGATCGCCGATCTCGAGGATTCGATCGCCGCGGTCGATGCCGAGGACAAGGTCGCCGCCTATGCGAATTGGCTCGGGCTGATGAAGGGTGACCTGACCGCCAGCTTCGACAAGGGTGGTCGCACGATCACGCGCGCGCTCGAACCGGACCGGCAGTATACCGCCCCCGACGGCAGTGCGTTCACGCTGCCCGGCCGCAGCCTGATGTTCGTCCGCAACGTCGGCCACCTGATGACCACGCCCGCGATCCTGCTCGCTAACGGCAAAGAGGCGCCAGAGGGTATCCTCGACGGCATCGTCACGTCGCTGATCGGCTTGCACGACCTGAAGAGCACCGGCCCGATCCGCAACAGCCGGGCCGGCTCGATCTACATCGTCAAGCCGAAGATGCACGGCCCCGACGAAGCCGCGTTCACCAACCGCCTGTTCGACGGAATCGAGGACCTGCTCGGCCTCGCGCGCCACACGATCAAGGTCGGCGTGATGGATGAGGAGCGGCGCACGTCCGCCAATCTCGCCGCCTGCATCGCCGCGGTGAAGGACCGCGTCGTGTTCATCAACACCGGCTTCCTCGATCGGACCGGCGACGAGATGCACACCTCGATGCGCGCCGGCCCGATGATCCGCAAGGGCGACATGAAGGCATCGTCGTGGATCAAGGCGTATGAGGATCGCAACGTCCAGATCGGGCTCGCTTGCGGGCTCAGCGGCAAGGCACAGATCGGCAAGGGCATGTGGGCCGCGCCGGACCGAATGGCGGACATGCTCGAGCAGAAGATCGCGCATCCGATGACCGGCGCGAACACCGCCTGGGTACCGTCGCCGACCGCCGCGACGCTCCATGCCACGCATTACCACCGCGTCGACGTGTTCGCGCGACAGGCGGAGCGGAAGGCCGAGCCGGTCGCCTCGCTCGATGCTCTGCTGACGATCCCGGTGGCGACCGGGCACAACTGGCAGCCCGACGAGGTTCGCGAGGAGTTGGAGAACAACGCGCAGGGCATTCTCGGCTATGTCGTGCGCTGGGTCGACCAGGGGGTCGGCTGTTCGAAGGTGCCCGACATCCACGACATCGGCCTGATGGAGGACCGCGCGACGCTGCGGATCAGTTCGCAGCACATGGCGAACTGGCTGCTCCACGGCATCGCCACGCCGGACGAGGCCGATGCGGCGCTGCGGCGCATGGCGGCGAAGGTCGATGCGCAGAATGCGGGCGATCCGCTGTACCGGCCGATGGCGGGACATGAGGACGAGAGCCTCGCCTTCCAGGCCGCCCGTGCGCTCGTGTTCGATGGCCTGACGCAGCCGAGCGGTTATACCGAGCCGTTGCTCCACGCGTTCCGCGCGCGGGCAAAGGAGAGGGATGCCGCCTGATGCCGCTGTACGAAATCGAGGGTAAACGCCCGACGCTGGCCGACGATGTCTGGGTCGCGCCGTCCGCAGACGTGATCGGTGATGCGCATCTGGGGGAGGGGGCCAGCGTCTGGTTCGGCGCCGTCATCCGCGCGGACAACACCCCGATCCTCGTCGGTGCGCGCACCAACATCCAGGAGGGCGCGATGCTGCATTCCGATCCCGGCGCGCCCTTGACGATCGGCGAGGGCTGCACGGTCGGCCATCACGCGATCCTGCACGGCTGCACGATCGGCAGCAACGTGCTGGTCGGGATGGGCGCGACGATCCTCAACCACGTGGTGATCGGCGATAATTGCCTGATCGGCGCGAATGCCCTGGTGACCGAGGGTAAGGTGTTTCCGGCGGGGAGCCTGATCGTCGGTTCGCCGGCCAAGGCCGTGCGGGAATTATCCGCGGAAGCGATCGCCGGCCTGAAGATGTCTGCGGCGGCCTACGCGGCCAAGCAGCGCGTCTATGCCGAAGGCCTGAGGTTGGTCGAGGTCTGAAATCCTCCCCCGCCAGGGGGAGGTGGCTGGCACTTGCCAGTCGGAGGGGGAGGTAGGCGACACGTCGGTTCCGTGTCCTCCCCCTCCGTCGCTTCGCGCCACCTCCCCCTTGCGGGGGAGGATCGTAAAGTTTTTAGAAGCTCACCCGCCCGCCGAGCGACAGCACCACCGCCGACGCATTACGCAGCGCACCCGAGGTGATGATGTTGGTCTGCGCGGCCGAACCGACATACGCGGCCGTGACGCGATCGATCGTCGTATTCTCGAAGTCGACATATTGCGCGGCGGCGTCGAGCGCGATGCGCGGCGACAGCTGGTACGAGCCACCGGCGGCATAGGTCCAACGATCGGCGTCGGGCACGCGCGCATCGCGCTGCGTGTCCTGCGTCGGCGACTTGGTCCGCTGCACGCCCGCCCGCACGGTCAGCTTCGGCGTGACGTCATAGTCGAGGCCACCCGCCAGGCTCCAGCTGTCCATGTAGTTCTCGGGGATCGCGGTGTTCAGCGGTGCGCCGAGATCGATCGTGTCGAACTTGCTCCAGCTGTACGCCACCACCTGCGCGTTCAGCGTCAGCTTGTCGGTCCCGCGGAACCGGCCGGCGACGATCACCTGGCCCGGCGTGTTGAAGGCGGCTTTGGCGCCGGACACCGTGGTGTTCGACGACGCCAGCGGACCGACGAGGCCGCTGACCGTCAGGTCGCCCTTCAGGTTATGCCGGATGCTCGACTTGTAGCTGATGCCGACCGTTGCGAAGTCGTTGTGGAGCTGTACGCCCGCGGTCCAGCCGAAGTCCCAGCCGTCGCCCTTCAGTTCCTGCTGCCCATCGGGCAGCGCCGCGGACAGGTTGGGCAGCGCGTTGCTCAAGCTGGCATCGGTATATTCGACGTTCAACGCACCACCCACGCGCAGCCAGTCGGTCACCACGACACCGATCGACGGCTGGATGTCGATCGTCCGCAGCCGCGTCTTGTCGGCGCTGTAGCGGGCCCAGCTGTCCGAATCGTAATTGGTCGTGAAGCTGAACGGCGACGTCACCGCGAGACCCACGGCGATCCGGTCGGTCAGCGGATAGGCGACCGCACCCGACGGCACGATGCCCTTGTTGACCGGATCACGCGAGTTCGACTGGCCGCTGATGCCGGTGCAGGCCTGGCCCGGGCGGCAGATCTGCGTGCCGGTGTCGACGACATCGCCCTTCGGCAGGATCGCGGTCGCGCTCAGCGTCGCGCTGCCGTCGCGGATGCCGGCGATCGCCGCAGGGTTCCACCACAGCGATGCGGCACCGGTGTCGGCGGCCTCGCCCGAGAACGCACGGCCGGCGCCGCGTGCGGACTGCGCCTGGAGATAGAAGGCGTCGGCATAGGCGGTGCTGGCGAACCCGAAGGCGGACACGAGCGCGGAAACCGCGAGAAGCGGGGCTTTGGTACGCAGAGACATGGACAAGATCCTGAAAGCTATACTGATTTAGGCGGGAGGTATCGAAGACGAAGCGCGGCGCCTCAGCGCACGCGCGTCCAGGTCTGCGTCTTGCAGAGCGGGAAGAACACGCAGCCGCGCAGCTTCAACTGGTTCGCGCCGACGGGCGTGATCTTGCCGCTATAGATCTTGCCGTCCTCGGCGTTGTAGACCTGGCCGCTGCTCCAGACGCCGTCCTTGTCGGGCTTGAACCCGCTGAGCATCTGCATGCCCTGGATCGGGCGGTTGCGCAGCGCGGTGTTGGCGTTGTTGGCGTCCTTCATCGAAGGGTTCGCACGCAGCGCGTCAGAGGTGAGGATCTTGCCGCAGATCGACGGGCCGCAGCGAGCGATCTCGACGATGGCGTTGTGAGTCTCGGTCTTCCAGCGACCGATCACGGTCTCGGGCGTCGCGGCGGCGCCGGCGAGCAGGGCGGTGGCGATCAACAGGGACATCTTCTATCCTCTCCTAGTGTCGTTGGGGTGCCGCATGCGTACGGTCACCGAATTTCTCGTCAGGCCGTAGACGTTACCGCAACCCTGTTGCCGTATACGGCAGCTATCGGTCCCGACTAGAATTGTACGAAGACAAGTCAAGCCTTCTTACTGATTCCAGCCGATGAAAAAGTGTTCATCCAACCATTTCGTCACGAGGACTCCGTCATGCCGGGCTCGTTCCGGCATCCACCGTTCCGCACACCCGACGGCATCGAGTTGGCGGAACGGTGGTCCCCGGAACCAGTCCGGGGTGACGGAGTGGATGGAGCGAGTGCTGTGCCTCAGTTCCGCAGTGGCTTGCCCGTCTGCAGCATGTGCACCACCCGCGCTTGCGTCCGCGGGTCCTTCACGCTCGCCATGAACGCCGCGCGCTCCAGATCGAGCAACTGATCCTCGGTCACGGTGTCGACGAGATCCGCCTCGCCGCCGGTCAGCACTTCGGCAAGACGATCCGCGACGACGAGGTCGTACTCGGTCGCCATGCCCTTCTTGTGGAAGTCGGCCACCGCCATGTTGAGGCCCGTCCGGCCACTCGCACCCGCCAACCGGTACGTCGGCTTCTCAGGTGCCGCGTAACCCTCGACCAGCGACAACGCCTTGGCCTTCGCGTCTGCCAGCAACCGGTCGCGGTTCATGGTGATGCCGTCGTCTTTGCGCAGGATCATCATCTCCTTCGCCTCCGCCGCCGATTTGGCGACGACCGCGGTCGAGATGCTCTGGAACACCTTCGTCAGCACCGGCATCGGCCCGTTGGGCAGCGTACGCGACTTGGTCCAGCGGTCGAGCATCTCGCCATTGCCGCCCCAGCCGGGGACGAGCCCGACGCCGCATTCGACGAGCCCCGCATAGGTTTCGGCATGCGCCTGCACCGCGTCGGAGTGGAGCAAGATCTCGCACCCGCCGCCGAGCGCGAGCCCGGCTGGCGCGCTGACGACCGGGAAGGGCGCGTATTTGAGCGCCTTGTACGCCTGCTGCCCGCCTTTGACGCTGGCCTCGACCATGTCCCACAGGCCGGCCCCGACCGCGAACATCGCCGCGCCGAGGTTTGCGCCCGCCGAGAAGTTCGACGCCTCGTTATACACCACCAGCGCCTTGAAGCGCTCGCGGACGACCGGAATCGCCTCGTTGATGAGCGCCACGACCTGAGCGTCGAGCGCGTTCATCTTGGTGTGGAATTCGAGCGCCGCGACGCCGTCGCCGACATCCCAGAGCGACGCCGACAGGTTCTGGAGGATCGGCTGCGAGCGGAGCTTGATGTCCTCCAGCAGTTCGACGCCGTCCGCACGCGGCACATCGGCATACTCGCCGCCCGCAGTGAGATACTGACGCTGCCCGTTCTCGACGCGGTAGAACGGACGATCGCCCGCGGTCGTCAGGATCGCAGGAACGTCGCGACCTTCCTCCGCGAGGCGCGCGGCGAGCACACCCGGTCCCATCCGATCGATCAGCTCGAACGGCCCGTATTTCCAGTTATACCCAAGCTTCATCGCGTCATCGATCGCGACGATGTCGTCCGCTGCCTCGCCGACCAGCATCGCCGCATAGGACAGCGTATTGCCGAGGATCGACCACGCATAGGTGCCGATCTTGCCCGGCTCCGCGATCAGCGCGGCGAGGTCCTTGCCGGTCTTACCGGGGAGTTCGGCGGGCTTGGCCTCAGGCCGATACTCGCCGGTCGCGAGATCGAGCGACAGCTTGGTCCGCGTCGCCTTGTCGAAGCGGTAGAAGCCACCCTTGCCCTTGCGGCCGGTGAACCCTTCCGCGATCATCTTGTCGACCAGCGGCAACTCGCGCACCGTATCGAAATACGGGTCGCCAGCCGGCAGCGTCGAGGACAGGCTCTTCGACAGCAACGGCATCAGATCGACGCCGACGAGATCGACCAGTCCGAAGATCCCGGTCTTCGGCACGCCCATCGGACGCCCGCCGATCTGGTCGGCCTCCTCCACGGTCAGCCCCTGGTCCATCGCCGCGTTGATCGCGATCGCCAGCCAATACGTACCGATCCGGTTGGCGATGAAGCCCGGCGTATCCTTCGCGCGCACGATCCGCTTGCCCATGAAGCGATCGACGAAATCCTCGACCTTCTCCGCGACCGCGACATCGGTTGCCACGCCGCGGACGATCTCGACCAGCCGCATGTAGCGTGGCGGGTTGAAGAAGTGCGTGATCAGGAAGTCGGCCTTGAACTGGTCCGACCGCCCCTCGACGAGGTTGCCGAGCGGGATCGTCGAGGTGTTCGACGACACCGCTGTGCCGGGGCGCTTCAGGGCTTCGAGCTTGGCATAGAGCGCCTGCTTGATGTCGAGCCGCTCGACGATCGCCTCGACGATCCAGTCGCATTCGGCCACCCGACCCAAATGATCGTCGATATTGCCCGTCTCGACCAGCTTAGCCGCGCGCTTCGACATGAAGGGCGCGGGGTCGGTCTTGAGCATTTTCGCGACTGCACCCTTCGCCACTGCGTCGCGGTCATCACCTTCACGGGGCACGATATCGAGCAGCAGCACGGGAATGCCGGCGTTCGCGACCTGAGCCGCGATACCTGCACCCATCACGCCCGCGCCAATGACGCAGACCTTTTTCACAGCGTCGACCATCATGCGCGCTCCAGCACCGTCGCGATGCCCTGACCGCCGCCAATGCACTGGGTTGCCAGCGCATAACGGCCACCCTCGCGCGACAGCAGTGCGGCCGCTTTGCCGACGATCCGCGCACCGGTCGCGCCGAGCGGATGGCCGATCGCGATCGCGCCGCCGTCGAGGTTGATCGTCTCGTCCTTGAGGTCGAGGTCGCGGATGCAGGCGATCGCCTGGCTCGCGAACGCTTCGTTGATCTCGACCACGTCGAGGTCGGCGACGGTGATCCCCGCGCGCTCCAGCGCCTTCTTCGACGCACCGATCGGGCCGAGCCCCATCGTCTCCGGCGCGCAACCCGACACGCCGATCGACTTGATCCGCGCGAGGATCGTCAGCCCGTGCTTCTTGGCGAATTCCTCCGAGGTGACCAGCACCGCGGACGCACCATCGGTCAGCGGCGAGGACGTGCCCGCGGTCACCGAACCGTTCGCGCTGAACGCGGGCTTCAGGCCGGCAAGCGCCTCGGTCGTGGTGCCGGCGCGGATCGTGCCGTCCTGGCTGACCGGGCCCGCCTTGGTCTGGATCGTCACGATCTCGTCGGACAAGCGGCCATCGGCGCGCGCCGCGGCGGCCTTGTCCTGGCTCTTCACCGCGAACGCATCCTGCTCCGCGCGCGTGATCTGGTACTGCCGCGCGACGTTCTCGGCGGTCTCGCCCATGCCCATGTACGCGCCAGCGCTCTTCTTCGCGAGTTCGGGGTTGGGGAGGGGGTTGTAGCCGCCCATCGGCACGCGGCTCATCGACTCGAGACCCGCGCAGATGAACGCCTCACCCGCGCCGACCGCGATCTGGCCATAGGCGATGTGGATCGCGCTCATCGACGAGCCACAGAACCGGTTGACCGTCATGCCGCCGACCGAGATCGGCAGGTCGGCGATCTGCGCGATCAGCTTGGCGACGTTGAGGCCCTGCTCGCCCTCGGGGAAGGCGCAGCCCAGGATGATGTCCTCGATCTCGGCGGGGTCGACGCCGGTCTTGTCGAGCAACCCGCGAATCGTCTGCGCGGCAAGATCGTCCGGACGGACGCGGGCGAGGTCGCCCTTGCCGGCGAGGTGGAACGGCGAACGGGCGTACCCGGCGATGACGACGTTGGTCACGATGATCCTCTCATATTGCGGTCGACCCGGTTAACGCTTGCGGGTTACCCTTAAGGTGCGATACCTCACCTTTACGTCAAGGTGAAGCGGCCGACAATATGGCTTACGCACACCATCTTATGGAGAGCGAGATGCAGGATAGTTCCGGGGGCAAAGCGATCGGTGTGCCGTTGCAGGGCGAGCCACGGCTGCTGGGCGACATGCTCGACACGTCGGTCCGCCGGTTCGGGTCGCGCAACGTCCTCGATTTCATGGGCCGGACGCTGACCTATGCCGCGCTCGGCGAGTCGGTCGATCGGGCCGCCCGCGGGCTCCAGGATCTCGGCGTCGTGAAGGGGACCCGGGTTGCGCTGTGCCTGCCGAACACGCCCTATTACCCGATCCTGTTTTTCGCGATCCTCAAGGCCGGCGGGATCGTCGTCAACGTCAACCCGCTCTATGTCGAGCGCGAGCTGGCGCATCTGCTCGAGGATTCGGGCGCGACGATCATCGCCACCTGCGACATTGCCGAGATCCACGCGCGCGTCCTGAAGGTCGCGGGCCAGACGGGGGTGAAGCACGTCATCACCTGCCCGATCGCCGGTGCGTTGCCGACGTTGAAGTCGATAGCCTACCGCATCTTCAAGCGTGCCGAGATCGGCCACGCCCCGAGCGATGCGCGCCATTGCACGTTCGATTCGCTGCTGAAAACGAAAGGCGTACCTACGCCGGTCGCGGTATCCCCGGACGAGGTCGCGGTGCTGCAATATACCGGCGGCACCACCGGCGAGCCCAAGGCGGCGATGCTCAGCCATGCCAATCTCGTCGCGAACGCCGATGCGATGGTGACGTTCGTCGGTGGCGAACAGCCTGAGCAGGACCGCGTGCTCGGTGCGCTGCCGCTGTTCCACGTCTTCGCGCTGACCACGGTCCTCACCTATTCGATCCGCACCGGCGCGGAGATGATCCTGCTGCCACGCTTCGAATTGCAGCAATTGCTCAAGACCATTGCCCGCACCAAACCGAGCTATTTCCCCGCGGTCCCGACGATCTACGCGGCGATCACCACCGCCGCCGAGACGCAAAAGATCGACCTGTCCTCGATCCACGCCTGCATCTCGGGCGGCGCACCGCTCCCCGCCGAGGTCCGTGTGGCGTTCGAGACCGCGACCGGCGCGAAGCTCGTCGAAGGCTACGGCCTCTCCGAAGCCTCGCCGATCATCACCTGCAATCCGATCGGCGGGCTCAACAAGCCGGGCTCGGCGGGCTTGCCCTTCCCCGGCACGACCATCGAGATCCGCGATCGCGAGGACCCGACCCGGCTGCTGCCGGTCGGCGAGAATGGCGAGATCTGCGCCCGCGGGCCCCAGATCACGCAGGGCTATTGGCACAAGCCCGCCGCCACCGCCGAACTGTTCGCGGACGGCGCGCTGCGCACCGGCGACGTGGGGCACCTCGACGAAGACGGCTATCTGTTCATCGTCGACCGGATCAAGGACCTGATCCTCGCCGGCGGCTACAACGTCTATCCGCGCGTGATCGAGGAAGCGCTGTACGAACACCCCGCTGTATTCGAAGCGGTGGTGATCGGCGTACCCGACAAATACCGCGGTCAGGCGCCCAAGGCGTTCGTCGTCCTGGCCGAAGGGGCGGAAGCTACCCCGCTCGAACTGCGCGATTTTCTCCGCGACAAGATCAGCAAGATCGAGCTTCCCCGCGAGGTCGAAATCCGCGACAGTCTCCCCAAGACGCTGATCGGCAAGCTATCCAAAAAGGAACTTGTCGCAGAAGAGGCCGCAAAGGCCGCAGCGGCGGAGGCGAGGGGAGTGAACGCGTGAACGACCGACAGGACGATCTGACCGGCATACAGGAGGTCTCGCGCATGCTCGGCGTGAGCGCGCGGACGCTTAGATTCTACGAGGACAAGGGGCTGATCGAGCCCTGCCGGATCGGTACGACGCGGGTCTACACGCGGCGCGAGGTGGCGCGGATGCAGTTGATTTTGCGCGGGAAGCGCCTCGGGTTCACGTTGCGCGACATCGAGGAGTTCCTCGACCTCTACGATGCCGACCCGCAGCACGTGGAACAGATGCGCGCGCTGGCGGAACGCTGTCGCCAGCGGATCGACCTGCTGGACGCGCAACGTGAGGCGATCGTCCAGACACGCGACGAGCTGGAGAAGATCGAGCAGGAGGCGCTCGCACGAATCCCGCCGGGAACGGTTTAAGACCTACGAGACGCCGCCGCCCTGAAATTGCACCAACCGCTCGAAACTGCACCACCCCGGCGGAGGCCGGGGCCCAGTTGGAAAGGTGGCAATAACGAAGCGCAGCGCGGGTCAGCAACGTCCCCAAACTGGACCCAGGCCTCCGCCGGGGTGGGGCGGGCCACGCCTTACGGGGCGAGGAACGTTACAATCCTCCCCCGCCAGGGGGAGGTGGCTGGCCCTTGCCAGACGGAGGGGGAGGCAGACGATGACCCCTGTTCCGTGTCCTCCCCCTCCGTCACCTACGGTGCCACCTCCCCCTTGCGGGGAGGATCGTGAAGGACCCGAAGCTTAAAGCCCGACCACACCGCCATCGTTCTTCGTGATCACGATCGTCGAAGACCGCGGCCGCGACGGCGTCGCCACCGTGCCGGCCTGGTTCGCAGGCCAGCTGCTCGTGATGTTGGTCGGTCCGCCACCTTCGCCCGGATGCTGGATGTTCACGAACAGCGACCGCCCGTCCGGCGTCGAATAGATGCCGGTGATCTCGCACTCCTTCGGCCCGACCAGGAAGCGGCGCAGGGTCGCGCCCGGCGCCTTGCCGATCCGCGTCGTCACCGAGCCGGTCGCCGCGCCGACCGTGTTGGTCACCGTCCGCGTGCCGCCGTCATTGACCTTGCCCGGCACCGAGGCGAGCAGCATGCAGTTGGTGACGTCGGTGTATGCGCCATCGTCGGTCTCGATCCACATCACCGGCGTGATCGTCCCCGACGCATTGCTCGGCAGGCCGAACCACAGGCCGTCCGGCGACGAGAAGTCGTTGGTCGCATCGAGGCCCGACAGGTTGATGTTGGACGCATCCAGATCGGAACCCGCGCCGAACGCATAGATATCCCATGCGAAGGTCGTCGCCTCGGACGTGTCGCCCGTCTCGCGCAGGCGGATGATGTGCCCGTTCACGTTCCCCGTGCCGTTCGTGCGACCATCGGTCCGTGGATCGACATAGGCGCGCGGGTTTGCCGCATCCGCCGTGGCCACAGTCCGCGACGTATTATTTGTAAGCGTGCAATACATCTCGCCGGTCGCCGGGTTCACCGCGGTCCACTCCGGCCGATCCATCCGCGTGGCCCCCAGCGCATCCGCCGCCAGTCGCGTATTGATCAGCACATCCGCCTGGCTCGCGAACGAATAGGCGGCATTGGCCGAGGTGAGGGGCCCCTGACCAAATACCAGCGGCAACCACTGACCGCTCCCATCCGCGGCGAACTTCGCGACGTAAAGGGTTCCGGTATCGAGATACTTGTCGCCAATCGCCAACCGGTTTGCGGCCGTGGCATCCGCCGCCGACCAAGGCGTGGCCGACACGAACTTGTAGATATATTCGTTCTGCGCATCGTCCCCCATGTAGAACGCGGGCTTCACGCCGGGGATCGTCCGGCCGATCTCGCAGCCTTCATGGTTCATACGCCCCAGCGCAGTCCGCTTCCGCGGCGTCGAGGCCGGATCGAACGGGTCGATCTCGACCACCCAGCCATATTGGAAGATCTCGTTGCGGAAATCGCCCGTACCATCGGCCGGTGCGCCGGCCTGCGCCGTGATGTTCCAGCGCGCATAGGCGGTGCTGGTCGTGTCGGCCGGTCTGACCGTCGACCACCCATAATTGCCGCCGGTGTTGCTCTCGCCCTTGCCATAGCGCGCCAGCGACGTGTTCGCCTTGACGCCGGCAGCAGCGGTCGCGGCACGCCGCGCGCTATCGCCGACTTCGCGGCGGAAATACCCGACCCAGTTCTCTTCGTTCGTCAGGTACGTGTTCCAAGGCATTGTACCGTTGGCACAATTGTTGATCGTGCCACGCCCGGCCGTCGCGTCCGGCGAATAGCGCGTCTTGAGGCTGTCATTACCGCGCACCGGTCCCGAAAAGCTCATCGGCGTTAGCGGGGTGATGCGTCGGTTGAACGACGAGGCCGGAACATAGGCCCAGTTCGCGGAGCGGCTGACCTCGACCACCGACACGCCGTGGCACTCTATCTCCTTCAGCGCCTCGGCCTCGGGACGGACGCCGCCGGGATTGGTCGCACCGTTCGGATGCAGATAGGGCTGCGAGATATTCTCGTGGTTGAGCACCAGCAGCCCGCGCGTGTTGCCGTTCGCATCGGGCGTACCGGTCGCCGACAGCCCGAAATAGCTCATGCCGTCATGATGATCGCCCGCACGCTTCGAGAAATTCGTGTCGGTGCCGTCGTTCGCATAGGCTGCGACGCCGCCCGCGATCGGATCGCCGAGCCGGTACAGTACCGTCACCGCATATCCGGTTGGAACCGTAACGACGTCCGCAAGGCTCTTCGCAACCGCAGTGAACCCGAGCGAAGCCGCGCCCACCGTCACGCTGGTCGTCGCGCTCACCGATCCGCTCGCCGAGACGGCGGTGAACTGGAAGCTCAGCACCGTCCCCGCCGTCGCCCCAGGCACCACGAAGGTCGCGGTCGACGTGGTCGCGCCGGCAAGCGTCACCGTCGGGCCCGCCGTCTGCGTCCAGCTCACGCTGTCGACCTGGCCGATTGCCGCGCCGGTCAGCGTCGCGACCCGCCCGGCGGACGAACTGCCGCCCGCAGTCGCGGTGACGGTGACCGGGCTGCTACCGTTGCCGTCGTCGTCATCGTCGCACCCGGCGAGCAGCATCCCGCCGAACACCGCGGCGGCGGTTGCCGACATGCCGCCCATCAACGTCTGGCGCCGCGAATAGCGCGTGTCGATCAGCTCGTTCAGATGCGGATTGGCGGTCGGATTGGTGTCGATATCGCCGTCGGTATAAATAGTGTCGATGGTCATGCGTGGTCCCCCCGGGGATGGTTGCTCGGTACGATAGCGGTGCGTGGCGTTAGAATTTCGCGCCCAGCTCGACGCCGTAGAAGCGCGGCTCGCCGGCGATGTAGGTCGGTATGCCGAAGCCCCCGCCGGTGTTGCCCGCATCGATCAGATAGCGCTTGTTGGTCGCGTTCCGGACGAAGCCGCCGACGCTGTACCTGCCTGCTGCGAATTCGAGCCCGGCCCGCAGGTTGACCAGCGTATAACCCTTCTGGCTGACCGCTTCGGTATTGGGCAGTTCGAAGAATACCTTCGACTTATAGGTGACGCTCGGCGTGGCGTAGAGCGTCGCCCCGCCGATAGGAGCACGCAACATCAGCCCGCCTGATGCGGTGGTCTTGGGCTGAAGACGGAACTGGTTTCCAGCGTAGGGACCGTTCGCCACGTCATCGCCGATACCGCCGTCGATATACGCAAACGTCCCGAATGCAGACAGATACGATGCGAGCTTGAAGTTGCCTTCGAGCTCTACGCCGACGCTGTTCGCCGAGTCCGCGCTGCGCACCGTCGTGACGCCGTTGCTCGTCACCGAGAACTGGAAGCCGTCATAGGTCTGGTAGAATACCGAGGCGGCGCCGCTGAACGCGCCGACCTGACCCTTGATGCCGGCTTCGTAGTTCCAGACCTTCTCTTCCGGAATGATCTGGAGATTGGGACCCACGCCGAAGGCGGTACGCTGCGCGGCGAGCTGGACGACGGGCGAGCGGCGGCCCTTGCTGATCGTTCCGTAGAGATTGACCGCGTCGCTGAGCTTCACCAGCGCATTGAAGCGCGGCAGAATAGCCGTGAAGCTCTTCTCGGCCACGAACTTGTTGCCGTTGGTGTTCGCCGTCCCGAGCAGGCTGGTCTGGATACCGAGCGATGCCAGGATCACCGAGTTCGGTTGCACCGACGAATAGCCCGACTGACGATCCTCGATCAGGATGCGCGCGCCGGCGGTCAGTTCGAGCGCGGGCACCGGAATATAGGTCGCATCGGCGAACACCGAGTAGGTGTTGTTCCTGCCATAGTTCGTGAACTCGGCCGCGTAAGGTATTGCACTTGCACGCCCGCCGGTCAGGATCGACGTCGCGCGGGTGGCCGGGATCGTGCCGTTGCCGGCGACGCAACCCGTCCCGGTGGGAATGCCCGCCCCGTTCAGCGCCGTACGGATCGGCTGATAGGCCGTGGCAACCGAGCAGGCGAGATACGTGCCTTCTTCCGTCGCGAACGGGACGCGCTGGAAGCCGTTTTCGAAGAACGCGTTCCAGCCGACCGACGCACGGTATTTCTGGCCTTCGAACGCGAAGCGGCTCTCATGGCTCCACTGGTCGCCCTTGGCATCCTCGGCGAACTCCAGATACGCGGCGGGGCCGCCGTCCGCGTCGAAGATTTCCAGCGCGTCGAAGCGGCGATACCCGTTGACCGTGGTGAAGGTGATGCCCGGCGACAGATCCGCGGTGATCGTCAGGTTCGCGTCATAGACGTTGCGGTCGAGCCCGAGTTTCCGCGCGCCGAGCACGGCTTCGCTGTACGGCGAGCCCGACAGTTCGGCATATCCGTAATCGCCGGTCTGGCCACCGGTCGGGGCGTGCGCGCGGCTCTTGAACGCGGTGCCGGGGTTGCGCTGGCCGTCATAGGTCAGGACGAGGTCGGCGGTGATGCTGTCGCTCGGCCGATAGCGCAGCGACCCGCGGATGCCACGCTGGTCCTGCCCGTTCAGGTCGTCCTGGTCGACCAGACCCTGATTCTGGTTGGGAACGTTTCTGTCGCCAGCGATATTCCGGACGTAACCGTCGCGATATTTATACGCGAACGCGATGCGGCCGGCGAGCACGTCGTTGCCTGCGTTGAGGAAGCCCGAGACCTGAGTCCGGTTGAAATTGCCGTACGAGCCGTTGATCGCACCCGACACGCCGGGCTGCGGCTTGGCCGAGATGACGCTGATTGCGCCGACCGCAGCGGCGGTGCCGAACAGGGTGGCTTGCGGACCCTTCACGACCTCGATCCGCTCCAGATCATATAGGTCCTGATACGCGCCGCGTGACCGGCTGATGTCGATGCCGTTGTAGTATAGCGTGACTCGCGCGCCCTGCTGCGACGATCCGTTGTCCGAAGTGATGCCGCGGATCACGAAGCCAGGGTTGTTCGCGCTCTGCTCCTGGATCTGCAGACCGGGAATGTAGGCGGCGACCTCGCTCAACGAATTGACGCCGATCGAGGCCATCTTGGCACCGGTAACGGCCGTTACCGTGACGGGAACGTCGGCGATTCGCTGTTCGCGCTTCTGCGCGGTGACGACGATCTCGTCGCTGGAGGTGGTGGCCGGCTCGAGTTCGGCCTGCGTGGTCGCTTGCGCGAGTGCCGCGGTAGAGCAGGTCGTGGCGAGCGCCGTCATCGCAAGCCGCGTGAACAAGTGTGTCATGAAGTCCCCCGTATCGTTGCGGAGGCACTACGGGGCCGACGTGACGTTTCGATGGCGTAATAATGAAAGCAAGATGACGTTTGCGTAACGGTGGTGTCACATCGTTGCCACCGCGCTGTCTTTGATCGTCGCTAGCAGCCGGACGACACCGCTACGAAAGCCTCAGCCGATGACGATCAACCGCCGCGACGCCCTGAAGAATGCCCTGAAACTCGCCGGATCGGGCGCGACGCTGGCGCTGCCCGCGGTCGCAACGCAGGCCGCGGGTGCGGTCAAGAGCCGCTTCGACCACGGCGTCGCGAGCGGCGATCCTGCGGTCGACGGCGCGATCCTGTGGACCCGCGCGACGCCCGCCGACGACGCCCAGGCCGGCGATATTGCGCTGACATGGCATGTCGCCGAGACGGAGGGCGGCAAGCCTCTCCGGTCGGGCAGCGTCAAGGCCCGCGCAGCCCGCGACTTCACCGCTAAGGTCGAGGCGACCGGGCTCCAGCCGGGCCGCGAATATCGCTACTGGTTCGACGCTGCGGACGGCACGCGCTCGCCGGTCGGCCGGTTCCGGACCTTGCCCAAGGGCAAGATCGCCGACGTCGTCATGGCCGTCGTCTCGTGCCAGCTCTACGCGGGTGGGTTGTTCAACGCGTATGACGCGATCGCCAAGCTCGACCGGCTCGACGCGGTGCTGCATCTCGGCGATTACATCTACGAATACGGCGTCGATGGCTATGGCGCGGACATCGCGAAGAAGATCAATCGCCTCGTCGAGCCGCGCCACGAGATCGTCAGCCTCGCCGACTACCGGATGCGCCACGCGCAGGTGAAGCGCGACGCCGACATGCAGGCCGCGCACGCCCGCGCCGCGTTCATCTGCGTCTGGGACGATCACGAAGTCGCCAACGACGACTGGATGCACGGCGCCGAGAACCACGATCCCAAGACCGAAGGCGACTGGGACGCGCGGAAAGCAGCCGCGATGCAGGCCTATTTCGAATGGATGCCGATCCGCGATCCCAAGCCCGGCCAGCCCTGGGCGGCGATCAACCGCAGCTTCGATTTCGGCGATCTCGCGACGCTCGTGATGGTCGAGACGCGGCTGCTCGCGCGGAGTCATCAGGTCGTGTCGAAGGGCGAGGAGATCACGCCTGCGGACTACGCGGCAATGCTGGCGGAGCGCGCGCGGACGGACCGCGAACTGCTCGGCCCGGCGCAGCTCGCCTGGGTCGAGAAGACGATGGCGACCTCGGTTGCGGCCGGCAAGCCGTGGCAGGTGCTCGGCAACCAGGTGGTGATGGCCAAGGTCGCCGGCCCCGATATGGAGCGGCAGCTCGGCCCGGTGAAGTTCGCCGAGACGATGGCGAAGCTGCCGGCGATGTGGCGCGAGCGGCTGACGGCGAGCATCGCCTCGTACCGCGCCGGCCTGCCGTTCGGGTTCGACAGCTGGGACGGCTATCCGCCCGCCCGCGAACGCCTGTACGCGGCGTTCCAACGCGCCAAGTCGCGGCCGATCGTGCTGTCCGGGGACAGCCACGCGGCCTGGGCGAACGATCTGCACGACGCGTCCGGCAAACTGGTCGCGGCGGAGTTCGGCTGCACTGCGATCACCAGCCCGTCTTATGGTTCGTTGCTGCCCGGCATCGGCAGCCTGATCGCCGACGCCAACAAGGGCGAAGTTCGCTTCTGCGATCAGGACGGCAAGGGCTTCACGCTGCTGACGCTGACGCCCGAACACGCGACCGCGGACTCGATCACGGTCTCGACGGTGATGGCCAAGCCCTACACGCAAGCCACCGCCGCGCGGTTCCGGGCGCACGCCGATCGTCCGGATCAGCCGCTCGAAAAGATCGCCTGAGCCTCAGGTCCGTTCGGAGGCGTCGGTCGACGCAGCCGGACGGACCCGTTCCGCCTCGGGTTGGCGGGTGGCGTTCGATCGACGCCGACGCCAATACCGGATCGTGGTCATCACCAGCGCGACGAGCGCGATGATCGCGACGATGGCGAGCAGCTTGTGCCGCGGCATCACCGCATCGATCGCCTCGATCAGGCTATGGCCGAACAGATAGCCGATGCCGGTGAACAACACGCCCCACACCGCCGCGGAGATCGCGTTGAGCACGACGAAGGTCCGCGCGGGCACGTGCGACGTGCCGATCGCGATCGGGCTGATGGTGCGCAATCCGTACAGAAAGCGGAAGCTGAGGATAAAGACCGTGGGGTGCCGGTCGAGCGTATCCAGCGCCTTGGCGAAGGCCGGTTTCGCCGCGATCCTGCGAACCCGCGCGGTGTCGCGGTAGCGCCGGCCCGCGAAGAAGAGGAGCTGGTCCGCGGCGAACGATCCGACCACGGCCGCCAGCGCGGTGCCGCCCAGCGACAACAGGCCCTCGTGCGCGAGCAACCCGCCGGTCACGACCGAGGTTTCGCCCTCCAGTCCCGCTCCGACGAAGATCGCGGCAAGACCATATTGGGCGATGAGCGTTTCGATCGACATCCACCGCCCTTGCCGCAGCGCGTCAAACTTCGCCAGTCTTGTAAAAAGTGCAAGCGCCGGTCCCGCGCCGACGGCAACCTAGTCGCGCGACTCCGGCGGGTCGGACAAGAACGCCGCGAGCCGATCCCAAGCCGGCTGCTTCGCCGCAAGCCCGATCGTGTGAAGCGGACTGCTCGACGGCAACGCGACGATCGCCGGACCAGCCGTGCCCGCACGCCCGGCATCCCGCCCGAGCAGTTTCAGCCCCTGTTTCAACGCGGTACCGCCGTTGAACGCGATCGCGCGCAACCGGGGCAATCGCCCGGCCAGCCCGGCAATGTCGTTCCCCGCGATATCGACGATCGCCGCATCGCTGCTGCCCGCCCGGCGCGCGGAGCCCACCACGTCCCACAATGCGACCCCGCTCATCCGCAACGTCGCGAGCCGATCGTCATAGGCGAGCGCGACGAGATCATGGCCGACGACCGGCGACATCAGCTGCCAGAACTGGTTCTGTGGATGCGCGTAATAGCGTTGCGCGGCGAGCGAGCGGTCGCCCGGTAGGCTCCCCAGGACCAGCACGCGCGCATCGTCGTCGGCGACCGGTGGAAACGAGTGCTTGAGCGGCATGGGGTCCTCGATCGTGACGATGGCGCGCTGTGTCACGGTTCACCGCGCCGCCGCAAGGTCGCCGGCGAAGCCTTCATCCCGCAAGGCTATGCGATGGGTGGCTTATCCCCTAAGACGCGGATAACAAATCGTATCCCGCGGGGGTGCGCTCGATCGACGAGAGGACGGCCGCGTTGGCAAAAGACGGACAATTGCCGGCGCTCGCCCGGACTGGAATCGCGGGTCTCGACAATATCCTCAACGGCGGACTGACGCCGGACCGGATGTATCTGATCGAAGGCACGCCCGGCACCGGCAAGACCACGCTGGGGCTCGGCTTCCTGCTGGCCGGTGCGGCGGTCGGCGAGGCCGGGCTGTACATCACGCTCGCGGAGACCGAGGTCGAGCTGCGCGCGGTGGCAGAGACGCATGGCTGGTCGCTGGATTCGCTCAGCCTGTTCGAAATGGTCCCCGCCGACGGCTTTGGCGAGGATCACGAACAGACGCTTCTCCACCCGAGCGAGGTCGAGCTCGGCGAAACGATTCGCTCGGTGATGGCCAAGGTCGACGAACTTCGGCCCAAGCGCGTTGTCATCGACAGCCTGTCCGAACTCCGCCTGCTCGCGCAGAGCCCGATCCGCTATCGTCGCCAGATCCTCGCGCTCAAGCACTTCTTCTCGACGCGCGCCTGCACGGTACTGTTCCTCGACGACAAGAGCGGCTCGGGCAACGATCTCCAACTGCACAGCATCGCGCACGGGGTCGTCTCGCTCGAACAGACCTTGTCCGGGTTCGGCGCGCAACGCCGCCGCCTTCACGTCGTGAAGATGCGCGGCGTCCGATATCGCGGCGGCTATCATGACTTCGAGATCGAGCGCGGCGGGCTGTGCGTCTATCCGCGCCTGATCGCATCCGAACACGTCATGAAATATTCGGACGACGCCGTCTCGACCGGCTCGGTGGAGCTCGACACGTTGCTCGGCGGCGGCCTGATCCCCGGCACCGCGACGTTGCTGACCGGGCCCGCCGGCGTCGGCAAGACCACCGCGTCGGTCCAGTCGATGATCGCGGCCCTGAAGCGCGGCGAGCGCGCGGCGTATTTCCTGTTCGACGAACGTCTCCCCACGCTGCTGAAGCGGAGCGCGTCGCTGGGCATGGATCTGATGCCGTATGTCGATAACGGACAGCTCGAACTGCGGGCGATCGATCCCGCCGAGATGTCGCCGGGGGAATTCTCGGGTGCAGTACGCGCCGCGGTCGAGGAACACGGTGCCAAGGTCGTCGTGATCGACAGCCTCAACGCCTATCTCCAGGCGATGCCCAACGAGCAGTTCCTGATCCTGCAGATGCACGAGATGCTGACGTATCTTGGCCAGAAGGGGATCGTCAGCCTGCTGATCCTCGGCCTGCACGGCATCACCGGCGACGTCCGGTCCGATGTCGACCTGAGTTATCTGTCGGATACCATCGTCCAGCTCCGCTATTTCGAGGCGCATGGCGAGGTGCGACAGGCGATTTCGGTGATCAAGACGCGCACCGCACGGCACGAACGGACGATCCGGGAGTTTCAGATCGGTAGCAACGGATTGCTGGTCGGCGAGCCCCTTCGCGAATTCCAGGGCGTGTTGACCGGCGTCCCGACATTCTCCGGCGAAGGAAAGACGTTGATGGAAAGCCGGTTGGGGATGCGGGACTCGCGCGGCTGAGATGGACGAACGGGTCCTGATCCTGGCGCCGCGCGGGCGCGATTCGGCGATCGCGGCGGATCTGCTCGGCCGGAACGACATCGTCGCTTTCGTCTGCCACGACCAGGCGGAGTTGCTCGTCGAACTCGCCAGGGGCGCCGCAGCGGTGATGCTCACCGAGGAAGCGCTGGTGACCGAAGAGGTCGCGCCGCTCGCCGAATGGGTCTCGGCGCAACCCAATTGGGCGGATATCCAGTTCGTGGTGCTGGCGAACGGGACACGAACGCCGCGCACCGCGCGTGCCACGCAGCGGCTCGCAGATCTTGGCAACGTCCTGCTGCTCGAACGGCCGCTGCACGCCGAGGCGATGCTGGGCGCGATCCGGTCGGCGCTGACGGCGCGGCGACGGCAGTATGAGTTGCGCGACGTGGCCGTGACGCTCGAACGCGCCGTGCTGGATCGGACAAGCGAACTAAGGACCGCACGCGAAAGCCTGGAGATCGCGCTCGAGGCCGCTGGCATGGGCAGCTGGGACATCGACCTGACGACCGGCGAGTCCCGGCGAACGCTGCGACACGATGCCATTTACGGGTATCCCGAGGGCAAGGCGGACTGGAACCTGGAAACGTTCCTCAGTCATATCGACGTCACGCAACGCGGCATCGTCACGCGCGCGATGACCGAAGCCACGAAAACCGGCGTGATCGACGTCGAATATCGCATCGACGCGGCTGACGGCCACTCGCGCTGGCTCGTCGCAAAGGGGCGGGTGCAGTATGACGATGCCGGCAAGGCGGCGCGAATGACCGGCGTGGTCTCCGACGTCACCGATCGCAAGGAAGCCGATGCGCAACTGGCGCAGGCGCAGAAGATGGATGCGATCGGCCAGCTGACCGGTGGCGTCGCGCATGATTTCAACAATCTGCTGACGCCGATCGTCGGGAGCCTCGATCTGTTGCGGCGCCGTCACAAGGATGACGAGCGCACGCAGCGGATGATCGGTGGCGCGTTGCAGGCGGCGGAGCGCGCGGCGACGTTGACTCAACGGCTGCTTGCGTTCGCGCGGCGGCAGGCCTTGCAACCGCGCGCGGTCGATATCGGCGCGCTGATCGACGGACTGGTCGACCTGATGCGGCGGTCGCTCGGCCCGTCGATCGCGGTAACGATCGAAATCCCGCGGCATCTGTCGTCGGCGCGTGTCGATCCCAATCAGCTCGAACTCGCCCTGCTCAATCTGGCGATCAACGCGCGCGATGCGATGCCGGGCGGCGGCAAGCTGACGTTGACGGTCAGCGAGGTCGTCGTCGACGAGCGCAACGTCGTCGGCCTCGCGCCGGACCATTATGTCCGGATCGCGGCGATCGACACCGGCGTCGGCATGGACCGCGCGACGCTGGCCCGCGCCACCGAGCCGTTCTTCTCGACCAAGGGCGTCGGCAAGGGCACCGGGCTCGGCCTGTCGATGGTTCACGGCCTCGCTGCGCAATCGGGCGGCACGCTGCGCCTGACGAGCGAACCCGGTTCCGGCACGACGGTCGAGCTGTGGCTGCCGGCCACCGATGAAGTCGCGACCGATACCGTCGAGAACACCGCCGAGCCCGTCATCGCGCAGCGTGCCGCCAAGGTTTTGCTGGTCGACGACGAGGATCTCGTGCGTGCGGCGACCGCAGATATGCTGCGCGATATCGGCTATGTCGTGGTCGAGGTATCGTCCGCCAGCCAAGCCTTGTCGGCGATCCGCTCAGGCGTCGATGCGGACATTCTGGTCAGCGATTATCTGATGCCGGGCATGACCGGCGGACAGCTCATCACCGAATTATGGTCGTCGGGCAATCGTATCCCGGCCTTGCTCGTGACCGGCTACGCGGCAGCGGGCGAGGACGTGCCCGAGGGCGTCAGCCGACTATCGAAGCCGTTTCGCCAGACCGACCTTGCCGCGCGGGTCGACGAGCTGCTGCGCCAGTCGCCACCCGGCCGCCCGAGGCTACGCGCCGTCGAGTGATATCGGACCGGGCGAATTATCCCGGTCCGATACCCATTCGGACGTCAGAAGCCCTTCTTCAACGAGACGAAGAACTGCCGCGGTGCCCCGGCGAGCAGCGTCTGGTTGTCGCCGCTCGCGGTGAAGCCGTTCGAGCCGATCGTCGCGATATATTTCTTGTCGGTCAGGTTGGTCACGCTGCCCTCGATCGCGACGCCGTGCAGCGGGCCATCGCCCTCAAACCGATAGCCGATGCTCGCGTCGACCAGCACGCGGCCAGGTACCGACTGGTCGTTGAGATAGGTAAAGTAGCGCTTGCTCATGTAATCCGCGCCGACCCGCCCGGTGAAGCCCGACTGTTCCAGCACGATCTCGCCCTTGATCATGTGCTTGGGCGTATCGACGACGGTGTCGCCCTTGCGGACCTGGACCGAGCCCGAGGCGTCGGTGACGGTGTCCTGATATTCCGCGTTGGTGTAGGAGTAGCTGGCGAACAGCGAGAGCGGGCGGAACACGCGGTAGTTCGCCGAGACCTCGGCACCGTAGGTCCGCACGCTGCCGGCGTTGTTGAGCGTCGGCGCATTGCCGAGGATGCCGACGCCGTTCGCGAACGCCAGCAACCGGTTCGAGAAGTCGACATAATAGCCGACCGCCGAGGCCTGGAACGGTCCGCTGTGCAGGCGGACACCGCCTTCCGCGGTCTTCGAGCGCTCGGGCTTGAGACGTCCGCGGACGGCGTTGAAGCCCGCCTGCGTCGCGGCGAACGGCCCGGTCGTCGCTGACGAGACGAATGCGCGCATGTTCTCGGTATAATCCGCGAAGATCTCCGCCGCCGGAGTCAGCTTGAACAGGATACCCGCCTGTGGCTGGAACCAGTCCTTCGCCGAGATACGGCCAACCGCCAACGGAGAGGTCGTATCGGGCAGCATCGTCGCACTGTTGACGACATAGGCGCCCTTCCACCCGGCGTTGACGATCAGCCGATCCCCCGCCAGCTTCAGCGTATCCTCGACATGATACTGCATCGTGTCCGTGCCGTATTTGCCGTCCCACTGCGTCGCATAGGGGTTCTTCTGGAACTCGAGCACGTCGCGGTTCGGCGTCGCGCTGTCGGTCATCCCGTAGAAGCGCCGGGCCTGCGTGAAGGTGTTGGACTCCAGCCAGCCGCCGACCTCGACGGTGTTCGCACCCGTCTCATAGGCAATGTTGCTGAGCGCCCCACCACGCTTGATGCTGTACTCGGTCGTCCGGAAGCCGAGTGGACTCGGCGCGGTGATCACGCTGCCGTCCTGGTTCAGCGTCCCCGCCGCGGTCGGCGAATAGGGCGTGATCCACGATCCTTGCCCCTTGTTGTCGTGATAATAGCCGGTCGTGACCATCGTCAGTTCGGGCGTCAGGTTCGCGTTGAGCGTGACCCCGCCGAGGTAATCCCGCCGCACGCCGCCGGCGTCGAAATAGGCGTCGTCGACCGTACCGAACCCGGTCGGGAAGGTCGTGCCCACCCCGGCCCACGGTGCGACGAAGCCGACCGACGAGCCGTTGTTCGCCTTGGTATAGCTCGCGAGCGCCGCCTGGTTCTGGTAGGTTTTCCCGATCTGCAGCGCGAGCGGGTAGTTGCCGGCGATGTTGTCGTTGCGCAGGCCACGGCGACGGATGATGTCGTAGCTCAGATCCTGGTAATCCTGCTCGCGACGATCGGAGAAGTTCAGGAACGCCGACAGGCTGCCGAATGCGCCCAGATCCTTGACGATCTTGCCGTTCGCCTGATGCTGGCGCTGGACGCCGTCACCCTTCCACTTGTCGGTGGTGAGGTAGCCATAGCTCAGATACCCCTTCAGCCCGCCGCCGAGATCGCCGCTGTCGAGCCGGGCATAGCCGCGATAGGTGTTGTCCGAACCATACGTGCCACCGCCGGTGACGTTGGCGGTATCGCGCGGCTTGTCGCTGAAGAACTGGATCGTGCCGCCGAGATTGCTGGTCGAGGCGGTGCCGAGCGCGCCGGCGCCCTGCGCGACTTCGGTGCGTGCGACGTTCTCGGAGATGATCGCGCGGCTGATGTGCAGGCCGTTGACGTTGCCATAGCTCATGTCGCCGAGCGGCACGCCGTCGAGCGTGAAGCCGAGCTGGTTCTGGTTGAACCCGCGCAGCGAGATGCGGACCGCCCATTCATACGCACCGAACGGGTCGGATGCCTGGAAATTGACACCGGGAAGCTTCTGGATCGCCTTCAACGGGCTCGAACCGGGCGTGAGCCGCGCGAGATCGACCGCGCTGACGCTCTGCACCTGGCGGCTCTGGCCGAAGCCGAGCACGACGATGTCGGCGGGCGTCTCGGGTGCGGGATCAGCCTGGACCTCTGCCGGCGCGGCTACCGGAGTTGCCGGCGCGGACTCTGGCACGTTCTGGGCAAAAGCGGCGGGCGTGGCGAACGCGGCAAGTGCAACGCCGGCGAGAAGCGACGATATGGTCTGCATGGGATTCCCTGATACGCGGTGACGCTCAGCGGCCCATTGCCGATCCGCGTGACGCGTCGGCGACAGATCCAAGACGATTGCGAGACGATCGACGAAATTGTTACGGCAGCGACCCAAACTCCCTCTCAATGGGAAGAGGGAAGGGGCCCGCCGCTATTTAGCCGAGCGAAGGGCGAGGGTACGCGTGAGGATCATCCCCGCATCATCCGCGCGATCGTCTTCGCCGCAGCAGCCCCATAAGGCGGCTTCAAGCCGGCAAGCTTGGCCACGTCGAGCTTCGATTGCTTGAACACGGCGCGCGCATGGCTGAACGTCCGGAACCCGTCGATCCCGTGATACGCGCCCATGCCCGAAGGTCCGCTGCCACCAAAGGGTAGATCCTCCATCGAGACGTGGAAGACCACGTCGTCGAGCGTCACGCCGCCCGAGATCGTCCGGTCGAGCACGCGGCGCCGCTCCGCCTCGTCGCTACCGAAATAATACAGCCCGAGCGGGCGGTCGCGGCGGTTCACCTGCGCGATCGCGTCGTCGATCCCGTCGTAGCGGCGGATCGGCAGGACCGGGCCGAAGATCTCCTCCTGCATAACGATCATGTCGTCGGTCGCGTCGCGGACGATGTGCAGCGGCATCTTCCGCGAATTGGCGGCGGCGAAATCCTCGTTGGCGGGGTTCACGACCTCGACCGTCGCACCCTTCGCACGGGCGTCGGCGATCCAGTCGGTCAGGCGCTGGTGGTGACGATCGTTGACGACCGAGGTGTAGTCGGCGTTGGCCAGCAGGGTGGGGTACATCGCGCTCGCCGCCGCCTTGATGCCGTCGACCACCTTCGCCTCGTCGGCCGAGGGCACCAGCATGTAATCGGGCGCGAGGCAGATCTGCCCGGCGTTCATCATCTTGCCGAGCGTGACGCGTTCGGTCGCGCGCGCGATATCCGCCGATGCGCCGAGAATGACGGGCGACTTGCCGCCGAGCTCGAGCGTCACCGGCGTCAGATTGTCGGCCGCGGCGTGGAGGATGTGGCGGCCGATCGCGGTCGCGCCGGTGAAGATGAGGTGATCGAACGGCAGCGCGGAGAAGGCCTTGCCGACCTCCGCATCGCCGGAGACGATCGCGAGTTCGTCCTGTGCAAAATAGCGGTCGGCGAGTTCCTCGAACAGCGCCGCGGTGGCGGGGGTGTATTCGCTCGTCTTCGCCATCGCGCGGTTGCCGGCGGCGAACACCCCCGCAAGAGGTGCGATCAGCAGGTTTACGGGGAAATTCCACGGCGCGATGATGCCGATCACGCCCTTGGGCTGGTACTCGACCCACGCCTTCGCACCCAGTAGCCCCAGGGGAAACTGCACCGGACGCCTGTCGGGTTTCATCCAGCGGTCGAGATGCTTGGCGGCATGCGCGATCGGCGCGAGCGACGCGCCGATATCGGTCATCATCGTCTGCTCAGCGCTGCGATGCCCGAAATCCTCCGACACGGCATCGCAGAACCGCGCCGCGTTATCGCGCACCATCGCTGCCGTGCGCTTCAGCCGATCTAGGCGGACGGCTTTTGTGACCGGCATCTCGGCCATGAACGCTTCGCGCTGGGTGGCGAGGATGGTTTGCATGTCGGTCATCGGGGCATCCTCGAAGATAGGGGCGGGCAACGCGAACGAGCATTCTACGAAATGCGATACGATAGGGCCCGGCGATCGGTGCAGCATGGAAAATTGACCGCCATTCCCTCCATAAGGAGGGCGTGTTAGCAAACTTTCAACCGGTTGCTGCAAGACCCAAGAAATAACGGGAGAGCGGATATGGCCGCGCCGTTAGCGGCAAAAGGTCGATACAGACTGATCATTGATGGCGCTGATTAAAATTTAAACGCATTGGGGCGTCCGTAATGTCAACATCGATAGGCAAATTTGTCGTCACGTGGTTTCCTATGGCGTATATGATCGCAGCTTGGATTGGCTGCGCGTGGTATGCATTCGATGAAGAGTTCGCGATATTGGCAATCGGGGTTTTTGTCGGGATAACGATACAGGCTTATTTTAGCTTAAAACCTCGTGATATTTCAGAATTGGTCGATCGTAATAATAAAATTGACGTGACCGCAAAGGTTGCAATGATAATTGTCGGAATATGTATTTGCGCTATACTTGTCTATCAGATCGATCAAGAATTTCGTATTTATAAAACGTATATAGGTGGTCCGATATTTGCGATAGGAATGATATACTTTCCTGCAGTGTTTTTAGGTGTTGCCTCGACGGCCTATGTCAAACTGATATTAATACTTCTTGGCAAGCTCGGGCTTCGGGAAAGCGGTCGGCTCAAATAGACGATTAATGGATCCACCTAGGGACGGTATATGTGAGGCAAAGCCCTAATCACGCCCCCACCGGCAAATCCCGGAACGCCTGATCCTTGTCGACCCGGATTTCGCCGGGGAGGCCGAGCACGCGTTCGGCGATGATGTTCTTGAGGATCTCGTCGGTGCCGCCGGCGATGCGCAGGCCGGGCGCCCACATCGTCGCGGCGTGGAACGCGCCCTTTAGCGGGGTCAGCGCGGGGTCGGATATGATGCCGTATTGATCGCCCGCCTCGACCGCGGTGTTGCCGATCGCCTGCAGCTGGTTGGCCGCGACGATCTTGCCGATCGAGCTTTCGGGGCCGGGCACCTGGCCCTTCGACAGCGCGGTGATCGTCCGCATCCTTGTGTTGCGCAGGCCCTCCGATTGCACCCACCAGTCGGCGAGCGTCTGGCGAAACGCGGCGTCCTTCAGCAGCGGGCCGTCTGCGCCATCGGCCTGGGCGGCGAAGGCGAGGATGTCCTCCGGCCCGACGCCGCCGCTCGTGCCGATCGCGAGACGTTCGTTCATCAGCGTGAACAGGGCGACCTTCCAGCCGCCGTCGACGGGGCCGAGCCGCTGCGCGTCGGATATCCGGACGTCCTCGAACCAGACTTCGTTGAAGCTCGACCCGCCGGACATCTGGTGGATCGGGCGGATCTCGATCCCCGGCGCCTTCAGGTCGAGCCAGAACATCGTCAGGCCCTGGTGCTTGGGCACGTCGGGGTTGGTGCGGACCAGGACGATGCCATAGTCGCTGTAATGCGCGCCCGAGGTCCAGACCTTCTGGCCATTGATCACCCAGTCGTCGCCGTCCCGGACCGCGCGCGTCCGGATCGCGGCGACATCGGACCCGCCGGCGGGTTCGGAGAAGAGCTGCGACCAGATCTCGTCACCGCGGACCGCGGGGCCGACGAAGCGGCGCTTGGTTGCGTCGTCGGCATAGGCCATCACGGTCGGCACGCACATGCCGAGCCCGATCGTGAAATAGCTGCCGTCGACCGCGTGTTTCGCCTCTTCCTGGCCGAATATGACGCTCTCGATCGGGGTGCCGCCGCCGCCGCCCCATTCCTGCGGCCAGGTGATACAGGCATAACCACCGGCCGCCTTCCGCGCCTGCCATGCCTTCGCCTTGGCCATGTCGTCGAGGTAGTGGCCGGCGTCGTGCTCGGCGATGTTCGCGTCGAGCCAGTCGCGTGCGGCGGCACGGTAGGTGGCTTCGGCATCGCTGTCCTTGAAGTCCATGATCGTCCTTTCAGGCGGCCCAGCTAGGCAGCGTTGCGCATTTCGAGTTGGCCGACGAGGCGTTCGCGCCATACCGCGGGGGCGCCCGCGACGAGTGCGAGCTGGCGCGAGCGGCGGTAATAGAGGTGGCAGTCGGACTCCCAGGTGAAGCCCATTCCGCCGTGCGTCTGGATGTTCTCCTTCGACGCGAACCAGTAAGCGTCGGACGCGGCAACGCGCGCGGTCGCGGCGGCCAGCGGCAGTTCGGCGGCGCCTGCGTTCAGCGCCCACGCGCCGTAATAGGCGTTCGAGCGCGCGAGTTCGTTCTTCACGTACATGTCGGCGAGCTTGTGCTTGATCGCCTGGTACCCGCCGATCTGCCGTCCGAACGCGTAGCGATCGAGCGCATAGCCCTTCGCCATGTCGAGACAGCGATCCGCGCCGCCAAGCTGCTCGAACGCGAGGAGCACGGCGGCGCGATCGAACACCGCCTGCATCGCGGCGATCCCGTCATCGGTGCCGAGTTTCTCGCAAGGCGCGTCGGTGAAGGTGAGGCGGGCGGCGCTGCGGGTCGGGTCGAGGGTTTCGAGCACTTCCGCTGTGACGCCAGCGCCCTTCTCGACGAGGTAGAGCCCGTCGCGCGCGACCACGACGATCAGGTCGGCGACGTCGCCGTCGGTGACGGGGATCTTCTCGCCGGTGAGCTTGCCCGCGGAGACGGTGGTGCGGACCGAGCGCGCGGTGACGGGCCCGGCGCCTTCGGACGTGGCGAACGCGCCGATGACGTCTCCCGCTGCGATCCGGGGTAGCCACCTGATTTTCTGTGCGTCGCTGCCGTACAACATCAAGGCTTCGGCGACGAAATAGACGGTCGAGGCGAACGGGATCGGGGCGCAGGCGCGGCCCAGTTCCTCGGCGATCGCGCAGAGTTCGATATGGCCGAGACCGAGCCCGCCAAACTCCTCGGGGATCGCCGCGCCGAGCCAGCCTTGCGCTCCGACCGCTTTCCACAGGTCCGCATCATAGGCGGTCGCGGGATCGTCGAGCACCGCGCGGACTTGGTCGCTGCCGCAATGCGCCGCCAGGAACTTGCGCGCCTCGTCCTTCAGGAATTTCTGGTCGTCGGAATAATCGAAGTTCATGCGGACTCCTTCGAATGCGCCCAATATTCGTCGCGGAGCAGGCGCTTGTAGAGCTTCCCCGTCTCGTGCCTCGGCAATGTCTCGCGGAAGTCGATCCGCCGCGGCGCCTTGACGTGGCTGAGGTTCGCCCGGGCGAAGGCGCTGAGCTCGGCGGCGAGCTGCGCGCGGTCCTCCGAAGGGTCGGCTGGGCAGACGATCGCCACCACCTGCTCGCCCATCTCGTCGTCCGGCGCGCCGATCACCGCGACGTCGGCGACCTTCGGATGCGTGACGAGAAGGTTCTCGATCTCGGCGGGATAGATATTCACGCCGCCCGAGATGATCATGAAGCTCTTGCGGTCGGTGAGGTAGAGATAGCCCTCCTCGTCGAGCCAGCCGACATCGCCGAGCGTCGTCCAGCCGTGCGCGTTGGCAGCCTCCGCGGTCTTGGCGGGGTCGTTGTGATATTCGAACGCGCCGCCCCCCGCGAAGTAGACGTCGCCTTCCGCGCGTGGCGGCAGCGCGTTGCCGTCCTCGTCGCAGATCATCGTCTGCGCGGTCAAATTGCGGCCGACCGAGCCCTTGTGCGTCAGCCACTCCGCGCTCGAGATCGCGCAAAACCCGTTGCCCTCGGTGCCAGCGTAATATTCGCCGATGATCGGCCCCCACCAGTCGATCATCGCCTCCTTTACGGGAAGCGGGCAGGGGGCCGCGGCGTGCCACACCGCCTTCAGCGATGACACGTTGTAGCGGGCGCGGACCTCGGGCGGCAGTTTCAGCAGGCGGATGAAGTGCGTCGGCACCCATTGCGCGTGCGTGACGTGGAACCGCTCGATCGCGGCGAGCGCAGCTTCGGGGTCGAAATGCTCCATCACGACGACAGTGCCGCCGACCTGATGCACCGCCATCGACCAGCGCAGCGGTGCCGCGTGATACAGCGGCGCTGGCGAGAGATAGACCATCTCGGGCGTGAACCCGTACAGCCCCTTGCCGAGCATCACGAGCGGCGAGACGTTGGTCCCGAACGGCTCGTCCGACAGCGCGTGCTTGACGCCCTTGGGCTTGCCGGTGGTACCCGAGGAATAGAGCAGGATGCCGCCGGGCGACGGATCGGCGATCGGGTCTGACGGCATTGCATCGCGCGCGGCCTCGTAGGGTTCGTAACCGTCGATCGCGCCGTCGACCATGTAGCGCGCCACGTCATCGAGCATCTGCGCCAATGCCGCTGCGACCTCGCCGCACCCCTTGCTGGCGATCAGCACACGGCAATCGCCGTCGCGGATGATGTACGCCGCCTCGGTCGCGGTCAGTTTCGACGACAGGCACGTGCAGTATACGCCGGTCCGCTCGGCCGCCCACATCACCTCCAGATAGCGCGGCGAATTGTCCATCAGCACCGCGATCCCGTCGCCGCGCTTCAGCCCGAGCGACCGGAGCAGGTGCGCACCCTGGTTCGCGCGCACATCGAGCTCGCGATACGTCACCGTCTCGCCCGTCGCCGCCATGATGTAGGCGGGCTTGTCGGGCGTGGTGAGCGCATGCGCGACGGGATGCATCAGACGCGCTCGATGATGATCGCCGGCGCCATCCCGCCGCCCGCGCACATCGTCACGAGCCCGCGCTTCAGGTCGCGGCGTTCGAGTTCGTCGAGGATCGTGCCGATCAGGATCGCGCCGGTCGCGCCGATCGGATGACCCAGCGCGATCGAGCCGCCATTGACGTTCACCTTGTCGCGATCGAGCTTCAGGTCGCGGATGAACTTCTCGGCGACAACCGCGAACGCCTCGTTGATCTCCCACAGGTCGATGTCGTCGACCGTCAGCCCGGCCTTCGCCAGAACCTTCCGCGCCGCGGGGACGGGGGCGTTGAGCATCAGCGTCGGATCGTCGCCCATGTTCGCCATCGCGACGATGCGTGCGCGCGGCTTCAGGCCGTGCTTGGCGGCATAGTCGGCGCTGGCGAGCAGCACGGCGGCCGCGCCATCTACCACACCGGAGGAATTTCCGGCGTGATGAACGTGCTTGATATCGACGTCGGGATAACGCCGGTTGATCTGCTTGCGATACGTCGTGCCCTTGTCGTCGAGCGGCACGTCGGCGATCCCGGCGAACGAGGGGCGCAGCGCGGCAAGGCCTTCGGCAGTGGTGTCGGGACGCGGATATTCGTCCTTTTCGAGGACCAATGCGCCTGTGGCGTCCGTGACGGGGACGAGGCTGCGATCGAACCGCCCCTCGGCGATCGCCACCGCTGCCCGGCGCTGGCTTTCCAACCCGAGCGCTTCGAGCGTTTCGCGGTCGATTCCCTCGATGCTGGCAATCGCGTCGGCGCAGATGCCCTGGTTCGATTGTGGATGCGCGGCGTCGAGCCTGGCATTGCCCGAGCCGATCCCGAGCGGCCGCTTGCCCGCGGCCATGTCGTCCTGCATCATCGTCGTGGTCAGCGACATCATCTCGGTCCCGCCGGCGATCACGAGGTCTTCCATCCCGCTCATGATCTGCGCCGCGGCGAAGTTCACCGCGGTGATCCCGCCGCCGCAGAACCGGTCGAGCGTCGTCCCGCTCGCCTTGACGTCGTACCCAGCATCGAGCGCCGCCATCCGCCCGAGATCGCCGCTCTGCTCGCCACGCTGAGTCGAGGTCGACCAGATGATGTCGTCGACGTCGCCGGTATCGAGATGATTGCGCTCGGCAATCGCTTTCAGCACGGTCGCGGCGAGGTGTTGCGGGTGCATGTGCGCGAGCGCGCCCTTGCCCGTCTTGCCGATCCCGCGCGGGGTACGGACGGCGTCGATGATCAAAGCCTCGGCCACATCTCTCTCCTGTTACACCCGCCGCTTTGGTGCGGTCGTGGTGCCTGATGCCGGATTGCGTCCGGCTTCGTTCCGACGTAACATTCGTTATGGAGAGTGGCTTGTCAAGCACGGTATCGGTTGAAAATGCGGTCGAGTCCCGCGCGGATCTGGCACCGCGCGACTGGCTCGAGATCGGGCAGGCGTTGCTCAAGAGCGGGGGCTTGCGTGCGCTGAAACTCCGCAGCCTCGCGCAGGCGGCGGGCGCGTCGACCGGCAGCTTCTATCATCATTTCAAGGATTTCGACGGCTATCACGCGGCGCTCGCGTCGTATTTCGCCGAGGCGCAGATCGATCCGTTGCTGGCATCGCTGACCGCTTCGGACCTCGCGCCGGTCGAGCGGATCCGCGCGTTCGCCGAGCATGTCCGCGATCACGACATGTCGCAGCTCGCGCTGGCGATGCGCGCCTGGGCGAAGAGCGACGCGCGCGCGGCGGCGGCGATCCGCGAGCATGACGACAAGGTGATGGCGTTCCTGGTGGAGCAACTGACCGCGCACGGGTTCGATTCCGTCGAGGCGGGGATTCGTGGCTATGCGCTGCTGGCGGTGGGCTTGAGCGAGGTGCATCCGGTCGAGGGGCTCGACCGCGGCGTACTGCGCAACGGGTTGCTTACGCTGCTGTGCGAGCGCTAGCGTATCGAGGTTAGGCGACTCCGTACGAAAAGCGGAGCGTTATGAGGAGGATGCGGGCATGCAGACGTATGACTACGTAATTATCGGCGCGGGCTCGGCCGGCTGTGTGCTCGCCGCGCGACTGACCGAGGATCCGGACGTGTCCGTGCTGCTGCTCGAGGCAGGCGGGCGCAACGACGGCGTACTGGTGCGCATGCCGGCGGGGGTCGGCGAGCTGATCAAGAGCAAGAACGCGAGTAACTGGGGTTTCTGGACCGAACCCGAGCCCCATCTCGACGACCGCCGCTTGTGGTGGCCGCGCGGCAAGGGGCTGGGCGGCAGTTCGTCGATCAACGGCATGATCTACACGCGGGGGCATCCGCAGGACTACGACGAGTGGCGGCAGATGGGGCTGCCGGGCTGGTCGTTCGACGACGTGCTGCCCTATTTCAAGCGGCTCGAAGGGCATCATCGCGGCGAGTGCGATCTGCACGGCGGCGGGGGGCCGCTGACAATCTCGGGCGGCGAGTCCGACAGCCCGTTCTACGACGCGCTGGTCGAGGCGGGGCGGCAGGCGGGCTATCCCGTCACCGAGGATTTCAACGGCGCGAGCCAGGAGGGTTTCGGCCGCTACGATCTCACCGTCGCGGACGGGAAGCGCTGGAGCACCGCGGCGGCGTATCTGCGCCCGGTACTGGCGCGCCGCAACCTGACCTGCGTGACGGGCGCGCGGACGACGCGGATCCGGATCGACAAGGGGCGGGCGACCGGCGTCGATTACGTGCTCGACAAGGGGGCACGGGCGGAGTCGGTGACGGCGGCGCGCGAAGTGCTGCTGTGCGCAGGCGCGGTACAGTCGCCGCAGATCCTCCAGTTGTCGGGGATCGGCGATCCGGATCGGCTGACCGCTGCTGGGGTGGGCGTCGTGCATGCGCTGCCCGGCGTCGGCGAGAACCTCCAGGATCATCTCGACGTCGTGATGAACTGGAAATCGCGCGGGCTGCGGACCGGGTACGCGATGACCAAGGGTGTCGGAATGCTCGGCGTCGGGCTCAATTACCTGTTGCGCGGCAAGGGCGCGGGGCGGCAGCAGTTTCTCGAGGCGGGCGCGTTCGTGTCGTCGCGCGAAGGTCTGTCGCGGCCCGACGTGCAGACGCGGCCCGACGTGCAGATCCACGCGGTGCTCGCGATCATGCAGGATCACGGCAAGGTGAAGGCGACCGAGGACGGCTTCACGCTTCATCTGTGTCAGTTGCGGCCGGAGAGTCGCGGGCGGATCGGGCTCAGCTCGGCCGATCCGTTTGCCGATCCGGTTATTGCTGCGAACTATCTCGCGACCGCGGAGGATCGGCGGGTGATGCGCGCGTGCGTCGGCATAGGCCGCGACGTCGCGCGGCAGGCGGCGCTCGATCCGTATCGGGCAGGGGAATTGTCGCCGGGTGAGGATGTGCGCACCGACGACGAGATCGACGCGTGGGTGCGGCGGACGGCGGAGACGATCTATCACCCTGTGGGAACGTGCAAGATGGGCACTTCGGACGACACGATGGCGGTGGTCGACGCGTCGCTAGCGGTGCGCGGGCTGCAGGGACTGCGCGTGGTGGACGCATCGGTGATGCCAACGCTGATCGGCTCGAACACCAACGCCCCGACGATCATGATCGCGGAGAAGGCGGCGGACATGATCAAGGGGCGGCAATTGGCGCGCGCGGCCTGAAGGGACCGTTAAACGATCCTCCCCCGCCAGGGGGAGGTGGCACCGAAGGTGACGGAGGGGGAGGACACGGAACGTACGTGGTCGCTTTCCTCCCCCTCCGTCTGGCAACCGCCAGCCACCTCCCCCTTGCGGGGGAGGACACGAACTTAACCAGCTTGATGGCCCCATCCTCAACCATTGCCTTGGTAAGGGTGAGGACGATCTTACCGAGGCGCCATCCGGATTGCGCCGTCCAGCCGCACGTCCTCCCCGTTGAAATACCCGCACTCGATCATCGTCAGCGCAAGCGCCGCAAACTCCTCCGGGCGCCCCAAGCGCTTGGGAAACGGCACCGACGCCGCCAGCGCATCGCGCACCGGCTGCGGCGCCGCAGCCAGCAACGGCGTGTCGAAGATCCCCGGCAGGATCGTGTTCACCCGGATCCCCTCGCTCATCAGGTCCCGCGCGATCGGCAGGGTCATGCCGACCACCCCCGCCTTCGACGCGGAATAGGCGGCCTGACCCATCTGGCCATCCTCCGCCGCCGCACTCGCCGTGTTGACGATCGCCCCGCGCTCGCCGTCCTCGCCCGGCTCCAGCGTCAGCATCCCCGCCGCCGACTTGGCGATACAGCGGAAGGTGCCGACCAGATTGATCTGGATGATCCGGTCGAACGCATCGAGCGGGAAATGCTTGATCGAGCCGTCCTGCTTCGATCGCCCCGCGGTCTTCGCCGCATTCCCCGTGCCCGCGCAATTGACCAGGATCCGCTCCTGGCCGTGCGCCGCGCGCGCCGCCGCGAACCCCGCATCGACGCTGTCGTCGGACGTCACGTCGACCTTGCAGAACACCCCGCCGATCTCTGCGGCGAGCGCCTCGCCCTTGTCCGCCTGCAGATCGAAGATCGCCACCTTCGCGCCCCTGGCGGCCAGCGCCCGCGCGGTCGCCGCGCCCAATCCCGACGCGCCGCCGGTCACCACGGCAGCACTGTTTGCGAGGTCCATGCATCTCTCCTGTCAAAGCCCCGGGATCCGCGCCCCGGTTGCAGAACATTAGTTATGCTCGTATTCGCAGCTTGCCAAGCCGGCATGTCGCACAGGGATCCGACGATGACTGAAGCGCTGTTGCAGAACGCCAGCCCGCATTGGTTGCCACGCCAGCCCAAGGGCGCGCTCGATCATATTCCCGGCGACGACGGTCTTCCGCTGTTCGGCAACACCTTCAAGATGCTCGCCGATCCGATCGGGTTTTCGCGCGGCATGGTGGCGCGGTTCGGCCCGGTCTATCGCAACACCGCGCTCGGCGGGACCGGGCTGATGCTGCTCGGCCCGGACGCGAACGAGCTCATTCTGTTCGACCGCGACAAGATATTCTCGTCCGAACAGGGCTGGGGGCCGATCCTCAATTTGCTGTTCCCGCGCGGCCTGATGTTGATGGATTTCGACAAGCATCGCGCCGACCGGAAAACGCTGTCGGTGGCGTTCAAGCCCGAGCCGATGCGGCATTATGCGACCGAACTCGACGCCGGGATCGAGACCGCGGTCGGACGCTGGAGCGGCCAGACCTTGCGCTTCTACGACGCGGTCAAGACACTCACGCTCGATCTCGCGGCGACCAGCTTTCTCGGCGTGCCGCTGGGCGCGGAAGCGGACCGGATCAACCAGGCGTTCGTCGACGAGGTACAGGCGAGCGTCTCGCCGATCCGCCGCCCGTTGCCCGGCACGCAGATGCGCAAAGGCGTCCGCGCCCGCGCCTATCTGGTCGACTTCTTCGAGCGCGAAATCCCCGCGCGGCGCACCGGCGACGGCCAGGATTTCTTCTCGCAATTCTGCCGCGCGACCGATGACGACGGCGCGCCGCTGACCGCGCTGGCGATCGCCGATCACATGAACTTCCTGATGATGGCGGCGCACGACACGATCACCTCGTCCGCGACCAGCCTCGTCATGCTGCTCGCGCGCAACCCCGAGTGGCAGGAGCGGTTGCGCGAGGAAGTCGCCGCGCTCGACCCGGCGGTGCCGCTGACCGAGCAGCTCGATCGCCTGATCCTCACCGAATATGCGTTCAAGGAATCGCTGCGGATGATGCCGCCGGTCCCGTCGATCCCGCGCCGCGCCCTGAAGGCGTTCAGTTTCGGCGGATTCGACATTCCGGCCGGGACCAGCGTCGGGGTCGGCATCACCTATACGCATCACATGGCCGAATATTGGCCCGAACCCGAGCGGTTCGATCCGCTCCGTTTCACGCCCGAAGCATCGAAGGGCCGGCACCGGTTCGCGTGGGTCCCGTTCGGCGGCGGCGCGCACATGTGCATCGGGCTGCACTTCGCGACGATGCAGATGCGGCTGCTGATCGCGCACCTGCTCACGCGCTACCGGATCGAGGCGGCGGCAGGCAGCGGCGATGCGTGGCAGGTCTTCCCGATCCCGCGTCCGAAGGACGGCCTGCCGGTCACGTTCGTGCCGCTTGCCACCACGTAATATTGTGTCATCGTAACGCGGTTCATTCGAAGGAGCCGCCCGTTGCGCTTGACCCTAGCTCTACTCCTGCTCGCGGCGACGCCGGCCTTTGCCCAGCAACAGCCGGCAGTGCCGGTTGCCGATGGCCCGACGCGCAGCTTCACCGGCAGCGACCTGTTCGGCCTGACGATCGCCGCCGATCCGCAGATCAGCCCGGACGGCAAGACGATCGTCTATGTCCGCCGCACCGGCGACGTGATGACCGACAAGATGCAGTCGTCGCTGTGGCTGATCGACGTCGCGAGCGGACGGCAGACGCCGTTCGCGTCCGACGGGAGCAGCCCGCGCTGGTCGCCCGACGGGGCACGCATCGCGTATGCCGCACGCGACGGCGAGGGATCGCAGCTGTTCGTCCGCTGGATCGGCGGTGCGCAGAGCGCGCGCGTGACAAGTTTCCCCGGCGATCCGCAGGCGCTCGCCTGGTCGCCGGACGGCACCAAGCTCGCCTATATCGCCACGGTAGCAGGCGAGGGGACCAAGCTCGGCACGCAGCCGCCCAAGCCCGAGGGCGCGAAATGGGCCGAGCCGCTGACGATCATCGACCGGGTGAACTACCGCAACGACGGGCCGGGCTATGTGAAGCCGGGCTATGACCATCTGTTCGTGGTGGGCGCGGACGGGGGCGCGGCTCGGCAGCTCACCTACGGCAAGTTCGACGACGGCGGTCCGCTGTCGTGGACGCCCGACGGCCGCAGCATCGTCTTCGCCGCGATCCGCGGACCCGCCGCCGACCGCCAGGTGATGAACTCCGACGTGATCGCGGTCGATGCGGCGAGCGGCACGATGCGGACGCTGACGACGCGCGACGGCCCCGACGCCCAGCCGCGCGTATCGCCCGACGGCTCGAAGATCGCGTGGCTCGGCTTCGACGACAAGCGCCGCAGCTACGAGAATACGCAGCTCTACGTCGGCGACCGCGACGCCGCCTCGCCGCGTTCGCTCACCGCCACGCTCGATCGTGGAATCGAGGACGCGGTGTGGTCCGCCGACGGCCGCAGCCTGTATGCGAGCTATGACGATCACGGCCAGCGTCGCGTCGCCCGCGTTGGCGTCGACGGCCGCGTCACGCCGCTGATCGACAACGTCGCGGGCGGCGGGCTCGATCGCCCCTATACCGGCGGCGAGTTCTCCGTCTCGAAGGGCGGCACGATCGCCTATACCGGCGGCGATGCGAGCGCCCCCGCCGACGTCTGGGTGCTGGCGGGTGGCAAGCCCCGCCGCCTGACGACGCTCAACACGGTGCTGACCGGATCGAAGGCGCTGGCGCCGGTGCGGAAAATCGCAGTGACCGCGCCCGACGGTCGGCCGATCGACGCATGGCTCGCCACCCCGCCGGGCCGTGTCGCGGGCCAGCGCGTGCCGTTGATCCTCGAGATCCACGGCGGGCCGAACGCCGCCTATGGCCCCGGTTTCGCCACCGACATGCAGCTTTACGCCGCAGCCGGGTACGCCGTGCTGTGGACCAACCCGCGCGGCTCGACCTCCTACGGCGCCGAATTCGCGAACCTGATCGACAAGACCTATCCCGCCGCGGATTACGACGACCTGATCGCGTCGGTCGATGCGGCGATCGCGGACGGCACCGCCGACCCCGACAATCTGTTCGTGACCGGCGGCTCGGGCGGGGGGCTGCTGACCGCGTGGATCGTCGGCAAGACCGACCGGTTCAAGGCCGCCGCGACGCAGAAGCCGGTGATCAACTGGATCAGCGAGGCGCTGACGATGGACAACACGCTGTTCACCTCGCGCTACTGGTTCACCAAGCTGCCGTGGGAGGATCCGATGAGCTATTGGAACCGCTCGCCGCTGAGCATCGTCGGCAACGTCAAGACGCCGACTCTGGTGGTGGTCGGTGGCGACGACTACCGGACGCCGGTGAGCGAGTCCGAGCAATATTACGCGGCGCTCCAGATCCGCGGCGTCCCCACCGCGCTGGTGAAGGTGCCGGGCGCGAGCCACGGTGGCCTCGCCGCACGCCCGTCGCAATCCGCGGCCAAGGCGTCGGCGATCATCGCCTGGTTCGATCGATATCGGAAGCCGGCAGTCGCAACAGCACCAGCACCAGCACAGGGAGCAGCACAATGACGATACGGTACATGATGCTCGCCGGCGTGGCGCTGGTCTCGACCGCGGCGGTCGCGCAGGTCCAGCCCCCGCGCGTCCCCAAGAAGCCGTTCCAGGTGACGTCGCCCAACGGCGCGCGCGAGGACGATTATTACTGGCTGCGCGACGACACGCGGAAGAACCCGGAGATGCTCGCCTATCTCGCCGCGGAGAACGCCTATGCCGACGCGCAACTCGCCGCGCTGAAGCCGCTCCAGGCCAAGCTCTACGAAGAGACCGTCTCGCACATCAAGCAGGACGACAGTTCGGTGCCGTACGCGAAGAACGGCTATTATTACGGCTCGCGGTTCCAGACCGGCGCGGACTATCCGATCCTCGAGCGTCGCAAGGGCAGCCGTACCGCGCCCGCCGAAACGCTGTTCGACGAGCCGGCGATGGCGAAGGGCCACAGCTTCTTCGCGCTCAGCGACTGGGCGGTAAGCCCCGACAACGCCCGCGTCGCCTGGGCCGAGGATACCGTCGGGCGGCGCCAATATGTGCTCAAGGTGAAGGACCTCGCGACCGGCGCGACGATCGCCGACACGCTTTCGAACATAGAGCCGAACGTCGTCTGGGCCGACGACAACAAGACCATTCTCTACGTCGAGAAGGACCCCGTCACTCTGCGGGGCTACCGCGTGAAGGCACACGTCCTCGGTACGCCCGTCGCCAGCGACCGGTTGTTGTACGAGGAAAAGGACGACACCTACTCGATGGGCGTCTCGCGCACCGCCGACGACAAGTTCGTCTGCATCGGCGTGAGCAGCACGGTCAGCGACGAGCAACGCTGCGCCCCGGCCGCCGCGCCGACCAGCTTCACGATCGTTGCGCCAAGGGCGCGCGAGTTCCGCTACGGCGCGGATCACATCGGCAACCGCTGGATCATCCGCACCAACAAGGACGCGAAGAACTACAAGCTCGTCACCGTCGCCGACGCCGACCTGGCCAAGGGAACGACGGCATGGCGCGACCTGACGCCCGCCAGCGACACCGTCTTCATCGAGGGGTTCAAGCCCTTCGACGGGTTCGTCGCGATCGACCAACGGCAGGGCGGCAACCGGATGATCCGCGTGCTGAACGACGCCGGCAAGTCGACGCCGGTTACCGCCGACGAACCCGCCTACCGGATGTCGCTCGACGTCAACGAAGAGACCGCGACGACGTGGGTGCGCTACACCTACGGTTCGCTTGTCACGCCGACCACCACGTATGAGGTCAACGCGAAGACCGGCGAGCGGCGTGTGCTGAAGGTGTCGCCGGTGCCGGGATACGACCCCGCCAAATACGTCACCGAACGCGTCTGGGCGCCTGCGCGAGACGGCACGCGGATCCCCGTGTCGCTCGTCTACGCCAAGGGCACCAAGCGCGACGGCACCGCGCCGCTCTTCCAATACGCCTATGGCAGCTACGGCATATCGAGCGACCCGGCGGTCGATCCGGGTCGCATCGGCTTGCTCGATCGCGGCGTCGTCTATGCGATCGCGCATATCCGCGGCGGACAGGAGATGGGGCGCGGCTGGTATGACGACGGGCATCTGCTCAACAAGAAGAACAGCTTCACCGACTTCATCGACGTCACCCGCTATCTCGTCGCGCAGAAATACGCCGCCAAGGACCGCGTCGCGGCGATGGGCGGCAGCGCGGGCGGGCTGCTGATGGGCGGCGTCGCGAACATGGCGCCGGCGGATTACAAGCTCATCATCGCGCAGGTGCCGTTCGTCGATGTCGTCACGACGATGCTCGACGCGTCGATCCCGCTGACGACCTTCGAGTACGACGAATGGGGCAACCCCGCAAAGAAGCCGTTCTACGACTACATGCTGAGCTATTCGCCGTACGACAACGTCAAGGCGAAGGCCTATCCGGCGCTCTATGTCGGCACCGGGCTGTGGGACAGCCAGGTGCAATATTACGAGCCGACCAAATGGGTGGCTAAATTGCGCGAACTGAAGACCGACAAGAACCCGCTGCTGTTCCGCGTCAACATGGAGGCGGGGCATGGCGGCAAGTCGGGGCGGTTCGAGCGCTATCGTCAGAATTCCGAGTGGCAGGCGTTCATGCTGCAACAGCTCGGCCTGGCGAAATAGCACTGCTCCGCATTCAGTTTGAACCGCCACCTCCGCTCTTTTCCGTCATGCCGGACTGGTTCCGGCATCCACCGTGCCGCAAAATCGATCGAATTTGGCTTGCGGAACGGTGGACCCCGGAACACGTCCGGGGTGACGGAATGATTTTAGGACTCGTGGCGATCGCAAAACGCCGAATGTCAGCCCGTCCTGGCGCCCGTTGGCATGGCGCTTAAAGCAGAGTACCGATCGCGCGGGATGCGGCTTCCAGCCGTTTCCCGTGATCGCGTCGGTGCCCGGAAGGGCTTGATTGGGAATGCGGTGCGGACGGTTCGCCGTCCTATGCCGCGGCTGTCCCTGCAACTGTAAGCGGCGAGCGAGACGCACAAGCCCTCTCCGCGAGGGCAGCCACTGGGTCGCAAAGCCTGGGAAGGCGTGCATCGAGCAACGACCCGCAAGCCAGGAGACCTGCCGGCGTCTGGTCGCTCTTGTCCCGGTCCAGGGGGTGGCCGAGGCACGGTGAACGCCGCCTGCGTGACACTGGCTGAGCGACGACCATGTGGCGGGGGCCGCATCGGCGTCATGCGTCGGCCGCTCATGGCGTCCGGTCGTCGTATGTCCCGGCCGTTCGCGGCAGGCCCCCGTCCTCGTCGGACGCTGCGGGGTTTGTGCATGACGACTTCAACACTCGAGAGATCGGCGCGGGTTTCGACCCGCAAGCGCATCGGCTGGCTGTTCGCAGGCCTGGTCGCGGCAAATACCGCCGCCTGGGGCTGGGCGTTCTCGCTGTTCCACGCGCAACCCCTCATGCTCGGCACGGCCTTGCTGGCTTGGGGATTGGGCCTGCGCCATGCAGTCGATGCGGACCACATCGCCGCGATCGACAACGTGACCCGCAAACTCATGCAGGACGGCCAGCGCCCGATCGCCGTCGGCTTCTGGTTCGCGATCGGCCATTCCGGGATCGTGCTTATCGCCGCCGTCGCGATCGCGCTCACCGCCAGTGCGCTGTCGCAGTTCGAGGCGTTCAAGCAGGTCGGCGGCGTGGTCGCGACGATGATCTCCGCGCTGTTCCTATTCACGATCGCCGCGATGAACCTCATCATCCTACGCTCGGTCTGGCGCACCTTCGGCCACGTCCGCGGCGGCGGCACCTATGTCGAGGAGGATCTCGACCTGCTGCTCGGCAGTCGCGGCCTGCTCGCGCGGCTGTTTCGCCCGATGTTCCGGCTGGTGACCCGGAGCTGGCACATGGCCCCACTCGGCTTCCTGTTCGGCCTCGGCTTCGACACCGCCACCGAAGTCGCGATCCTCGGCCTTTCCGCGAGCCAGGCCGCCGACGGTCTGTCGATCGGCACCGTGCTCGTCCTCCCCGTACTGTTCGCGACCGGCATGGCACTGGTCGACACGGCGGACGGCGTCGTCATGCTCGGCGCGTACGAATGGGCGTTCGTGAAGCCGATCCGGAAGCTCTACTACAACATCACGATCACGCTGATCTCCGCCATCGTCGCGATCGCGATCGGTGGCATCGAGACGCTCGCGCTGCTCGGGGCAAAGCTCGGCCTGACCGGCGGCATTTGGGATCTGGCAGCCGCACTCGGCGAGAACTTCAACGGCCTAGGCTTCGCGATCATCGGCCTGTTCGTGCTGTGCTGGGTCCTGAGCTTCGCCATCTACCGCTGGAAACGCTTCGACGAGATCGAGGTGAGGCACGGGTAAACTGGCTCCGCCTCTCTCGATCCTCCCCCGCCAGGGGGAGGTGGCGCGAAGCGACGGAGGGGGAGGACAGGGAACAGCGGTTATCCGTTACCTCCCCCTCCGTCTGGCAAGTGCCAGCCACCTCCCCCTGGCGGGGGAGGATCGAAAACTACTGATATGCGAATTGGCACGCCCCCGGAATTCCTCTAACCCCACCCCCGAGGCTCGGTTTCACCGAACCTCACAGATCGCGCCGGTGCCCGGAAGGGCTTGAATGGGAATGCGGTGCGGGAGGATGTCCTCCCAATGCCGCGGCTGTCCCTGCAACTGTAAGCGGTGAGCGAGACGCACACGCCCTTCGCGAGGGGGGCAGCCACTGGGGAAACCTGGGAAGGCGTACGTCGAGCCTCGACCCGCGAGCCAGGAGACCTGCCAGCGCAAAGGTCGCTCTTGCCATGATCCAGGGGATGGTCGCGGCACGGTACTCCGTCTGAGCGACGAACGCGCGCGGCCGTCTGGTCGTGCGTGCGTGTGCTTTCAGACGTTGAGGAGTTTCAAAATGCCCAATCTGGCCAAGGTCCCCGTCACGATCGTCACCGGCTTCCTCGGCGCCGGCAAGACGACGCTCATCAGCCACCTGATCCGCAACGCCAACGGCCGCCGCCTCGCCGTCGTCGTCAACGAATTCGGCACGCTCGGCATCGACGGCGACATCCTCAAGGGCTGCGCGATCCCCGATTGCCCGGCCGAAAACGTCGTCGAACTGGCCAATGGCTGCATCTGCTGCACGGTGGCGGACGACTTCATCCCCACCGTCGAGACGTTGCTCGCACTCGACCCGCGCCCCGATCACATCCTGATCGAGACGTCCGGCCTCGCGCTTCCCAAGCCGCTGCTCAAGGCATTCGACTGGCCCGCGATCCGCTCGCGCATCACCGTCGACGGCGTCATCGCGCTCGCCGATGCCGAGGCGGTCGCCGCCGGTCGCTTCGCCCCCGATGTCGCCGCGCTCGACGCCCAGCGCGCCGCCGACCCCAGCGTCGATCACGAGACGCCGCTTTCGGAGGTGTTCGAAGACCAGCTCGCCTGCGCCGATCTCGTACTCCTGACCAAGGTCGACCTCGCCGGACCCGAAGGCGTCGCCAAGGCACGCGCGGTGATCGCCGCCGAGTCCGCACGGCCGCTCCCTGTCATCGACCTGACCGACGGCATCATCGACCCCCGCGTGATCCTCGGCCTCAACGCCGCCGCCGAGGACGACATCGCCAGCCGCCCCTCGCACCACGACGGCGAAGACGATCACGAGCATGACGATTTCGACAGCGTCGTCGTCGAACTGGGCGAGATCGCCGACCCCGCCGACCTCACCGCGAGGATCGAAGCGCTCGCCCGCAGCGCCGACATCCTTCGCGTGAAGGGATATGCCGCCGTCACAGGCAAGCCGATGCGCCTGCTCGTCCAGGCCGTCGGCGCCCGCGTCCGCACGCAATACGACCGTCCGTGGGGCGCGGGCGAACCTCGCCGCACGCAACTGGTGGTGATCGCCGAGCACGACCGCATCGACGAGGCCCGCATCAAGGCCGCGCTGGACGCCTGAGCCCCGATGCACGTCGTCTTCCGCGAGACCCACGGGCTGGAGGAAAGCGCGGTCCCGCAGGACCTCGCCCAATCCCCCGCGGATCTCGTCGTCCTGTCCTTCTCCGACGGCGACCTCGGCGCATTCGCCGCGGGCTGGAGACGTGCGGACGCTGCCGGAAGCCGCCTCCCGTCGTTACGCCTCGCGAACCTGACCGCCCTCCAGCACCCGCTCTCGGTAGACACCTATGTCGAGCAGACGCTGACCGGCGCGAAGGGCATCCTGGTCCGGCTGATCGGCGGGCGCTCCTATTGGAGCTACGGCCTGCAACAGGTCGAGACCCTCGCGCGCGAAAAGGCCATCGCGCTGGCGGTCCTCGCCGCGGACGGTCGCATCGACACGCGCCTCGACGCCGCTTCGACGATCCCGCTGTCGACGCTGCGCCGCCTGGCCCATCTCTGTGACACCGGCGGCGCGGTTGCGGCGCAGGCGGCACTCGCCCAGTTCGCGCTGGCCGCCGGTTGCTACGCCGGCCCCGTCACCGGCGTCCGCGCGATCGCCGACGTCGGTGGCTGGCAACCGCATGACGGCGTGACCTGCCCGGCCGCGTTCGCGCTCAATGCGGACCGCCCCCGCATCCTGATCGTCTTCTACCGCTCGTATCTTACCGCCGCGGACCTCCACTCGATCGAAGCGCTCCACGCCGAACTGACCGCGCGCGGCTTCGACGTCATCGGCCTGTTCGCGCCATCCCTCAAAGCGCCTGACGCAGCCGGCTGGCTGAGCCGCTGGGTCGAGGCCCTGAAGCCCGCGGCGATCGTCAACGCCACCGCCTTCTCCGCCCGCGGCGCGACCGACACCACGCCCCTCGACGCCGCCAACGTCCCCGTGTTCCAGATCGCGCTGGCCACCTCCGACCGCGCCGCCTGGGCCGGCGCCACCCGAGGCCTGTCGCCCGCCGACCTCGCCATGCACGTGGTCCTTCCCGAAGTGGACGGCCGCCTCTTCGCCGGCGTCGCCAGCTTCAAGGAAGCCGCGGCGAGGGACGGCGACCTTGAATACACCCGCCGCGAACACCGCGCCGACCCCGCGCGCATCGCCGCGATCGCCGCGCGGATCGAAGCCTGGACGAACCTCGCCAGCAAACCCGTCGCCGACCACCGCATCGCGATCATCCTCTCGACCTACCCCGGCAAGGCCTACCAGATGGCGCACGCGGTCGGCCTCGACGCACTCGCCTCCACGCAGGCGATCCTCGCCGACCTCACCGAAGCCGGCTACGCGATCACCCCCGACGCAAGCGACCTCGCTACGTCACGCATTAACTGGCCGCTCGCCGAGTACCGCAAAGCCCTCGCGCACCTCCCCGAAGTCCTCCGCAAGGACCTTCAGGAAACCTGGGGCCACCCCACCGAAGATTTCGCTTTCACCGCGATCGATCAAGGCGGTGCACTCGTCGCCCTCCAACCCGAACGCGGTCGCTACGAGCAACGCGCCGCGGAGTATCACGACCTCTCCCGCTGCCCCTGCCACGCCTATGTCGCCTTCTACCTATGGCTCCACGCGCGCGGCACCGACGCGCTGGTCCATGTCGGCGCGCACGGCACGCTCGAATGGCTTCCCGGCAAGTCGGTCGCGCTGTCCGACGCCTGCTGGCCCGAAGCCCTCACCGGCGCGATGCCCGTCATCTACCCGTTCATCGTCAACGACCCCGGCGAAGCGGCCCAGGCCAAACGTCGCATCGGCGCGGTCACGCTAGGCCACGTCCCGCCGCCACTCGAATGCACCCGCACCGGTGCTGGCCTCGGCCGGCTCGAAGCGCTGCTCGACGAATTTTCCAACGCGGACGGCCTCGACCCCGCGCGCCGAGACCGCCTGCAACGCGACATCCGCGACGAAGCCACCGCCACCGGCCTCGCCGCCACGCTCGGTCTCGACGACGCGCAATCGCAGGCCGACGCGATCACCCGCATCGACACGTTCGTGTGCGACGTTAAGGAGAGCCAGTACGGCGACGGCCTCCACATCTACGGCCGCGGCGAGCACGGCGACGCCGAACGCGCCGGATTGCTGTCGGCCCTCCGGGGCAAACGCATCGCGTCCGGCCCCTCCGGCTCCCCCTGGCGAGGCCGCGCCGACGTCCTCCCGACCGGCCGCAACCTCTACACCACCGATCCCCGCGCGGTTCCCTCCCGCGCCGCCCACACCCAAGGCGTCAAACTCGCCGACGAGTTAGTCCGCCGGCACCTACAGGACCACGGCGACTACCCCCGCAATCTCGTCGTCGATCTCTGGGCGTCCGCGACGATGCGGACAGCCGGCGAGGAGTTCGCGATGGCGCTCCACCTGCTCGGCGCGGAGCCGGTCTGGGACATGCAGTCCGATCGCGTCACGGGCGTCGAGATCCTCCCGCTCGCCAACTTCGATCGCCCCCGCATCGACGTCACCCTGCGCGTCTCCGGCCTGTTCCGCGACGCCTTCCCGACGCTCTGTACGATGTTCGGCCAAGCCGTCCGCGCACTCGGCGCACGCGAAGAACCGCAGGACTGGAACCCGTTCGTCGGCAAGCCCTCCACCGCCCGCGTCTACGGCCCCGAACCCGGCCGCTACGGCCTGAGCATGGGCGACGCCGCCGAAACCTACACGCCTGAGGCTCGACTGGAAGCCGGCCAAGCGTGGCTATCCGCCTCTAGTCACGCGCTGGATGACGGCCAAGACAGCTTCGACCCAACCGGCATTCGCAACCGTGTCGCCGCCGCTGACGCCTTCGTCCACGTCCAGGACTTGCCCGAAACCGACCTCCTCCTCGCCGCCGACTATGCTGCGCACGAGGCCGGCTTCGCCGCTGCCCAATCGGTCGCCGGGGGCAACGCCACCCTCTACCATCTCGACGCGAGAGACCCGACCCGAGCCAAGGCCCGCCCGCTCAAGGAGGAAATCGCCCGCGTCGTCCACGCCCGCGCCGCGAACCCCGCCTGGGTAGACGGCATGATGCGCCACGGCTTCCGCGGCGGTGCGGAGATCGCCGCCACGCTCGATCACCTCGGCGCCTTTGCTCACCTCGCCAGCGCGGTCCGCCCCGAACTGATCGACCTCTATTACGACGCCACGCTCGGCCGTGACGACGTCCAAGCCTTCCTCGCCGAAGCCAACCCCGGCGCGCTCGCGGCGATGCAGGCGCGCTTCGCTGCGCTTCACGCAGCAGACCTCTGGCCGACCCGCCGCAACTCGATCCTCGCAGCGCTGGACCTGACGGCGTGAGCGCATTCGAGGTCAAAGGCTGGTGCCCCGACGCATGGCGTCCGATGATGGCCGGCGACGGCCTGCTCGTTCGCGTCCGCCCCCCGCTCGGTCGCCTGACCCGCGCGCAGGTTCTGGGCCTTGCCGAAGCCGCGACGCGGCACGGCAACGGCCAGATCGACGCCACCACTCGCGCCAACCTCCAGATCCGCGGCGTCCGCGAGGAAAGCTGGCGCCCGCTGATAGATGCGCTTCTCGATCTCGGCCTGATCGACCGGGACCAGACCCGGGAGGCGCGCGCCAACATCCTCGTCGCACCCGACTGGCGCGCCGGCGACGATACCCACCGCATCGCCGAAGAGCTGCGCGCCCGACTGTCCGAACTCCCCGATCTTCCCGGCAAGGTCGGCTTCGCGATCGACGCCGGCGCCGCGCCGACGCTGCAGGACGCCCCCGCCGACTTCCGGATCGAACGCGCCGCATCCGGCCAATTGATCCTCCGAGCAGACGGCCGCGACCTCGGCACGCCGCTGTCGCCCGACACCGAAGTCGACCACCTGATCGCACTAGCCCGCTGGTTCGTGGACAGCGACGGCGCCGCGAGCGGTCGCATGGCACGACATGATGCGCCGCTTCCGGACTGGGCCACCATAACGACGGCTCCCGCGGTATCCGCACCCCAAGTCCAACCCGGCAAGCACACTCTCGGCGTCGCGCTCGGCCTGCCGTTCGGTCGGGTCTCGGCGACGGCACTGACCCGCTTCCTCGAAGCCGAAACTGCCGTCGAGGCTATCCGCCTGACACCCTGGCACATCGCGATCTGCGAAACGGCTGCCAAGCTCCGGGTGCAGCCGGACCCCGCCCACTTCATCACCGATCCATCCTCGCCGATCCTCCGCACGGATGCCTGCGTAGGCGCGCCGACATGCCCGCAAGCCAGCGTCGAAACCCGCAGCCTCGCACACCGCCTAGCTCCTCATATCGCCGGCCGGCTCCACGTATCCGGATGCGCCAAGGGATGCGCCCGCGCCGCCCCCGCCGACGTGACGCTGACCGGACGCGACGGCCGCTACGACCTCGCCTTCGACGCCCGCGCCGGCGCGCCACCTTCCCGCGCGGGCCTCGACGCCGTGCAGATCCTCGCCCATTTCGGAGCCGCCTGAATGCCGTACGCCTATGAAACCGACGGCGCGGCGATCTACCGCCAGTCCTTCGCGATGATCCGCGCCGAAGCCGACCTTGCCCGATTCTCGCCCGAAGAAGAGCCGGTCGCCGTCCGCATGATCCACGCCGCCGGGCTGGTAGGCCTCGCCCAGCACCTCCGTTTCTCCCCCAACTTCGCGGTCGAAGCACGCCGCGCCTTGCAAGCCGGTGCGCCGATCCTCTGCGACGCCCGCATGGTCACCGAAGGCATTACCCGCGCCAGATTGCCCGCCGACAACCGCATCGTCTGCACGCTCCACGCCCCCCAAACGCCCGAGCTTGCGCGCGAAATGGGCAACACGCGATCGGCCGCCGCACTCGAACTCTGGCGCCCGCATCTCGCCGGCGCCGTCGTTGCGATCGGCAATGCGCCCACCGCCTTGTTCCACCTGCTCAACATGCTCGAAGACCCCGCTTGTCCGCGCCCGGCGGCGATCATCGGCTGCCCCGTAGGCTTTGTCGGCGCGGTCGAATCGAAGGCTGCGCTCTGGACGGACCAACCCGTGCCGTGCGTGGTCGTCGAAGGCCGCATGGGCGGCAGCGCGATCACCGTCGCCGCGATCAACGCGCTCGCGAGCGGCACCGAATGACACCGTTGCGAACTGGCGGCACGATCCACGGCGTAGGCTTGGGGCCGGGCGCGCAGGACCTGATGAGTGTCCGCTCCGACCGCCTCGTCCGCGGCGCGCGCCACGTCGCCTATTTCCGCAAGGCGGGCCGGCCCGGGCAGGCGCGGAAGATCGTCGACGGCATGCTCCGCGCCGACGTGATCGAATTCCCGATGGAATACCCCGTCACCACCGAAATCCCCGTCTCGGACCCGCGCTACAACGACTGCCTGTCGGCGTTCTATACCCGCTGCATCGATCACCTCGCGGCGCTAGCCAACGCCGGCGAAGACGTCGTCGTGCTCTGCGAAGGCGACCCGTTCTTCTACGGCTCGTTCATGCACCTGTACACGCGCCTCCAGACGATCGCACCGGTCCGGGTCGTCCCCGGCATCACCGGCATGTCCGGCGCCTGGACCGCGAGCGGCGCACCGATCACCTGGGGCGATGACGTGCTGACGGTGCTGATGGGTACGCTCCCCGAGGAGGATCTGGTCCGCCGCATCCGCGACACCGACGCGCTGGTGGTGATGAAGATCGGCCGTCACCTCGCCAAGCTCCGCCGCGCCGTCGCCGCCGCCGGACGCGAGAGCGAGGCATGGCTGGTCGAATATGCCGCGATGGCCGATCAGCGTGTCACGCGGCTCTGCGAGGCGGACGCCATCACGCCCTATTTCTCGATCCTGCTGATCCATGGCCAGGGGCGCCGTCCATGACTGGCTGGCTCGCGATCGCAGGCCTCGGCCCGGGCGATCCAAACCTCGTGACGCCCGAAGTCACCGCCGCGCTCGCCGAAGCGACCGACGTCATCGGCTACATCCCCTATGTCGCGCGCGTCGCCCCCCGCGACGGCCTGACGCTCCACCCAACCGACAACCGCGTCGAACTCGACCGCGCCACGCACGCGCTCCAACTCGCAGCCCAAGGCCACCGCGTCGTGGTCGTATCGTCCGGCGATCCCGGCGTGTTCGCGATGGCCGCGGCGGTGTTCGAAGCGCTCGAAGCCGGCCCGCAGGAATGGCGCGATCTCGACATCCGCGTACTCCCCGGCATCACCGCGATGCTCGCCGCAAGCGCCCGCGCCGGCGCGCCGCTCGGCCATGATTTCTGCGCGATCAACCTGTCGGACAATCTGAAGCCATGGCCGCTGATCGAACGCCGCGTGCGCCTCGCCGCCGAGGCCGACTTCGCGATCGCCTTCTACAACCCCCGATCGAAGGCGCGGCCGGACGCGCTGATCCGCATCTTCGAGATTCTCCGCGAAACCTGCCGCGACGACCGCCCCGTCCTGTTCGCCCGCGCCGTCTCCACGCCCGAGGAAACCCTCCGCATCGTCCCGCTCACCGAAGCCCGCGCCGAGATGGCCGACATGCGGACGATGATCATCATCGGCTCCAGCCTCACCCGGATCATCGAGCGCCCGGCAGGCCCGATCCTCTACACGCCCCGGTCGGCGCCATGATCGAGCCAGTGCAGCACGTCCTCCGCCGCCTGCACCTCCAAACGCGCGGGCAGGGCCGGCCGATCGATCATGATCACGCGGAGCCCGAGCGCACGCGCCGCGCCCAGCTTCGCCTGCGCGCCCGTGCCGCCAGCGTTCTTGCAGACCACGATCTCGATCCCGTGCGCCGCCATCAACCGCCGATCGCCGTCCACATCGAACGGCCCGCGATTCACCACCAGATGATGCCGCGGCAGTCCGGGAATCTGCTCCGGCGTGTCGACGAACCGCAACAGATACTCGTGCTGAGGCTGCACCGCGAACGCATCGACATGCATCCGCCCCAGCGCGAGCATCACGCGCCGCGCGGGGCCAGCCAACGCCGCAACCGCACCCTCGATATCGCTCACGCGGGTCCAGCGATCATCCGGACCGGGCACCCAGGCGGGGCGAGTCAAGGCGATGTGCGCCACCCCCGCACGCGCCGCAGCCATGACGGCATTCGCGCTCATTCGCGCCGCGAACGGATGCGTCGCATCGACCAGATACGTTACGTCGTGCGCTCGCAGATACGCGACCAGACCCTCGACACCGCCAAAGCCGCCCACCCGCACCGGGATCGGCTGCACCTTGGGGTTCGCCACGCGCCCGGCATAGCTCAACACGGCCGCATCGCCTCGCCCGGCGAGCAGCACGGCCAGCGCACTCGCTTCGGTCGTGCCGCCCAGCACCAGGATGTTCGACATGGCTGACGCTCCCTGGCTGGCGATCATCGGGTTGGGCGAAGACGGCGCGGCCGGCCTGTCCGTAGCGGCAAAGGCAGCACTCGCCGAGGCCGACCTGGTGACCGGCGCAACCCGCCATCTCGCCCTCCTTCCGGACCTTAAGAGCGAGGTCATGCCCTGGCCAGTCCCGTTCGACGCAGGCATTCCCCGCCTGCTGGAACACCGCGGCCGGCAAGTGGCGATGCTCGTGTCCGGCAATCCGTTCTGGTTCGGCGCAGGCACGTCCGTCACGCGCCACTTGGCACCGACCGAGTGGGTCGCCTACCCCGCACCCTCGACGTTCAGCCTTGCCGCCGCGCGTCTCGGCTGGCCGCTCGAGGATACCGCCTGTCTCGGTCTCCACGCCGCGCCCCTGTCACGCCTTCGCCGGCACATCGCACCAGACCGCCGCGCCCTCGTCCTGCTCCGCGACGGCGAGGCCGCGGCGAAACTCGCTCGCTATCTGGACGAACTCGGCTTCGGCGCATCGCCTCTCCACATCCTCGAAGCTCTCGGCGGTCCCCGCGAACGCATCCGCGAAGCGACCGCAGCCACGCTGGCGTTTGACGACATCGCGCATCCCGTCGCGATCGGCATCGCGTTTGCCGGCGACGGCACGGTGCTACCGCGAACCTCCGGCCTGCCCGACGCGTGGTTCGAGCATGATGGACAGATCACCAAGCGCCCGGTCCGCGCACTGACGCTGTCCGCGCTCGCGCCGAAACCCGGTGAAACGCTGTGGGATATCGGCGCAGGCTCGGGCTCGATCGGGATCGAATGGCTGCTCTCCCATCCATCCACCAACGCCATCGCATTCGAAGCCGACCCCGTCCGCGCCGACCGCATCCGTCACAACGCCGCGGCCCTCGGCGTCGACCGGCTGCAAGTCGTCGAAGGCCGCGCACCCGATGCCCTCGCAGACCAGGCCATACCCAACGCCGTCTTCATCGGCGGGGGGCTTTCGAACGCGATGCTGGACGCACTCTGGGAGGTGCTTCCGGCCGGCACCCGCCTCGTCGCCAACGCCGTCACGCTGGAGTCCGAAGCGCTCTTGGCCAGCTGGCACGCAGCGAAGGGCGGCACGCTCATCCGGATAGAATTGTCCGACGCCGCGCCGCTCGGCACGCGCCGGGGTTGGCGAGCAAGCTATCCCGTCGTCCAGTGGAGCGTCGTGTCGTGATCGTCGCCGGCTTCGGATTTCGCACCGGCGCTGACGTTGCTGCGCTACGTACCGCGCTCGCCGCGGCGCAGCACGGGTGCGCGCCGGTGGCGGCTCTGGCGGCACCCCACGACAAGCTGGCGCTCGTTTCGGAACTGGCGGAGGCGCTGGGTCTACCCGTGATTGCCGTACCCCCCGATGCGTTGCAGGTACCGAAAACGCACACGCAGTCGATCGCCAGCCTCGAAGCCCGCCAGACCGGCAGCGTCGCCGAAGCCTCGGCCCTCGCGGCCGCCGGCCCCGGTTCGCAACTTCTCGTCACCCGCCACATCTCGCCCGACCGAATGGCCACCTGCGCCATTGCTCGATCGGGTGTCGAAGGACCCGCTGCATGACCGTCCACTTCATCGGCGCAGGCCCCGGCGCGCCGGACCTGCTGACCTTGCGCGGCCGCGATCGGATCGCCGGATCGCCCGTCTGCCTTTACGCCGGCTCGCTGATCCCGACGGCGATGCTCGATCACTGTCCTCCCGGCGCGCGCATCGTCAACACCGCGCCGCTATCGCTCGACCAGATCGTCGCGGAGATCCAGGCTGCACACGACGCCGGGCAGGACGTCGCGCGGCTCCATTCCGGCGACCTGTCGATCTGGTCGGCGATGGGCGAGCAACTCCGCCGCCTTCGCGACCGCGATATCCCGTTCACGATCACCCCCGGTGTACCCGCCTTCGCCGCCGCCGCCGCTGCGCTGGAGGTCGAATTGACGCTCCCCGAACTCGTGCAATCGGTGGTGCTGACGCGCACGCCCGGTCGCGCCAGCACGATGCCGGCCGCCGAGACCCTGACCGCGTTCGCGGCAACCGGCGCGACGCTCGCGATCCATCTCTCGGTCCACAATCTGGCGCAGGTCGTCGCGGACCTCACGCCGTCCTATGGCCCGGAATGCCCGGTGGCGATCGTGTGGCGCGCGAGCTGGCCTGATCAGCAGCTCGAGCGCGCCACGCTCGCGACGATCGCGCAGGCTATCGAAGGCAAACCCGATCGCACCGCGCTGATCCTCGTCGGCAAAGCCCTGGCCGCGGAGAATTTCGTCGAAAGCAGCCTCTACGCAACGGGCTATGATCGTCGCTTCCGTCCCCAATCCGCAGACTCGAAGTTCGCCGGAGACATCGCATGACCCCCGGCCTGCTCATCGCCGCGCCCGCCTCGGGCACCGGCAAGACCACCGTCATGCTCGGCCTCCTTCGCGCGCTCCGCGACGACGGCCTCGCGGTCCAGCCGTTCAAGAGCGGCCCCGACTATATCGACCCCGCCTTCCACCGCGCCGCCAGCGGCCGCGCGTCGTTCAACCTCGACAGCTGGTCGATGCCCGCCGCGATGCTCGACACGCTCGCGGCCAATGCCGACGATGCGGACTTTGCGCTCGCTGAGGGTTCGATGGGGCTCTTCGACGGCGTCGCGAAGTCGGGCGCAACCGGCAACGGCGCCAGTGCCGACATCGCCCGCAGGATGGGCTGGCCGGTCGTGCTGGTGATCGACGTGTCGGGCCAGGCACAGTCCGCCGCCGCCACCGCGCTCGGCTTCAGTCGCTACGATCCCAGCGTGCCGATCGCCGGCGTCATCCTCAACCGCGTCGCCAGCCCCCGCCACGAGCGACTGGCGCGTAGCGGCATGGACGCAGTCGGCATCCGCGTGTTCGGATCGCTGCCAAGGCGTGGCGACCTGAAACTGCCAGAGCGCCACCTCGGGTTGGTTCAGGCCGCCGAGCACTCTGACCTCGACGCGCGCATCGACGACTATGCGACGTTCCTCCGCGCACACGTCGACATTCCCGCACTCCGCGACGCCGCTTCGGCCGGCGCCCGGGCGGCAGGTGCGCAAAGCTGGATTCGGCCACCCGCCCAGCGCATCGCGCTCGCCCAGGACGCCGCCTTCTCGTTCACCTACGCGCACGTGCTCGAAGGCTGGAGGCGGGCGGGCGCCGAGATCATGCCGTTCTCGCCGCTCGCCGACGAAGCCCCGGCCGCGCACGCCGATCTGGTCTGGCTGCCCGGCGGCTATCCCGAACTCCACGCCGGCAAGCTCGCGGAAGCGCGCAACTTCCATACATCTCTTGCCGAACATGCACGCACGCGTCCCGTCCACGGCGAGTGCGGCGGCTATATGGCACTCGGTGAAGGGCTGATCGACGCCGACGGCACGCGTCACCGGATGGCCGGTCTGCTCGGCCTCGTCACCAGCTACGCCCAGCGAAAAATGCACCTTGGCTACCGCAATGCGACGCTCCACGCGCCGATGGGCGGCTTCGCGGCGGGCGCCGCGCTCACCGGACACGAGTTCCATTACTCGACGATCATCGACCAGCCGGACGCACCGCTCGCGCACGTCACCGATGCCGAGGGCAGTCCGGTCGCCGAAACCGGCTCGCATCGCGGCCACGTCACCGGTAGCTTCTTCCACATGATCGCGAGCCCATCATGACCGGTTTCGTCTCGTTCGTCGGCTCGGGCCCCGGCGATCCCGAACTGCTGACGCTGAAAGCCGTCGCGCGGTTGCAATCCGCCGATGCCGTGCTGTTCGACGATCTGTCCTCCGCGGTCCTCGGCCACGCCCGACCGGGCGCCGACCTCGTCGCGGTCGGCAAGCGCGCCGGTCGCCCGTCGCCGACCCAGGCGCACGTCTCGCAACTGCTGGTCGAGTATGCCCGGACCGGCATCCGCGTGGTCCGCCTCAAGTCCGGCGACGCGGGGATGTTCGGCCGCCTCGAGGAAGAGATCGTCGCGCTGCGGACCGCCGGCATCCCGTTCGAGATCATCCCCGGCATCAGCGCCGCCAGCGCCGCCGCCGCCGCCGCGCAGATCCCGCTCACCCGCCGGCTCAGCGCCCGCCGCGTTCAGTTCGTCACCGGCCACGACGTCACCGGCGACCTGCCCGAACAGCGCAACATGGCCGCGCTCGCCGATCCCGAGGCGACGACGGTCGTCTTCATGCCCAAGCGCACCTTCCCGGCGCTGGCCGCCTCGCTGATCGAGCACGGCCTGTCCCCGGACACGCCCGCGCTGATCGCCGAGAATATCGGCCATCCCGACCAGTCCCTGACCCGCTCGACGATCGCGGACCTGGCCGAGCAGTTGCAGGCAGGCTTTTCCAGCAAGCCCGCGCTGATCTTCTACGGCCCGCTCATGGACGCCGAATGATCGATCTCCACCTGATCGGCATCGGCACCGGCAATCCCGATCACCTTACCCGTGCCGCCATCACCGCGATGAACGCCGCCGACCTGATCCTGCTGCCACGCAAGGGCGACGCCAAGTCCGACCTGATCGACCTGCGCCGCACGATCTGCGCCGACGTCCTGATCGGCTCGACCCACGTGGTCGAGTTCGACCTCCCCATCCGTGACGCCCGCGCGCCGTATCTGGAAGCCGTCGACGACTGGCACGACGCGATCGCCGCAACCTGGGCCACCCAGATCGCAACGCATCTGCCCGACGGCGGGCGTCTCGCGCTATTCGTTTGGGGCGATCCGTCGCTGTACGACAGCACGCTGCGGATCGCAGACAGGCTGCGCGCCGACGGGATCGCGCTGCGGGTTCATGTCGAGCCCGGCATCACCAGCCTGCAAGTGCTGACCGCGGCGCATGCCATCCCCCTGAATACGCTGGGCGCGCCGGTCCTGATCACCACCGGGCGCCGCCTGAGGGAAGGGGGGTGGCCGGCCGGCGCCGATACCGTCGCGGTGATGCTGGATGGCGGCGGCGCGTTCGAAGCCCTGGGTCCGGAAGGGATCGACATCTGGTGGGGCGCCTATCTCGGCATGCCGCATCAAGCGCTGCTGGCCGGTCCGCTCGACCGCATCGGACCGCAGATCATGCGGACGCGCGCCGCGCTGCGCGAGCGGCACGGCTGGATCATGGACATCTACGTCCTGCGCCGCCGCCCGGCGACAAAAGCTACCTGAGCGCGACGCTATCACACAGGTGCGACCTGGCAACTCAGGTTAACCTGAACCTCGGATTGCTATCCCGTTCAGCAGATATCCGTCTTGGCGGTCGTAATCGCCAGCCATCGAAACCGAATTATTGAAACAACGTCGGAGTCCGACCATGGTGAAATTCGTCATTATCGCCATCGCGGCGATATGGGGGGCGTCAATGCTGTTCGGCGTCACCTTACTCGTAGGTAGCCGCTACTCGACCCGTATCAGGCGGTTCGTGACCGGCGACTGAAACGCAGCAGGCCGGTCTGCCTGCCGTTCCAACGGCCAGTGCGCAGGGGGAGCGACGGATGGCAAAGGCCCTGCCGTCGCTCTCCCGGCCTGCTTATTCCAGTCTATTCCAGATCGTCTTCGTCGACGACGATCGTCGTCGCGTTCGGCTTGCGCTCGATCGCTGCGAGGCAGGCGTCGACGATATCGTCGTTGAAGCGATTGAACAGCTCGATGCCGTCGTCCTCGGGCTCGTCGCCGCTGAGTTCCTTCAGGACCGCATACTTGACCGCGAACTCATACTCGTCGCCGTCGAACTCGCCGGAAAATTCGATCTGCTTCTGGATGTCGTTGTCGACGACGCTAGCCTGATCGATTTCAAGGGTATTTGCCATGTTCGAACTCCTGGGGTTTGACCGCCTACTGCCTGCGCACGCGCGGCAGCGCAAGCGCTCAACCCGGCGGTTTGCACATGGATTGTAACGAGGAACCGGTGAGGGCATTTACCGGGACATCACTCCTGCCATTGTGAGTCTCCGATGCAGCGCGCCAGCCTGCTTCGTTCCGCCGCTTTCCTCTTCGTCCTTGCAACCCCCAGCATCGGCGCCAGGCGTTCTACGGCAAGGATCCGGACATCGGTCCGATGCTCGAAGACCGCGACCTGACGGCGGCGGCGAAGTAGCGCCAGCGGCGGTGCGGCGGCGCTTTCGGTCGCCGCACCGCACCATAATAATTCTGTAGCGCAACGGTCATCCGACTGTCTCGCAGGCGCAATAGGCGCAGCCCCGGGAGTGACGATCGAACGATCTCGCTAAGGGTTTTCAAGAATGACGATGTTTTCTCGTACCGCCGCACGGCTGTTGTGCGGCGCTGTCGGCTTGGTCGCGGTCGGCGCGCCAACGGCCTCGTCCGCGCAGGCGCTGGTGGCCAAGGATGCCGAGCCGGGCTCGCCTGCGCCGGTATCCGAACCCGATCCAACACCGGCACCCGCCGGTCAGGACGATGCGATCGTCGTCACCGGCACCGCCACGCGCTCGGTCGCGCAGATCAGCGGCGTCGACATGCAGAAGATTCTGCCCGGCGTCAGCCCGCTAAAGGCGCTCCAGACGCTGCCGGGCGTCACCTTCCTGACCGCCGATCCCTGGGGCAACAACGAACAGAACATCTCGCTGTTCGTCCACGGTTTCAACGCGCAACAGCTCGGCTATACGCTCGATGGCCTGCCGCTCGGCGACCAGAATTACGGCAATTACAACGGCCTGTCGCCGCAACGCGCGATCATCTCGGAGAACGTCTCACGGGTCACGCTGGCCAGCGGCGCCGGCGATCTCGGCACCGCGTCGACCAGCAACCTCGGCGGCACCATCGACACCTTCTCGAGCGACCCGCGCAAGGATCTCGGCGTCCAGGTCGACCAGACGCTCGGCAGCAACTCGACCTCGCGCCTGTTCGCGCGGATCGACAGCGGCACCTTCGGCAACGGCAACAGCTTCTATATCTCCGGCGCGCGCCAGAAGGCGAAGGCGTGGGATTTCAACGGCATCCAGGGCGGCTATCAGGCCAACGCCAAGTTCGTCCACGATGACTCGAACGGCAAGCTGACGCTCTACGCGGCCTATTCGGACAAGACCGAGCCGAACGAGGATTCGACCGTAATCACCACCGCGACGCAAGCGACCGCGCCGTACGTCCGCCCGTTCGTCTACCCCAATTTCAACGAAATGCTGACCTATCTGAACTCCGGCGCGTACAAGGCGGACGGGTCGAACTACCGCAATTACTACGGCGTCGCCGCGCGCACCGATTATCTCGGCTACGTCAAATACGACTGGAACGTCAGCGACACGGTCACCTTCTCGAACCAGGCCTATTACCACCATAACGACGGCGTCGGCGTCATCGGCGGCCCGATCGACGTCGCCGGCCTGCCCAAGCTGTTCTCGTTCTATTATCCCGGCCAGAACCTGACCTCGGTATTCGGCGGCTCCGGCCTTGCCACGCGCACCACCGAATACCGGATCGATCGCGGTGGCTTGGTATCGAGCGTCGGCATCGATCTCGGCGCGCATCACATCGAATTCGGCGCCTGGTACGAGCATCAGAGCTCGTCCGCCTATCGCCGCTGGTATCCGTTCCCGGTCAACGATCCGAGCACGCCGTACCAGCGCCCGCGCGATGAGCTGACGCCGCTGATCACGCAATATCACAGCGAAGTGCGCGTCGACGAATACCAGGCGCATATCCAGGACAGCTGGAAGCTGCTGCCGACGCTGACGATCCAGGGCGGCGTCAAGAGCACGTTCCAGAACGCGTCGCAGCGCGTGCCCGTGCAGCCGATCCCGGGCTCGTTCACCGGCTCGGTCGCGCTGCCGGTCGGCAAGATCGACACGCACAAATACTTCCTGCCCCAGCTCGGCGCGCTGTGGGACGCCACCGACACCGAGCAGCTGTTCGTCAACGTCCAGAAGAACATCCGCCAGTTCCAGACCAGCGCCGCTGCCGGCCTCTCGCCGTTCGCCTTGGGCAGCCAGGCGGCGTTCGACCTGTTCAAACAGGACGTCGAGCCCGAGACGAGCTGGACCTACGAAGCCGGACTGCGCTCGCACCACGCGGTGAACCTCGGCCCGATCACCGGGTTCGAGGGGCAGATCAGCGTCTATCACGTCGATTTCAGCAACCGCCTGCTCGGCATCAGCCCGACGCCGGTGGTGACGGCGGTCGTCAGCGGCGCGGCGATCCTCCAGAATGTCGGCGCGGTGAAGACCGACGGGTTCGACGTCGCCGGCACGGTCCGGTTCGGCTCGCACTTCTCGTTCTACGACGCGCTGTCGTACAACAACTCGCGCTACGAACAGGACTATGTCAGCGGCACGACGACGGTCGGCACCGCGGGCAAGAAGGTGCCGGGCAGCCCCGACTGGCTCAACAAGTTCACCGCCTCGGCCAATTACGGGATCTTCGACGCGCAGCTCGTCGGCGATTACATCGGCAAGCGGTACGCGACCTATACCAACGATCTGTCGGTGCCGTCCTACTTCACGCTCTCGGGCCGCATCGCTGCGCAGATACCGTTGTCGGAAGGGCAGATCGTCCGCACCGCCACGGTCAGCCTGAACGTGACCAACATCACCAACAAGCGCGCCGCCTCGACGCTCAGCATCGGCGCGGCGAGCGGGACCTTCAACCAGTTCCCGCTGGCCCCTCGCCAGGTATTCGGAACGATCAGCGTAGGGTTCTGAGGCGGGCAGGGGGCCGCGGGTTGACCATGGCCTCCTTATTCCGCGTCGATCGCTGGAAACAGGATCGGTGGATCGCCCGGATGCCAGGGCACCGGGCGTATCATGATCCGGGCAAACAGCGCGGATGCCAGATGCGTTGCCAGCCAGGCGTGGAGTCGCTCGAACGACAGTCCGTCGAAATAGGATCGGTCGGTTTGCGCAAACTGTCGGACGAACGGCATGATCGCGAGATCGGTCATCGAAGGCCGACCGGCGCGCGGATTCTCCCCCAGACTGCCGGTATCGCGCAGCCGCTCGTCCAGCGCGCCCAGCAGGACCGTCGCGGCGTCGCGATGCTCGACCGGATCGACGCCATGGCGATCGGCATATTTGTACCGGTCGAGATGGTGTTTGAAAGCGCCGTCATTGGTCGCGATCTGCGCCGTGTCGGCATCGGTCGGCCATCCGTCATCCGTGTTCGCTCCGGCCCAGCGCATGATATCGAGGCTCTCGTCGATCACCGAGCCGTCCGGCATCACGAGCACCGGCACCGTTCCCTTGGGCGCAACCTCGAGCATCGCCGCCGGCTTGGCGCGCAGGACGATCTCGCGCAACTCGACCGATCGGCCGTTCGCCACAATCGCAAGCCGCGCCCGCATCGCATAGGGGCAGCGACGGAAGCTGTAGAGGATAGGCGCCATGCGCCGGCCTATAGCGAAACGCCGCGCTCGGGTCGCCTCGCTCGCGGAGATCGAACGACCGACCGGCCAATATCGGACCAACCGAGCCGCAGGCGTGATGGGTGGTGCTTTTCTCGGGGCGATCACCTGCTAGCTTGTGATCAGCGATGCGCGGCTCGATCGTCGCAGCATCCTCGGCGCCCCGCCCGGATACGAGAGTGTCGCACGGACGGGCGGGGTGCCTCGTTAACACCAAATTTACCTTGGGCAGTGCAGGGCGGGTGCAGAGGCATCGCCACAGTAACGCGTACCTTTAGCGCCCCGCCGGTTTCAGTCACACGGACAAGCGGGGCGCTTTTCCCTAACGGTGGCCCCGCGAATTTACGCGAATCCCTCACATGACCCAACCCCGGCAGGGCCAACTTGACATGACCCGCGCCGCGGGCATCGGCGGCCTTTCTATCGTAGGTAGCGACGGACTACGTCCAAGGTTGTATCCTTGGATCGGTGATGGCCGCTGACACGGCAGAATCTTTACGGGCACGAAAGGTGGCGACCGTGGGCGGACGATAGAGGGGCTTTCGCAAGCGTATCCGTCGTGGCACGCCCCTCAATTCCCGCCCTTGGCGGCCCCTCTCCCCATGCCGGGGAGGATAAGATGAAGGGACGATATGGCTAAGTTTCTGGCGTTCGGCGAAATCATGCTGCGGCTGTCGCCACCGGGGCGCGAGTTGCTGTTGCAGACGCCCAGGCTCGACGTGTGGGTCGCCGGCGCCGAGGCGAACGTCGTCACGCAGCTTGCCCGGCTCGGGCACGACGTCGGCATGGCGACGATGGTGCCTGACAATGATCTTGGTCGCGCGGCGATCACGACGTTGCGGGGACACGGCGTCGACATGGCGACGACCTCGCTCGGCGGGGAACGGATGGGGTTGTACTTCGTCACGTCGGGCGCCGGTTTGCGCGCAACCGAAGTCATCTACGATCGCGCCTGGTCTTCGTTCGCCGAGGCGCCGGCCGATGCGTGGGACTGGGATACGCTGCTCGCCGGCGTCGACCGCTTCCATCTGTCGGGCATCACGCCAGCGCTCGGTCCGATCCCAGCGGATAGCGCGCTAGCTGCCGTACGCGCCGCCACGGACCGCGGTATCCCGGTATCGTTCGACGGCAATTGGCGCGGCAAATTGTGGGAGCGGTGGGATTCGGATCCACGGGCGATTCTCACACAAATCGTCGCGCATGCCGATCTGATGTTCGGCAACCACCGTGACATCGCGCTGCTGCTCGGCCGCGACTTTTCGGGGGATGCGGAGGATCGACGGCGCGAGGCGGCCGAGGCTGCGTTCGCGGCGTTTCCGCGGTTGCAGACGATCGCCTCGACCGCGCGGCACGTCGAGCATGTCGATCTCCACCGCCTGTCCGCGCGGATCGATACGCGCGCGACGCATGTCCAGACCGACGAGGTCGTGCTCGCCGGGATCGTCGATCGGATCGGCGGCGGTGACGCGTTCGCGGCGGGGGTGCTCCACGGGCTGCGCTCGGGCGAGGACCTTGCCGACGTCGCGCGCATCGGCCTCGCGCTCGCCGCCCTCAAGCACTCGCTGCCCGGCGATGCGAGCCTGTTCCGCCAAGCCGATATCGATGCGTATCTGGCAGGCGGGCTCGACGTCCGCCGCTGACGGCCGGACGCGAAGCGCGCTGCGCATCCGTTCGGGTCAGATCTCGCCCGGACTGAAACCAAGCGCCGCGACCAGCGCCGCGCGCGCCGCGGTGCAGCGCTCCCAAAGCCGCGGATCGCCGAGATCGTCGGGCGCGATCGCCTCGGGCCATGCGCGCGCGATCACCGCCTCGATCCGCGCGCAGGCTGCCTCGTCGAGCAGGAAGCGGGGATCGATCGCGGCGAGCGCCTCGGTGCCGACTTGCACCCGCAGTCTCAGGCACGCGGGACCACCACCGTTGCGCATCGATTCGCGGACGTCGACGACCTCCAGCCGCCGGATCGGACCGCCGCTCGCGACGAGGTCGCCGAGCCACGTCCAGACCGCATCATTGTCGCGGGCTTCGGCGGGCAGGATAAGTGCCATGTCACCGTCCGGTAGCGTGACCAGCTGCGAATTGAACAGGTATGTGCGGATCGCGGTGTCCAGGCTGACGCGGTCCGCGGGGACTTCGATTACGAGGGCGTCGGGCAGGAGAGTGCGCAACGCCGAGCGGAGTGCGGCGGGATCGGCGAAGGCGTGCTCGTGCGCGAACAGAACATGACCGTTGGCGACCGCGACCACGTCGTTGTGGAACGCGCCGGCTGCGATCGCCGCGTCGCTCTGGCGCACCATGAGCGCGCGCGCGGGATCGAGACCGTGGCGACGCGCGACGGCTTCGCTGGCGGCGCGGCGCTGGCGTGAGGGGAAGCCGCCTGCATTGCCCTCGCCATAGACGAACATCTCGACCGCGCCGTGCCCGGCGGGCGAGGCGAGGCGCATGAAGTTCGCCGCCCCTTCGTCACCGAAGGCCGCCGGGACGGGAGGATGGACGCGGAAGAAGCGCGGATCGGCGAAGGCGAGGCGGAGCTGGCGTTCGATCTGCTCGGCTTCGCTCGCGCGGTGCGGCATCGTCGACAGGTTCGCGACCGAGATGTGGCACAGACCGTCCGCGGTATCGCTTCCCGGCGACACCGTGCCGGCGTTCGCGGTCCACATCGCCGAGGCGGACATCGCGTTGGCGACCAGTGCACGGTCCGAGGCCCATGCCGAGGCGAGGACTTCGGCATCGGCGCCGACGAACCCCAGCGTCCTGAGCCAGTCGATATTGGGGCGGACATGCGGGAGGAAAATACCTTGGTGCAGGCCGAGCGCCATCGCACGGCGCATCTTGGCAATACCCTGGAGTGCGGCAAGACGCGGTGCGGACACATTGCCTGCATTGTTCGCCGACGCGAGATTGCCGATCGAAAGACCCGCATAATTGTGCGTCGGCCCGATAATCCCGTCGAAATTGACCTCGATCACCGAATCGCTCCTATTCCTGATGACCAGCCACCGCCACGCCGTGTAAAACGGCGCGCATGGAGTTCGATATCGGGGATAGGGCATCCGCCCCAGGAAAATCGGCAATGGTCGGGGCGATAGGATTCGAACCTACGACCCCTGGACCCCGAGACCAGTGCGCTACCAGACTGCGCCACGCCCCGACAACATTGCCGGTGAGCGCCCTAGCCGCGACTGCGAGTCCGGGCAAGACAAATATCTGCTGCGTCCGCGATCTATCGCGGGCGGGGCGGCACTGCTAGGAGCGCGGCATGACTCCGCTCGACCGCATCCGCAATTTCTCCATCATCGCCCATATCGACCATGGCAAGTCGACGCTCGCCGACCGGCTGATCCAGGAAACTGGCGGCCTGACCGCGCGCGAAATGTCCGAGCAGGTGCTCGACAACATGGACATCGAGAAGGAACGCGGGATCACGATCAAGGCGCAAACCGTGCGCCTCGCGTATCACGCGAAGGACGGCCTGGATTACGTCCTGAACCTGATGGACACGCCGGGCCATGTCGACTTCGCCTATGAAGTCAGCCGCAGCCTCGCCGCGTGCGAAGGCGCGCTGCTGGTGGTCGATGCGGCGCAGGGCGTCGAGGCGCAGACGCTCGCCAACGTCTACCAGTCGATCGAGCACGACCACGAGATCGTGCCGGTCATCAACAAGATCGATCTCCCTGCCGCCGAGCCCGAGAAGGTTCGCAAGGAAATCGAGGACGTGATCGGCATCGACGCGTCCGAGGCGGTGCTCGCGTCGGCCAAGTCGGGGATCGGCATCGTCGAGATCCTCGAGGCGATCGTCACCAAGATCCCGCCACCCAGCGGCGACCCGGAGGCGCCGCTGAAGGCGATGCTGGTCGACAGCTGGTACGACCCGTATCTCGGCGTCGTCATCCTGGTGCGCGTGATCGATGGGGTCCTGAAAAAGGGCCAGCAGATCAAGTTCATGCAGACGGGCACGATGCACCTGGTCGACCGGGTCGGTTGTTTCCGCCCGAAGATCGAGCAGCTGACAGAACTCGGCACCGGCGAGATGGGCTTCATCACCGCGCAGATCAAAGAGGTCGCGCAGACCCGCGTCGGCGACACGATCACCGATGCGAAGCGGCCTGCGCTGGAGGCCCTCGCGGGCTTCAAGGAAGTCCAGCCGGTGGTGTTCTGCGGGATGTTCCCGGTCGATGCCGCCGAGTTCGAAAAGCTGCGCGAGAGCATCTCGAAGCTGCGGCTGAACGATGCGAGCTTCTCGTTCGAGATGGAAACGTCTGCAGCCCTCGGCTTCGGCTTCCGCTGCGGGTTCCTCGGGCTGCTGCATCTGGAGATCATCCAGGAGCGCCTGACGCGCGAGTATGATCTAGACCTGATCACCACCGCGCCTTCCGTCGTCTATGAGATCGAGCTGACCCACCCCGATCCGTCCGGCACGACGCATATCGAGCTGCACAACCCCGCCGACATGCCCGAGCCCAACAAGATCGCGACGATCAGCGAGCCGTGGATCGAGGCGACGATCTACGTCCCCGACGAATATCTCGGTAGCGTCCTGAAGCTGTGCCAGGACCGCCGCGGCATCCAGAAGAACCTCACTTATGTCGGCGGCCGTGCGCAGGCGACCTACGAATTGCCACTCAACGAAGTCGTGTTCGATTTCTACGATCGTCTCAAATCGATGTCGAAGGGCTATGCCAGCTTCGATTATCACCAGATCGGCTACCGCGAGGGCGACCTCGTCAAGATGGGCATCCTGGTCAATGAGGAGCCGGTCGACGCGCTGAGCATGATCGTGCACCGCGGCACCGCCGAAGTGCGCGGCCGCGGCATGGTCGAACGGCTCAAGGAACTGATCCCGCGTCACCTGTTCAAGATCCCGATCCAGGCGGCGATCGGCGGCAAGGTGATCGCGCGCGAGACGATCAGCGCGATGCGCAAGGACGTTACCGCCAAATGCTATGGCGGCGACGCGAGCCGCAAGAAGAAGCTTCTGGAAAAGCAGAAGAAGGGCAAGCTGAAGATGCGCGAATACGGCTCGGTCAGCATCCCGCAGGAGGCGTTTATTGCCGCGCTGAGGATGGGCGATGACGCCTGAGGCCAAGCTATGCTTGGACAAGGATAAGCGTCTAGCCGGGCGGCGACCGACCGAGCTTGTACTCGGTCGTGTCGTCCGACGACGCGGCTTTGCCGCGGCGCGACTCCGTTGCATTCGGTAGCCATAGGCGTAGGCTCGTCTAATGGCGCAAGTCTCACCAAAACCTCTCGAGTCCGATTCCTCGATCTCAGCGGAAGTCTATGATCGCTGGCTGCGCGAAAAGGTTGCGCGGTCGTTGGCAGATCCTCGTCCGTCGATTGCGCACGCAGATGCCGTTGCCGCGATGAGATTGGTTTTGGGCTCTGCCGGTCGATCAGGCGGAGATCGCTGAAGCTTATCTGGCGCCCTGAAGCGATTGAGGATGCCTCCACGATTCTAAGTTACGTCGCCGACCGGAACAGGGGCGCAGCACTCCGCCTTGCGACATCGATCGAGGCATGCGCGCTCCGGCTTGTCGATCATCCGTACATGTACCGGCCGGGCAGGGCCGACGGCACGCGCGAAGCTGTCATCCATCCCAACTATCTGCTGATCTATCGCCTCGTCCTGGACACGGTCGAGATCGTCAACGTCGTGCATGCGCGTCGGGATTACCCGTAATCTCCACCCCCAACTGTCATCATACCAACACAATCCCCGCCTAACCGCCGGCTCGGGGAGTGAGCGTCGCGAGGCGTCGTCGGGCCGTCCGGGGAGGGCGGTCGATGGCGTGTAGCGGCGTTGCGTATTGGGATGTGCGGCCGGTCGTCAGGGACGGCGCCGCACGATTGGGGAATAAAAACTTTGAAGATTTCGGTCGTTAAGTCGGCGCTGATGCTCGGCGTCGCGTTGGGTTCCGTGCTGTGTGGTTCGGCGGCGTTCGCGCAGGACGCTGCGCCCGTCCAGACGCAGGCTGCTCCCGAGGACGGTCTCGGCGACATCGTCGTCACCGCCGAGCGTCGTTCGGAAAACCTCCAAAAGGTGCCGCTGTCGGTCGGCGTCGCGTCGGGCGACGCGCTGCGCACCTACACCTCGGGCGGGGACGACACGCTGCTCGCGCTGTCGGGCCGCGTACCCGGCCTGTACGTCGAATCGACCACCGGCCGCATCTTCCCGCGCTTCTACATCCGCGGCCTCGGCAACATCGATTTCTACCTCGGCGCATCGCAGCCGGTCACGATCATCCAGGACGACGTGATCCTCGAGCATGTCGTGCTGAAGTCGAACCCGGTCTATGACGTCCGCCAGGTCGAAGTGCTGCGCGGTCCGCAAGGCTCGCTGTTCGGGCGCAACACCACCGCCGGCATCATCAAGTTCGACACGATCAAGCCGAGCAACGAGTTCGAGAGCCGCGCGTCCGCGTCGGTCGGCTCGTACAACAGCGTCAACCTGGACGCCGGCGTCGGTGGCCCGCTGATCAAGGACCTGTTGTCGATCCGCCTGTCGACGCTGATCCAGCACCGCGAGAATTACGTCGACAACCGGTTCGCGGGCGTCAGCGCCGATAACACCGCGACGCCGCGCAAGGACGCGATGGGCGGCTTCGACGATCGCAACGTCCGCGTGCAACTGGCGCTGACCCCCGGCGAGCGCTTCACGCTCGACCTGTCGGGCCATGCGCGCTGGTATGACGGCACCTCGACGCTGTTCCACCGCGGCGCGCTGAAGAAGGGTTCGAACGACGTGTCGGCCGAGCCGCGCAACGTGGTCTCTTACGACGAGGCGAACGACAACCCGCAGAGCTACAACACCTATGGCGGCTCGGCCCGCGCGACCTACGACTTCGGTCCGGCGGCGCTGACCTCGATCACCGCGTACGAGACGACGTCGGGCTTCAGCCGCGGCGATACCGATGGCGGCGCGGCCGCGAACTTCCCGGTCGGCGGTCAGCCGAACGGCTTCGGCCAGTCGCAGGGCCAGATCCGCGATCTCGATCAATGGTCGCAGGAAGTCCGGCTTGCAGGCACCCCCGGTGGTCGTTTCAACTGGCAGGTCGGCGGCCTGTATTTCGACACGCGCGACATCACCGATTTCTACCAGCGCGGCTATTTCCTGACGACCGCGGCACGCAACCCTAACAACTGGGTCCGGCTGCACAACGTCAACACGTCCTGGGCCGGCTTCGGGCAGGTCAGCTATGAGCTGGTCGACAAGCTGACGCTGACCGTCGGCGGTCGCATCACCGAGGACAAGAAGCGTACGCAGCTGCTCAAGACCGCGGACACGGCAGCAGGCGTCGTCACGTACCGCGGCCGTACCGACGTCACGCTGAAGGCGACCAAGCCGAGCTGGGATGCGAGCCTGTTGTACCAGGCGAGCCCGGACGTCAGCCTCTACACGCGCGTTGCCGAAGGCTTCCGCGGGCCGACGATCCAGGGCCGCTCGGCGGTGTTCAATTCGGACTTCACGACCGCCAAGTCGGAGACGATCCTGTCGTGGGAGGGTGGCGTCAAGAGCCGCTTGCTGAACAACACGCTGAGCCTGAACGCGACGGTCTTCGCCTACCGCGTCAAGGACATCCAGCTCAACGGCAACGACGTGAACGGCAATGGCGTGCTGTTCAATGCCGACAAGGCGGACGCGTATGGCATGGAGGCCGAGGCGAACTGGAAGCCGGTGCCGAACCTGACGCTGGGTGCTGGCCTCAGCCTGTTGCACAGCAAGATCCGCGACAAGAATGTCTATGCGCAGGTCTGCATCCTGAACGGCGTCGTGGTCTGCACGGTCGAGGATCCGACGATCAAGGTGGGCGCCAACACGTTCGCACAGATCGACGGCAACCCGCTGCCGAACGCACCGGAGTATAACGTCGACCTCACCGCGCGGTACGATCAGCCGCTCGGCAATGGCGGTCGGGCGTTCATCGCGGGCGACTTCAACATCCAGGGCTATACGCAGTTCGTGCTGTACAAGACCAAGGAGTTCACCGCGAACGGCAACTTCGAGGGTGGCCTGAAGATCGGCTACGCCGCGCCGGACGATGCGTATGAGTTCGCGGTATTCGCCCGCAACATCACGGGCGAGAAGAACCTCAAGGGCGTGATCGAGAACTACATGGCGGCGGTGTTCAACGAACCGCGGATCATCGGCGTCTCGCTCAGCGGCAAGTTCCGCTGATTGGCTGACCTTCCCCCCTCCCGCTCGCGGGAGGGGCTGGGGGTGGGCTCGCGCTATCGTCAAGCGCAGCATGTGTTCGGGCCGGGCGCCCACCCCTCGGTCCCCTCCCGCTTGCGGGAGGGGATGCAGAGAGTTCTCGAACTATTCCTAACGCCAGCGTGACGCATTTGTCAGAAGCGTCCGCGTGTCACGCGCTGTAGCGGCCTGAAATCGCAATTTGCCGTTTTCCTTCCGCCGGTTGATACTCGTCCCATGTCGCTCAATCCCGTCTTCTATGATGCTAGTGGCCGCCGGCGTCGGCGCTTTACCTTTGGCGTTGCAGCGTTCGTCGCATTGCTGCTGCTGTCGATCGCGGTATTCGCGGTGTCGATCGGCGCGGTGCCGACCGCGCCGCTGCTGCCGATCGAGCCCGAGCACCCCGCGCTCCACAAGCTGCCCGCACCGCGCGGCGGGATCCTCCGCGAGACCCGGCGCGACATCAACTACTACGCCCGGCAACTGTTCGGGACGAGCGCGGCCAAGCCCGGTGTCGGCAACGGCGCCAACCCGTCGCTCGCAATCGCCTTCCACGTGCCGTGGGACGAGGCGAGCACGGCCAGTCTCGCGCGGCACGTCGAGCAGCTCGACTGGCTGATCCCCGGCTGGGTCTCGATCACCGGCAAGGATCACAAGATCACCGTGTTCCGCGACCAGGCCGGGCGCGATATCCTGAACAAGGCGGTGCATCGCCCGGTGATCCTGCCGATGGTGCAGAACGCGGTCGACGGCGATTGGGACGGCGCCGGCAGCGCAGCGATGTTCGCCGATCCGAAGGCCCGCGCGGCGTTCCTCGACAAGCTCGTACCGTTCCTCGCCGCGAACCATGCGGGCGGCGTCTTCTACGATTTCGAGGATTTGCCTGCGTCGGCGCAGCCCGACTACCGCGCGTTCCTCGCCGAGACCCGCGCCCGCTTCGCGCCGCGCGGCTGGGTGGTCGCGATCGCCGCGCCGGTCGCGAACCCCGACTGGAACCTGCCGGCCTACGCCAAGGTGACCGACAAGATCTTCCTCATGGCCTATGACGAGCACGAGACGAGCGGCGCGCCGGGCCCGATCGCCTCGCAACGCTGGTTCGCCCGCATGGTCGCCGATGCGGCACGCGGCATCCCGCCGTCGAAGCTGGTCGTCGCGATCGGCTCCTACGCTTACGACTGGCATGCCGGCGCTGAGAGCGGCAACGGCGACGCGCTCGACGTCGAGGAAGCGTGGCAGAACGCCGCGGACTCCGGCACGGTGCCGACCTTCGACAAGGCCAGCGGCAACAGCAGCTTCGCCTATTCCGAGGGCGGCGTTAAGCATCAGGTCTGGCTGCTCGATGCGGCGTCGGCGTACAACCAGATCGCCTTCCTGCAAAAGGCAGGACTGGGGAGCGTCGCGCTGTGGCGGCTCGGCTCCGAGGACCCGGGGCTCTGGTCGATCTGGGGGCGCGATCATCGGAAACTGCCGGTCCCCGATTCGATCGACGCCATGCCGGCGGGCACCAACGTCGATATCGAGGGCAATGGAGAGATCCTGAAGATCGCCGCCGAGCCCGTCACCGGTATCCGTGATGCGGTGCCGGCCAAGGACGGTACGATCGCCGACGTCAATTTCACGCGGATGCCGTCGCCCTATGTCGTGGTGCGGACCGGCTATCGCCCGAAACAGCTCGCGCTGACCTTCGACGATGGTCCCGATCCCGAATGGACGCCGCAGATCCTCGACATCCTCAAGCGCGAGCATGCGCCGGCGACGTTCTTCGTGATCGGCGAGAATGCGCTGACGCAGCGGTCGCTGCTCGAACGGATGGTTGCCGAGGGGCATGAGATCGGCAGCCACACCTATACGCATCCCAACCTCGCCAACGTGTCGACGCGGCAGGTGAAGTACGAGCTCAACGCGACGCAGCGCTTGTTCCAGGCGTTTACCGGGCGCTCGCTGCGGCTGTTCCGCGCACCCTATTTCGGGGATGCCGAGCCGAGCACCGCGGACGAGATCCTGCCCGCGCTCGAAGCGCAGCAGCGAGGCTATATCTCGGTCGGCCTGCACGTCGATCCCGACGACTGGAAGCGGCCCGGCGTCCAGGCGATCGTCGACCGGACGATCGCCGGCGTCGAGGCGGGCAATCCGGAGCGCAGCGGCAACATCATCCTGCTCCACGACGCCGGCGGCAACCGCGCCGAGACCGTTGCCGCGCTGCCGATCATCATCGAGCGGTTGCGCGCGATGGGGTACAGCTTCGTGCCCGTCTCGACGCTCGCGGGCCTGTCGCGCGATGCGGCGATGCCGGTGATCTCGTCGAGCGACCGCGTCGCCGCCGTCGCCGATCTGGCGCTGTTCAGCACGCTCGGTGGGATCGTCGTCGCGCTCCGCTGGATCTTCGGCATCGCGATCACGATCGGCATCTTGCGCGCCTTGGCCCTCTCCGCGCTCGCGTTGATCCAGGCGCGGCGCGAGTTGAAGACCGTGTTCCCGGCGATCGATCCGTCGCGGTTCGTCACCGTGATGATCCCGGCGTTCAACGAAGAGCGCGTGATCGTTCGCGCGGTGCAGGGCGTGCTCGCCTCCGCCGATGTCGCAATCGAGGTGATCGTGATCGACGACGGCTCCAGCGACGGCACCAGCCGCGTCGTTTCCGAAGCATTCTCGGGCGACGACCGCGTCCGCCTGCTGACGCTGGAGAATGGTGGCAAGGCGCGGGCGCTCAACCGCGGGCTCGAACGGGCGCGCGGCGAGATCGTGATCGCGCTAGATGCGGATACGCAGTTCGAGCCGATGACCATCGCGCGCCTCGCCCGGTGGTTCGACGACCCGAACCTCGGCGCGGTCGCCGGCAATGCGAAGGTCGGCAACCGCGTCAATCTGATCACCAGATGGCAGGCGCTGGAATACATCACCGCCCAGAATCTCGAGCGGCGTGCGCTCGCGCGGTTGAACGCGATGACGGTGGTGCCGGGTGCGGTCGGCGCGTGGCGGCTCGAGGCGATCCGCAGCGTCGGCGGCTATCCCGACGATACGCTTGCCGAGGACCAGGACCTGACAATCGCGATCCAGCGGCACGGCTGGGCGGTGAAATACGACCAGTTCGCGATCGCCTGGACCGAGGCGCCGGAGACGATGCGCGCGCTGGCGAAACAGCGCTTCCGCTGGGCGTTCGGGACGTTGCAATGCCTGTACAAGCACCGCTCGGCGATCGGCAGTTCGCATCCGCGCGGGCTTGGCTGGGTCGGGTTGCCGCAGGCGATCGTGTTCCAGATCGTGCTGGCGTCGATCTCGCCGATCATCGATCTCGCGCTGCTGGTCAGCTTCGCCTCGACCTATTTGTCGGTGCAGGCGCATGGTTGGGAGCAGACCAGCCACGACGTCTATACGATGCTCGCCTATTGGCTGATCTTCACCGCGATCGACCTGCTGGCGGCGACGATTGCGTTCGCCTTGGAGCGCAAGGAGCGCTGGCGGCTGCTCTGGCTGCTGATCCCGCAGCGGATCGGGTATCGCCAGGTGATGTATTACGTCGTGCTGAAGGCGATCGCGCAGGCACTGCGCGGGCCGCTGGTCGGCTGGGGCAAGCTGGCGCGGACGGGCCGCGTGACGGCGAACTAGCGGTCCGCCCGGTCCCGTCATCCTGACGAAAGTCAGGATCCAGAGTAACCGATCGCCGCCCTTCGTGACCCTGGATCCTGACTTTCGTCAGGATGACGGGCAGAAGGCGGCATCTTCGGTTTTCTATAGCGTTATGGTGGGCCGCTATATATTCGCTCGATCCGGCTCCGAGAGGTGAGAAAATGCGGTATCTTACGTTCGCGCTCATCGTGCCGCTGGCCTTGCCGGGCGGCGCACAGGCGCGGCGTCCGCCGCTGGTGCTGGCCGCGGCGTCGTTGCAGGAATCGCTGACCGCTGCGGCCGATGCTTGGGCGAAACAGGGCCATGCGAAGCCGACGATCTCGTTTGCGGCGTCGTCGGCACTGGCGCGACAGGTCGAGGCCGGCGCGCCTGCCGACCTGTTCGTGTCGGCCGACGAGGCCTGGATGAACGCACTCGCGAAGAAGAACCTGATCGTCGCCTCCACGCGCGTGACGTTCCTCGGCAACCGGCTGGTCGTCGCGGCACCAGCGGGCAGCATTGCTCGCATCCCGGTCCGCCCGCCTGCCGCGCTCGTCCGGGTGCTGACCGCCGGGCCGCTGGCGATGGCGGATACCGCGGTGCCGGCGGGGAAATACGGTCAGGCGTCGCTGGAGAAGCTCGGCGTCTGGACACAGGTTTCGCCGAAAGTGGTGCGCGCGGAGAATGTCCGCGCGACGCTGGCGCTGATCGAGCGCGGCGCGGCGCCGCTCGGGATCGTCTACGCAACCGATGCAAAGGCGTCCGCCAAGGTCCGGATTGCAGGCGTTTTTCCCGAGAACACGCACCCGGCGATCACCTATCCGATCGCGCGGCTGAAGACATCGACCAACCCCGAGGCCGAGGCGTTCCGGCGCTTCCTGGTCTCACGCGCGGGTAAGGCGATCTTCGTGCGCTACGGATTCTCCGCGCGCTAGATGCTCGATGCGGCCGAATGGGAGATCGTCGCGCTGTCGCTGAAGGTCGGCGGGGTGGCGATGCTGGTGACCCTGCCGGTCGCTTTCGCGCTGGCCTGGCTGCTCGCGCGCGTCCGGTTCCCCGGCAAGGTGATCGTCGATGCGGCGATCCATCTGCCGCTGGTGGTGCCGCCGGTGGTGACCGGGTGGCTGCTGCTGCTCGCATTCGGACCCAATGGGCCTATCGGCGGCTGGTTGCAGGACTGGTTCGGGATCACCGTCTTGTTCCGCTGGACCGGCGCGGCGATCGCGGCGGGGGTGATGGCTTTGCCGCTGATGGTGCGGGCGATGCGGATCTCGATCGAGGCGGTCGACCAGCGGCTGGAGAACGCCGCGCGGACGCTGGGGGCGGGGCCGTGGCGCGTGTTCTGGACGCTGACCCTGCCGCTGAGCATCCCCGGCGTGCTCGCGGGCGCGGTGCTCGGCTTCGCGCGGTCGATCGGTGAGTTCGGCGCGACGATCACGTTCGTGTCCAATGTGCCCGGCGAGACGCAGACCTTGCCGCTGGCGATCTACTCGGCCTTGCAACAGCCGGGGGCGGACGCACTCGTATGGCGATTGTCGTGCGTCTCCGTTGGCTTGTCGCTGATTGCTCTGATCGCGTCGGAACTGCTCACGCGGCGCGCGGGACGGGGGCTGCATGTCCTTTGAGATCGCTATCGAGAAGCGGCTTGGCGACGCACGGGTATCGCTGACGCTCGACGCGGGCGAAGGCGCAACCGTGCTGTTCGGTCCATCGGGGGTGGGCAAGTCGAGCGTCCTGAACATGGTCGCCGGGCTGCTCCGACCCGATCGCGGGCGGATCGCGATCGACGGCGAGACGCTGTTCGGCGACGGGATCGACGTTCCTCCCGAACGCCGCCGCGCGGGCTATGTGTTTCAGGAGGCGCGGCTGTTTCCGCACATGCGCGTCCGCGCGAACCTGCTCTACGGCGTCCGCGGCGAGGCGGAACGGTTCGAGGAGATTATCGGCTTTCTCGGCATCGGCCATCTGCTCGATCGCTGGCCCCGTACGCTGTCGGGCGGCGAGGCGCAGCGGGTGGCGATCGGCCGTGCGCTGCTCAGCCGGCCGCGCTTCCTGCTGCTCGACGAGCCATTGTCGTCGCTCGATCGCGCCCGCCGCGAAGAGATCATGCTGGCGATCGAGCATGTCCGCGACGTCATGCGCCTGCCGATCCTGATGGTCACGCACGACCCGGAGGAGGCCGAGCGGATCGGAAACCGGGTCATGCGGATGTAGCGGTATTTCCTCGCGAAGACGGGACCCAGACTGGGTTACCGCCTTGGCGAGAGAGCAGGCGTCAGACCAGTTCAAAGCTTTGTTTCTCGCCGTCGATCGAACTGGTCGCGACCCAGAGATCGAACATCCCCGGCTCTACGACCCAATCGCCATCGCCCCAGAAGCGGAGGTCTTCGCGCTTCAGGGTCAACGTCACGCGCTTCGATGCGCCGGGCGGCAGCGAGACGCGCGCGAAGCCCTTCAGCTCGCGAACCGGGCGGGTCCGGCTGGCAACGCGGTCGTGGATGTAGAGCTGCACCACTTCGTCGCCGGCTCGCGCACCGGTGTTGGTGACGGTGGCGGTGACGGAGAGCGTGTCGGTCATCCGCGCCGGCACGACGACGTTGGAAACCGCGAAACTGGTATAGCTCAGGCCGTGACCGAACGGGTAGAGCGCCTCGTTCTTGGTCTCGCGGTAGCGCGACTTGTATTCCTGGCTGCCCGTGGCCGGTGCCGGGCGGCCGGTATTCTTGTGATTGTAGAAATAGGGTTCCTGGCCGCTTTCGTTGGGGAAACTGGCGGACAGCTTGGCGGACGGATTGATGTCGCCGAACAGCACGTCGGCGATCGCATTGCCACTCTCGGACCCGAGGAACCAGGTCGCGAGGATGGCGGGCGCATCCTTGACGGCACCGTGGAGCGCGAGCGCGCGGCCGTGGCGGAGCAGGACGACGACCGGTTTGCCCGTTGCTGCGACGGCTTCGGCGAGCGCCATCTGCGGGGCGGGGATGGTGATCTCGCTGCGGGACTGGGCCTCGCCCGACATGAGCTGCGATTCGCCGACCGCGAGCAGGACGATGTCCGCGCTTTGCGCAGCGGCGACGGCGGCGGCGATCCCGCCGGGCAGGGGGGCTTCGATCTCCGATCCCGGCGCCGTCGTGACGGTCAGCCCACGCGCGCGCAGGCCTTGCGCGATTGAGACGTTGAGCTTCTCGTCGGCCATGAACGCCCAGGTGCCGACGACGTTCTTGCGGTCCTCCGCGAAAGGCCCGATCAGCGCGATCCGGCCGGGGTTCTTCTTCAACGGCAACAGGTTGCCATCGTTCTTTAGCAGCACGATCGAACGCGCGCCGGCCTCGCGGCTGAGCTTCAGCATCGCGGGCGTCGAGACGCTGGTGCGTTCCGCCTTCTGGCTGATCGAGCGATAGGGATTGTCGAACAGCCCGATCGCGTCCTTCAGATGCAGGACGCGGCGAACGCCTTCGTCCAGTCGCGCGAGCGGGACCTCGCCCTTCTCGACGAGGTCGGGCAGCCACAGATTGAACAGGTTCGACTGCATGGCCATGTCCATGCCGGCCATGAACGCCTTCTTCGCGGCGTCGCGACCGTCCTTGGCATAGCCATGCGCGATCAGTTCCTCGTCCGCGGTATAGTCGCCGACGACCATCCCGCGGAACCGCCATTCGCCGCGCAGGAGATCGGTCATCAGCCAGTGATTCCCGCTGGAAGGAACGCCGTCGATATCGTTGAACGCGCTCATCAAAGTCGCAACACCCGCGTCGACCGCGGCCTTGAACGGCGCGAGATGGACCTCGTGCAGCGTGGCCGGGGAAATCTCGGTGAAATTATAATCCTGCCCGCCCGAGACCGCGCCATAGGCGGCGAAATGCTTGGCGCACGCGGCCATGCGCGTCGGGTCGCGCAGGTCGTCGCCCTGGAAACCACGGACGCGCGCTTTCGCCAACTGAATGCCGAGATACGGATCTTCCCCCGATCCTTCGGCGACGCGGCCCCAACGCTGGTCGCGTGCGACGTCGACCATCGGCGCGAAGGTCCAGTGGATACCGAGCGCGGTGGTTTCCAACGCCGCGGCGCGCGCGGTGCGCATCGCAAGGTCGGGATCGAACGCACAGGCTTCGGCGATCGGCAGCGGGTATGCCGTGCGCAGGCCGTGGATGACGTCGCCTGCGAAGATCAGCGGGATCTTCAGACGGGTGGCCAAAGCCGCATCCTGCGCGGCCTTGGCGCCTGTGTAACCGACGCCGTTGAACAGCATGCCGATCTGCCCGGTCTTGATCCGCGCGATCTGCTCGGCCGCACCGCCGGTCGCGAGGCCGGGGTTGAACGGCACGCCGATCGGCCGGATCTGATCGGAGAAGCAGCTGAGCTGGCCGGCTTTCTCGGCCGGTGTCATCTTCGCGATCAGGCTCTCGATCCGGTCGTTCTGCGCGAACGCCGCGGTCGAGCCGAGCGACAGGCCTGCGATGGCCGCGCCGCCGGTCAGCATCTGGCGGCGGTCTAGAATGGGCGACATATCCTGCTCCTGAGTCTTTGGAGCGGACTAGTCGCTGGACCACGGTTCCGCAAATCCGCGAAACCGTGGTCGAGGACGCTTACCCCAGCGCGCGCGCGAACAGGCGCGAGAGGCGGGCGGAGAAGGCGCGGGCGTCGAGCGGGCGCTCACCGTCCGCGATCTGCGCTTCGTCGAATAGCAGGTGAGCGGCGTCCTCCCGCAGTGCCGTCTCGTCCTCGCCTAGCGCCGCGAGCTTGGCGATCAGGGCCGAGCGCGGATTGATTTCCAGCACCGGCTTCGCGGCGGGCATGGCCTGGCCGCTCATGGCGAGGATGCGTTCGAGCTGGCGGTCCATGCCGCTATCCGCCGCGACCAGGCAGACGGCGCTGTCGGTCAGACGCTCCGACGCGCGAACCTCGGAAACGGCGTCGGCGAGCGCCGTCTTCACGAACGCGATGAAGTCCGCGACTTCGGGCGTTGTGTCGGCCGTCGGCGCGTCGGCGCCGTCGACCAGCGGGATCAGGCTCAGATCGGCGGCGCCCTGCGTGACCGATTTGAACGGCTTGCCGTCCGAATCGATGCCCGCAGTCACCCAGAACCCGTCGACCGAGTCCGGCAGCAGCAGCACTTCGATCCCGCGGGCGCGGAACCCTTCGAGTTGCGGCGAAGCTTCGAGGCGGTCGAGGTCGGTGCCGACCGCGTAGTAGATCGCGGTCTGGTTGTCCTTCATCGCCGCGACATAGTCCGCGACCGAGCGCCAGGCGCCGCCCGAGGTCGTGGTCTTGAAGCGCGCGAGCTTGAGCAGCGCGTCGCGACGCTCGAAGTCCTCGTACAGCCCTTCCTTCAGGACCGCGCCGAAATTCTCCCAGATCCTGGCGTACGCATCGGCATCGCGCGTCGCGAGCTTGTCGAGTTCGGCCAGCACGCGGCCGGTCACGCCCTTGCGGATCGCGGCGAGCATCGGGCTCTCCTGGATCATCTCGCGCGAGACGTTCAGCGGCAGGTCCGACGAATCCACCAACCCGCGCATGAAGCGGAGATAGCGCGGCAGGACTTCGGCGTCATCGGTGATGAAGACGCGCTTCACGTACAGCTTCATGCGGCCGTTGCGGTCGGGATCGAACAGGTCGAACGGCTTGGCGCCCGGCACATAGGCGAGCACCGAATATTCGTGCAGCCCCTCCGCGCGGTAGTGGAGCGTCAGTGCGGGCTCGTCGAACTGGCCGGAGACGCTGCGGTAGAAATCGGCATAGTCCTCGGTGCTGATCTCGGACTTGGGCTTGGTCCAGAGCGCGGCGCCGTCTGCGATGTCGACCGGCTCGGAATCGGGCTTTTCGCGCAGCGTGATCGGGACGGGGACGTGGCCCGACTGGTCCTTGATCAGCCGTTCGACCGTGAAGCGGTCGGTAAACGACGTCGCATCCTCGAGCAGATGGAGCACGACGCGGGTGCCGCGCGGCGGTGATTCCGCGGCGTCGACCGGCGCGATCGTGTAGGTGCCGAGGCCGTCCGACGACCAGACCGACGCGGTGTCTGCGCCCGCGCGCCGCGAGATCACATCCACCTTCTCGGCGACCATGAATGCGGAATAGAAGCCGACGCCGAACTGGCCGATCAACTGCGCGCCCTCCGAGCCGGACGAGGCAGCGATGCGGTCCATGAACGCCTTGGTGCCCGACCGTGCGATCGTGCCGAGTGCTTCGCCCATGTCGTCGGCGGTCATGCCGATGCCATTGTCCTCGATCGTCAAAGTCTTGGCGTCGGGATCGAGCGTTATGGCGATCTGCGTGCGGGTTTCCTCCCCGAGCAGTTCGGGGGCACTCAGCGCCTCGTAGCGCAGCTTTTCGCAGGCATCGGCCGCATTCGAGATCAACTCGCGCAGGAACACGGTCTTATCCGAATAGACCGAGTGCACCATCATGTGCAGCAGCCGCGCGACATCCGCCTCGAACGCGTGGGTTGCGGGAGCGGACGTTTCGGTGACGGTTTCGGCGGCGGGGGTGGTTTCGGTGGTCATAAGATGTGGCAGGTCTCTTGCTGAAACGACTGCCGCGAGAGTTGGCTGGAGGTCAGTTCAAATTCAAGGGCCGGGCTTTGCTGCAAGCGCGGACGCGGAACGGCACGACCCGGTTCAGCCACAGTCAACGAAGATTTCATTTGCGTTACAGCGCGAAGCAATGTTCAATCCGAATCAGCCAGTCAAAAGATGCAACGTGTCGAGATGACGCGCGGAAAGGAACTATCCGTTCTTCTCCGCACCTTATCCCGCGTCCATCGTGACCGACTAGGGGATGATGATCCTGCGAGGCCGCTGACCGGTTCGACCCGGCGGTGTTTCTGACGTTCGGCAAACCTTTGGGGAGGTTTGCCACATTCGGGGGCCTCGATGATTACACGCGATACAGCAATTACGCGCCGGACTATTCTTGGAAGACTCGGCTTGATCGGCGGGCTGGGTGCCACGCTGGGCGCCATGCAGGCGCTGGGACTGACGGGGGGATTGATCGGCACGTCGCATGCCGAAGCGCTTGCGACACTCACGCCGACACTCGGTAAGGGCGTCCATGTCGTCGTGCTGGGCGCGGGAATCGCTGGACTGACTGCCGCCTACGAACTCGAACAGGCAGGGTTTCAGGTGACCGTGCTGGAGGCGCGCGACCGGGTCGGCGGACGGGCCTGGACGGTGCGCGACGGCGACAAGATCGAGATGATCGGCGAAGCGACCCAGACCGCCAAATTCTCCGACGGCATCTATTTCAACGCCGGGCCGGCGCGGATCCCAAGTTTCCACCAGGGGTTGATTGGCTACGCCAAGAAGTTCGACGTGCCGCTGGAGGTCGAGGTCAATTCGAGCCGCTCGGCCTATGTGATGGGCGAGAACGGCAGCAAGATTCGGATGCGCACCGCGATCAACGACATGCGCGGTCATATCGCCGAGTTGTTGGCCAAGGCGCTCAACCAGGGTGCGCTCGACCAGGCGGTGACCGCGGCGGACAAGCAGAAGCTGATGCCGTTCCTGAAAGCATATGGCGATCTCGGCACCGACTTTAGTTTCGTCGGCACCGAGCGATCGGGGTTCGGGACGGCGCCGGGGGCCGGCGTCACCTTCTCGTCGGCAGGCAGCGCGGTGGCACTCGACCAGTTGCTCGCCAACGAACGACTGCCGATGACGCTGTTCGAAGACAATCTCTACATGCAGGCGACGATGTTCGAGCCGGTCGGCGGGATGGACCGGATCCATGCGGGATTCGATCGCAACCTGCGCCGTCCTGCGATCCGCGGTGCCGAGGTGACGAAGATCCGCCACACGCCGCGCGGCGTCGAGGTGGTGTACCGCGACAAGGCGAGCGAGGTCGTCGATACGGTAAAGGCGGATTACATCATCTGCACGATCCCGTTCCCGGTGCTCGCGGCGATCGACACCGATTTTTCGCCCGCGCTGAAGAAGACGATCGCCGGCGTGGTGTACGATCATTCGAACAAGGTGGCGTTCGAGAGCCCGCGGTTCTGGGAACGCGAGCAGATCTATGGCGGCATCTCGTTCGTCGGCGGCCCGACCACGCTGATCTGGTACCCTTCGGCCGGGTTGCATTCGGAGCGGGGGATGTTGCTCGGCTGCTATTCGTCGGGCCCGACCGCGGCGGAGTTCGCCAAGCGACCGATCGCCGAGCAGATCGCGTTCGCGCGCGGCGTCGTCGACCGGCTGCATCCCGGGCATGGCGCCGATCTGGTCAATGGGCTCGCGGTCAACTGGCACAAGATCCCGTACAGCCTGGGGCCTTGGCCGGACTGGAATGCGGGCAGCGCGAACGGCCGGCAGGAGGGGCATATCGACACGCCCGAGTTCCGCCTGCTGCAAAAGCCCGATGGGCGCGTCTATTTCGCCTCCGCCTCGCTCAGCCAGACGCCGGGTTGGCAGGAAGGCGGTATCCAGTCCGCGCAGGGCCAGGTGATGGCGCTGGCCCAACGTGTGGCGGCACAGGCGAGCACCGAACGCAGAAGTCGTGCGGCATGACCGTCGAAACCAAGTCTAAATCGTTGCTTTGAAGTAACGATATCGCGAATTGCGACGGTTCGGTTTCAAATTGAGGTCGAATCGGTTGCATCGGATCCGTTTCCTCGCAATCCTCTGAATACCGAACACTAACAATATCGGAGACTATAGTTCGCAATCATCGATTGTGGGAATGATCGATCACGTAACGATGGCTTAGATCATCGTGCGATTGGGAGAGATGCACGAACGGCGATCATCAATAAGGGGGGAGTCCTTATGAAGACCGTTACCAGCATTTCACGTGGCGCACTTGCCGTAGCACTCGCAAGCCTGTCGACCGTCGCCGCGCATGCCCAGGCCGTCGAAGTTGCCGCCCGGGCCAGCGCGCCGGGCGACGACATCATCGTCACCGGCACCCGCGCCACCGGGATCACCGCCGCCGAAAGCGCCGCACCGATCAAGGTGCTCGACGCCGACCTGATGAGCCATGTCGGCCAGCCGAACCTGAACCAGGTCCTGACACAGCTCGTGCCGTCGTTCACCGCGCAGGCCTTTGGTGGCGATACCGCCAACCTCACGCTGTCGGCGCGGTTGCGCGGGCTGAGCCCGAACCACGCGCTGGTGCTGATCAACGGCAAGCGGCGGCATGGCACCTCGAACCTCGCCGTCCTCGGCGGACCGTACCAGGGCGCGGCGACTGCCGATCTCGATCTGATCTCGCCCTCCTCGATCAAGCGGATCGAAGTGCTCGAGGACGGCGCGGCGGCGCAATACGGCTCGGACGCGATCGCCGGCGTCATCAACATCATCCTCAAGGACGACAAGGAGGGCGGCGACGGTTACATCACCGCCGGCGAGAATTACGACACCGGCGGGCGTACCTATGCGGGCACGCTGCACCTCGCGACCAGGCTCGGCGATGCCGGCTTCATCAACGTCACCGGCTTCTACCGCTATCACGACTTCACGCAGGTCGGCGGGCTCGATCGCCGCGTCACCGACATCAACGGCAATCTGCTGACCAGCACGACCTCGCCGTCGATCACCGCGGTCCAGCAAAGCCTGTATCCGGGGATGGCCGGCTTCCCTTACGTCAACAAGATCAGCGGCGATGCGCAGTCTCGGCTGACCAACCTCCAATACAACTCGGCATATGATTTCGGCGGGGTCGAGGCCTATAGTTTCGGCACCTATTCGCGCCGGGTCGCCAGCGCCTACGAGAATGTCCGCGTGCCGACCCGCGTGTCGCGTACCGTCGGCGGCGTGACCACCTATTTCGATCCCGACGGCGACAGCCCGGTCAACGGCTTCTCGCCGCGCGAGAAGATCCGCGAGGAGGACATGGCGTTTACCGGCGGTCTGCGCGGCGATGTCAGCGGCTTCCATTACGACCTGTCGACGACGTTCGGTCAGGACAAGAACGAGATCTACACGATCGATTCCGCCAACGCGTCGCTCTACGCGGATACCGGCTTCACCCCGACGACGTTCTACAACGGGTTCTTCAAATCGAGCGAGTTCACCGCCAACGCCGACTTCACGCATGAGATCGAGGCGGGGATGGCCGCCCCGATCAACCTCGCCTTCGGCGGCGAATATCGCAAGAACGTGTACGAGATCGGCTCGGGCGATGCCGCCTCGATCTACAAGGAGGGCGGGCAATCCTATCCCGGTTTCCGGCCTTCGGATGCGGGCGTCAACGGGCGTGAATCCCAGGCGGCCTATGTCGATGTCGCGCTGATGCCGATCGAGGGGCTGAAGGTCGACGTCGCCGGGCGCTATGAGCATTATTCCGATTTCGGCAGCAAGTTCATCTACAAGGGCACGACGCGCTACGACTTCTCGGATGCGTTCGCGCTGCGTGGCACCTTCTCGACCGGCTTCCGCGCGCCGACGCTGGCGGAGTCGTTCTACTCGGCGACCAACGTTTCGCCGACCGCGGCCTTCGTCCAGCTGCCGGCCAATTCCGCCGCGGCGAAGCTGATCGGTTTCGACAATCTAAAGCCTGAGAAGTCGACCAACTACAGCCTCGGCACGGTCATCCGGCCGGTTCCGCGGCTGACGATCACGATCGATGCCTATCAGGTGAAGATCGAGGATCGCATCCTCGGCACGGGCTCGATCTTCGGGCAGGGCGGGGCGAGCAATTTCCCGATCGTCACAGCGGCGATCCTCGCCAATGGCAACGTCCTCGATCCGACCGTCAGCCAGACCGGCATCAACATCTTCACCAACGGCGCCGATACCCGGACGCGCGGCATCGACCTCGTCGCGAGCTACGCCAGCGATTTCGGCGATTACGGCAAGGCGACCTGGACGCTGTCGGGCAATTACAACAAGACCGAGATCACGAAGCTCGCCACGGCCCCCGCCGCGCTGGGCAACATCTCGCTGTTCGATGCCGGTGCGCGTGCCAATATCGAGACCGCATCGCCGCGGGTGAAGGTGATCGGGTCGACCTTCTACTCGATCGACAAATTCTCGATGACCCTGCGGGGCACGGTCTACGGAAAGAGTTCGTCCAAATACAGCCCGGACGGCGGGACGTTCTATACGCAGAAGATCGGCACCGCGTTCATCGGCGACGTCGAACTGAACTTCAAGGCGACCGACGACCTCGAACTGTCGATCGGGGCGAACAACGTCTTCAACAAGCGGCCGCCGACGCTCGGCCTGGTGCCGGGGACGACCAACAACACGCTGGTCGGCGGCGGCAACCAGCTCGACGCGCCGCTGACGTTCAGCCCGTACGGGATCAACGGCGGCTATTATTATGCGCGCATGAACGTCAGTTTCTGATCATCTGCCGGGCGCCGGATCCCTTCGGCGCCCGGTCTTCACGAGAGGATATCCATGTCGAAGACCTTCGTTACATCGCTCGCTCTGTTCACCGCCTTGACCGGGTTCACAGCCTTGGCCGGTGCATCCGTCGCGAGCGCGCAGACGCCTGAAACCGCGATCGTCCGCCACGCCAACACGCCCCCGGGGTCGATCCTCCAGGGGGTCACCGTCCCGGCGGGCGCCAAGATGCTATACCTGAGCGGGCAGCTGGCCGCACCGATCGACCCGGCCAGCAAGACTCCCCCGGCGCAGCTGACGATCGCCGATTTCGGCGACACCAGGACGCAGACGATCAGCGTGTTCACCAAGATCAAGACGATCCTGGCGGCGCAGGGCTATGCGATGCGCGACATCATCAAGCTGACCGTGTTCGTCGCGGGCGATCCCAAGCTCGGCGGCAAGATGGACTTTGCCGGCATGAACGACGCCTTCAAGATGTTCTTCGGCACGGCGGAGAACCCGAACACGGTCGCACGCTCAACCGTACAAGTGGCCGCCCTGGCCGGACCCGCGTTCCTGGTCGAGATCGAGGCGACTGCGGCGAAATGACGAGTCCGAACGGTGCGCACGCCGTCGACGTCGGTTGGAGAACTGCGTTTCGGAGCCATATCGGGCGCGTAACGGTTTGACGGCGGTGGCGGTGCGTGGGACGATCATGGCCATACCGGATCGGAGACTGCCATGCTCGTTCCACCGCTCGTCCACGTCCTCTCCCTCACCCTGGTGATCGGTATCGTCGCGGATTTACGCGCGCCGATGGCGGTGGCGTTCGGTAACGATCGTCCGGCGGCGCTGATCGAGGATGCGGTCGCGATCCTGGGTGCGGTCCTGGTGGCGTCGTCGCTCTGATGCGCCGGTTCGATGCGATCATCGTCGGCGCAGGGCAGGCCGGACCACCGCTCGCCGGGCGGCTGACCGCGGCCGGAATGACCGTCGCGCTGATCGAGCGGAAGCTGGTCGGCGGCACCTGCGTCAACACCGGCTGCATGCCCACCAAGACGCTCGTCGCCAGCGCATATGCCGCGCATCTGGCGCGCCGGGCCGGGGAGTTCGGCGTGCGGACCGGTGAAGTCGCGATCGACATGCAGGCGGTGGCGGCGCGGGCGCGGAAGGTCGTGATGGACGCGCGGACCGGGAACGAGACGTGGCTGGAGGGGATGGCGGGGCTTACCCTGTTGCGGGGGCATGCGCGGTTCACCGGGCCGGGGACGATCGCGGTCGACGGCGAGGAGCTGACCGCGCCGCGGATCTTCCTCAACGTCGGCGGCCGGGCGAGCGTGCCCGACATGCCCGGCGTCGGCGACGTTCCGCATCTCGACAATACCGACATGGTCGCGCTGGAGACGGTGCCCGAGCATCTCGTCGTCGTCGGCGGGAGCTATATCGGGCTGGAATTCGCGCAGATGTATCGCCGGTTCGGCGCGGCGGTGACGGTCGTCGAGCGCAGCGAGCGGCTGATCACGCACGAGGACGCCGACGTCTCCGACGCGGTGCGCGGGATCCTGGAGGACGAGGGCATCGCGGTGCGGACCGGGGCGAACTGCATCGCCTTCGCGGCGCACGACGCCGGCGTCGCGGTATCGGTCGATTGCTCGGCGGGCGAGCCAGTCGTGGTCGGCAGTCACGTGCTGCTCGCAGTCGGTCGGCGGCCGAATACCGACGATCTCGGGCTCGACCGCGCCGGGATCGCAACCGATGCGAAGGGCCATGTCATCGTCGATGACTTCCTCCAGGCCAACGTGCCGGGCATATGGGCGCTGGGCGACTGCAACGGGCGCGGCGCGTTCACGCATACCGCGTATAATGACTTCGAGATCGTCGCGGCCAACCTGCTCGACGGCAACGATCGGACGCTGAGCCAGCGGCTGGTCGGCTATGCGCTCTATATCGATCCCCCGCTCGGCCGGGTCGGGATGACCCAGGCTGAGGCGGAGAAGAGCGGGCGACCGATCCTGGTTTCCAAGAGGCCGATGACCCGCGTCGGGCGCGCGATCGAGAAGGGCGAGACCAAGGGCTTCATGAAGATCGTCGCGGATGCGGAGACGCAGCGGATTCTCGGCGCGGCGATCCTCGGCACGGGCGGGGACGAAGCGATCCACGGCATTCTCGACATGATGAACGCGGACCAGCCGGTGTCGACGCTGCGCTGGGCGGTGCCGATCCACCCGACCGTGTCCGAACTGATCCCGACGCTGTTGGTCGGGCTCGAACCGGTGGGCCCGCGATGACCCCGAACGACAGCGTCGCCTTGCGCGAGCATCAGATGTTTCCGGTGCTCGACGCCGACCAGATCGAGACGGCCAAGCGGTTCGCGAGCGGTCCGGCGCGAACCTTCGCGGTGGGGGAACAGGTTTACGCGATCGGCGAACTGGGTGCGCCGGCCTGGCTGGTGCTCGCGGGATCGATCGACGTCGTCCGGCGTGACGGGCTGAGCCACGAGGCCGCGATCACCACGCATGGCGCGGGGCAGCTGACCGGCGAGGTCAACCAGCTCGCCGGACGCCCGTCGCTCGCCGGTGGGCGCGCCGGCCCCGATGGCTGCACCGCGGTGCCGTTCGATCCGGCGCATCTGCGGGCGTTGATGGTCGGCTCGGCGGATGTCGGCGAGATCGTGATGCGCGCGTTGATCCTCCGCCGCGTCGGGCTGATCGAGCAGGGCAGCGGCGGCACGGTAATCGTCGGCGTGCCGGGCAGCCCGGACATCGTCCGGTTGCAGGGGTTCCTCACGCGGTCGGGCTATCCCAACATCGTGCTTGACGCCGCGTCGGACGAGGAGGGACGCGCGCTGGTCGACCGGATCGGCGTGCTGCGCGGCGATCTGCCGCTGGTGGTCTGTCCCAACGGCACGGTGCTCAAGCGACCGACGGACGTCGAGGTCGCGGCGTGCCTGGGGATCACGCCCGATCTCGATCCGGCCATCGTGTACGACGTCGCGATCGTCGGGGCGGGGCCGGCGGGACTGGCGGCGGCGGTGTATGCCGCGTCCGAGGGGCTGTCGGTCGTGGTGCTCGACGAACGCGCGATCGGCGGGCAGGCGGGGGCGTCCGCGCGGATCGAGAATTATCTGGGGTTTCCGACCGGTATTTCCGGGCAGGCGCTGGCGGGCCGTGCGTTCAACCAGGCGCTGAAGTTCGGGGCGGAGATCGCGGTGCCGCTGGAGGTCGCACGGCTCGATTGCGATGAGGCGCGGCCGGCGGACGATCCGCTGGTGCTCGCGCTGCCCGGCGACAAGCGGGTCCGGTCGCGGACCGTGATCGTCGCTTCGGGCGCCCGCTATCGCCGGCCTGACATCCCCGATCTGGCGATGTTCGAGGGCGCAGGCGTGTCCTATTGGGCATCGCCGATCGAGGCGCGACTGTGCGAGGGCGAGGAGGTCGCGCTGGTCGGCGGCGGCAATTCGGCTGGGCAGGCGGTCGTCTTCCTCGCCCCCCGCGTGAAACACCTTCATCTGATCGTGCGACGGCCACTGGCGGCGACGATGTCGAAATATCTGATCGACCGGATCGCGGCGCTGCCCAATGTCACACTGCATGTCGGCACGGAGGTCGTCGGCCTTGAAGGCGACCGCGCGACCGGACTGACCGGGGCGGTGTTTCGCCAGCCGGATGGCGCGACCAAGCCCTGCGCAATGCGTCACCTGTTCCTGTTCATCGGCGCCGATCCCAATGCCGGCTGGCTGCAAGGCTGCGTCGATACCGATGACAAGGGGTTCATCGTTACCGGCAAGGCGGCGCTCGCGTTGCAGACGAGCCGGGTGCGCGTGTTCGCGATCGGCGACGTACGCGCTGGCTCGACCAAGCGAGTCGCGGCGGCGGTCGGCGAGGGCGCGGCGGTGGTCGCGCAGGTCCATGTCGCGCTGGCCGACATGGCCGAACGGGAGGCGTCATGAGTTACGGCTGCACGCATAGGGACACGATCCGGTCGGTCACACCGAGCGCCAAGGGGTGCGAGGAGTGCATGCGGATCGGGAGCGAGTGGGTCCACTTGCGACTGTGCCGGGCGTGCGGGCATGTCGGCTGCTGCGACGATTCCCCGCACCGCCACGCGACCGCGCATCACCGGGTGACGCAGCATCCGATCATCGAGGGCTATGATCCGCCCGAGGGATGGGGCTGGTGTTTCGTCGACGAGACGATGGTCGACCTGCCCGACCAGACACCGCAATGGGGGCCTGTCCCGCGGTATGTCTAGCGCCAGACGGCATACTCGGGAGAGGGGCTCACGGCCATCCTGTTCGATCCTCCCCCGCCAGGGGGAGGATCGAAGGGTGGACGCTTGCGTCGTCCGATACCGACCGCTAGCCGACCTTCACCGGTAAAGGCGTGAGTAAGCGAACATGCGGCATTGGACGATCGGGCTTTTGGCCGTTGCGGCGCTCGCTACGGCGGGATCTGCGCAAAAGCCGAACCGCGCAGGACCGAAACCCGGCATCGTACGCGTCCGCTTCGTGACCTCGGAGGGGCCGATACTGCTGGCGCTCGACACCCGCCATGCACCGAAGACGACCGCGAATTTCCTGGCCTATGTAGATGACGGGCGGTTCGACGGGACCGACTTCTACCGCGCGAGCCGGCAGAAATCGTCGCCGAAGCTTGGTTTCATCCAGGGCGGAATCCGCACCGACGCCCGCCGCATCCTGCCGCCGTTCCCGCTCGAGACGACCGCGATGACCGGGATCAAGCATCTCGACGCGACGATCTCGATGGCGCGCGGGATGACCCCGGCGTCGGCGGGCGGCAATTTCTTCATCACCATCGGCCCGGCGCCGGCCATGGACGCGCGCGCTGGCTATCCCGGCTATGCGGCGTTCGGGCACGTCGTCGGGGGCATGGACGTGGTCAAGCGCATCCTCGCCAAGCCGACCGGCGGCGGGATGGATGCGTTCAAGGACCAGATGATCCTGAAGCGCGTCACGCTGGTCAGCGCGCGACGATTGGACGGGGTGGCGAAGCCGACGGGGTTGCCGCGGGCCTGGCTGATCAAGACTCGGCCTGACCGGGAGAAGTAAGCCCTTCGTCATGACGTACTCGTCCGGCGCCTATCCGCTTCGAAAAACTGCCACCGAAAGTCGTACGGTACCACGCCCTTCCTTGTTCTCCCGCGAAGGCGGGAGCCCAGACTGGATCCCCGCCTTCGCGGGGAAACAAGTCTTACTTGCCTGACGGAGGATCAAGCGGTCAGGCTGAGCGCGACCGCTTCCGCGACCTTGATGCCGTCGACCGCTGCCGAGAGGATACCGCCCGCATAGCCCGCGCCTTCGCCCGCCGGGAACAGCCCGGCGGTGTTGAGGCTGACGAAATCGTCGCCGCGCGTAATCCTCACCGGGGACGAGGTGCGCGTCTCTACGCCAGTCAGCACGGCGTCGGGATGATCGTAACCGGGGATCTCGCGGCCGAACGCCGGCAGCGCCTCGCGCAACGCGGTGATCGCGAACTCGGGCAGGCATTCGGCGAGATCGGTCATGTGCACGCCCGGTTTGTACGACGGAATCACCGACCCCAGCGCCGTCGACGCGCGGCCGGCGAGCAGGTCGCCGATGCGTTGCGCGGGCGCCTTGTAGTTCGAACCGCCGGCGACATAGGCGCGCGATTCCCAATGGCGCTGGAGTTCGATTCCCGCCAGCGGGTGGCCGGGATAGTCACGCTCGGGGTCGATGCCGATCACGATCCCCGAGTTCGCGTTGCGTTCGTTGCGCGAATATTGGCTCATGCCGTTGGTGGCGACGCGGCCCTCTTCGGAAGTCGCGGCGACGACGGTGCCGCCGGGGCACATGCAAAAGCTGTAGACCGTCCGCCCGTTCTTGCAGTGGTGCGACAGGCTGTAGGCCGCCGCGCCGAGATCGGGGTGGCCCGCGCACGGGCCGAAGCGGGCTTCGTCGATCCACGACTGCGGATGTTCGATGCGGACGCCGATCGAGAAGGGTTTCGCCTCGACGTGGACGCCCTTGGCGTGGAGCATCTCGAACGTGTCGCGCGCGCTGTGGCCGACGGCGAAGACGACGTGGCTGGCTTCGAGATAGTCGCCAGTGCTGAGGTGGAGCCCGCGGAGTTGGCGCGTGCCGGCTTCCTCGACGATATCGAGACCGTCGACGCGGGTGGAGAAGCGGTATTCGCCGCCCAGCGCCTCGATCGTCTCGCGCATGCTCTCGACCATCGTGACGAGGCGGAAGGTGCCGATATGCGGGTGCGCTTCGGTGAGGATTTCGGGCGGCGCGCCGGCCTTCACGAACTCGGTCAGGACTTTGCGGCCGAGATGGCGCGGGTCCTTGATCTGGCTCCAGAGCTTGCCGTCGGAGAAGGTGCCGGCGCCGCCTTCGCCGAACTGGACGTTGGATTCGGGGTTGAGGACGCTCTTGCGCCAGAGGCCCCAAGTGTCCTTGGTGCGCTCGCGGACGACCTTGCCGCGGTCGAGGATGATCGGGCGGAACCCCATCTGCGCGAGGATCAGGCCGGCGAAGAGACCGCACGGCCCGGCGCCGACGACCACCGGGCGGGGGCCGGTATAGCTCGGGCCGCCCTTGGTGACGAAGCGGTACCCTGTGTCCGGCGTGCGCTGGACATGGCGATCCTTGCGGAAGCGCGTGAGGACGGTGTCCTCGTTCTTCAGCGTGACGTCGACCGAATAGACGAGCTGGATGTCCATCTTGTCGCGCGCATCGTGGGCCCGCCTCGCGATCGTGTAGCGGATCAGGTCGCGCGGGGTGACGCGCAGGCGATCGCGGATCGCGGCGGGGAGCGCTTCGTCGGCGTGGTTGAGCGGGAGCTTGAGGTCGGTGATGCGGAGCATGCCGCACGCTCTAGCGCCGCGCGGCACGATCCGCCATCGGGAGGACGAGAGGACATGATCATGCGGACCGACGACGAGCAGAATGCCAAGAGCGCCAAGCGCAAGGAGGTCCACGACCGGATCGTCGCGAGCAAGACGATCGAGAAGGGCCTGATCATCATCCACACGGGCAAGGGCAAGGGCAAGTCGACCGCTGCGTTCGGCATGGCGGTGCGGATGATCGGGCATGGGCGGAAAGTCGGCGTGGTGCAGTTCGTCAAGGGCGCGATGGCGACCGGCGAGAAGGCGATCTTCGACGCGTTTCCGGACCTGTGCGAGTTCAAGCCGATGGGGGAGGGCTTCACCTGGGACACGCAGGACCGCGCGCGCGATATCGCGGTGGCGCGCGAGGCCTGGGACGAGGTGAAGCGGATGATCGCCGACCCGTCCTATGCGATGGTGGTCGCGGACGAGTTGAACATCGTCTTGCGGTATGAGTATTTGCCGGTCGACGAGGTGCTGGCGGTGTTGGCGGCCAAGCCCGAGATGACGCATGTCGTGGTGACCGGCCGCAACGCGCCGGACGCGCTGATCGAGATGGCGGATCTGGTGACCGAGATGACGCAGGTGAAGCATCCGTTCCGGTCGGGGGTGAAGGCGCAGGAGGGCGTGGAGTTCTGACTCTTCTCCCGTCACCCCGGACCTGTTCCGGGGTCCACCGTGCCGCACAATCAAAGCTGGCGAACATGCGGAACGGTGGATGCCGGAACGAGCCCGGCATGACGGAGTGTCTGGTGAGATGCCGCGTATTGCACGCAACGCACCGCCCGCGTATCGCTTCACCCGCGACAGGTTTTCCCGAGGCGGCAACGCTCAGGGAAATGAAAATGGGAACGGGAAACACCCGGCTGCCCCTGCAACTGTACGCGGCGAGCCATCGTGCCTCATGCCATTGGGATACTCCCGAGAAGGCGGCGCGGACGGCGTTGACCCGCGAGCCAGGAGACCTGCCCGTCGCGGTCGTCTTTCGTCCGGCCAGGGTGCGCCGAACGGACGGGTAACACCCCGAGCGACGACATCGCTTCGCGTCGCGCGGAGGCCGGAGGCGTGCGCCTTTCGCCCTTTGCGCGGTGCGGGATCGACTGTCCGAAGGGGTAACTATGCCAAGTTCATATCATGTTGCGATCGTCCGGGAACGGACATGCTGAAGCCCGCCGAGGACCGCGTCGCGGTGGTCGCGTGCAACACGTGCCGCCATTCCACCGAGGCGCGCGACGACGAGCAGGGGCAGCGCGGCGGCGCACGTCTCGTGCAGGCGCTGAAGACGGTGCAGGCTAGCGACCCGGCCTATGCCGACGTCGCGGTGCAGGAGATGCCGTGCCTGTTCGCATGCCAGGATTTCTGCACGATCCACCTGCGCGCACCCGCCAAGGTCGGCTATGTGCTCGGCCGGTTCGAGCCGACCGAGGATTCCGCGCGTGCGATCCTCGAATATGCCCGGCTCTACGGCGAGAGCGCCTTCGGACAAGTCCCGTTCAAGCAATGGCCGCAGGGCGTGAAGGGGCATTTCATCACCCGCACGCCGCCCGCCGGGTTCGTCGTCGAATGACCGCGTTCGCGACGCCCGCCGCGTTTCTGGCCGCCTCGCGCGGCTTGCCGCAGGCGGACGCGGCGGCGCGATCCGCGGCGATCGCCCGGCAAGGCGAACTGACCAAGCCGACGGGCTCGCTCGGGCAGCTGGAGAATATCGCGGTCTTCATGGCCGGCTGGCAGGGCAACCCGCTGCCGCGGCTCGATCGTGGCAGCGCGGTCGTGTTTGCAGGCAATCACGGCATCGTTGATCGCGGCGTGAGTGCGTTCCCCGCTTCGGTCACCGCGCAGATGGTCGCCAATTTCGAGCATGGCGGCGCGGCGATCAACGCGCTGTCGCGGGCGGCAGGCCTCGAGCTGAAGATCGTGTCGCTGGACCTCGACCGGCCGACCGCGGATTTCACGCAAGCGCCGGCGATGTCGGAGGGGGAATGCCTCGCCGCGATTAACGCAGGGGCGGCGGCAGTCGCGGACGCACCGGACTTGGTCGTGCTCGGCGAGATGGGGATCGGCAATTCGACGACCGCCGCGGCGCTGTGTCTGGCGAGCTTCGGCGGATCGGCGAGCGACTGGGTCGGACCGGGTACCGGCATCGATGACGAGGGCATCGCGCGTAAGGTCGCGGTCGTCGAGGCTGGGGTTGCGCTGCACCGGGACGCGCTGGGCACCCCCTTCGAGATCTTGCGGCGGCTCGGCGGACGCGAGTTGGCGGCGATCGCGGGCGCGGTGGTCGCGGCGCGGCAGGCGGGCGTGCCGGTGATGCTCGACGGGTTCATCTGCTGTTCGGCTGTGGCACCGTTGGCTGCGACGTGCCCCGACATTCTCGCGCATTGCCTTGCCGGGCACGTGTCGGCCGAGCCGGGGCATAGTCTTCTGCTCGAGCGCATGGGGATCGAGCCGTTGCTCTCGCTCGGGATGCGGCTGGGCGAGGCGAGCGGTGCTGCGACGGCGACGTTGCTCGTCCGGGCAGCACTGGCCGTGCATGCGGAGATGGCGACGTTCGCCGAGGCGGGCGTTTCGGCGGCGTGAGCGCGTACATGCTGTACCTGATGCGGCATGGTGCGCCCGCGGTGGCGGGTCGGTTGCTCGGACGGACGGATGACCCGGCGACCGAAGCGGGGATCGCCGGCTGCGTCGCGCGCGTGGAAGGCCTCGCGGTGGAACGGATCGCAGCGTCCGACCTGATCCGCGCGCGTGCCTGTGCGGCGGCGATCGGTGAGCCGCGCGGCGTTTCGGTCGAGGTCGATCCACGCTGGCGGGAGCTCGACTTCGGCACCTGGGATGGCTTGGCCCCCGCCGAGATAGACCCCGCCGAGTTGGCCGCGTTCTACGACGATCCCGATGCGTCGCCACCGCCCGATGGCGAGCGCTGGTCCGCGTTGCAGGATCGTGTCGCGCATGCATTGGCAGGGATGCCACCGGCCTCGACCTTGGTCGTGACGCATGGCGGCGCGATCCGGGCGGCGCTCGCGGAGTTGTGTGGGTTGGATCGGCGGCAGATCTGGGCGTTCGACCTGCCCTATGGCGCGCTCGTCTCGCTACGCATCTGGCCTGGCCCGACGCGGACCGTGCAGATCGTCGGGCTGGCGACATGAAAGGGCTGATCGTCGCGTTCGGCTTTCTGACCCGCCTGCCGATGCCGCGGGTCGAAATGGGGGCAGGGGATTTCGCCGCGGCGATCCGGTTATATCCTATCGTCGGTCTCGCGATCGGCCTGCTCGTCGCGGTGGCCGGATGGCTGGGCGCACTGGTCGATCCGTGGATGGGGGCCTGTGCTGCCCTGCTGACCTGGATCGCCATCACCGGCGCGCTGCATCTCGATGGCCTTGCCGACCTCGCCGACGGGCTCGGCGCGGCGCATGGCGATCGGACGCGCCTACTCGTCGTGATGGCCGATCCGCATATCGGGAGCTTCGGCGTCGTCGCGATCGTCTGCCAGATGCTCGCCAAGCTCGTGCTGCTGCACGCCGTAGGGGTAGGCTGGGGGCTGGTCCTTGTCCCGTTCGCGGCGAGGATGGGGCCGCTCGCATGGGCGAGACTGTTGCCGCCACTGCGGCCCGGCGGGCTCGGCGCTGCGGTTGCCGGCGCGGTCCGCGCGCGCGATCTGCTGGGATGGGGCCTGTTGCTCGCGCTTGCCGCCGTCGCGGTGCCGGCGCTGATAGCTCTCCCCCTGCTCGTGCTCGGCGTCGCGGCGTGGTTGCGGCGAACGCTCGGCGGCGTGACCGGCGATGCGCATGGCGCCGGGATCGAGATCGTCGAGACCGGGCTGCTAGTCGCGCTTGCGGTGGCCGGCGCGCTCGCTTAGCGCGAGCAGCGCATCGAGATCGACGTGACGTTCGAGCGTCGCGGCGATCGCATCGAGCGCGGCATCGATCGACGCGCCATGATCGGGTCCGCTCGCCGCGACGCCGAGCCGCGCAAGCCACGCCGCGCGTTGCTCCGCGAGCGCGAGCAGGCCGTGGACGTAGCTCCCCGACACCAGTCCGTCCGCACTCGTCGCGCCTTCGGGGCTGCCATCGGTGCGGTAGCCGACCGGGCGTGCGGTCGCGGGGCCGGTGGTAGCACCCATGTGCATCTCATAGCCCTCGAACGCCGCGCCCTGCGCCCAGCCGCGCACCCGCTCCAGCGTCTTGCGGCCGGTGAGGACCGTGTCGATGTCGAGCAGTCCGAGCCCGTCGACACGCCCTGCCGGCCCCTCGATTCCGTCGGGATCGGCGATGCTGCGACCGAGCATCTGATACCCGCCGCAGATCCCGAGCACCGGCTTGCCACGGCGATGATGCGCGCGGATGTCGATGTCCCACCCCTGCGCGCGAACGAAGGCGAGGTCGGGGATAGTCGCCTTCGATCCCGCGAGCACGATCATGTCGACGTCGGGGATCGGCGTCCCCGGCGGCACCATCACCAGCGCGACCCCAGGTTCGAGCCGGAGCGGATCGAGATCGTCGAAATTAGCGATCCGCGGCGTGATCGGGCAGGCGATCGTGACGCGGCGTTGTGTACTGGCGACCGGGCGTTCGAGGATCACGGCGTCCTCGCTCGGCAACCTGACCGCTTCAGCAAGCCATGGCACGACGCCGTACCCCCGCCATCCGCTTCGCGCTTCGATCGCGCGATAGCCGTCGTCGAACAGCGCCGGGTCGCCGCGGAACTTGTTGATCAGGAACCCGTGGATCATCGCTGCGTCGGCCGTATCGATCACCGCGCGCGTGCCGACGATCGCTGCGATCACACCGCCGCGGTCGATGTCGCCGACCAGAACCACGGGCACGTCGGCAGCGCGGGCGAATCCCATGTTAGCGATGTCGCCGCCACGCAGGTTGATCTCCGCCGGGCTGCCTGCGCCCTCGACCAAGACGAGATCGCATGTGGCCGACAGCCGTTCGAAGCTGTCGAGCACGTCGACCAGCAATCCTTCACGCCCCTCGCGCCAGCGTGCCGCGGCAAGCGTCCCGCGCACCTGCCCGCGGACGATCAGTTGCGAGGTGCGGTCGCCCTGCGGCTTGAGCAGCACCGGGTTCATGTCGACGCTGGGTTCGACGCGGCAGGCGATCGCCTGCGTCGCCTGCGCGCGGCCGATCTCGCCGCCGTCGGCGGTGACCGCGGCGTTGTTCGACATGTTCTGCGGCTTGAACGGGCGGACCGACAGCCCGCGATTGGCGAACGCGCGGCAAAGCCCGGCGACCAGCACCGACTTGCCGACGTCCGAGCCGGTCCCCTGGAGCATCAGAGCGCCCATGCGATCCCTCCGGCAATGACGAACAGCAGCACGCACGCGCGGCGATAGATGCCGAGCGCGGCGCGAAGATCGGCAGCGGTAGCGTCCGCACGGCCATCGCCGATATAGGGCTTGGCGACGCTCACCCCGTCATAGGCGATCGGGCCCGCAAGCTTGAGACCAAGCGCCCCGGCCATCGCCGCTTCGGGCCAGCCGGCGTTGGGCGATGCGTGATTGCCAGCGTCGCGCCACATCGTCCGCCATCCGCCGAGCCCGGCAAGGCACAGCAGCACGCCGCTGATCCGCGCGGGGATCAAGTTCGCCACGTCGTCGGTGCGTGCCGCCGCCCAGCCGAACGCGCGCCATCGTTCCTCGCGGTGCCCGATCAGGCTGTCCGCCGTGTTGACGGCCTTGTACGCCCACAGTCCCGGCAGCCCGGCGACGAGCAACCAGAACAGCGGCGCGACGACACCGTCGCACACGCTCTCGGCAAGGCTCTCGATCGCCGCCCGAGCGACGCCGGCATCGTCGAGCGAGGCGACGTCACGGCCGACGATCATCGCGACGCGCGCGCGGCCAGTCTCGAGATCGCTCGCGGCCAGCGCACGTGCGACCGGAACGACATGATCGTACAGGCTGCGGATCGCGAGCCCCGGTGCGGCCATGAAGCCGATCGCGATCCACGCCGCCGAGCCTAGCGCGTGACGGGCGAGCAGCGTCGCCGCCCACGCCACCCCGATCGCGATGGCGACGACCAAGGCCAAGGTCAGGATTCCTGCGGCGCGACGATATGCGTGCGATGCGGCGGAAATATTCCAGCGCGCCTCCGCCCAGCCGATCACGCGCGCGAACCCGCCGACCGGATGACCGATCCGGGCATAGAGCGCGGGCGGCCAGCCGATCGCCACGTCCACCAGAATCGCCAGCGCTGCGATCGGTTCAGCCACCCGCAAGAGCCCCGTCGACGCGGTCGAACGCGGCATCGTCCCCCGGCACGCCGAAGCGGAGCCAGCGCGGCGCATGATCGAACGGACGCGTGAGGATGCCGGATCGCGCGAGGCGTTCGAACACCGCTGGCGCATCGTCGCTTTCCACCAGCCGGAACAACGCGCACGCGCCGTGACTTTGGAGGCCGTGACGGCGGAGCAGCGTGTCGAGCCGGCCGGCGCGCTCGACGATCGATCGCCGAGCCTCCGCGATCCACGCGGTATCCCGGTAGGCCGCCGTTCCGTAGGCGACCGCGAGCGCGGAAACGGGCCAGCTGCCCAAGCGACGCCGCATCGCGTCCGCCTGCGCAGGCGGCGCGATCATGAAGCCCAGTCGCACGCCCGCGAGCCCGAAGAACTTGCCGAACGACCGGAATATGATCGCCCGGTCGTCGGGATCGAGACGCGGGACGAGGCTGAACGCCGGTGCGATATCGGCAAAGGCTTCGTCGACGACCAGCCACGCGCCGCGCCGGGCGACCCGCAACAGTCGATCGGGCGTATCGAGGGCGCCGTCGGGATTGTTCGGGTTGGCCAAAAGGAGCGTGCCATCGCGGATCGTGTCGATCGCGTCGCGCGCGATCGGGGTCGCACCCCCGATCGCATCCTCATGCGTGGAGTAGCTGAGCGTGACGAAGCGGACCGGCGACGGCAGGTCGAGACTATCGAGCGCGCGAAGGCCGATCTCGCTGCCGGGCAAGGCGACGACCCGATCCGCGCTGGCGCCGAACATCGCCGCCGCCGCCTCTTCGAGATCGCGGATGGCGGCCGGGGAGGGTAGTCGTTGCAGATCGACCGGTGGCGCGCGGTCGGCGGGCCAGGGGCATGGATTGATGCCGGTCGACAGATCGAGCCACGGCTGCGGCGCACCCGGAAAGCAGGTGGCGGCGATGTCGATCCGTCCACCGTGGATGCGCAGGGCCTTCATTCCGTCGGTCAGTTCCATGGGCTTTTGCTTGATCTTCGCGGCGTCATCGTCATTCCGGATCGCGGCCGCAAGCACGAAGGACACGACATGGTGCAATCAGTTGGGGCGGCGTTTGGCAAGAGCCTGTTCGTGCTCGGTGGCGCGCGCTCGGGCAAGAGTCGTCATGCGCAGGAAACCGCCGAAGCGATCGCGACCGCCGAGCCGGTCAAGCTGGTTTATGTCGCAACCGCACAGGCGTTCGACGGCGAGATGACCGATCGGATCGCGCGCCATCGCGCCGATCGCGACGACCGGTGGGAGACCGTCGAGGCACCACTGGCGCTACCCGAGGCCCTGCTCGCCGCCGACGCGGTCGATACCGTCCTGCTCGTCGATTGCCTGACCCTGTGGGTATCCAACCTGCTGCTCGACGATGTGCCGATCGCGGCGCGGACCGATGCGCTGCTGGATGCCATCGGTCGGCTCGAAGGGCGGATCATCGTCGTGTCGAACGAGGTCGGGCTCGGGATCGTGCCGGACAACGCCCTGGCCCGCCGCTTCCGGGATGCCGCGGGGTTCCTTCATCAGCGCATCGCCGCCGAAGTGGATTCGGTCGATATGGTGATGGCGGGCCTCGTCCAGCGCTGGAAAGGACCACCGCGTCCGTAGCGGCATGCAATCGAAGACACCGAACCTTCCCCGATTGCAATTGGCTTTCGCTCTAATCGCGAGCATAGGTAGGATACGCAATATTGGGGGCTGCTATGCATAGCAAGGTGCAAACGATCGCGCGGTTGAAATCGATGGTTTTTCTTATCGAAGAAGCGCTCCGAATCGCCGACGAGGGGGATAACGCGTTGCTCGGCGCCAAACTCAGTGACTGTATCGATAACCTTCAAACCGCGCTCGTCAAAATTGGATCGCAGGTCGAAGTCGGTCGTCGAATCATCAAGGATTCCTTGCCCAAGGCGCCGGCATCACTCGCGATCTGACGACGAATGCTTGATTTATACGTCGGTTAGGTGATCCGAATAACTGTATGCTCGATATCGGGCAGGTCTGAATTGAATTTTACACTTCAATCCTAATCCATGTTTGCGGTTCAATGCTGACATATATCTAAACGGCGTTGTTCGGACTATGTTACTGCCGTTCATCGTTAGCCGTTTTTTGGGCCCTGACGACCGAGAGATGCATGTTATTGAGCGGCGATCTGGATGAGACAGTAGCGGCGATCAGGATGAGACTCTGCGGCCGTGACGGGAGCGAGATTGTCGCGGCGCGACAGGCAATGCAAGGCCAACTTTGGTGTTGATCGCCGCTCCG